>Ga0209382_10000345_pt1 | contig 75335 bp, 68 predicted proteins | sample SoiMetdeltSBSDD5_FD_187599 | JGI IMG/M metagenome (GOLD analysis project Ga0209382, IMG submission 187599) | Bulk soil microbial communities from a Populus tree surrounding site in Tennessee, USA - Soil MetaG P. deltoides SBSDD5 (SPAdes) (version 2) | ecosystem: Environmental > Terrestrial >... | reverse complement strand
TGCCATTCGCGAATACGTCGCGATCACCAACGAAGCACCGAAACCCTTCGTCTGGACGAAAACCGCTGACGAGATCCTTGCGAAGGTTGCGAAATTCTGTCAGCGAATCTCTAATCCGGGACACTAGGGACGATGCCACTGGACGCGTGGCCGGGTGGGCTCCTGGCCGTTCGTCGGCACGCCGTCGATGACTTTATCCATCTCGAGATCTCGTCTAGAGTTGGACCGGTCGACCATTGAAAGTGATGAGAACGTCGTCAGATGAATCCTGATTTGCCCGAGCCTGCAGCACCGACCGTGCTGCAGACGGGCCGGCAGTTCGGTGTCTATCGGGTGGAGGCGCTGCTGGGTGCCGGCGGCATGGGACAGGTGTTTCGCGCCGTCGATAAGCGCCTGAATCGTCCGGTCGCCATCAAGGTCAGCTCGTCGCGCTTTGGCGAGCGTTTCGACCGCGAGGTTCGTGCGATCTCGGCCCTCAATCATCCGCACATCTGCACGCTCTACGACATCGGGCCCGACTACCTGGTGATGGAGCTGATTGAGGGCGACACCCTGGCGGCGCGGATCCGGAAGGGACCTTTGCCGATGGAGGAGGTGCTCCGATACGGAGCGCAGATCGCAGACGCGCTCAGCGAGGCGCATCGGGCAGGCATCGTGCACCGCGATCTCAAGCCGGGCAATGTGATGATCACGCGGCACGGCGTGAAGGTGCTGGACTTCGGCCTGGCGAAGATGACCGAAACGCTGGAGGCCACGGTCACACAGCCTTTCGCGGTTCTGGGAACGCCCGCATACATGGCGCCTGAGCAGATTGCCGGTCGTGATGCGGGGGGGCGATCGGATCTCTTTGCGCTCGGCCTCGTGCTGTACGAGATGACGACAGGCCTGCTTCCAGCGCCGGGCGCTTCGCTCGGAGGCACAATGCTGGGCGGCAGCGCCGCTACGGTCACGCCGCCGTCGAGAAATCGCGCCGACGCGCCGCCGGCGCTCGATGATCTCATCGCGCGCCTCCTCGCCGCGGATCCGGCGCAACGGCCGGCCAGTGCGGCTGACGTCGCCGCTCGACTGCGAACGCTCGCCGCCCCGAAGTCGCGTGGCATTCGGCCCCCAATTGCCTCTGGCGTTGCCGCGATTGTCGTACTCGCGATCGCAACCGCGTGGTGGCTCGCGCGCGGCGGTGGCGGACCCGTTCCGCTCGAGGTCGCGAGCATCATGCCGATCACAAACCTCCCGGGGAACAAACTGGATCCGGCGTACTCGCCGGACGGTTCTGCGATCGCGTTCTCGTGGCGCGGCCAGGATGGCAGGAGTCCCGGCATCTACGTGCTCGACGGCGACGCGCGCGAGCCGCGTCCACTCACGCAATCAGATTTTGACGACGTGGCGCCTGCGTGGTCACCGGACGGAACCGAGATTGCCTTCGAACGGTTGAGGCCGGCCGGCGCCAACGAGCTGATCGCCGTGAGCGCGACGGGCGGACCCGAACGCAAGCTCCGCGACGTCAGGCAGTCCGTGCCAATGGCCAACACGAGCCGCCCGTTGTTGACATGGACGCCGGACGGGAGCGCGATCGTGATTCCAACGCTGGACGTGGATTCGGGCGGTCGTGCGAGCCTGTTTCGCATCGGCGCGCACGGAGAATCTCCGCAGCGGCTGTTTGGAAGCACAGGTGGAGATGGCGATAGCTATCCCGCTCTTTCGCCCGACGGCCGATGGCTGGCCTATGCACTGACGGAGCGAGGCAGCGCCCGCTTGTTCGTGCGCCGCCTGGGACGCGATGGCATGCCAGACGGCCCGCCGCAGGAAGTACCCGGCGGCGCCGCGACCTCCGGACAGCTTCGTTCGCCGGTGTGGTCGCCCGATGGCGGTCGGCTGATCTTTGCCGTCGGCGGACGTCTCGTGGAATGGGAGGTCAACGGACAGTCGCGAGAGCTGTGGGTGTCAGGCGATCGGTTGCAGAGCATGACCCCCCGTTGGACTGACGGCGTGTTAACCGAGCTCGTGTACGCAAAGACTGTCGACCGCAGGGAGTTGCGTGAACTGCGTCTCGATGCTGATGGACGGCAGGCACAAGGGCCAGCTGTCCCATTCCTGAATCTCGGGTCGATCGCCGGGCCCCAGTTTTCTCGCGACGGCCGTTGGCTGGCGTTCGTGAATCTGCCGGGACAACTCTGGATTGCTACAGCCGACGGAGAAAACCCGCGCCCGCTCGCCGATACGACTGTCGGATCGGGCATGCACATTTCTCCAGACAGCCGACACATCGCGTTCCACAAAGTCGACGAGCTCTTCGCCCCTCTTTACGTCGTGGACCTGGACACGAACGGCGCCGCGGTGGCTGTCCGGAAGGTTGCGCAGACTCAGAGCTTTGGCCTCGTGGGCGCGTCGTGGTCGGCCGACGGCGAGTACCTGTACACGATGGCGGTCAACAAGACGCCGCAGCGAGTCATGCGCGCGCGCGTGCGCGACGGGGAGCTGGAAGATCTGTTCGACGGCTCGACTCCGGTCGTCGCGCCCGATGGCCGCCGCGTGTTCTACAGGAAAGGACTGGGAGTCGCCACGCTCTTCTGGCGATCGCTTGACGGCGACATCGCCAACAATCCCGAAGAACAAATCGTACCTGGATGCGTGATGCCTTTCGGGATCGTTCCGACATCGCGAGGTGTCTATTACGTCGCCTGCGACCAGCGGGCAGACCCTGTGGCACTCCGTTACTTCGAATTCTCCATGCGCCGGTCGTTCGATCTCGGCCCACCGCCGCTCGGAACGCAGCCGATCCTGACGGTCTCACCCAACGGCCGGCGTCTCGTCTATTCCACAACGCTGCCCGACAACGGCGAGCTGACGCGGGTCTCCTTCCGTCCGGCGGGACAGTAACACAGCGTCCTTGGTGGTGAGGGTCGGCTAACCCGCCGCTGCACCTGACGGCACCGGGGCCCGCTCGCGCGCCCCTCGCGCTTGATGCTATCGTGAGTCGCGCGGGCCGCAGGTGAGCGGCAGATGTTAGGCGGCGTGGATTCATCTGATGCTCGAACGCGGAGAACAGCGATGACTTCATCACGAAGACGTTTTCTGCTCGGGACGATCGCGCTCGGAGGCGCATCGATCACTCCCGGCGCAAGCCGTGCCGCTGGCGCAGCCGCGTTAGATCAAGCCGCCGGAGTCCAGAGCGCCACTACGCCGCCTGTTGCGAATGAGCAAACGCCCAACGCGCTCTCATATCGGCGCAACTGGGGACGCTGGGGCGCGAATGATCCGATGGGCGCCGTGAACCTCATTACGCCGCAGAAACGCGCGGCTGCCGCGGCCTTGGTGAAAACGGGCCGCGCGGTGTCACTCAGTCGAGTGTTCGAACCCGATCAGCATTTCGTCCGCATTAACGACCGGGGGGCGGGAGCCTCCGTCATCGACTATTACGGCTTTCTATACCACGGGGTCTCCGTTACGCACGTGGATGCGTTGTGCCACGTCTGGGATCGGAATGGGATGTGGAATGGCCGCGACCCGGCGAAGGAGATTGACACGAACGGAGCACGGTTCGCTGACATCACAGCGTTCAGCGGCGGGCTGATTACGCGCGGTGTCTTGCTCGACGTGCCTCGGCACCGCCGTACCGCACACGTGACGATGGACCGACCCGTCGAGGGGGCGGAACTCGAGACAATCGCGAAGGCTCAAGCCGTCGTCATTGAACCGGGAGATGCGTTGCTCGTGTACAGCGGCCGCGAAGCCTTCGTTCGGGACGTCGCAGCGTACGGGCCCTCGACCGGCGCACGACCGGGCTTACATGTCTCGTGTGCCAAATTCATTCGCGACAAAGATGTCGCAGTGCTCGGCTGGGATATGCATGACGCCATGCCCGATAAGGATGGACTGCCATGGCCAGTGCACGGCGTCATCTACTCCTACGGCGTGACGCTGCTCGACAACGCTTTGCTCGAGCCACTGGCGCAGGCATGCGCTGAAGAGCGGCGGTACGAGTTCATGTTCATGGCGTTGCCGCTGAAGATCGCGCGCGGAACGGGAAGCCCGGTCAATCCGATCGCTATGTTTTAACAGCGAGACACCCGCCTAACATGGCTTGCAGCCGACCGCGCGCAAGGCCTTCGAAGGCGCGGCGGCTGATGCCCAACGCACGAGATGCTCGACGTCGCGAGCACCGCGCCGACACCCGGGGGGAAGTGTTTGTGACCCGGTGCAACCGCGCTCCGACCATCACGAGGAAGTGCGCCGGCTGCGTGCCTGGTCGCTGGAGCGGTTCGGCCAAGCGCCGCCGGCGCCGGCGCACGAGGAGCAGATGCTGCAGGAGGCCTACCGCGCCGAGCGTTAGTCGCGATAAACGGTACGACTCTATCGGGAGTGACCCGGCGCACGGACGCATGCATCGAGCCCGACGTTCAATCGCCGGGCCACTTTCGATAGAGCCGTTTGGACCAAGCCGCTGGCGTGTGCGGCGGACGCGGCCCGTCAGCTATGTCCATTCAATCGTGAGGGTCCCTGTTGTCGGGCCGACGAGTAGCCGAGCGAGGTGTGATCAAGATCGTCGGGGTGCCGCGGCGGTGTACCGCGGCGATACGCGCGATGGCCGATCGCGTTGGTTGGAAGAGACCTCCGGCGCCCGCGCGTACGAGCGCGCCTGCGAGCGGATGGCAGACGCGGGGGCGGTTTACGAGGTGTCATGGCAGACGGTGGCGAGGAGCGCGTCGAGTGCGAGTTGCCGCGCGGTCAGACGTTCGACGATGCGCATGGGCGCGCCACAACGAGGGCACGGCCACGACGGCCGTGGCGTCACGAGCGGTTCGTCCGGCGGTGTCGGGGCGACGGCGAGGGCCTGCCGACACTGAGCGAGTTCGCGGGTACGACAGCGCGACGCGAGGAAGCCGAAGTAGCGGATGCGGACGAAGCGTTTCGGGAGGATGTGGAGGAGAAACCGTCGCAGGAATTCGTCGGCCGCGAGCGCGAGCGTGCGAATCTGACTCCCGTGTCGATAGTCCTTCCACCGAAAGGCGACGGTGTCGTCGGTCACGGCGACGAGCCGGTGATTCGAGATGGCGACGCGGTGGGTGTAGCGCGCGAGGTAGTGCACGACATGGCTCGGGCTGCCAAAGGGTGGCTTGGCGTACACCACCCATGCGTGGCGATAGAGGGATCGGAGCCACGCGCCAAAGGTCGCCTCCGTGGCGAGCGCCGCGAGCGCGCCGGGAAAGTGCACGCGGCCCTGCGCATAGGCGTCCCGCAGACCCGCAACGAGTTTGCCGCGAAAGACGTGCCGCAGCACCTTGACCGGGAGAAAGAAGGTCGGCCGCGCGTGGATCCACCGCGCCCCATCCCGGGACAGCCCACCGGCGGGCACGACACAGTGGACGTGCGGGTGATGCTGGAGGCGTTGCCCCCAGGTGTGGAGGACGATGAGTCCGCCAACCGCCGCGCCCAAGCGTTTCGGGTTGGCCGCGACCTGCAGCAGCGTCGCGGCTGCCGCGCGAAACAGCAGGTCGTATACGACGCGCTTGTTGGCCAGCGCCAGGCGCGCCAGCGGCTCGGGCATCGTGAAGACGAGATGCACGTAGCCGACCGGCAGGAGCTCCTGCTCCCGCGCCGCCACCCAGGCGTTGCGAGCCGCCGTGAGGCACTTTGGGCAATGGCGATCCCGACAGCTGTTGTAGGAGAGGGCCGGCTGCGCGCACTGGTCACAGCGATCGCGGTGGCCGCCCAGTGCCGCCGTTCGACACTGGGCAATAGCCCGGAGGACGCGCCGATGCTGCCCGGTCACCCAAGCGCGGTGCGTCTCCAGAAAACGATCGCCGTGTTGGCGCACGATGTCGGCCACCTCGAAGGGTGGCCGCGTCACCGCTTGTGCTTCAACCGGGTCCGACGTGCGGTGTCGGGCCCCGAGATCGTGAGCGCATCGAGCGGATTCGCGACGGCCTGCAGATGCTTCTGCGAGAGATGGAGATACAGCACCGTGTGCCGGACCTCCACGTGACCGAGCAGCAGCTGAATCGTCCGCAGGTCCGCGCCACTCTCAAGTAAGTGCGTGGCATACGAATGGCGCACGAGGTGCGGCGAGCACCGCTTGCGAAGCCCGGCGCGACGGGCCGCGACGACACAGGCATCCCAGAGGACCTTGGGCGTGATGGGCTTGTCGGCGCGCCAGCCGTTGACGGTCCCGGGAAACAGCCACGTCGTCGGCCGCATCCACCGGTAGTACACGCGCAGCGTCGTGAGCAGCGTGGGACTGAGCGGCACGTAGCGGTCGCGTCCCCCTTTGCCCCGTTGGATGTGAATCAGCATCCGCCGGCTGTCGATGTCGGCGACGTGCAGATGACGCAGCTCTGCGTTCCGCATCCCGGTCGAATACAGGACCATCAGCATCGTGCGATGCGACAGACTGTCGGCGGCATCGATCACGCGCGCCATTTCCTCGACGCTCAGGATTTGGGGCAGTCGACGCGGCGCTTTCGGATACGGCGTGTCGTCGAGCAGATAGCGCCGCTTCAGCGTCTTCACGAAGAAGAAGCGCAAGGCCGCGACGTGGAGGCGCACGGTCATCGGCCGCATCTTCCGCTCGCGGAGCAGATACGCCTGATAGGACCGGAAGTGCGTCTGATTGAGCCGGTCAGGCCGACACTTGAAGTGTCGAGCGAACTGCTCGACTGCGTGGAGATACGTTGAGATCGTGGTGGGAGCGAAGTTACGGCGCTGGAGTTCCTCCAGCATGACCTGCCGACAATGGGTCACAAGACACCTCCTGTGACCCCCACGCTACCCGGCTGATCGGGCGCGCCTCACGCGTAGCGTCCGCCGCGCCAGCGGCTTGGTCCAAACGGCGCAGTGGCTTCCGAACTTCAGCTCCTGTTTCAGAAGCCACTTGCCGATCTAACGCCGCAGCGTCTACCGAAGGAGCGACAAGAATCAGTCTGTTCTCCGATCGCTTCGGCGACTCGGTTCGTAGCCATGCGACGCGGGTCGTTTGTGACAGGCGCGAGGACCATTGCCATGCCAAAGGCGGCTCGAGGAACGCGCTCCCCGGTCGCTCTAACGCGCCCCTGCCGCGAAGTCGCTCTCTTTAATGAACCGCCAGCCGGATAGATTGGCTGCTCCTTGGTCGTCGGATGCGCCGCTTATTCCTTTGATGTTTCCGACCATGACGTAGTCGTCCGCTGGTATGTGCGTTTTTAGCTGGTTCAGAAAAGTGTCTTTCGACATTTCCATTGGCCCAACGAAGCTGAAAATGCGGTGCCACAGTGGAACCGTTTGCACTACCACGGCCCAATTGCCATTCAGCCCTACGATGTGCCCTTGGGGTTTAAGACGGCCAACGCTCACAATACTAATCGGGCCACCGGAAACTTCTAGTGTATCGTCAACATCAAATGCATAGATCTTCATGGTGTGGGTTCGGTTTCTTATTTCTCCTTGGGATTCATGTCTTCTCCACCCAATTCAGCGGCGAATTCTCAGAACTATTCGAGTGTGGCTTGTAAGTCCTTGAACGATCTCTTAGCTAGGCGAGGACATTGGGGTCATCCCCGTCTGAACGCTTCCGGAGCTTTGAGTCGAACGCCTTCCTGAACCTGAGCGCCTGCACAAGCCTGTTGGCGTTGCGCCGTAGTTCCATACAATCCTCGTATTGCGTTGGCGTATAGAACTCAACTTTGAGCGTGTCGAACGCGACGCTAGCAAAGCCATCCTGCGCGTGCTCTTGCGCGACGAACACGATCGCCTTGTCGCCGCGCATCTCGGCGTATTTCGTGATTTCAGTGTGACGCCAGCGTCTTGGCTTCGCGCTCGAATCGTCCCAGCCGCTCGAGATCGTGCGCAAAGGCGTCGGGGAGGATTTTGATCGCGAACCTGGCGACCAAGGTTGATATCAGTGGCGCACCAGACCTCCCCCATGCCGCCCGCCCCGATTTGGGCAGTTATCTCATATGGGCCGAGGCGGGTGCCAGGAGTCAGAGCCACGGCAAGTGGCTGCGATTATAGGAGATGCCGTTGCCAGAACGGATACGCACCGGGTAACTGCGCAGGGACTTCCGATCCAGCCCAGCGCCCGTAGAAATACCCTTGCCGACTGAGCGTTCCCATCCCAATACGGAACCCCTTCTTTCGATTGGCCTCCCGCGGAATGATGGAGTCGAGGCAGGTTCTTAGGACAGCAACGCCTGACCGCCTGCAGCAGTGAACTGCTCGGCTACCGCTCGCTGGCGAGCGCGGACGCGCTCGAGCAGCACCGCGAACCTGACGATTCCATGGAGCGGCACCAGGTAGGGACTGCCTTCATAGGCTGGGGAGCACATATACCCCCGGTCGGCTGCTCGCTCAAGCGTGGTCAAGGCCTCGCCCGACAGGCCAGCCCGCGCACAGATCTCCCCCCAATAAAACAAGGCTTCCCCGTCGATGACGCTCGACGATTGATAGGGCTCGGCAATCGCCAACACGTCGGATGACCGTCCTTCAAGGGCGGCTCGTAGGGCTTCGCAGTATGCCGCCAATCGGGGAAACTGCGCGAACCGGGCCTCCTCGCGCCGCGCGGCCTCGACGGCTTCAGTCTCCTGCCCCGTCGCACCCAGGACTCGTGCCTCCAACGGATCGCTGCTCGTGGCGGCGTCGTCAAGTGCGCGGTCGTAGTCACGCTGGACGTAATACGTGTGGAGCACACTCGTGCTGACGGTGGGATCGAGCCGCCGTGCATGCTGATGAGCGGACACGGACTCGCGCAGCAGGCCACAGCACCGACAGGCGTGAACGAGGCCGGCATAGACTTGGGGCTCGGCGTGCCGGGCGGCGGCACGTTTCACGAGCCGCATCAGCGCTTCGTCCGGACGGCCAATGTCGATCTCGAGCTGTGCGCGGTAGTAGTGAGCGGGCCCGCTATCCGGGTCGAGTTCGAGTGCTCGCTGCAGGGCGGATTCGGCCTGTGCGATGAGGGTCGAGTCTTGATACTTGGCGAGCACGCGATCGAGGCGCCCACGCTCTGCCCAAGCCGGGGCAAACCCCGCGTCGATCCCGAGGCACTGGTCGAACAGATCGCGGGCCCGTCGCCACGTCGCGGCTTCCATCCGAAGTTGCATCCCACGCATGTACAAATCGAAAGCCTTGGCACTCGTGGGGCGGAGCCGAGGACCGCGCCGAACATCACCTCTGGTCAGCGGCAGCGATTGGATGACGCGCTGCGCCAACTCGTCGTGCAGCTCGAAGATCGTGTCCATGTCGACTTGCAGCGTATGGGACCAGAGCATGTCCCCGGCAGGCGCGCTCATCAGTTGCGCGCTGACCCGCAGCCTGTTGTGAGATCGCAGGACCGTGCCTGTCAGCACGACATCTACCGAGAGTTCTCTCGCCGCGGCTTCGAGGTCGGGGACTCCGGTCGCATACTTGGCCGTGCTGAGGCTCGACCTCACCACGAGCGATTCCAGCCCCGACAGTGCATTGGCGATCACATCGGCGAGGCTCAAGCTCAAGTACTCGATCTCGGGATCGGTTCTGAGCAAGCGAAAGGGCAGCACCGCCAACCGTGTCATGGCACGGGCCTCAGTCACTACCCCGGCATCGAATAGTGCTTGCGTTGGGCTCAACGCGGCAGCGAAGGATCCGATGTCTGTGTATCGATCTGATGGCGTCTTTGCGAGCGCCCGTCTTACCACACGATCGAGTGCCCACACGGCGGGTGATCCCGCCAGTACAGGGGGCGGCTCGTGGACGACGGCGTGGATTAACTCCCCAAGCGTCGCACCCGAGAAGGGCGGGCGCCCGGTAAGCATCTCGAACAATATGACGGCGAGCGAATACACATCGGCCCGGACGTCGAACGGCCGGGCAAGCAGCTGTTCCGGAGCGGAATAGAGGGGCGTCCCCACGGCAATGCCCTTCTGTGTCACAGCGAGCGTGGCGTCGGTTGCACAAGGAAACACAGGACGCGCCAGGCCGAAGTCCAGTAGTTTGACGCCGTGCGGGGTTATGAAAATGTTCGAAGGCTTGAGGTCGCGATGCACGATCCCTCGTTCGTGCAGAGCGCCCAACCCGCCGATGATGGTGAGTGTGGTCGATACCGCTTCTGCGGGTGGGAATGGCTGGCCCAAGCGGGCAGCCAGAGGCGCTCCTTGAAGGAGCTCCATGGCGAGGACGAGTTGCCCGTCGATCTCGGCCAACTCATATACCTGGCAGATCGCCGGGTGCGAGACACTGGCGGCGAGGCGCGCTTCGCGCTCGAGTCTGGCGCGTGCATCCGGATCCGTGATGGCGTCCCGGATCAACTTCAGGGCCACCGGGCGGCCCAGACGGGTGTCGAAGGCACGCCACACCTCTCCCATCCCCCCCACGCCGATCTGGGCGGTGATTTCATAAGGGCCGAGGCGGGTGCCAGCGGTTAGAGCCACGGCAAGTGGCTGCGATTATAGGAGATGACGTAGCTCTAGGCCGGATACGTAACGGGTGACGGCGCAGTGTCGACCGAAAGATCGTCCGCTCAAAGGCCGCAAGGAGGTCGTGTTCAATTCAGAGTCCACTCTGAAACTGCCAGGCCGATTTCCACTCATCTAATGACGTCGAGCGTGAGGAGCTCGATGAGTTGCGCGTCAGAGAAATCGATGTGAGGAGTGAAGGCGCGGAGCGACTCATCGCGGGCATGCGGTGCTCCCTTCGAACTGGCGCATCTGGCCAGCCGTCGCCTCGTTCCGAGCACGTAAACCGTGGCCGTAGGCGTCGCAAACCTCAGCCGTGTCCGATGATTTCGGCATCGGGCGACGGTCCCATGGGCATGAGACCTTGGCGATGTCGATTTCCTCACGTCTCGTTCGACGTGTGAGTGAGACCGTCGGCTGATGGCGCCAATCATCCAGGTGAAGCAACAGCCCCGCGAAAGGGAGATGTCACATGAGATTCCTGTCGATCTACAAGACCGCCGAAACGAGCACACCCCCGAGCGCCGAGTACGTCGCGAAGATGCAGAAGCTCGTTGAAGACAGCATGAAAGCGGGCCAGTTGCTCGCGACCGAGGGTTGCCTGCCGAGCGCATTGGGCGCGCGGGTCCGGCACACCGGAGGAAAGGTGACGGTCACGGACGGGCCGTTCACGGAGTCGAAGGAGCTCGTCGCTGGCTTCGCGATCCTGCAGGCGAGCTCGAAGGAGGAAGCTATCGAGATCGCCAAGACGTTCCTTGACGTCGCCGGTGGTGGCGAATGCGAGATTCGTCAGATCTTCACGGCCACAGACAACGGACCGGGCTGTACGGCCGCTCAGCTCGCAGAGCAATTCGCAAAGGCCTGAATCCCGATGCTGCAGTCGCGATCGGCGAGTGGTGCGATCGGTAGCCTTGACGGTTACCGATCACCGCGCAGGTGAGCGCGTGCGGTCGCAGCGCTCGCTGTTTCGTGGTCGCTTCGTCGTTGACGGAATCGTCGGTATGCGACCGATGGCACCACTCCGGCGGTCGGTTTGGCTCCCGGCCAGCGTCGGCGCTGAAGAAGCCCAAGAATCACCGCCTGTTATCCCGTTCGCGCCGAATGGTGTTCGCCACATCTGTTTCCGGGCGTCACCTTGGCCTGCCAGGCCTTTGTCATCCCGCCCTCCGCCAGCCGGGTCCAGGCCGGTTCGCTGGCAGGTCGACCACGAATTTCCTACTACCGGCCGCTCCCTGGGGAGAGCGGGTCGGGCAAGGAGCTGGTTGCACGCGCGTTGCATCAGCTCAGCCCGCGCCGTGAGCGGCGGTTTTGTGATGTCAATTGCGCGGCTGCCGACGACCTGCTCGAGTCGGAGCTGTTTGGCCACCTCAAAGGCGCGTTCACCGGGGCGGTCGCCGACCGTGCCGGTCTGATCGAGGAGGCGAACGGCGGGACGCTCTTCCTCGATGAGGTGACCGACTTATCGCCGCGTGCTCAGGCCAAGTTGTCGCCTCGTCGTCGTCTCACTCATAGCGTGCTCGCCGCGCTGGCTCGCTATCACTGGCCCGGCAACGTGCGAGAACTTCAGAACGTGCTCGCCGGTGTGGCGGTATCGGCGCCATCACGCGGAGCCGTGAAACCGGGCCTTCTGCCGCCGATCATCACAGGTGCGCCGACGCCCTCCGCAACACGACTGGCTCATGCGCGCGATCAATTCGAGCGGCGATTCATCGAGCTGGCACTGGCCCGAGCCGGTGGTCGTCGCGCCCGTGCCGCCCGTGAATTGGGTCTCTCGCGACAGGGTCTGCTGAAAATGATGGCGCGGCTCGGAATCCAGACTTTATGAGTCTCTCTGCAGGGAGCTCTATTGCGCTCCCCACAGAGTCCTTCCGCGACCGGCTCGAAGTCTTATCCAAGACTCTCAAACCGGTCGCAACCACTTCGTTCCTTCCCGCTCTATCTCTCTCAACGACGCCGGTGTCCAAAATGAACAGCGTCTACAGGATCGCGTCCAGGAAATTCGACCCCACGTTCAGGCAATCGAATACGTGGAGGCCGAGTCGTGACGCCAGGTCGACACAGACCTCGGTGCCACGGCAACTGTTTCCGTATGGATCGAGACGGGGCGAATAGGTGCCGATTCCCAGCTGGCGGTTGACGACCGTGATCACGCCGCCGCTCACGCCGCTCTTCGCGGGCACTCCCACGCGATACGCCCATTGGCCCGAGTAGTCGTACATCCCGCACGTGAACATGATCGACAGCATGTCCTTGACGTGCGTGATCGAATACGCGCTACGGCCGCTCACGGGATGGCGTCCCAGGTTGGACAGGGTCGAAGCCATCATCGCGAGATCACGGCAGGTGACCAGGATCGAGCACTGCTTGAAGTACACGTCCAGCGCCGCTTCGGCCTCTTCGTGGACGAGGCCAAAGTTCAGGAGCAGATGAGCGATGGCCCTGTTACGATGACCCGTTCGTCGCTCCGACTCGTAGACAGAACGATCGAGTGAAAGCTGACGCCCGGCAATTACGCTGAAGCGGTCGAGCAGATATTCGAATGTCCGGTTGCCGTAGCGAGAGTGAAGCAGCGCCGTCACCGTGATCGCGCCGGAATTGATCATCGGGTTGAATGGCCGGTTCGTACCGTTCTGCAGCGCGATCGAGTTGAACGTATCGCCGCTGGGCTCCACGCCGACGTATTCGAATACCCTGGCGGGCCCGAATTCTTCGAGCGCCATCCCGTAGGTGAACGGCTTGGAGATCGACTGGATTGTGAATAGCCGGTCGCATTCGCCGGCCTCGAAGGTGCGCCCGTCTGCGGTAACCAGGCATACGCCGAACGCCTCGGGGTCGACCTTGGTCAACTCCGGGATATAGGCGGCGACCTCGCCGGAGGTGAGTGGCAAGTACTTCTCATAGACGCCGTCAATCAGAACCTGCAGTTCATGGCCGCGCGCGAGAGCGCTTCGCGATTCGGATATCGACATGTGTGGTGGACGATGCGTTTGAGTGTGTGAGATGGGCTCAGCCGTAGCAAGCGCGGTGCCTGCCCAGGGCGCGATCGCCGATCGCGTCGATCTGGTGAGTCTCAAAGACTTACGGCGAAATCGAGGCGTCGAACACCAACGAATCGAAGCGACAAGAACGTCGGGCGTTCAGAATTTGCAGACATCTTCGAATGAACCGCGCTCTCGCCTATAATCCGCGCCGGAGAGAGGCGCTTACATCGGAGAGAGGAATTTATGAAGAGGATGGCACTGTGTCTGGCGGTATATGCGCTGTTGATCTCGATGTCGGGATCGGGAATCAGTGCTCAGGGTGGCGGCTGGACGACGCTGTTCGACGGTTCCAGTCTCAAGGGTTGGAATGTCGTGGGTGACGCCAACTGGGAGCTGGTCGCGGCCGAGAAGGCCGTGCAGGCCAACAAAGGCACCGGCTTCCTGGTAACGCCAATGGCGTACACCGATTTTCAGATCACGGCGGACTTCTGGGTGACCGACGATGCCAACAGCGGCGTGTTCATCAGGTGTGAAGATCCCAAGACCATCAACGCGATGAACGCGTACGAGGTGAACATCTTCGACAAGCGACCCGACCAAAGCTACCGTACGGGCGGGATCGTCGACGTCGCCAAACCAGCCAGCGTGATCATGACCGGTGGCAAGTGGAACACCATCGACATCACGGCACGTGGCACCAAGCTGACGGTGCTCATGAACGGGATGAAGATGGTCGACGTCGATGACAAGAAGCACGCAAAGGGACCGATCGCGCTCCAGTACGGCGCCGGCACGGTGAAGTTCCGGAACGTGCGAGTCCGGACGCTTTAGAGTAGTGTCCGGCTTCCTGACTCGCCGAAGCCTCGGCGTAGGCGGTTAACCGGACCTGCTCGACTCAGCAGCCATCGTGAGCGCGCGGCTGAACACGTCGGTCACCTGCGCGCCGGAGATGCCGTAGCGGCCGTCGATCACGAAGAACGGGACGCCGGTCACGCCCAAGGACCGCGCCTCGTTCAGATCGCGCCTGACGTCGTCTACGTAGCGGCCATTCTCCAGGGCCTCGCGTACGTTCCCGGTGTCGAGGCCTTGATCGGTTGCCAGTGGCAGCAGCGAGTCGAGATCGAAGATCGATCGCTGCTCGGTGAAGTACGCCTTGTACAGACGCTCGATCATTTCGTCCTCACGTCCGTGGCTCGCCGCCAGGTGGACCAATTGATGCGCATCGAGCGTGTTGCCAGTCAGCCCGGCGTCGGTCAGGTGGTACTCGAGACCTTCGGCGGCCGCCATTTGCTCCATCTTGTGATCCATCGCGCGGACCTGCTCTTCAGATAGCCGGTACTTCGATCGGAGCATCGCCCGCCGGCTCGATGTTTCGCCTTTGGCTCGCGTGGGATCGAGCTGGAACGATCGATGTGAGACGTGAACATCGTTTCGACCATCGAATGCGGCGACGGCTTTCTCGAAGCGGCGCTTCCCGAGGTAGCACCAGGGACACACGATGTCGGACCAGATGTCGATTTGCATTTGCCGTTCTTCTGCGTTCTGACTGCTTTCTTCTTCCTCGGGCTGCACGGGAACCAGGCAGAGTGGACATTTCGTGGCGCCGGCTGGCAGTTTTTCTCCGCATGCCGTGCACGTGTTCATGCCGGGAGATTGTAACGGCAGTTGGCGACCTGCGCGCTGGCGAGCGCGACCAGCATCCTTGCACGGAGAGCGGTCTCTGGAAACAATGACCGCGTGCTGGCGTATCTGGCGCGACGTCTTGTGCTCACGATTCCCGTGCTGCTCGGAGTCGCCACGCTTGTCTTCGCGTTGATCCATTTCATCCCGGGCGATCCAGCACGCGCGATCCTGGGCGAGGTGGCGTCGGAGGCCGATATCGCGCAACTCAGAACGCAGCTGGGTCTCGACCGACCGATCGCAGTTCAGTACCTTGCCTTTCTCGGCGGGCTCGCGCGCGCGGACCTCGGGACGTCGCTCAGGACCGGCACACCAGTCGCGGACCAGATCGTGGAGCGTCTCCCGGCGACCTTCGAGCTCGCGCTCGCCGCCATTGCGGTCTCGTTGACGCTGGCGATTCCGCTCGGCGTGGTAGCGGCGGTCTGGCGCGGAACGATCATCGATCACGCCGCGATGACGCTTTCACTGGCGGGAGTCTCGATGCCGAACTTCTGGCTGGGACCACTGCTGGCGATTGTTTTCGGTGTGGAGCTTGGCTGGCTCCCGGTCGCGGGCCGCGGCGGCCTCGAGCACCTCGTCCTGCCGGCGGCCTCTCTGGGCGCCGCGCTTGCGGCCGTGCTCGCGCGCATGACGCGCGCGACGCTCGCCGATCAACTGCGCGAGCCGTACGTCTTGGCCGCCCGCGCGCGCGGGGTCTCGGGCGCCAGAGCCGTGCTGGTTCACGCCTTACGAAACAGCCTCATCCCCATCGTGACACTCGCCGGCCTTCAGACAGGGGCCGTCCTCACAGGGGCGGTCATCACCGAGACAATCTTTGCCTGGCCGGGCATCGGACGTCTGCTCGTGCAGTCGATCGGCTTTCGCGACTACCCCATGGTCCAGGGCTGCATCCTGCTGATCGCCGTGACCTATGTTGGGGTCAACATCGTTGTCGATCTCGCCTACGCCGTACTCGATCCGCGAATTCGATATCGATGAGGTACGTCGGCCTTTTTATCGTCACCATGGTCGCTCTCACAGCAGCGGTTGGGCCGTGGCTGGTGCAGTTCGATCCCTCGGCGCAGGAATTGGCTCTCCGACTGGAAGGTCCGAGCCGGTTGCACTGGTTCGGGCTCGACGAATTGGGACGAGACATTCTTGCGCGAGTGATCTACGGGGCGCGCGTTTCGCTTCTCGTCGGGCTCGTCGTCGTCTCCGTGTCGGCGTCCATTGGCGCCGCGCTGGGATCGATTGCCGGTTACTACGGCGGCATCGTCGACGAGGCGATCAGTCGCTTCATCGATATCCTGCTGGCGTTCCCGGGACTATTGCTCGCCATCGCCCTCGTTGCAGTGCTTGGACCGAGCTTGGTGAACGTCGTCCTGGCGCTGTCGTCGATAGGCTGGGTCGGGTACGCGAGGCTCGTCCGCGCCCAGGTCCTCCAGGCGCGCGAGTTCGAATATGTCCTCGCGGCGCGCGCAATTGGCGCGGCGACGCCGCGAATCCTGCTTCGGCACATTCTGCCGGCCGCGCTTCCCGCCCTGACTGTTCAAGCCACGTTGGGTATGGGAGGCGCGATCTTGTCCGAAGCAGCACTCAGTTTTCTTGGACTCGGCGTGCAACCGCCCACACCAAGCTGGGGCGCGATGATCAACTACGGGCGCGCGCACGTGCTCGATGCGCCGCATCTCACCGTGTTCCCAGGAATCGCGATCGCCGTCGTCGTATTGGGACTGAATCTATTGGGCGATAGCTTGCGAGACAGTTTCGGTAGCCGGGAGAACCACGACACGCGACCCTGAGAAAACTGCTCAAAGCGGATCAATTCCAAACCGCGCCAACTTCCAACGTATCGGCTCAGCGGAACGCTGGCAACGGAGTTGGGCGGAGGCAGCGGATCGACACGAGCAACGGAGAAACGGGGCACGAACGGAGACGCCATGCCGGTGACGCGCTCCGCGCGGGTTGCGTAGAGCGCGCGAAATCACAAGCCGACACTCGAGCATGGAGGGCTTGTGAATTTGCGCGTTGGAAAATTGGCCTCCGACTCTGGTCAGGCCACCCCGAGCATCGTCGAAGAGTGGAAGTTGGGAGTCAACAAGCCTGCTAGAGGCCAACGAGGGCGGCGTGCTTCGCTTCCGCGTCCTGTGCCGCGGAGACGTGACCTTGTCGACGCGCGGCAGTTGCCAGGTAACGGAAAGCCGATGGTTCGACGGGAAATTGTTCGGTGGCGCGTCGGAGCACACGCTCAGCCGCCGCAGAGGTCCCCGATAGCAGCAGTGCGTGGCCGTACATCGTCAAGACTTCGCTCGTCGCGTTCGGTTGCTCGACGACGCGAGCGAGCGCCTCGAGCGCTTTGTTCAGCGCCACGCGGTCTCGCTCCTCTTCGGCGGTCTCGAGCCAGAGGCGGCCAAGAGCGGTGTAAACGATGGATGCGTCCGGGTGACGTTCGGCGGCTCGTCCGAGTGTCAGAACAGCGGCGTCCTGTCGTCCGAGCCGCGCGTAGGCCAGGCCTACGCTGACGAGACGTTCTGGCCGCGTGGGCTCGAGCGCCGACAGCGCCTCGAGCTGCTCGATTGCCTGGCGTTGACGGCCCGAGTCGGTATACACGGAGACGAGCTCTTCGCGCGCCGCAGCGAGAGTTGGATCGAGCTCGACGGCGCGGAGGAGCGCCCGCTCCGCCTGCTCCCGCCGCCGGCGATCGCGAAGGCACAGGCCGAGCAGATAGTGTGCCGGCGCCATGTGATCGTCGAGGCTGACAACACGTTGCAGGGCCTCGGTTGCGGCCGGGATGTCGCCGTTGCGATAGTGAGCCAGGCCCAACTTGTAGACAACTCTCGGAGCGCGGTCGTCCAGGCGCAGACTACGTTCGTAGTCGCTGGCCGCCGTCGCGTACTGATGCATCGCGGCGTGTGAGTCCCCGAGCAATTCGAGCGGACGCGGTGCGCTGGGGTCCAGCGAAGCCGCATCGCTCAAGTCACGTACAGCGGACGCGAATTCACCACGTTGACGGTACGTTTCACCCCGCATCAGGCGGGCGATCATCGATTCGGGCTTGAGCGTCAGGGCGCCGCTGAAGGCCTCGATCGCCTCGAGCGTCTGCCCGCGGGCCACTGCCTCGTCGCCCGCTGCCAGCAGGCGACGGTATTCGCGCTGCTGCCGCGCGTCGAGCCACAGGAACGCCAATGATCCCGCAAGGGTCATTGCGCCGACAGCCGCCACAATCGGCCGGTTCACGGGGGGAATGGTAACCGGGACTGCCCGGATGTTGGTAGAGACGGGCCTGTAGGCCCGCTTGGCCTGGCGTCACGGCGGGTCTGAAGACCGGCCGCTACCCACAGGGAACAAACACTTTCCAGCGGGGTCTAATGCTCCTAAGGACGGTGCTAGACTGATGGAGACGCGAGTTTCCGGAGGGTTCGTGAAGAACGCTGGCGCTATTGGTTGGTCCGACGTAGACACGGCGGAAGCCGCTCTCATCGAACGCTGCACCACTGGCGACGAAACTGCCTGCGCCGACCTGGTGAATAGCCACCAGCGCATGGTCTATACCCTCGCACTGCACCTCCTCCAGGATCCCGACGAAGCCCTCGACCTGTCGCAGGAGGTTTTTCTGCGCGTTTTCCGGACTCTTTCCAGTTTTCGCGGTCAGTCCACGCTTCGGACCTGGATTTATCGCATCGTGATCAATCAGGCGCGCAATCGCCAGCGTTGGTGGCGGCGGCGGCATCGCTCGAGCCAGGTGTCGCTCGACGAGCACTTGCAGCAGTTTGGAGACGTCGAATCGAAGGGCGATGTCCTCCCGGATCGGTTGCTAGCCTCCAAGGAAACCTCCATGCTCATCTGGGAGGCGCTCGACCGCCTGCCGTTCGATCAGCGCACGGCCCTCATCCTCCGGGAAGTGGACGGCCTTCGCTACGACGAGATCGCGTTTTCGCTGGGAGTAGCGGTCGGCACGGTGAAATCGCGGCTCACGCGGGCGCGACAGGCGCTGCGCGCTGAGCTGCTGGGTCTGCACGCATGACTCCCTACGTCGGCTGCGAGTATGCGCGCGAACGGCTCGAGGGGCTCCTCGACAACGAGCTGTCCGTGGACGAGCAGGTGCTGGTGGAAAGCCATGTGCGCTGGTGCCGGACGTGTGCCGACCGGATCGAAGATTTTCAGTTGATCGGAACGTCGATTCGCGTTGGTTCTCCCAGTTTCCCGCAGGTCATCCAGGCGGAGACCGCTCTGAGCACGGTGTACTCGCGCGTGCTGATGCGGGTGCGTGCTGAACGCGATCAGGCGTTCGCAGTACGCGTGCGGGAGATGTTTACCGACATGCGGCTGTTATGGCCGGCGGTCGGTGCCACCATGGCCGTCATGGTGTGTCTCACCGTGGCCGTTGGCGTGTTGAAGAGCACGTCGATGGAGCGGCCGGAGTCGCTGGCAACGAGGCTCGAGGCGATGAACCCGGGTTCCGAGGCCAATCCGTTGAGACCCGACAACAACGCCCGGGTGGAGCGCTATTTCGCCAAGTACGTCGACAGCGATCGAGCGGGCGGTATCTCAATTCCGCGCGTACTGGACGATGGGACGTTCTTTGCGGGTATTCGCGATCAGGAGGCCATGTTTACGATGGCCACGGTCGTCAATCGCGACGGACGAATCACGAATGCCGAGCTGTTGAACTCGGAGCGCGGCGGTGCGAAGACCGAGCAAACTGTGCACGCCGATGATGTCGAGGCCGTGATGGATGCGGTCCGGCAGTCGCGATTCGCACCGGCGCAGACGCCCGTCGGCCGAGCGGTCGCTGTCAACATGGTGTGGCTGATCGTGGTGACAACGGTGCAGCAGCCAACCGTTCCGCAAGTGCACGTCCCCGCGAGCCCCGTGGTCGCGCGGACGCGTCGCTTGCCGCAGACCGACGCCGTGACACCAACGATACCAGTGGGCCGTCAGTCTGCTCGGCTCACCGCCTCACCGACGGCCTGAGGCCGCTTCAGGTATTTCCCCTCGTGCGCTCGCCGTGTTGTTGAGGGCATCGGTTGCCCGCAGGGTGACGCCTCGCGACACCGCATCGCCTTCCAACACGAGTTCGAACTGCTCGAATCGCGAGTCTGCGATCCCGTCCTTCGGGTACACCGACTGCCACTTGTCGCCGTCGAGCGAGAATTCGACCTTCTGCACCGAGGAGTTTGCGTCACGCACATCGAACGCGATAGTCGCGCGGCCGTCGTCTCGCCGCACCGATGTCACCGTGATGACCGGAGGAACGTTATCGACGGCGAACGCCGTGCTCTCGCGTGCGCCCGAGAGCGCGCTGGAAGTCGAGTTCGATGGCAGATCGGAGGCGACGATACGAATGGTGTAGCGGCCGTTGGGCACTGATGTCGTGTCCCACACGAGGATCTGATCGCTCATCCCGCGCTTGAGGAGTTTCCATGTGGTCTCGCCCTCGCGCCGATAGAACACGTCGTAGCTCAACTCGTCGCCGTTCTCGTCGTCGGCTCTCCACACGAAAGTCATCAACCCCTTTTCGTACACCCGCCGGCCGAGTGAAGGCGACGTCGTGCCCGGAGGCTGGTTGACTCGTTTCTCCGGCAGGCCGCCCTCGAAGCCGGCGATCTCGGGATCGACAGGGAAGGGACGCTGGAACACCGTGCCCGGCGGGTGCACCGTGATCGAGGTGACGCGCGGACGAAGATTTCTCGGCAGGTAGGCGGCGGTGACCGACGTCAGGAGCGGTGCCTCGCCCTTACTGGCTGTGAGTGTGGCGCGCCACTGGAGATAGCGCGCGCGCGGGCTTGTGATTGAGCTGCCCTCGCGGTCGGCATAAGTCGAGCTCCACTCGCTCCAGGTTTCATCCGGCGTGCTGGTATTCCCGGATCGCGTGGCGACCTCGAGGCGGCTACCCGCCGGAGTCAACGCTTCCCACTTGATGGTGCCCCACAGCGCAACGGTCATCGCGTCACGCACATCCGAGGTATAGGTGCCTCGTTCAGCGCGCGCACTTGCGATCCTGAGGAGCTTCCCTGGATTCGACGTTGCAACGAGGACCCGTCCCTCGGATTGCGTGAGTAGGCCGGTGACCTGCTGTGCGTTCGCGCGAGCGATCAATGTCGGCTGAAGCGGCTCGCCAGCGAGGCGGTAGATTTTGCCGGAGTTGCCGGTGGCCACGAGCAGCGTGCCGTCGCTTTCGACGGCGACGTCATAGGGCGTGTCGGCGCGCGATTCCCAGAGAAGGTCCCAGGCACCATCCGGGAGAATGCGAAACACCGCTCCGGCGGCGGGGGGTGGGGCCGCCCGTGCCGGACCCGGAGCTCCCTGCGGTGAGGTGACCACTGCGTCGCCGACAGCAACGACCGTGATCTCAGTCGACACGTTCGGTGTCAGCGGTGCTGGTGCCGGTACCGTTGGCGCTGGAGCGGGAGCGGAACCGGGCGCAGATGGCGGCCGACCGCTCACCGCCGCGACGTAGATGTTGCCGCGACTGTCGACGCGCAGCGTGTGAATCTCGTTGTAGCTGGAGTCGAGCAGGACGAACGGTTTTCCCGACGCGTCGAGCCGGAACACGCGGCCTGGCGACTCGGTGCCGGCCAGGAGTTGTCCGTCGCGATCGAAGGCAAGCGTCATTACATGCGTCGCCTTCGTGGCGTAGAAAGTCGTGCCTTTCCCGTCAGGTGTGATCTTGTAAATGATGCCCTTGTCGCCAGTGGCCGCGAAGACGTTGCCCGATCGATCGACGGCCAGACTCCAGATGTAGCGATCGCCGGGATCGAAGAAGACGGCTCCAACGCCCTTCGCGTCGACGCGATAGACCTTCCCGTTCGGTGAGGTCCCGACATACAGCCCGCCTCCGGGTGCCGGCGCGAGCGCGTGGACTTCGAGTTCCTCGGTGTCGAAGAAGACCGATCCCTTACCCGACGGGTCGATGCGATAGACCTGTCCTTCGTTTCCGCTCCCTGCGTAGACGGACCCGTCAGGTCCCGTGACCATCGCCCAGACGAACGGAGCATTGGTCTCGTAGAGAGGCGCCGCGGTCGGGCCAAGGGTCAATCGCCCGAAGGAATCGATCGAGAGGTTCTCGATGTCCCCGCGCAGGAAGTCGTTCTCGGTCGACACTTCCCAGAAGGTCGGCGTCGAGGCGGACAACGTCACTGCAGCGCACAACAGGAAGGCCGCGAAGGCGAGGCGAGACACTTTTGACCTTTGACCTTTGACTTTTGACCTGATCATTCTTCGAGTGGCAACGTCAGCGTCTTTGATCCCCGGACGGCGTAGCCGGCCGTGATCTCCCATTCGCCGAGGAGTGCGCTATCCAATTGGCGGAAGCTGCCGCCGTTGCGATCCGACTCCATGACAGCCAGCACGGAGGAGGGGAGTGCCGCAAGCGGTTCACCCTTGACGACGGCGCCGCCGTCGCGCGTGACGAGACGAACGTAGAGCCGGTTGTTCTTGCGCGCGTTATTCAACACACGAATCATCTGCGGCACACCCGTCGCCTGCAGCGGCTGCACCTGAAGTTCACGCTGCTCGAACTGAGACAGTCGCGCCGCGTCGGCCACCATGATGGACACGCTTCCACGCGCGTTCGCCGGGATCTGGACCGGAAGTGACCTGGTGACTTCTTCTCCGCGATACGTGCGAAGCAGGATCCGCAGGTCGACGGAGGAACCAGCCTTGGCGCGAGTCCCATCGATCCACACACGCTCGAGCGTGGCGCTGCGCGGTTGTTCGCTGGCTTCGATCTCCAGGTTCAGACCTTCGAATTCGACGTCTTCGAACGCATTCCTGAGCAAGACGTTGAGCGGCGCGACGACGGAAGCGGCCGCGTAGGTCGAGGGCTGATCGCCCGTGAACAGGTCTTCGAACGACACGTCGCTGTGATTCTTCACGCGCGCGGCGCCGCGCACCGAGTACGTGCCTACGCCATTCTGTCGCTCGTAGGAGGTGAGCGTTTGAAGGATTGCGACATAGGCCAGGAGCGGTGTGAACAACTGATCCTTGACGATCCCGATCGAGAACTTCTTGTTGGTGCCGCGTTCGGCGTTGAGCGTCAGAGAAATCGGGATCATTGACGGTCCGGGACCGAGCGTTCCAGCAATGCCGGTCGCGCGGTCCTGCTGGACGATGCCAATGACATCGCCGGTGCTGGCGATCTTCATCGAGCTGGCGAGGCTTGGCAGGATTGCGATGACGTCGGCGCGAGTCATGGGAAACTGTGTGGGGCCCAGACCGAAGAACGGGTGACCGAAGGCGTAGACGCGATTGCCTTCCACTTCCGTCACGGTGCCCGTTGCGCCAACCTCGAAGTCCCCATTCATCAGCGCCACGCCGATCGGATCACCAGGCCGCAATGTCGACCCCGACGAACTCGTTGGCGCCGAAGCGGAGGTGGATTGCGATCCGAACTGTGCTGCTCCTGCCATCACGGGCGAAAAGCCGAGCTCTCGAAATGCCGAGACGAGCGGATCGATCGTGCGCGTATCGAACCCCGAGAAGTTGATCGGAGTAGCGATCGGGCGAAGCAGCGTGGCAACGCCCGCGTTGACGGCGCCGCTGCCGATGACGCTGACGTCGGCGGGGCTCTCGGCGAAAGGCCTGAACGATGCGAACGTCTGCTGCAGCGACTCACGCAACGCTTGCTGTGTCAGTGGGAGCGTGAGCTCCGCTCGCGCAACCGGTGGCCGTCGCTGACCCGGGAGCGTGGCATCGGCAAGCATCTCGTCGATCGGCGTGATACCAGCCAGCGGCTCCTTCGAGAATTCTCCAAGTGAATACGACACCGCGCCGACGAGCCGCCCGTCGATGTAGACGGGGCTTCCGCTCATACCGGCGATGACGCCCGTGTTGGCGAGTGGACCGCCTTCGAGGCGCGCGAGGATCAAATCGCGCCGCGGCCCGATGCTGTTGTGCAGCACGCCAAGGATGTGGGCCTTGAATTCTTCGATCTGATCACCTTGAAACACCGTGCGTCCCGTGGCGACCATGCCCGGCTTGAGCTCGCTGACAGGGAACGTCTTCGATTGAGCGGGCAGGCCGGCAACCAGGCCTGACAGTACAAGGAGGGCAATGCCGAAGGTGCGGATGTACATCTGGAGGCTCTGGCTTGATGATACGGGTAAACCCTTGAAATCGCTAGAGACCCAAGGACTTTGGTTGACAGACCTTCGGGCCCTGAGTTACTGTGCCTTCACAACTTCAGACGTCATGTCGCGTATCTTTAGCCGGTTCGTGCCGATCTTTGCCAGTGGTTACTGGTCGTGGCACAGATCTGCAGCTGAAGGGACCGCCAGCGTCTAATACCGAGCTTCGATAGTCCGAGACGAAACGCCCCTTCAGCCACCGGCTGAGGGGGCTTTTTTTTTGCCGATGACGCCACTCTGCGAAACCGTGACCGGCCGATCGATGGCCGAACTCCTCGCCGCCCGCGACGCTGCCACGGCCGGCGACCTCGTGGAACTGCGTCTCGACGGCGTGGCCAACCTCGATGTCGGCCGAGCCCTCGAAGGCCGGCGCATGCCGGCGATTGTGACCTGCCGTGCTATGTGGGAGGGAGGCCGCTTCGAGGGAACTGAAGAGGAGCGGCGAGCCATCCTCGCGAGGGCCCTCGAGCTGGGCGCTGAATTCGTCGATGTCGAGTGGCGGGCCGTCGATGGGCAAGCGACGGGGGTGTCGTTTCGCGACCTCGTCCATCGTGCGCCCGAACGGGTCGTCGTGTCGTCGCACGACTTCGATGGAGTTCCCCCGGATCTCGAATCGCGCGCCCGGGCAATGCGGGCGACCGGCGCCGGCACAATCAAAATCGCTGTGTCGGTCAGTCGGTTGAGTCAGACACTCTGCCTCAAGTCGATCGCGCGAGATGGCTCTGCCGTGGTGATCGGCATGGGCGAGCTTGGGGTCGTCTCGCGATTACTTGCGGGCCGCTTCGGTTCGCGGTGGACCTACGCCGGCCACGGATTGGCGCCTGGGCAGTTGCTTGCACCCCGGATGATCGGCGACTACGGATTCGGTCGGGTCAGCGAGTCGACTCGCATCTTCGGCGTCGTCGGCACCAGTGCGCTGCATTCGTTCTCCCCGATGATGCACAACGCGGCGTTCGAAGCGGCCGGGATCGACGCGGTGTACGTTCCTCTGCCGGTGCACGACTTCGAGGATTTCCTGTCGTTCGCCGAAGGCATGAATGTCGAGGGTGTCAGCGTCACGATCCCGTTCAAGCTCGATGCGCTGCGTGCAGCGGAGTCGAGTGATGCGTTGACGCAGCAGGTCGGCGCCGCCAATACGCTTCGACGAAGAGGCAGCGGCTGGGAAGCGACCAACACCGACGTCGCGGGATTTCTTCAGCCGCTGGCATCAGCGTGGGAAGGATCGATGGGCGGCGTGCGGGCCTCGGTGCTGGGTGCCGGCGGCGCCGCTCGCGCCGTCATCGTCGCCCTGGCGTCGACGGGGGCGCAGGTCACGGTACACGCGAGACGAGATGAGCAGGCGCGCGAGCTCGCCAAGGGTTTCAACGTGGCGTCCGGCGTCTACCCGCCGGAATCAGGGTCGTGGGATCTGCTGGTCAATTGCACCCCGCTCGGCGGAGCTGCACGGCGGTCGGAGTCGCCGATGCCGGCGGACAGGCTGACAGGACGGCTCGTGTACGACCTCACGTACGGACCCGGCGAAGCGACGCTCGTTCGCAACGCTCGTGGCGCAGGTCTCTCCACGCTTGATGGTCTCGCAATGCTCGTGGCGCAGGCCGAGCAGCAGTTCGAATGGTGGACCGGACAAAAGCCGAAAGAAAGGGTAATGGAGGCAGCCGCGCGGCGGCGCCTGTAATGACCCCGGGGGTGATTTCCACGTTGACGTGCCGAAGAAAATCACCCCCGGAGTCTTAGGTTGTCCATGCACATGACGTCGTTCGAGGAGTTCAAGGAACTGGCACAGCGCGGAACGTTCGTGCCGGTCTACAAGGAGATCGTCGCCGACATGCTGACGCCGGTCTCCGCCTTCCTCAAGGTTGCGGAGCATTCCGACTACGCGTTCCTGCTGGAATCGGTCGAAGGCGGCGAACAGGTGGGTCGCTATTCGTTCCTCGGCAAGGACCCGTTCCTCATCCTGCGATCGCGCGGCGGCAAGACAATCGTCGATCGCATGGGCGAAGCGACGGAGAGCGACAAGCCTTTCATCGCCAGCGTGCGCGAGCTGATGGCGGGATTCCACTCGCCATTTGTGCCCGGCCTCCCGCGCTTCACGGGTGGAGCCGTCGGATACCTTGCCTACGACGCCGCGGCCTGGTTCGAGCCCGTCACGCTGCAGGCGACCACCGACTCAGACGAGGAAGCCGGTTTCATGCTCTTCGATACCGTGCTCGCTTTCGATCACGTGCGCCACCGGATCCTCATCATCGCAAACGCCAGGATCACGGGCGACGAGGACCTCGAGTCGCTCTATCAGTTCGCCTGCACCAAGATCGAGTTCGTCGAGCGCGAGCTCGAGCGCACGCTTTCGCGCTCCCCGCAGTCCAATTCCGCGAAGCTCGACGTCACCTCGAACGTCAGCCGCGAGCAGTTCGAGCAGATGGTGCGCACTGCGAAGGAGTACATCGCGGCTGGCGACATCTATCAGGTCGTCCTGTCGCAGCGGTTCGAAGCCCCGATTGCGACCGATCCGTTCACGGTCTATCGCGCGCTGCGTCACGTGAATCCGTCGCCGTACATGTATTTCCTCCGCATCGGTGGGCGGTCGATCGTCGGGTCATCGCCTGAGATGTTGGTACGGGCCGAAGGTCGGCGCGTGGAGACGCACCCGATCGCCGGCACACGCCCACGAGGACGCAACGACGAAGAGGATCTGCGTCTGGCGGAGGAACTGAAGCGCAATGAGAAGGAGCGGGCCGAGCACGTCATGCTCGTCGATCTTGGGCGCAACGACGTCGGCCGCGTTGCCGAGTACGGCAGCGTTCGGGTGCCCACATACATGACGCTCGAGCGCTACTCACACGTCATGCATCTGGTCTCGATCGTCGAAGGGCGCCTGAGGGATGAACACGACCGGCTCGACGCGCTGGTCGCGTGTTTCCCGGCCGGTACGGTCTCGGGCGCCCCCAAGGTTCGCGCGATGGAGATCATCTCGGAGCTCGAGAACCGGAGGCGCGGCGTCTATGCCGGCGCAGTGGGCTACCTCGACTTCGCCGGCAACCTCGACTTCTGCATCACGATTCGCACCGTGGTGATAGAAAAGGGGCGGGCCTACGTGCAGGCCGGCGCCGGGATCGTCGCCGACTCGAATCCAGCTGCCGAATACGAGGAGACGCGCGACAAGGCCAGGGCCGTTATCCGAGCACTCGAACTGGCACAGGCGGGCTTGTCATGATCCTCGTCATCGATAACTACGATTCGTTTACCTACAACCTCGTGCAGTATCTGGGCGAGCTCGGCGCCGACGTACGTGTCCGCCGTAACGACCAGGTGACGCTCGGCGAGGTCGAGGCGATGGCGCCCGAGCAGCTCCTGATCTCACCGGGGCCTGGCCGTCCGGAAAATGCCGGGATCACGACCGACGTCATCCGCCGATTCGGGCCGAAGACGCCGATCCTCGGCGTCTGTCTCGGTCATCAGGCGATTGGGCTCGTCTACGGCGGCGTCGTCTGTCGAGCCAACGCTCCGATGCACGGCAAGACGTCGACCGTCGTGCACGATGGCAAGGGCGTGTTTGAGGGGATCAACGAGCCCTTCCCGGCCGGGCGCTATCACTCCCTCGTGATCGGGTCAGACAACGTGCCGGCGGACCTCGAAGTGGCGGCGCGAACACAGGAGGATGGAACCATCATGGCCGTACGGCACCGGGCGTACCCCGTGCACGGCGTGCAGTTCCACCCCGAGTCGGTGTTGACGGGCGAGGGGCGGAAGATTCTTCGGAACTTCCTCGACTTGTGATGTTTCCACTGCTCATCGAGAAGCTCGTTCGCCACGAAGACCTGACGGCCGATGAGGCCGCGCAGGCAATGCGAGAAGTGATGGAAGGACGCGCCGCGCCCGGTGCGCTCGCGGGACTTCTGGCGGCGCTCGTGATGAAGGGGGAGCGGCCCGAAGAGATCGCGGGCCTCGCGCGGACGATGCGGGAACACGCGGTCGCGCTGACGACCCCACCGGGTGAGGTGTTCGACACCTGTGGTACCGGTGGCGATCGGTCCGGTACGTTCAACGTGTCGTCGGCCGCAGCCGTCGTGGTTGCGGCGTGCGGCGTGAAAGTCGCAAAGCACGGAAACCGATCGGTATCGAGCCGCTGCGGCAGCGCTGATGTTTTCGAACAGCTTGGTGTCAACGTAACGGCACCGCCGCCGGTTGTTGAGCAGACACTGCGCGAGGCAAATATCGCCTTCTTTTTCGCGCCCACATTCCATCCATCCATGAGGCATGCGGCGCCCATCCGGCGTGACATGGGCATCAGGACCACGTTCAATCTGCTTGGCCCGCTGACGAACCCGGCGGGCGCCACGCGACAGATCGTTGGAGTCCCGCGGCCGGAGTTGACGCAGGTGATGGCACGGGCGCTGATGCTTCTCGGGGCGACGCGCGCATGGGTCGTGCACGGCGCCGGCGGCATCGACGAAATCTCGAATACCGGTCACACGAAGGTGTCCGAGTGCCGCGATGGCGCGGTGCACACGTTTTTCATTCATCCCGCCGAGTTTGGCCTCGCCAAGGCGCGTGCCGCAGATCTTCGCGGCGGCGATGCGGTTGAGAACGCGGCCATCGTTCGCATGGTGTTCGATGGCAAACCAGGGGCTGCGCGAGACATCGTCCTGTTCAATGCAGGCGCCGCGCTCTTTGTGGCCGGCCGTACCGCGTCGGTGCGCGAAGGTATATCGTGCGCGGCCGCGGCGATCGACTCCGGCGCCGCACACGACACGCTCGAGCGAATGGTTCGCGCATCTCAGTCGACGGTGGTCGCATGACAACGACACCTGACTTGCTGGGCGCCATAGTCGCGGCGACGAAGAAGATCACGGCGGTTCGTCGCGAACGGGAGAGCCTCGCGTCATTGGAACGCCGGGCCGCAGCGGCAGAACCTCGCGGAGAAGCGTTCCTCACCGCCTTATCGAAGACCGGGCGCGCGAATGTCATCGCAGAGTGCAAGAGGCGTTCGCCGTCGCGGGGTGTGCTCGCGGTTGACTACGACGCGGTGGCCATTGCCCGGAAGTATGAAGCAGGCGGTGCGGCGGCGATCTCGGTGCTCACCGAGCCGACTTTCTTCGACGGATCGCTCGAGCATCTCGCTGCGGTGCGGCAGGCAGTCAGGCTGCCACTCCTGCGCAAAGACTTCATCGTCGACGAGTATCAGTTATTCGAGGCGCGCGCGAACGGCGCCGATGCGGCGCTCTTGATCGCAGCGGCGCTCGAGCAGCCGGATCTCGTGCGGTTGCAGCGCCGTGCGTGGGAGTTGGGGCTTGCGGCCCTCGTCGAGGTGCACGACGAGGACGAACTGACGCGGTCTATCGATAGCGGCGCACGGATCATTGGCGTCAACAACCGCAATCTCCGTACGTTGGCCGTGGACGTTGCCGCCTCGCGCAGGCTGGGGGTTCGCCTTCCGGCGGACGTCGTCGGCGTGAGTGAGAGTGGGCTGACGAATCGTGCGGATCTCGAGGAACTGGCGAGCCAGGGCTATCGTGCGTTTCTGATCGGCGAGCGATTTATGACGTCACCCGACCCCGCAGCGGCGATTGCAGAGCTGTTAGGGGCAACGACACCGGGTGTCATTTCCGCTGGGTTCACGAGGAAATGACACCCGGTGTCTTTATCAAGGTGTGCGGCATTACGCGCCTGGTCGACGCGCTGCATGCGTTGCAGCAAGGGGCGACGGCGCTGGGGTTCGTCTTCTGGCCGAATAGCCCGAGAGCGATCGACCCAGGCGATGCGCGCGAGATCATCACCGCGCTGCCGGATGGAGTGATGTCGGTTGGCGTGTTCGTGAACGAGTCGGCCCAACAGGTTCAAGACGCAGTAGCGGCGAGTGGCGTTTGTGCGGTTCAACTGCACGGCGATGAGCGGCCGGACGACTTCGAGTTCCTTGCGCAGCCACTTTTGCGATCGGTGACGCTCGACCATCTGGACGAAACCTCACGCGGATGGCCGGCAGATACGACGTGGTTGCTCGATGCCTCCGATCGCGTACGGCGCGGCGGCACCGGCGTGCAGATCGACTGGGATCGCGCCGCCGCAGTCGCGCGGCACCACAAGGTCGTACTGGCTGGCGGCTTGAACGCGTCGAATGTCGAGGACGCAATTCGCACCGTCAGGCCCTTCGGCGTGGATGTGTCGTCAGGAGTCGAAGCGTCGCCCGGCATCAAGGATTTCGAGAAAGTGTCGGCATTCCTGGTGAATGCACGGCGCGCGTTCGACTCGCTCTGAGCGGAAACTTTATGAGCCCATTGAATCTCGTGAACGCGGAACAGCCGGTGTTCGGTTTACGCGATCCGGACGATCGCGGGTACTTTGGCGAGTACGGCGGCCGGTTCGTGCCGGAGACGCTGTTTGCGCCAATCGAAGAACTGACGCGCGGATATCTCGCGGCGCGCGCCGACGCCTCATTCGCTGAAGAGTTGTCGAGTCTGCTCCAGCATTACGTCGGTCGGCCGACGCCGCTTTACGAGACGCGCAGGCTTGTTACAGACGCGCGAGGTCGCTCCTCAAAGCTGCGCATCCTGCTCAAACGCGAAGATCTGACCCATACCGGCGCCCACAAGATCAACAACGCCCTCGGGCAGGCGCTGCTTGCCAAGCGAATGGGGAAGACACGCGTCGTCGCCGAAACTGGTGCCGGTCAGCACGGTGTGGCCACCGCGACCGCGTGCGCCCTTCTCAATCTCGAGTGTCACGTCTACATGGGCACCGAGGACATGCGTCGCCAGGCGCTCAACGTGGTGCGCATGCAGTTGCTCGGCGCCACGGTCCGCCAGGTCGATGCCGGCAGCAAGACGCTGAAGGATGCCATCAACGAGGCGATGCGCGATTGGGTGGCGAACGTTGGCGACACGTACTACCTGCTCGGGTCGGCACTCGGTCCGCATCCGTATCCGCTGATGGTTCGTGAATTCCAATCAGTCATCGGTCGCGAGGCGCGGCGCCAGATGCTCGACCAGGTTGGCTGTCTCCCGGACATCGTCGTCGCATGCGTAGGCGGTGGAAGCAACGCGATCGGAATCTTCGACGCATTCGTCAACGACAAGTCGGTCCGGTTGATCGGTGTCGAGGCAGGAGGGGAGCGCATCGCACCGGGACGTCATGCCGCGCGGTTCGCAGGTGGAAGCACTGGCGTACTCCAGGGCACTCGGACGTTTGTTCTCCAGGACGATGCGGGAAACATCGAACTCACGCACTCGATTTCCGCCGGCCTCGATTACGCGGCGGTCGGTCCCGAGCACGCATGGCTGCGCGATCTGGGAAGGACCGAATATGGCTACGTGACCGACGCCGAGGCACTCGAAGGCTTTCAGGCCCTGGCTCGCTTGGAAGGCATTCTGCCCGCTCTCGAATCGGCACATGCCGTGGCGTACACAATGCGCCTCGCGAAGGACGTCGCCGATGGCACGGTGATTCTCGTCAACTTGTCCGGACGCGGAGACAAGGACGTGCAAAGTGTGATGGAGGCGCTTCGATGAGCCGGCTGGCGACAACGTTCGCCGGCCTGCGCGCCGCGGCGAAACCGGGACTCGTGACCTACATTACGGCCGGAGATCCAACTCTGCCAAAGACTCGAGGCGTCTTGTGCGCGCTGGATCGCGCCGGAGCCGACGTGCTGGAAGTGGGCGTGCCGTTCTCCGATCCACTTGCCGATGGTCCGGTCATCCAGCGTGCGACCGAACGGGCGCTCGCCTCGCACACGACGTTGAGCGGTGTCCTCGACTTGATCGGCGACGTGCGCAGCGGCATTCGCGCGCCCCTTGTCATCTTCAGCTACGCCAACCCCATTCTGCGTCTCGGTGCCGAGCGTTTTGCCGACCGCGCCAGGGACGCCGGCGTCGACGGGGTGCTCGTGCTCGATCTGCCGATCGAGGAGGCGGACGATTTCCGGAACCTGCTGGGAAAGCGGGGGATTGATACAATTCTTCTGCTCAGCCCGACGACGACCGACGACCGTCTGCGGAAGGCCGCAGCCCTTGGCAGCGGGTTTCTGTATGCGATCTCGCGCCTCGGCGTGACCGGCGCCCGCGATCGACTTGCCGACGGCGCCCGCGAGATGGTCGAACGAATCCGGCGCGTCAGCCCGCTGCCAGTGGCGCTCGGTTTTGGAATCTCCAAGCCTGAGCACGTCCGGGAAGTCGGCCAATGGGCGGACGCCGCCGTTGTCGGCAGCGCCTTGGTCGGCGTGATGGCCGAGGCTGGTGCGTCGAACGATCTCGAGAGGAAAGTAGAGGAGTACGTGCGTTGGCTGAAGTCCTGACCATCGAGGAGTTGCGCAACCGGATTGACGTGATCGATGAGCAACTCGTCCGCCTCTTGAACGTGCGAGTGGCATGCGCGGTCGAAGTGGGTCGCCTGAAGCACGAAGCGGCGCTTCCGATCTATCAGCCCGAGCGCGAGGCGGAGGTCCTCAATAGAGTCAGGCAATCAGCCACCGAGCTGGCCGGGCCGCTGACGGCTGAAGCTGTCGTCCGGATATTCGAACGGGTTATCGACGAAGCGAGACGCGCCGAACGCGTCGCAAGTGATCACAGGAACAGTCCAGATTCACGGATGGGAGAGTAGTCATGGTCGTCGTCATGAAGGAGCGGGCCACCGAGGTTCAGATCGACGCGGTGATCGCACGCCTGATCGAACTGGGGATGGACGTACACCGGTCATCGGGAGCGACTCGCACCGTCCTGGGCGTGGTTGGCGCCCACAAGATCGACCCCGAGCTCATCGGCATACTCGATGGTGTGCACGAGGTGCTGCGCATCACCGAGCCATACAAGCGGGCCAGCCGCAGCTTCAAGCCCGAAGACACCGTCGTCATCCTCGATGACATTCGCATCGGCGGGGATGAGGTGATCGTGATGGCCGGCCCCTGCTCGGCTGAGACCGAGGAGCAGGTCATGGCGAGCGCCGCAGCGGTGAAGCGGGCAGGCGCCAAGATTCTTCGCGGCGGCGCCTTCAAGCCACGGAGCTCGCCGTACAGCTTCCAGGGGCTCGGTGAGCAGGGCCTCCAGATGCTCAGGCGCGCGGCGGATGCGCACAATCTGAAACTCATCTCCGAGGTCATGGACATCAGCCAGATCGAGCTGATCGGCAAATACTCGGACATCTTCCAGGTCGGCGCACGCAACATGCAGAACTTCACCCTGCTTCGTGAGCTGGGTCACGTTCGCAAGCCAGTGCTTCTCAAGCGCGGGATCTCGGCGACCATCGAGGAGTGGCTGCTCTCGGCGGAGTACATCCTTGCTGGCGGCAACAATGAAGTGATCCTGTGCGAACGCGGCATCCGGACGTTCGAGACCGCCACGCGCAACACCTTCGACATTTCCGCCATCCCGGTAGTCAAGAAACTGAGTCATCTGCCGATCGTCGCGGACCCGAGTCATGGCGCGGGACGTCGTGACATGGTGGCGCAACTGGCGCGCGCCGCTGTCGCTGCCGGCGCAGACGGGTTGATCATCGAAGTGCACAACGATCCCGATCGCGCCCTCAGCGACGGCGCCCAGTCGATGTATCCCGCCCAGTTCGATCGGTTGATGGCGGAACTGCGCATCATCGCTCCGGCAATCGGTCGCAGCATCTGCCTCGAGCCGATGGCCCGTCGCGGCTGGGCGAGGTAACCGGCACAACTCCCGATCTCCAACTTCTAACTTCCAACTCCCAACTGTTGGGAGTTGGTTTTTTGGGAGTTGGGAGTTGACAGATGCCATCACTCGGCGAAGAACCGCCTTTCAAACAGATTGCGATAGTAGGCTTCGGCCTGATTGGCGGATCGATCGCGCTCGCGATCCGGGAGCGCTGGCCCTCCATTCGCATCACCGCTGTCGATCGCCCGCCGGTGCTCGCGCACGCGGCGGGGAGTGGCGCGATCGATCGCGCCGCGCAAGCGGTCACCGAGCTCTCAGGCAACGATCTCGTTGTTCTCGCGGCGCCTGTCGAGCAGAACATCCGCCTGTTGCCTGACGTCTTCGCCGTCCTCGCCGATGGCGCCACGATCACCGACGTCGGCGGCACCAAGCGCGACATCGTCAAGGCGGCGGCCGCGTTGCGGGGGGCGCGTGCGAGCTTCGTGGGAGGTCATCCTATTGGTGGAGCGGAACGCGGAGGCTTTGCGTTCGCACGCGCGGACCTCTTCCGGGGCAGGCCGTGGATTCTCACGCCGAACGAATCGACGTCGCAGGCGGCGATCGACCGACTGTCAGGATTCATCCAGAGCTTCGGCGCCCGACCGACGACGATGGATGCTGAGGAACACGATCGGCTGATGGCCTTCCTCAGCCACCTGCCGCAACTTACGGTCAGTGCCTTGATGGAGGTCGTGGGTGAGGCCACGTCGTCGAGCGGCCTTCGGCTTGCAGGCCGCGGCCTGGTCGATTCGACTCGCCTTGCGTCGAGCCCGGCGGACATCTGGCGCGACGTCTGCGCGTCGAACGCCGGCGACATCGGGGTCGCGCTCGATCGACTGATTACCCGGTTGCAGGAGCTCAGGGCTAGTCTTTCGGATGGCGCGGCAGTCGACGCCGTCTTCGAGCGTGCCGCGCACTGGCGATCCGAGCTGATGAAAGGCCGCGAATAGATGATCTTCCACATCACTTCACGCGCAGCCTGGGAGTCTGCCCTCGGGGCGGGCATCTACGAAACGGACTCGCTGGCGACGGAGGGTTTCATCCACTGCTCGACGGCCGACCAGTACATCTGGGTCGCCAACCAGCGCTTCCGCGGGCGCACGGACCTTGTCCTTCTGCACATCGACCCGGCGCGACTGAGGTCGGAGGTTCGCTATGAGAACCTCGAGGGTCGGGAGACCCTATTCCCGCACGTCTACGGCGCGATCCCAATCGGGGCCGTGCTCAACGTCGTAGCCCTGCGCCCCCTGGAGGATGGGTCGTTTCGCGCCTGATGTCGATCCAATGACTCCTCGTTCGTCGTGAGAGCAGAGGCGGGCCTTTAGACCCGCCTGAGAAGGAGACATCACCATGCGATTCATCATCACCGCCCGCCCTGGTCCCGATACTCCCGAGCCGCCGGATCCGAACGGGCCGTTCGACGAAGAGTTGTTTAGCGCCTACATGCGATTCAACGAGGAGATGCACAAGGCCGGCGTCCTCGTCGCTGCCGAAGGGCTGAAGCCCGACGGGCACGTCGCGCGCGTCGAAGCGAAGAAGGGTAAGCGGTCCATCGTCGATGGGCCGTTCACCGAGTCGAAAGAACTGGTCGGCGGCTTCTACATCATCGAAGTGGATTCGGAGAAGGAAGCGATCGAGTGGGCACTGCGATGCCCGAGCGGCCTCGGCTTTGACGATATCCTCGAGGTCAGAGCGTTGACCGGCGAGACCGATCTGCCGCCGCGGTTGCTCGACCTGGTTCGAGCTGCGGCGCCGACGTGGAGCACGGCCTTTTCAAAGAACGGATGAGGCCGGGGCTAGCCCGCACGGCCAGCGGCGATGGCGCGAATGTCGTCGACGGCCTTCGGGTTTTCGAGCGAAGACAGATCACCGGGTGCCTCGCCAACATACGCCGCGCGGATTACTCGCCGCATGACCTTGGCATTCCGCGTCTTCGGCAGGTCGCGCACGAATTCGATCGCTTTCGGCTTGAGCGGCTTGCCGAGTCGATCCATCACGAGCGCGGTCAGCCGGGCAGTGAGTTCGCCGTTTGGCGTGTGCCCCGGCCGCAGCACACAAAAGCAGACGAGGGCCTGCCCTTTCATCGCGTCCGGCACACCAATGGCGGCCGCTTCGAGCACGGCGGGATCATCAACGAGCACCGATTCGACTTCCGCCGGCCCCAGGCGCTTTCCGGCGATCTTGATCGTGTCATCGGAGCGACCCAGGATGTACCAGAGCCCGTCGTCATCGATGGCGGCCCAATCGCCGTGGACCCAGACGTTGGGGAAACGCGACCAGTAGGTTTCGAAGTAGCGGTCCTGATCGTTCCAAAAGCCGCGCGTCATGCCGATCCACGGCGTCCGAACGATCAACTCGCCGACCTGATTGCGCACCGGGCGCCCCTGATCGTCGACCACATCCGCGGCGATTCCCGGCGGCGGGCCGGCAAATGCCGCCGGCTTGAGGGGCGTGAGCACGTTGCCCGAAACGAGACCGCCTGACACCTCGGTTCCTCCGGAGTAATTGATGATCGGGAGGCGGCCGCCACCAACCACATCGAAAAACCATTTCCAGGGCTCGGGGTTCCAGGGTTCTCCCGTCGAGCCAAGAATGCGAAGCGACGAGAGATCGTGAGAGCGCACAGGATCTTCGCCGTGTCTCATCAAGGCCCGAATCAGCGTGGGTGAAACTCCAAGGATGTTGACGCGATGCCGCTCGACCAGAGACCAGAGGCGATCGGGCGCAGGGAAGTCCAGTGCGCCGTCGTACAACACCACGGTGCCTCCGAGCAACGTCATCCCGAACACTTCCCAGGGGCCCATCATCCAGCCCATGTCGCTGACCCAATACATGGTTTCACCGTCGTGCACGTCGAAGCAGTGAACCATGTCCTGCGCGGTCTTGATCGGGAAACCACAATGCGAGTGCACTGCGCCTTTCGGACGCCCCGTTGTTCCCGAGGTGTAGATGATCATCAGGGGCTCGTCCGCACCGGTGTGTTCGGTCGCGCACACATCGGGCTGTCCTGCGACGAGATCGGTCCACCACACATCGCGAGCTCCCATCACGACTTCGGCACCGATGCGCCGCGTCACGATCACGTGCTCGACCAATGGCGTGGCTGCGATTGCGGCGTCCGCGGTGTCTTTCATCCGCACGGCGTGTCCGCGACGCCAGAAGCCATCGGATGTGATGAGGAGCTTGACGCCTGCATCCTGCAGCCGCGTCGTGACTGCATCGGCTCCATAGCCGGAGAACAGCGGCAGGACGATGGCGCCGAGCTTGATGACGGCGAAGAACGCCGCGACGAGCTCCGGGCACATTGGCATGAAGAGGGCGACCCTGTCACCCCGACCGATACCGAGTGTTCGAAGTCCGCCGGCTGCGCGATTCACCTCGACGAGCAGTTCGGCATACGTCACCGTGCGAATGGCCCCCTCTTCTCCCTCCCACCGGAGGGCAGGCCGATGCTCTGTTGGTGTTCCTCTCCACTTGTCCAGGCAGTTATGGACGATGTTCATGCGGCCGTTGATGCACCACTTCGGCATCGCCAACCCTGAAGAGAGATCGACCACCTTGCTGTACGGCTCGTAGAACTGAATGCCGAGGTCGTCCATCACGGCGCGCCAGAACCATTCGAGGTCGCTCGTCGAGCGGGTCATCAGCTCGTCGAGGCTGTTGAGCCGGTGTTTCTTCATGAAGTCGACGAGGCGGCTCCTGTCGACGTAGTCGGACGTCGGCCGCCATGCGATGGCGCCGCCGAACTCGAACTGGTCCATATCGTGGTTATAACACTGCAGGCTGCGGACCACGCGCTGCGGGAGCTTATCCCGAAGGCCGGCGCCGAGGGGCGCACGTGCACGGCCTAGAATGGTCCCGTGCTCAAAGAACCAACAGTCATCCTCAGTGCGTGCCGCACGCCAATCGGATCGTTTGGCGGTTCGCTGAAGGACGTGTCCGCGTCGACGCTTGGTGCAGTCGTGATTCGTGAGGCGATCTCGCGTGCCGGTATCGACGCGACAACGATCGGCGACGTCATCATGGGATGCGTGCTGCAGGCGGGCGCTGGAATGAACGTCGCCCGTCAGGCCGCACTGGCGGCTGGTGTTCCGAAAGACATCCCGGGCGAGACGGTCAATCGCGTGTGCGGCTCGGGGCTGCAGGCGGTGGTTCACGCAGTCGAGGCCATGCAGACGGGGTACATCGACGTCGCCGTGGCCGGCGGCACGGAGTCGATGTCCCGTGCGCCTTACTTGTTGAAGGGCGCCCGCTGGGGCTATCGCATGGGAAATGCGGAAGTGTCGGACTCGATTCTCGACGAGGGACTCACGTGCGCGATTGAAGGCTGTCACATGGGCATGACGGCGGAGAGACTGGTCGAGTGCTTCCGAATTTCGCGCGCCGAACAGGATGCCTTCGCCGCCGAGAGTCAGCAACGTGCTGAGCGCGCGATTGCCAGCGGCGACTTCCGGGACGAGATCGTCGCTGTGGAAATCGCAACGAAGAAAGGGGAGCCGGCGCGATTCGACACCGACGAGCACCCTCGGCGGAACACGACTATGCAGACGCTCGCCGGACTACGGCCCGCGTTCAGAAAAGACGGGAGCGTCACCGCCGGCAATGCGTCGGGGATCAACGACGGTGCCGCTGCTCTCGTCATCACCGCAGCCGCTCGCGCACGTCAACTTGGACGAACACCGCTGGCTCATGTCGTGTCGTTCGCCTCGACCGGGATCGAGCCGATGATGATGGGGATGGGGCCTGTCAATGCTGTGCGTAAGGCTCTGCAGCGCGCGGGGCTGACGATCGCCGAGATCGACCTGTTCGAGCTGAACGAGGCGTTCGCCGCTCAGGCGCTTGCGGTCTCACGCGAGCTCGGCCTCGACTCGGCGAAGGTGAATACGCGAGGCGGGGCGGTCGCCCTCGGCCACCCCATTGGCGCCAGCGGAGCCAGGATACTGACCACGCTCATTCATGCTCTTCGGGCCAGAGGGGGTGGAAGAGGTGTGGCCTCCCTTTGCATCGGCGGCGGAATGGGAATCGCCATGGTCGTGACGGTGTAGGACGGAACTTCCCCGGAGGGGCCTCCGTCTGAACCGGCTAGACGCCTTGACCGCTTCGAACGCTTGATCTTAAGACAAGTTTTCCGCGGGCAAGGCGTCTACGCCCGCGCGGAGCGCGGGCCAGAGATACTGTGACTAGCGAGGCGGAGCCACTCTCCACGCTCGCTAGTCTGAGGCGCAGCCTCGCTAGGAGTTGTCAGTGACTCGAGGGATTGCCGCGCTTGCATTGATATTTGCCGCGTCTTTCGCGTGGGCACAAACGTCCAGCCAGGGAGGCGACGACGATCTCCGCCGGGACCCCGCCGAACTTCGCCAGGAGCGTCGCGAACGCATCCGTGAAGCTCGCGAGGAATGGCGCGAGCGCGTCCAGGAGGCGCGCGAGGAACGCCGGCAGGAGAATCGACAGCGCATGGAGCGCGTTCGGGAACGCTTCCGTGGCGACGGTGTCCACCTGCGCATCTTCCGCGATTACACGCTGGCAGAAGGCGAAACGGCGAACGAGCCGATCGTGGTGATCGGTGGCAGTGCCCGCATCGACGGCCGCGTTGACGATGACGTCGTCGTAGTCGGGGGTGGACTCCACCTCGGACCCAAAGCCATCGTCGAAGGGAATGCCGTATCCGTGATGGGCAAGATCGAGCTGGAACCAGGCGCGGCGGTCCACGGTTCGATTGACGAGGCAGTCGCTCCGTGGGGCGGCATCACCTTCGGTACCGGTTGGAACAATGAGGCATGGTGGAGGGGGCTGTCGTTCTGGGGATCGATGTTCCGGCTCTCGCTGACGCTGTTGGTAGCCGTATTCCTGACGCTGGCGGCGCCGGGATGGATCGGCACGATCTCGGACCGTTCTGCCGGCGCGTCGATTCTGACCGGTCTTGCCGTTGAAGTGCTGTTCGTTCCTGCGCTGGTGGTGCTGATGGTGGCGCTCGTCGTCTCGATCGTTGGCATTCCACTGCTCGCCACCATCCCTCTTCTGCTTGCCGCCTTCGCTTTGATGTGGATCGCCGGCTTCACGGGCGTGGCTGTTCGTCTCGGGCGAACTCTTCGAGGCAAGGGCCCGATGACACAGCCGTCGGTGGCGGATTTTCTGATCGGCTACGCCATCATCGTCGGCATCACGGTGATTGCCCAGGCGGCAGCTTATGGTCTGGGCTGGTTGAGCCCGGCGACGTGGCCGATGCGCTCAGCGGGCCTGCTCGTGGAGTACGTGGCGTGGACGATCGGTCTTGGGGCCGCCGTGACGAGCATGTTCGCGAACCGGCGCGTCATGCCGCCACCGATTCCCGTTTAGCCTTCCGCTTCGTGATGTTCGAGCCTTCGTCGCCTTCGTGCTTCAGAATTGAGAGAGGCCCGTCCGCACCTGGACGTTGACGGTGCTCGTTCCCACGACGCGATCTTTCTGCTTCAGTCGAAACGCGACACGGAAGGCGCCCGGCTGCCGGAAGGTGTGTTCGGTCGCAAAACGCCTCTTGATGACGCTCTTGCCTGCTTCGTACGGATCGCAGTCCTCGGAGTTGGCGGAAATCGTGCCGTCGCCCCAATCCCACTCAATGGTCGGACAGTAGAAGTCTGGGTAGTCGTCGTCGCCGTTGCGCACATCCACGACAAGACGCGTCTTCAACGGGGCAAAGCCAACCGGGGGCGTGACCCTGAGTGATAGACTGGGTTTCTTGGCCTCGCCGCTCGACTGCGCGCTCGATACAGCTCCGGCGGAAAAGAATCCGGCGAAGATCAGTCCGGCAACTGCGGCCGAGAGCGCACAACACGCTCGTCGCGAATTAGGCATGTCGATCTCCCGGGCAGGCTCGATTGATTCTAAGCCGAAGTCTCAGGTGGGACAAGCTACGTCCGGTGATCCGCGCGGGTGGATAGGGACATCGACACGATGCAGACGGTATACAAAACGCCTCCTCTCACGTTGACAGGGCATCCTGCCGCCGAGCTCGATGTGGATTTGTTGGTGATCCCATCGTTCACCGATGACGACTTTGTCGATGAACCGGACCTCGATCGTGCCTCCGGAGGAGAAGTGGCCCGCGCTCGGGCGCGGGGCGAGTTTTCCGGGAAGCCGTACGAAGTGCTCGTAACTGCACTTTCGGGGTGGAAAGCCCTTCGCGCCGTGCTGGTCGGGACGGGCAAGTTCATGGAGGCCACGCCCGATCATTTCCGCCGACTGGCGACGATCGGCGGGCTTCATGCCCGGCAACGGCGGATGACGCGCATCGCGCTGCTGTTTCGTCCAGGCACGCTCGTCGAGCCGGTCGTGGCCGCGCAGGCCATGGCCGAAGGGGTCGTCCTCGCCAGCTACGACGGCGGCGCCCGTAAGACTACGGGTCCGGCGCCTACGTGGCTCGACCAGGTCGATATCAGGATGGTCGACGCGCCGGCTGACACCACCGAAGCAATCGAGCGCGGGCGAATCCTCGGCGAGAGCACCAACCAGGCACGCGCGTTGGCAAACGAACCGGGAAACGATCTGACGCCGCGCACATTCGCGCAGCGTGCATCCGAGATAGCCACCTCCGCAGGGTTGAACGTGGAGGTGCTAGACGAGCCCAACATCGCGGCGCTCAAGATGGGAATGCTGCTCGGCGTTGCGCGCGGGAGCCATGAGCCGCCGCGCGTCGTGGTGCTGCGTCACGAACATCCGCAAGCCCCCAAGGACGTCGTGCTCGGTCTTGTCGGCAAAGGCATTACGTTCGACACCGGGGGCATCTCGATCAAGCCCGCCGACAACATGGACAAGATGAAAGATGACATGTCGGGCGGGGCCGCGGTCCTCTGCGCTATGTCGGCCATCGCGCGCCTGAAACTGCCAATCCGCTGCGTCGCCGTGATCCCGATGACCGAGAACATGCCCGGGGGCCGGGCCATCAAGCCCGGCGATGTGTTGACCAGCGCGGACGGAAAGACGGTCGAGATTCTCAACACCGATGCTGAAGGACGGCTGATCCTCGGCGACGGCTTATGGCTCGCGCGTCAGCGCGGCGCGACCCATCTCGTCGATCTCGCCACGCTGACCGGGGCATGCGTCGTGGCACTCGGGAAAACGACCAGTGGGCTCTTTGGCACTCCACCGCATTGGGTCGAAGACGTACGTCGCGCGACCGAACGCGCCGGCGATCGATCGTGGCCGATGCCGGTGTTCGATGATTACAAGGAGCAACTGAAGAGCGAAATCGCCGACGTGAGCAACACGGGAGGGCGGCCCGGCGGCGCGATCACGGCGGCGCTCTTCATCAAGGAGTTCGTGGGCGACCTGCCCTGGGTGCACATGGACATTGCCGGAACGGCCTGGGCCGAAGAGGCCAAGCCGTATCAGCCCAAAGGAGCGACCGGCGTCGGCGTCCGCACGCTGGTCGAACTGGCGCGCGATGTGGGCTCGTGGCACGTGTTGGATGAACGATGCTGACGTTTTCCCTGGTGCAGAACCCGATCATCGTCGACGTCGCTCGTCAACCCGATCCAACGGGCGACATCAGCATCGACTTCGTGATCGGAATGTTCGCAATGGCCGGTGTACTCCTGGCGATCGCCGTCGTCGGCTGCCTCATCGTCGCTGGCGTCGTCATTTTCATCAAACGCCGCCGTGCATTGTCAGATGATTCGGACGAGATGACGAGTCATACGAGGCTGAAGATTTGAATCCCTTCAATCTTTGATTTCTGATCTTTGATTTATTGATTCGTTGACGAATGTTGATTGCTGATCGTTGATTCAGTGGTTGCCGGCACGTAAAATCAGCAATCACCAATCTTCAATCAACAACGAATCACTAATCAAAGATCACCACTCATCAATGTTCTAAGCGCCATCTCGCGCGTCGATTAACGTCCGCAACAGCAGATCGATCGAGTCCTGCGATTCGAGGTGATATCGGGCTCGTGACTTGCCCGAGGGGCCGATCCGAATCGCCAGCAACTTGTCGGGCTCGAGTGCCGCAAACGCGTCCTCGTCGGTCTCGTCGTCACCGACATAGATCACCTTCTCACAACCGCTCACCTCGAGAGCGCGTCGAAGAGCGACTCCCTTGTTGGCGCCGTGATCTGGCAGCAGGTTGACGGCCGCCGCGCCACAGATGACTCTCACGCCATGAAGTGCGCGAACGACGGGAAGGATACCTTTCAGCGCACGGCGATGATCCGGGGCTGCGCGGTAGTGGACGGACACTGAATGTGCTTTGTCCTCGATGACAACTCCAGGGACGCCGTCGAGCTGTTTGTGAAGCCGGTCGACCCATTGGCGGACCTGGGCGCGTGGACGCGAGACGGCGCCCGACCACTCGAGTCCGTGATTCCCGAACACCTGTCGCACGTCGATGTCCGCCACGCGCTCGGAGATGTCCGCGAGCGCGCGACCGGAGATCACCACGAGCGGATACCGCTTCGCTACCCGGGTCAGCAGTCGCTTGGTGGGCGCCGGCAGCCGTGCACGTTCCGGCGTAGGGGCGATCGGCGAAAGCGTTCCGTCGTAATCGAAGGCGAGTAGAGCGGGCGATTGCGCGAATGTCCGAAGCTCGGAGATGTGGTTTGTGTCGAGGATGCCGCGAGTGCGACTCACACCGGCATGTCCTCCCATCTCCGAACTGAATAATGCAGGGGTTTGGTCCACAGGCTTTCGAGTCCCTCCAGGATGTCCGATGCCCAGCCAAAGACGTTGCGACCGGCAACGATTCGCCGCATCGCGCGCATGCGCGCGCGGCGTTCGTCGAGCGGCATGTCGATCGCCTGCAGCAAGGCGTCGGCGAAGCCGTCCGCATCGTACGGATTGATGATCACCGCCTCACGAAGTTCCTGCGCTGCGCCGGCCAGCATGCTCAGCACCAGCACGCCATCGTCATCATCGCGCGCCGATACAAATTCCTTGGCCACCAGATTCATTCCATCGTGGAGCGAACTGACGATGCAGAAGTCGGCGAGGCGATACAGGGCAACCAGGCTCGTGATGGTCAGCGGCTTGGTGTGATAGTGAACCGCCGGCGCGCCTCCCGGGACCCGGTGGCGCGCGTTGATCGCCGAGATCCGCAGGCCGATTTCAGCTTCGATGGCTGCGTAGCTCTCAATCTCGGAGCGAGACGGCACGCCGATCTGTACGAAGGTGAGCTTGCCGCGCAGCGCGGGTCGACGACAGAGGAGCGCATCGAGCGCATCCAGGCGCTCGGGGATGCCCTTGGTGTAGTCGAGTCGATCGACACCGATGCCGATGATCTCGGCCGACAACTTGAAGAGCCGTGCGAGCCGATTCTGCTCGGCGGCAAGCGAGGGTGCCGCCGCGATCGCCTGGATGCGATCGTAGTCCACGCCGATCGGGACCGAAACCACGGTCGTACTGCGGTCGCCGAAGCGGACGCGGGACAACTCGTGCTCCACTTCGACGTTGAACTCCTCCTCGGCGGCGAGGAGGAAGTTGCGGCGATCGCGTTCCAGTTGGAAGGCGAGCAGATCGTTGGCGAGCAGCCCCGTGAGAATTTCGGACGCCCAGGGGCAGATACGGAACCTGTCCGGATACGGCCACGGGATGTGCCAGAAGAGGGCCGTACGAGCCTCCGGCACCCGAGCACGCAGTGCCGGGGCAACAAGGGCGAGGTGGTAGTCCTGGATGAACACCGGGGTATTCGAAGTGCCGACTTCCTCGCTGACCGCCGCGGCAAATCGTGAGTTGATGTCGCGGTACGCAGTCCAATCCTCGGTACGGAACTGCGGACGCACGTCGACGAGGTGACACAGCGGCCACAAGCCCTCGTTGGCGAACCCGTTGTAGTACGCCGAGAAGGTTGGTTCTTCGAGCCACAGCCGGCGCAGCTCGTACGACGGACTCTCTGGAGGCACGAGAACTCTGTCGGTTTTGTCGACGACCTGACGATCGGCCGGACCGGCGCCGTGCGCAACCCACACCCCGTTGCGTTCGCGCATGAGCGCGTCGAGTGCGACGGCCACGCCGCCGGTCGCCGGCGTCGCCACAATGCGGCCGCGGTCATCGTGGCGATGCAGGTAGGGTTCGCGATTGGAGACGACGACCAGTGGCCGTCGCGGCGGCGCCGCGAGATCACCGCTGCGCGACAGCCCATAGCGGAAGAGCAGCGGTCCCAGCAGTTCATGAATCGCGATGAAGGCAACGAGCAGCGCCTGGATTCGAGGACCCCAGTCCGCGAACTCCGATGCCACCAGCGCCGCAAACCCGAGCGTGATGCCAGCTTGAGAGACGAGACCGGTCCAGATGTATTCGCCAACCGACCGATCGATCCCCGATGAGCGCACACCGAAGGCCACACCCAGCCTGATGAAGAACAGCCGCAGCGCGGACAGCGCGATGACGATAAATCCGCTTTCGGCGAGCACGTCGAGCCGGAGCGATGTCCCGACGGCGACGAAAAAGATGACCAGCACGGGAAGGGCAGTGCCCTGCACCGCCGTCTTCAAGGCGTCGCCTTGCGCGAGCGATAGATTCTCAATCACGAGGCCGGCAGCCACCGCCGCCAGCAGCGGCTCGAACTGCTGCGTGCTGCCTACCTGACTGAGCAAGGCGCAGACGGCGATCAGCACCAGGGCGATTTCGCGACCGATGTAGCGCAGGTAAAGCGCGAACAACGCCCCGACCAGCACGCCGAACGCGACGGCGCCCCCGATCTCCCATGTGAAGCGGACGAGGAGTCCGACCCCGTCGCTCGTGGTCGAGCCCACCGCGACGCGCGCGAAAAGCATCGCCAGCGAGAACAGAACGAGGATGACCAGATCGGCGAGGACGACAACCGTCAGCACCGTCTCGCTCAATCGGCCGCGAGCGCCGGTCTCGGTGGTGACTGCCGCGGTCATCGTCGGGGAGAAGCTCACGGTGATGACCACCAGGAGTGCCGTGATCGCGAGCCGCTCCAGTCCACTGGCATTGGGCGCGATGGAGATCCACGGCCACGCCATCCAGACGACGGTGCCGATGCCAGCCATTGCGACCGCCAGCGTTATGCCGGTGAGGCGCGCGAGCGCTTTGAACTGATGACTGAGACGCTCGAGATTGAGCGTGAGGCCCGCGATGAGAGCGATGAGCGTCGTGGCGATGCCGGTGACGAAGTGAAGCTGAACCGCCATCGTCTCGGTGATGACATCGCCGACGTTAGGTCCAATCAGGATGCCGAACAGGATGTAGCCGGTAAGACGCGGAATCCGGAAACGCCGAAGCGCGTCGCCAAACACCCACGCGCCCAGCAGCGTGAAGCCGATTGCCAAGGCGACGCCAGCGGTTCCGCTCTCGATGGGTCCGCCGATCGCGCGAACCCAGAGCACGACCACGACCGCAAGGCTCAATGCAACGATCTGCTTCACTCGTGGGCCTCCGCCGGTCGCCAGAGGGCCGCCAGGAGCTGGCAACCGATACTGCCCAGTACCGCGGCGGACAAGATCGAAGCCGCTGCAGGTTCCATCATCGAGGTTGCATCAAGCGCGAAGGCGATGCCGAAGACACCAGGCGGGAGCAGCGTGCCCGCCACGTGATCCGGTAGCGGCGCGCCTGGCAACCTGCGCGTCAGCCAGCCGCCGAGAAGTTTGCCGGCGACACGCAACAGGAGATACGCCATCGCGACGACGAGAATCCAGCCGGAAAATTCGAGCTTGGCGCCTGCCGCCAGGAGCATGAGCACGACCAGCGGATGACGCAGGTAACGGACGTCGCGTTCGATGCAGTCGCGAGCGACACCTCCGACGTACCCCCAGAAGAGGCCAGCGAGAAGTCCGCCCACCAGGGCCGACAGCGCGAGGTAGTCGGCGATGCCACCGACCAGCAGCAACGCCGCAATCGAGAACACGCGCTGCTCCGTACCTGGCGGGCCGTCGGCAAGCAGCAGCCACGCGGTTGCCGAGATCAGAAGCGCGAGAACCATCGCCTGAGTCGTGAGCCACAGCGACGCCAGCGGAGATTGCGAATGAAGGAAGGCGAGCACGACGGCGCCGATGATGGCCGGAAGAAAAGCATCGAGATCGCGCATGCGGATCGCCGCCGGGCGAAGACGATCGGGATCGGCATCCGGTAATGTGGCCGACATCGATGCGCACAGACCAGCCACGATCGCCACGAGCCATGCGTCCCATGGCGCCAGATCTGGAGAGGCCGGCATGACCAACCAGATGCCAACGGCGACGAAGGTTCCCGTCAGCAGCGATTCGATGCTGGCCTTGCGAAGGAGCGACCAGCGATTAGGAGCAGCCGGTCGCGTGAACTCGAGACCGGCCAGGATGCCGAGCGCCGCGACGGCGACCGGCAACACCGGATCGATGACGTTGAGGACCGCCGGCGTGAGCACGGCAAGGCCGCCAGGACCGAGCACCGCCCCAATCAACAGAATGAGGACGACGGGGACCGCACCGGTCGACCAACTCAGCCCGAAGCGCACGTGCCATGGCAGTGTGTGCGCGGGCAGCGAAGCCGGCGTGGCGATCCGCCCGATCGCCACCTCGCTCGTGCGCGTATCGGGTGCGACGTCGTCCTGATGGATCGATTCCGCCATCATTTCACCAGCCCCACGACGAGGTGCGTGCTGCCCCTCGTGATCGCGAGCATGATCGCCTCGCCTGTCCGAGCGGATCGGAAGGCATCGCCAATCTGCGCTGCGGTGGGCGCCGTGATATCTCCGGCGAGGGTGATGATGTCCCCTTCTTGCAGGCGCGCCGCCGTGGCGGCCGAACGAGGGTCGATGCGAAGAATGGTGGTGCCGACGCCTGGGACATTGCGCATCCTCAGGCCTAATGACGTGGGCGCAGTCGATGTGCCTGCCGCGGGCAAGGTGACGCCGATCTCCATCGACTTGCCACGACGACGTACGCCGAACGTGGCGTTGCCGGCGGTCAGTCGACCGCTTGTGACTTCCCAATCGCGAACGTGCGCAATCGCCTGCGCATTGATGGATTGAATGACGTCACCGACAACGATCTGCTTGGCCATCGGACCGCGTGGATCAACCCATGCCACGACCACGCCTCGTGCCGCGCCCGTCGCTTGTGTCAGTGCCGGCGTCAGCGGGCGGACCTCGACACGAAGATCCTGCGCCGGCGCACGTCCTCGATCGAGAATCCGCGTAGCCTCGGCGAGCACGATGTCCCACGGGATGATAGCGAGTCCCGGTGGCTCGCGTGCGACAAGACCAGCGATTTCGCCAGACGTCGTGAAGACGAACGCTGATGCGGCCAGATCGGTGCCCTCTGGTACCGACCAGATTGGGCCGGGCCACGCCGGGCTTTCGATCTCGTGCAGCGCGCCAACAAGAACGGGGCGCAGCGAAACGCCAGTGGGGGTGCCGATGGTGGCCATTAAGTATCGAGGTCCATCGAGACTCGGAGGCATCCAGCGTGCGACATCGGGTCTCGACGGCGTCTCCTCGGCACGAACAATCGCAAGGCCAGTGACGCGATCGGTGGCGATGAGGTCCTGCTCGGTGAGCACTCGATCGCCGCTGCGCAGCAGTATCACCGCCGTGCTGTTGGACAGCCGCATCGCGGTGAGGTGCCGTGAGCCGTTTTCGGCGGTCGTGTCTGCCCCTGAAACAGGAATGGCCAGCCAGGCCGCCCCCAGCCTGCGCTGAAGTTCGGCAATCTCGCCCGCGAGGTTGGCGAATCGGGGCGCGACCGAGAGCTGAGGTAAGAGCGAGGGAATCGGGTTCGGGGTGGGCGGTTGTCCCGGAAAACGGATGCGCGCAAGTACCCAGAGCGCAAGCAGCGCGACCAAGGCTGCGACAAGCAACTGGCGCGTTTCGCGTGATACACGACTGCGCAGAGTGGTCGACGTTAGCATCGTTTGGGTCGAATCAACCGCCACCCTCCAACCCCAACACCCAATCTGTGCGGTTGGGGGTTGAGTTCATCGGAGCTGGGAGTTTCTCGCTAGAGTGTGGCATCCTTCGGCGCGGGAACAGCTGAGCTCACGTTCACCTGCCTTGACCACGGATCATGATTCACCTGCCTTGACCACGAATCATGAAAAGCGGTACACGCTCCGAGAGCGGTCCGCACGGGACCAACCGATCAAACAGGGAGACTCCACTGATGCGTCACTCTTTTGTAATTCTTCTATTGATCAGCTATGTAACTCTGCCACTGTCTGCACAATCCCCCGAGGGCTGGAAGATGCGCGTTGACCGGAGCCAGAGCGCCCAGGATCCCGATGACCAGCCAGACCTTACGTTCGTTTCGAAGGGCAAAGGGCTCCACGTAAAAGGTGGCCCAGCCGGAACGTTCTGGGACGCACGCAATAACGCTGCCGGTAACTACACGCTCAAGGCGACCTTCAACCTCAATCAGCCCAGCAGTCATACTAACTATTACGGTTTGGTCTTCGGCGCCTCACAGCTCGAAGGCGCCAATCAGGCCTATTCGTACTTCACGGTCGCGCAGGACGGCTCGTATCTCATTCGGCAGCGAGTCGGAAACGACGTCAAAGACGTGGCGCGTGCGCCACATCAAGCCGTCCGGCGGCCCGACGGCTCCGGACGCTCGTCGAATACACTCGAAGTGCGCGTCGCGGGTGACATGGTGTCGTATGTCGTCAACGGGACGGTCGTCCACAACGTGATGAAGAAAGCGGTGACGACCGACGGCGTCGTCGGCTTCCGCGTCAATCATCAACTGGATGTGGCCGTTGAGGGATTCGAGCTTCAGCGCTCCTAAGCGCACATCTGCGTGCGCTCGTAGACGCACGCAGACGTGTGTCTTCGCGGCAAGTCTGCTAATCGCTCTGACGGGCGGGGCTGCCTTCGACTTCGCTCAGGCCAGGCAAGCCCCGCCTCTACTTGCAGCCGAGGATTGGCCGCAGTTTCGCGGACCAACAGGGCAGGGGCACTCGACGGAGGCAGGGCTGCCGCTCGAATGGACCGAGACGCAGAACATCGCGTGGAAGGTTCCCATCAGCGGTGGATGGTCGTCGCCCGTCATCGCTGGCGGGCGTGTCTGGGTCACGGCCGTCAACGCCACTCGCAACAAGAGGGGAGAGGACTCCGTCATCTCCCTCCGCTTGATCGGTCTCGATGCCGCTTCGGGACGCGAGGTCGTGAACGCGGAAGTTTTCAAGATCGATAACCCAGAGGCGATCAACATCAAGAACAGTCGCGCCTCTCCAACGCCCATCGTCGACGGCGATCGCGTCTACGTGCATTTCGGCGCGGACGGCACCGCCGCGCTCACGACGGCCGGCCAGTTGCTCTGGTCCACGCGCCTGCGCTACGACGCGCAGCACGGCAACGGCGGCTCTCCCGTCCTCTATCGCGATCTGTTGATCATCAACTGCGATGGCTGGGGAGACGACGCGTACGTCGTCGCGCTCGATACGAAAACGGGGAAGTCGCGGTGGCGCACTTCGCGGCGCCGGCCATGGAGCCAGGCCTATTCGACGCCGCTCGTGATTCGAGTGGGCGACGAGGATCAAGTAGTGTCGGTTGGCGCGTACCGTACCGTCGCGTACGAACCGTTGACAGGAAAGGAAATCTGGCGCGTCAGCTACGGCGAGGGGTTCTCCAACGTGCCTCGGCCCGTGTTCGGTCAGGGTCTCGTGTTTATCGCCACCGGGTTCCAGGAGCCCGCGCTCATGGCGGTGCGTGCCGACGGCCGCGGGGACGTCACGCGCACCCATGTCGTGTGGATGTTGACGCGCGGCGCGCCGTATACACCGTCTCCACTTCTCGTTGGTGACGAGTTGTATTACCTGAGCGATACCGGCGTGCTGTCGTGCGTCGACGCAAAGACGGGGAAGATGATCTGGCAGCAGCGTCTCGGTGGAAACTACTCCGCGTCGCCCGTCTTTGCCGACGGCCGCATCTACGCGCTCAGCGAAGAAGGCATGACGACGGTCTTCACGCCTGGCAAGACGTTTCAGAAGCTGGCGACCAATCGTCTCGACGGCACCACGCTCGCGTCGATCGCGATCTCGGATCGATCGCTCTTTATCCGAACCGACACTCACCTCTATCGAATCAGTTCGCCGCGCTGAGATCACCGGCGGGTCTGAAGACCCGCCGCTGCGTCGAGACGATTACCGCTTCCCAGCCAGTAGAGGATGGAGCGTCGCGACACGGTGCATGTAACCGCCGGCACTCGCGAACTGGTCAGAGGCCGCCGCCTTCAGATGGGGAAGCGCCATGGTGTTGTTGCCGATGGCTTCGTAGTACAAACCGACATAGAGCTCCGCAAAAAACCGCGCCGAACCTGACCGGCCGGCCGCCAGCACCGCGTCGGTCGTCATCGTGCCCTTGAACATCTCGTAGACCTCACGCATCGGTGACCGCTGATCGGGACCGACTGGCAGAAGCGCCGCGCGCGCCTTCTGCGGCGACTCGGCGTGCGCAACGCAGAGAAAGTGCCACGCCGGGTTCTCGACGTCGTTCGGATTGACCGTGCGGTGTGACTCGAATTGCTTGCGGCAATCGTCGTAGCGCCCGAGATAGTACAGCGCGATCCCGCGTTGCCAGAGTTGTGGCGCGACGTCAGGTGCAAGAGCCGCCACTCGATCGAAGCCGACCACCGATTCCTTCACGCGGCCGGCGAGAAAGTCGCCGATCGCGCGATCGAGGACGTCTCGCGGATTCTCTGTCGACCGCTGCAACGGCGCCATCGCCGCAACCGACACGATCGAGAGGAGAGCGAGGACGGTTTTCATTTGCGGAGATCGAGGCAGACGAGCGTGTTCTCGTTGCGCACGTAGAGCAGTCCGTCGGCGAGCGCGGGGTAGGGCCGAAGGACACCAGCCAGGATCTGCGCGCGGGCCACCGGCCGAAACGCCTGCGGTGAGGCGGCTGCCAGAACGAGCTCGCCTCCTTCACGGGTGATGAGGAGCCGATCACCGGCGAGGAGAACGCTGCCGGCCCGGAACTGCTCCTGGCTCCATTTCACCATCCCCGTCTGGAATTCCACCGCCCGGAAACTCGGTCCGAATTCCTGCCTGCCATGAAAACCGTACAAATGCCCGTTGTAAAAAACGCTCGTTGCGTAATGGTTGGAGAGAACGTCGTCGGACGCCCAGACGTCGACCAACTGCGATCCGTTCACGCGCAGAACTCCCGCGCCGGGTCCGTATTGGGCGGACACGAAGATTTGATCGCCAACGATGATGGGGGTGGCCGCGTTGACCGATGCCGCGATGCGCGCGCGCCAACGTCGCTGGAACTGCACGGTCCCCGACATGGGATCGAGGCCTATGAGGTTGTCGCGCGTGAGGAAGACTCCGAGTCGGCGACCGCCGATCGTGGCCGCCACGCCCGACGAATAACTGGCATCGTCATCGGTGGCGGTCCAGAGTACTTTGCCCGTCTTCGCGTCGAACGCCACGATGCCGGCCTTATCGCCGCCAACGTTGGCGATGACGCGACCGCCTTCGACGAGGGGCGATCCGCCCGCGCCAAAGAAACCCTTGGGCACGCCGAAACGTTTCATCGTGTCCTCGCTCCACAGGCGGGTGCCCTTGGCGAGGTCGACGGCGTGGAGCTGACCCTCCGCGCCAAACGTATAAATCACGCCGTCGGCGATGACCGGGACCGCCCTCGGACCTTCGTCGAATCCGAAGTCGTCCCGGTATCGGGTGGGGTAGGCATAGCGCCACGTGGAGTTCCCGTTGGCGGCATCGAGCGACTCGAGAACTTCCTCGTTGCCGACACGGTGGAACAGGATCACGCGGTTGCCAATGACGGCCGGTCCCGCAAATCCCTGCCCGACTTGTTTCCTCCACACAACCTTCGGGCCCGCAGCTCCCCATGTCTCGGCAAGAGGCGGTCCGGCGTACGCACCGTTGCGCGTCGGACCGAGAAACTGTGGCCAGTCGGTCGCGGCTCCGGCAACGAGAGTGACGACGAGTACCGCCGCACTCGAAACGAGTCCGATGCTCAGGCTTCTTCCCATCCGCTCAGCGCACCGCAAACCCTTCGCGCGGATTGAATTTCTTCCCATCGGCTCTGACGGCGGATTCCCAGATTGCCGCAGGCCGGCCGTCCTTCATCGGTCGTCCCGTGATGGTCAGTTTCGTGCCGACCGGAAACTCACTCGGACGAATGCCAGCGCGCTGAAGCGTGCTGGGACCCTCGGCCTCGAAGCCCCAAGTCGTGACCTTGCCGCTCTTGTCTTTGACGTCGACGAGCAACCAGGAATGCGGATTCGTGTACTGAAATTCCTTGACCACACCTTCGACGGTGATGGTCTTTTTCTCTTCGAACATCGCCGCCGAATGATGCGCAAGCGCGGACAGCGACGCGATGACGAGGAAACTACCCGTCAGCAGGCAGACGCGGGCTCTGCGTGCAATCACGGCTTACCTCCTTTTTTGTCGTCACTCTGCGTAAAGGTCAAATCCTGAAACTGTGTCGATCCCTCCTGCGTCTGGAACACCGTGTTGTTCTGATTCTCGCCGCAATTCCAGTATCTGATCCGCAGGCTCTTATCCGGATCGTCGAGCTTCAGGTATGACTGGCGCGTGTACCACGGCTCGACGAGCGCCGGCGGGTCGTACACCCAGACATCGGCGCGAAGTGTCTTCGGGTCGGCTTTGTACCAAATCTCCACGGTCTCGACTTGATCAGTGTAGTCGGGATGCGATCGCTGATAGATCCCCGAGCGCAACTGATTCGTGTGGATCACCAGGCGATCGCCATCCCAGAACCCGATCGAGTCGCCGTTGTAGAGCGGATACCGATCGGCGGCGGGGATGTGATCGCGCCCGTCGGTATAGATCCGCCGGATGTCGTTGACCATCTCATTCATCAGCCACGTCTGCTCGGGCGTGACGATGAACTCTCGCAGGAAGGGTTCGGTCAACCAGCGTGGATGTCCCGGCGGAGCGCAGGTCGAAATCGGATCCCATTCGATCCCGCTCTTCACGCCATCGATGCGTTTGCGCATGCGCTCTTCGTACTCAGGCGTCAACTTCGCCGTCGGCACGCCGCCTTCGGGCGTGTCGGGATCGAAGGCGAAGCCGGCAACCGGGGCGCGCGTGTACACGCCGCGCCAGTCTGGCAAGCTGGTCCAGGCGAGTGGCTGTCCGCTTTTGGCCTGATCACGCAGGGCCTGGTAGAGCTCCGCCGCTGTTTTGTGTTCTCGACCGAGCGCAGCGTTCTCCTCTTTCGTGCGCTCTGGTCGCGACGACGGAGCCGGGCTACCGGCCGGTGCATTTGCGGTCGTGCACGACGACGCGACCATCCCCAGCAGGAGCATCGTCGCAGCTGTCAGCGCTGTCTGTGATCTCATTCGAATCCTCGGGCGAAGGATGAGAGGAGGCTACCGCCGAGAGACGTGCAGGGTCAAATGCCGGGATGGGCGCATTTATCGGGCATTCGTTACGCGCATAAGTCGGCAGTATTAGCGGCGCAGAACTTGCGTCAATCGTCGTCATGCCCAGCAAGACCACACTCAAGCGGGCTCGTCAGGCAAAGCGCGCCGGCCGGGCCCCATCGACGCAGGCAGGCGAATTCGTTCGGGAGGAGATTGAGCACCTTCGCGAAGGCAAACACGGGGCACGCTCCACCAAGCAGGCCATTGCCATCGGGCTTTCCAAGGCCCGACGATCGGGTGTCGATCTTCCACCGCCGCGGAAGGGAACAACGTCGGCGCGTACGCGTCGAGCGGCTGAACGTGCGTTGCGCGAGGGTCGGGGCGGACGCAAGCAAACGTCCGCAAAACGATCGCGCGCGACCCGTCGCGCGCTGAAGAGAGAAGGCCGTTCGGCGGCATCGACTGCGCAGTTGTCGCGGCAGGCACGGACCGCATCACGGAAACGTTCGCGGGCATCGCGCCGCGCGTCCGCGCGCCGCGCGGCAAGAACCAAGGGTCCTGCGCTGCGTCGATCTGCTGCCAAGCGCGCGGCGGCAACGCGACGCCGACGGCGCGTGCGCGCGCCGTCTGCCTCCTGATTCGACGCCGCGAGTATCGCCCTGAACTCGAGGCTCGGCTCACAATGACCCCAACGTGCTGAGGCCTCAGCACACGCGACCCCAACGTGCTGAGGCCGCGGCAGAGCGACGAATGCTGAGGCGTCGGCACGAGACGTGCTTCTACCCCGGCTGTGCAGGCTCTCGGGGAACGACGGTTCCTTGTTGTCGCGGTGTGGGTCATCGCTGTCGTTGCCCTCCTGTTCTTTCTGCAGACGGCGAGGAACCTGCTCGTACCCATTGCCCTCGCCGTCCTGGCGAGCTACGCACTCGAGCCGATCGTTTCCTGGCTCGAGAGGCACCTGGTCCCGCGAACAGTTAGTGCTCCGGCCGTTCTGCTGCTCGTGCTCGCCCTCACTGCGGCACTCTCGTACTCCTTGATTGACGATGCAGCGCAGGTGATCGAATCGTTGCCCAGTGCGGCGCGACACGCGCGTCAGGTCGTGATGACGCACGTTGGCCGTAGCGCCGGCGCGGTGCAGGAAGCGGCCAGAGAGCTTGGGAACGAGCCCAAAACGTCTGCGCGCCCGGCATCAGCGATTTCGGTTGACGGCAACAGTGTGCTGGAGCGCGTCGTGAGCACCACGTTCGCTGCGGCCGGCGAGGCCGTGGTGATCACGTTCCTGGTCTTGTTCCTTTTGCTCCTCCGCAACCGGCTGCGTGCCGGCATCATCGAGATCGCAGGTCCTGATCCGGATCGCCGGCGGCTGACGTCGAGGATCATCGATGATATCCAGGCGCAGATTCAGCAGTTCCTGCTCGTCCTCCTGTTGACCGGGGTGGTGGTCGCGGTGGCGACGTGGGCCGCGTTGATGTGGATGGGCGTGCAGCACGCGGCTGTGTGGGGAATTCTGGCCGGTGTGTTCAATTCCATTCCGTACTTCGGTCCAGTCATCGTGTCCGGCGGCCTGCTGGTAGTCGGGCTCGCGCAGGGGGCCGATCTGGCCCAAGCGTTGCTCATGTCGGGCATCGCGCTACTCATTACATCCCTGGAAGGTTGGTTGCTCACACCGCTGCTGATGGGCAAGGTCGAGAATATGAACGCGCTGACCGTATTCCTGGGACTGATGCTGTGGACCTGGTTGTGGGGCGCCTGGGGTACGATCCTCGCCGTACCGATGCTCGTCATCGTAAAATCCACGGCGGATCACGTTCCCGGTCTCTCGCGAGTCGGGCGGTTGATGGCGCCATGAGGTCGCAGGTTGTCACGCAAGCGGCTAAACTACATGGAACGAAGACACCTGTATCTCTGCGCGGTCGCGTGTTCGATCGCCTTCATTCTGTTCGCTATCCTTCCCTGGCGGGGGTTCGATCCCGAAGGCCATTGGCACCGCATCGGCTGGATTCCGTTTGTCTCGAGCCCCATCGGCATCTTCGAAGTTGTCGGCAATCTCCTGTTGTTCGTCCCGCTCGGCGCATCGATTGCGCTCCACGCGCAGCGTTCGGCTTTGCGGCGCACGGCCGCCGTCGCGCTTGCCTGTTCACTATTCGGCGAGTGGTCGCAGATCTACAGCCGATATCGCTATCCATCGACGCAGGATATCTTCATCAACATTGTCGGGGCCGTGGTCGCGGCGTACGGCGTGGAGTACCTGAGGCGCCGAAGGCAGGAACGGGCCGAAGCCAGGGCGTCGTGGGCGGGGTCCCACGTGAGAGGTCGAAGGGTTGAGATAATGTACGGGAAGCCAGTTTCCCCGACGTTGATCAATGGCAGAGGCAAAGCTCGTGTGGATTGATCAAGGCATCACGCACAGCTCGACCGGAACTGGCACTGTCGAGTTCGACTTGTGCGATCTGGGCATTGTCGTGCTGGACGGCCAGGGCCGTGTCGCGTCGACCAACGATCGCGCGCGTCAACTGCTGCGCGCCGACTCTGAGTCCGCTCTGGAAAGCCGGCTCAAAGATCTCGAACGCGCACTCGCTGAGACGCGCTGCCTCAACGGAGCGACAGATGAGACCTCGATCGAAGTAGCAGGTATCGGTCCCCTGAGCGTGCGCAGCAGCGGAGTGGCGGGAGTCAATCACGAAGGACGCGTATTGCTCCTGCGCGACGGGCGAGCGCTGCCTGGCACGAACAATCTTCTCCAACAAGCGGCCCGGCACCGGTCGCAGATGTTTCTTGCGCGCGACTGGGTCCACGACCTCAAAGGGATGCTTCACGTCATCCGGATCAACAGCGCGTTGCTCACGCGCCTGCTTCAACGAGCGTCACCCTCGATGGATCAGGCGGTCACGCGATGTCTGGATGCGATCCCGCGTGAAGTGGAACGTCTCGATCGTGCGATCGAGATGATATTCGGAGCGAAGCCTGCCGAGCAGCCGGCATCGTTTGATATCGGGGCGACGTGCGAGCGTCTCAAGCAACTGATTACGGCCCGAGCGGTTCGACAACGCGTCGAGGTCGTCCTCGAGTTGAAGGGCGGCCTGAAAGAGGTCTTCGGATTCGAGGATCTGGTGCAGGGCGCGCTCATGAGCGTCATCGTGAACGCGCTCGAGGCAATGCCAGAAGAGGGTCGCCTGATCATCACCGCTGATGGCGGCGCGGCAGGCGTGACCGTTCGCGTCAGCGACAGCGGCGCTGGAATGCAACCTCAGCGGCAGAGCCGCCAATGGCGACCACAATTTGTAAACGGCGGCCGTCAGACTGGGATAGGCTTGCATGTGACCCATACGATCGTCGAGTCCCACGGCGGTCGCATCGAATGCGCATCGAACGTCCCGCACGGGACGTCCATCGAAATCACCTTTCCGCCGGCGACTTCGACAGGAAGACTTCGACATGGCTCACGCACTCATCGTTGACGACAGCGCCAGCACGCTCGAAAGCCTGGAGCAGCTGGTGAAGTTGGAAGGTTTCACCACGGCGACCGCCGCCACCATGGATCAGGCGCGCGCCGAATTGGCCAAACAGCTCCCCGATGTGGTGCTGGTGGACTTGAACCTGCCCGATGGCAGCGGACTCAACCTGTTCGATTCGATCAAGGGGCTCAGTGAGACTCCACCTGCCGTCGTGTTGATCACGGGGCAGGCGAGTTTGGACTCCGCCGTCGAGGCGCTGCGACGTGGAGTGTCTGATTACCTCACCAAGCCACTCGACGTCGAGCGCTTGCGCAAGATTCTCCAGGACATCTCGCAAACCAAGCGATTGCCTGACGAGTTGCGGGAACTGCGCTCGGAGCAGCAGCGCACCGGCCGATTTGTTGGGATCGTCGGCCGCTCGGATCCGATCGTTCGCGCATGCGAGTTGATCAGCCGGATCGCTCCGAGCAGTGCCAGCGTGCTCATTACGGGCGAAAGCGGATCGGGCAAGGACGTTGTCGCCCGCGCCATTCACGAATTGAGTCGTCGCCGCCACGGTCCGTGGGTGCCGGTGAATTGCGGCGCGATCTCTCCTTCGTTGATGGAAAGTGAGTTGTTCGGTCACGAGCGCGGAAGCTTCACCGGCGCCGAACGTCGCCACAAGGGTTATTTCGAACAGGCGACGCGCGGCACGCTGTTCCTCGACGAGATCACCGAGATGCCGATCGAGCTGCAGGTCAAACTGCTGCGCGTGCTCGAAACCAATTCAATGTCTCGCGTCGGCGGCGAGCAGCCGATTCAAGTGGACGTCCGGATACTTGCGGCCAGCAATCGCAACGTGCAGCAGGCGATCGACGATGGGAAGCTGCGGCCTGATTTGTACTATCGACTGAAGGTCTTTCAGATCGATCTCGCGCCGCTGCGCAATCGGCAAGAAGACATCAGCCTGCTGGCGCAGGCGTTCCTCGAGGATTTGATCCAGAGCGAAGGACGAACCAAGCGCTTCAGCGATCAGGCGCTCGACGTACTCGGGCAGTACCACTGGCCGGGAAACGTCCGCGAGCTTCGAAACGTCGTGCACTTTGCGTACGTGCTCTCCGAAGATATTATCGACGTCGACAGTCTTCCGGCAGAAGTGCGGCGCGGAGGCAAACCGGCGGAGCCGACGGCCGAGACCAAGAGCGAAACCGGAGGCGTGTTCACCGTGCGTGTCGGGTCGACGATTGCCGAGGTCGAGCGGCGGTTGATTCTCGCAACGCTCCGTGAATATCAGGAGGACAAGCCGAAGTCAGCGAGCGTCCTCGGCATCAGCCTGAAGACGCTGTACAACCGCCTGAATCACTACCAGACGCCTGAATCAGCGGCAGGACAGTCCGAAGAACAGCCGCCATCTCTATCAGCGAAGGAGTGGGAGGTAGTCCCCTGAGCAGGGGACCGATTTACGAGCGGCGCTGAGAGCGCAACTCGTCGTTGATCACCTGATTGAGGAGCCGCGGATCGATCGGCTTCCTCAATCGCGCATTCACCGGCTGGTCCTGGCTGAACACCTCTTCGGCAGAGGTGACCACGATAATCGGCATCGTGTTGCGACGTTCGCGCAGTGCGACGCAGAGCGCCAGCCCTGATAACCCTGGCATTCTCCAATCCGTCACCACGAGGTCGGGCGCGGCATCCGTCACCAGTTCGAGCCCGTCTGCGCCATTGCTCGCCGCGACAACGTCGTAGCCGTAATAGTCGAGCAACAGCGACAGCGCCTCACGCGCGTAAGGATCGTCCTCGATCACCAGGATGCGAGGACGCGTCGGCGTCTTGCGAGCCTTCCGTCGGGGTGCGGAAGGGCGTTCGATGGGCGTCACCGTGCCCCGCGTCGGCGCGAGTTCTTCCTCGCTCATCTGCGCATGTGCGCCGAGTGGCCCTTCTGTTGACCGCCGCTCTTGCCGAACTCCCTGGCTCATCATCAACTCGGTGAAGATCCGCGGGTTCTTGCCGCGGTCAGGTTTGCCAGACACTCCCGGCCCACCAACTGCATTTAGTGCAAGGAGCACGTTTCGTGCCCTGGAACCGGTGGTTTGGACGGCGTTTTATGGGACTCAGAGGCGCGTGGCACGGCGCGTGCTCCCGTAGGCATCAATCGCTGGTCCGCATGAAGAGTGGTCGACCGGCGCTCGAGAAGCCATGCGGCCCAGACACACGATCCAAAGAGGCTCGCCAACCCGCCCGGAATTACAAGGTCGCGTAAGGAAGAGCTGCACCTTCTACAAGCTGTAGCCGTTCGTAAGGTTGTCTGAGACCGATGTGCCCACGCGGCGGGTCGCCGGTCTGTTCACGTGAAGGCTTGCGTCTTGCACCACCACGAGGTGTTCATCACCTTGAAGCTCGCAACGCACTCGATTAGGTTCCCCCCGGCCGCGTCGCCGCAGGCACTGCCAACGCCTGCGGCGACGAGTGCCATCAATCCGTTCTCGCCGGGCGATCCCGAAACAGGCTGTAGTGATGCTGCTCGAGCCAATCCAGCTTCTTCTGCAGATGAGTCACTTCAGGTGACGGGTACACCGGATGCCCGGCTGACGCGTCGCATGCGCCGATATCGTGCGTGGCCAGATAGCAGTCGCGCCATCGTTGCTTGTACTTGAAGTACGTCTCCGCCTCACTTTTGCTGGCCTCCCCGGTCTCCTTCGCAACACACGCGACCAGGAACACCGGAAGCAGTGCGTACGCAACCGGCGACTTCGCGGCGCTCCTGCGAATGACGAGATAGAGCCCCAGCATGCCTGGCAGCATGTAGGGGATGTAACGCGATGCGTTGGCGGAAGTGAATTCGAGACAAACACGCCCAGCGGCCGTGCCGGCGGCAAAGAGCAACGCAAATCCAGCCAGTGAGAAAGTCGCCGCCCAAAACGCCGAGTCGCCCCGCGAGCGGATCAGTCGGACTCCGGCATACATCACGAAACCCGTCATGCCAAGCGCGACCACGGTGGCAGTAACAACCTGCGAAGCAGAGTTGCCGGCAATGAATCCAAATGGGCGTGCCAGAACGAAACCCGTGTAAGGCACGTATTCCCACGGACGAGAATGCGGGAATTGGAAGCATGGCGCCGACGAGAGCGGGACGAAGCCGTGAAAAAAAACGAGGAGCGTGCCGATTCCGGCAGCGACACCCGCGCCGTAGAGAAGCCGGTCGTGGACCGTTCGGCCTGGTGCGCTGACCTGCAGGGACAGAAGCAGGAGCGTGATGCCGCCGAGGAAAAGCGTAAATCCGGTGTTGACGGCGAAGAAGTTGAGCAGGACCAGCGTGACGCAACGGGCCGTATGAGAAGGAATTGTCAGGGCCAGGGCATACGACGTCAGGAGAAGCGCGGGCAAAGGACCATGGGCCAGGTTCGTGGCGACCACGTAGGTCTCAACGCTCGACGTCGTGAGAAAAATGAGCGGGACGACGACGTCCCACGGGCGTAGCGGACCACACAGGCGTTTCACGAGCCACAAGCCCGCAATCGTCGAAAGCAGCATGACCACGGCGGTGGCTGCCGCGTCGACGCGTCCATCCCACCCGGTCGCGGAATACAGCACCGCGATGATCAGATTGCCCAATCCCTGACGCTGTGGCCCGTGCTGCCAGCGAAAGAGACTCCAGAGATCGGCGCCGTCGAATAGTCCCTGCAGAAAGTCCCATTGATCCCAGTAGAGGATGTTCACCGCATAGCGATTAACGAAATCGGCCAGCCGTATTGCCATGAAAGTCAGCGCCGCCGCCACGAGCCATGGGGCGAGGTTCACCTTCATCAACGAGGATCGAGGGCGCGCCACTCGCGTCACGTTGCTAGCCATTACGTCGTCTCGGCTGCTGTAAGAAGGAAGGCTTTGGGCCTGTGTGCACGCGTTGCGCCCCGAGTGGCCCGATTATGTGATTGGCAGTAGCGCCGCGAGCAACTGGAGAAGTTCCTGGTAGTCCACGGGTTTGACGAGATGTGCGTCGAATCCAGCCTCGCGTGTACTCCGTCGATCGTTTTCTTGTCCCCACCCCGTTAACGCCACAATCACGATGCCTTTTCCCCACGTCTGGCCACGGATCCGCCGGCAGGCCTCGATTCCGCTGATTTTTGGCAAACCCACGTCCAGCAGGATGACTTCAGGGCGCAGCCGTTCGGCGGCTTCGACAGCGGCCAACCCATCGTGAACGATGAAGGTCTTGTGATCGCTCATCTGCAGGAGGGTGGCGATTGAATCAGCGCTGTCCCGGTTGTCATCAACTACGAGGACACGCCGGACCCCAGCCTCGGGCGCCTCCAGCGGCTGGGACTCGTCGGGTTCCGGATGTGACTCGAGGACCGGGAGACGCACTTCGAACTCGCTGCCGAGGCCCCGCCCTTCGCTTCGCGCGGTGACCGTCCCGCCATGCAATTGAACAAGCCGCCGCACCAGCGTCAACCCTATGCCCAGGCCTCTTCGTGGACGCTCGCTGTCATCATCGACCTGCGCGAACATCTCGAAGATTCCATCGAGTTGATCGGCCGGCATCCCGATACCGCTGTCCCTGACCACAAGGACCACTTCGCGATTCTGCTGCTCTGCCGTGAGCCAGATGCGTCCGCCGGGTTCGGTGTACTGGCAGGCGTTGTTGAAGAGATTACTGAACACCTGGGTCAAACGAACGGGATCGGCGTCGAGATAAACCGGTTGGTCGGGCAGCACCACTTCAATCGTCTGTTGATCGCGCTCGGCAAGCGGCCGGCTGGCTTCGACGGCGTGCCGGATGATGGACGCGAGATCCACGCGTGTCTTGCGAAGTTGCAGCTTGTCGCGGGTGATGCGGCTGACATCGAGCAGGTCGTCGACCAGGCGGATCATGTGCGCCAACTGGCGCCCCAGGATGTCGGTGGCGTGGCGAAAGAGCCTCGGGTCGCCCTCGGATCGGAGAAGAATCTCGAGCGAGTGGCGGATGGGTGCCAGAGGATTGCGCAGTTCATGGGCGAGCGTGGCAAGGAACTCATCCTTGCGACGATCGGCATCGCGCAGTGCCGCTTCGACTTGCTTCCGATCACTGATGTCCCTGGCGACCTTGGAGGCTCCAATCACGCGCCCAGAGTCGTCGCGGACCGGCGAGATGGTCAGCGAGACGTTCAGGCGCCGCCCGTCCTTCGCCACGCGCACGGTTTCGAAATGATCGACTCGATCGCCTTGCCTGATTCGTTCAAGAATCTCGCGCTCTTGCTGCCGTAGCTCCGAGGGAATGATCAGATCGCCCGACCGGCCGACAGCTTCGGCTGGTGAATAGCCAAAAAGACGGTGCGCCCCTTCGTTCCACGACAGGATGATGCCTTCCAGCGTCTTGCTGACGATGGCATCATCGGAGGCTGCGACGATGGCCGCCAACAGGGAACGGGTCTCCTCTTCCCGCCTCTGTTCCGTGACGTCGAACATGAAGCAGCGGCTGTGAACGAATCGGTCTTTTTCCCAGAGGCTGTTGGAGTCGATGAGGACTTTCTTGATTGAGCCGTTCTTGCAGCGCATGCGCGCCGGGTATCGCTTCAGTGAATCACCGCGGAACAACCGCGCCAGCACATCGTCGATCACGTCCCGGTCAACGTGGAACCGTGAGACATGACGGCCCACATACTCGTCGCGCGTGTAACCCAACAGGTCGAGCTGCGCCTGGTTGGCCCGCTGAATCACACCCTCGGGACCGATCCAGTGGAGGGGGACATTGGTGTGGTCGAAGAAGTCCGCGAACTCCCGCTCGCTTCGCTGGACGGCGACTGCGGCGTTTCGCTTCTCGGTGGCGTCGCGAAACATCAGGACGCACCCGATGATGTGACCCCGCTCGTCGCGCAGGGGTGAGGCGCGGTTTTCGATCGGGCGCTCGGTGCCATCTTTCGCGATGAGAACGCAGTGATCGGCGAAGGCGACGGCCTCGTCTTCGCGCAATACCTGGGTCGTGGCATTCTCGATGACGGCACGGGAATCCTCGGCGATCACGTGGAAGACGTCGCTGAGCAGCTGCCCCCTGGCGTCACGCTGCCTCCAGCCAAGCAGCGTTTCCCCAACCGGGTTCACGGAGGTGATCCTGCCACTCATGTCGGTCGTTATGACGCCATCGTCGATGTTGCCCAGGGTCGTTCGAAGGAGCTCATCGTGCCAGTGGACGTTTCGTCGCGCCGTCCTCACGGCATTGCCGAGGGCGATGATGATTCCGGAGGTGGCGAAGTAGACCAACGCTCCAACAAAGGTCGGGGTGTTCGGTAACCCGAAGGAGCCACGCGGCTCGATGAAGAGGTAATCGCAGGCGAGATACCCTGAGATCGCGGCCAGTGCTGCAGGCCCCTGGCCTCCGACCCACACGGCAGCCGCAACAGCGCCGTACAGCGTTGCGAGCGGATAGGTGTCGCCGAGCCAAGGATCGAGAAGCCAGCGCAACGCGATCGCAACAGCCGTGAAGATCAGAGCCAGGGGAGAGCCGAAGGTAACTGCAAGTCTCTCGAATCTGGTGCGCAGCTCGCGCCGGGAACTCATGTGGCGCCGTCCAGTAGCGACTTCAGCGCCTCCGGGTCGACGGGCTTCAATAAATGCAGGTCGAATCCCGCCTGTCGTGAGCGATCCCGATCCGCCAATGATCCGTATCCCGTCACCGCCACCAGGAGCACACGGTCTCCATCCGGTTCGGCCCTGAAACGACGAGCGACCTCGTAACCGTCCATGCCGGGCAGGCCGATGTCGACCAGGGCGATGTCGGGATGGGCCGTCTTCAGCATTTCGAGGCCGAGCACGCCGTTCTCAGCGATCAGAGCCTCATGCCCATTGAGCTCGATCAACATCCGGTACATCTCGCCTGCATCCTGGTTGTCTTCGACGACGAGCACACGTCTTCTGCCCATTCTGCGCAGCCGCGCAAGCGAAGAACGTACCGACTTTTTCAGGGCTGCGAGCGCACTCGAAATAGTCGAGGTTGAATAGGAGCGGCGTGGCCTCGACACTTGGCCAGACTCGTGCATGACGCCGCGAGGGATCTGGCGGTCGTAACGCCGGACCAACCGCTCTCACCGCATGAGCAATCTCGATCGCTTCAGGATTCTTCTCGTCGAGGACTTCGACGACGCTCGCGAGCTGTACTCCACGTGTCTGCGGTCCTCCGGTTATGACGTCATCGAGGCTTCGACCGGCAATGAGGCGGTAGAACTCGCGCGGTCAGCCTCTCCGGATCTCATCCTCATGGATCTGCTCTTACCTGGCATGGATGGATGGCAGGCCACAGCGGAACTGAAGAGCGACCCGCGCGTGAAACATGTCCCGATTGTCGCGCTCACGGCTCACGCGCTCAGTGACGAGCGCGAGCGCATCGCCAACCTGGGGTGCGATGCGTTTCTCGCGAAACCGTGTCTTCCCCCTGACCTGATCCGCACCGTCGACCGCATCCTGGGACGGGCGACGGCGTTCCCCGAAGCCACCTGACGTGCCCATGCCTTCCGATCTCACTCGTCCTCAGACGGCCGGACTGGTTGAAGTACTCGACCGCGTGCTCGACAAGGGACTGTTCGTCGGCGGAGACATCAAGATCTCGCTGGCCGAAGTCGAGCTCCTCACGATCCGGATTCGCCTGATTGTCTGCTCGCTCGACAAGGCCCGGGAAATGGGACTCGACTGGTGGACGCACGATCGCCACCTCTCGCCAGGCCGCCCGCCGCGCGAGAGTGACCACGCGCTCGAGGCGCGCGTCCAGATGCTCGAGCGACAACTGCTGCAGAACAACCGTGCGCGGCCACCGCGAAGCACGCGCGAGCGCCGCGCCGTCACCCGCGCCGTCAAGTGATGTGAAGGGAGAGCAAGGACATGCCGGTCGAACGTGCCGCCAGTGGAACAAGCCTCGTCGACGTGCTCGATCGCGTACTCGATAAGGGGATCGTGATCGACGCGTGGGTGCGCGTGTCGCTGGTCGGCATCGACCTGATCACCGTCGAGGCCCGGGTCGTGGTGGCCTCCATCGATACGTACCTCAAATATGCGGAGGTGGTCTCGCAGGTTCCACCGGCCTCGAGATCGCTGCTCGTGCCGCAAGCCCTGGAGGTCACGACCGCGAAGACTGTCGTTCGAGTGCCGACTGACGTGACCCGCCGTCGAGTCCGGGTGCGAGGGTAGGTCCAGCGTATGACGTCATCGCAATTCATCGTATGCCCATCACTGCGGACTCCAGGCTGGCGCTGACGGAGTTTCTCCTCGGCAGCGAGGATGTCGCCGCGTGTGCACAGTACGGCCTCGAGTGGCTGGGAACTCACGCAGGGGTGACCCGCGCGTTGTGCGCGGCGTCAGTCGGGGGTGATTCGCAGCTCTGGGGCGTTGCCGGCATCGGCATCTCACCGGCGCGCACCGGTGCGTTCCAGATCGATCTGGCAAAAGGGCGCGACCGCCTGTCGCGAGCAGCACGCGACTGCCGGCCGGTGTGGTTCGGTCCGGGCCGCTCGCGACCCGATACACCACTGGGCAGCCGCCCATTTCACGCGATCCCGATGCGTCTCGGCCGACAGCGACCTGCTCTCGGCCTGCTGCTCGTCGAGGGAACCAGCGAGCGTCCCGATCGCACCCTGACATGGTTCGTGCGCGTCCTCAGCGCCAAGCTTGGCCGGCTGCGATCGCGGCACGCCTTCAGCGATCGCGGCCTCGATCGTGAACGCCGGCTACTGTTTTCCGTCATCAACGCCGTCAGCGACCCCATCCTGCTGACCGACCCGCAGGGCAAGCTGCTCATGGGCAACACGCGAGCCGAGCAGTTGCTGTCGTGGTCTGAAGACACGAGCGCAGGGCGTCGTCATGCGATCGAATTGAACAACCTGCACTTCTCGTCAGCGCTCGCCGGTGCCTCTGTCGATGGCGGCTTCAGCGCCCGGGAAGTCATCCTCGTCGACCCGGACGACGGGTCGGATCTGTTGTTCGAGCTCCTGACGACCCCGCTCGAGGCCGAACGCGGGCAGAGCGCGTTTGTCTCCGTCCTGCGCAACGTCACCGATCTGGGCCGGGCAACGAGAGAGATCGAAGACAACTACAAGCGCCTGCGCGCGGCCGAAGCGCAGGCTCGTGCGGAGCGCCGGCGGATCGAGCAGGTCATTCACTCGGTCGTGGATCCCATCATCGTCAGCAACGCTGCCGGCAAGATCCTGATGACGAATCGTCCGGCCGAACTGCTTTTTGCGCCGGCCGACCATGCCCCGCAGGCGCTTCGCGGCGCGCATGCCAACGTGGCGCGGTTCTCGTCGTTCGTGGGGCTGCTGATGAGCGGGAGCGCGGATCGAGTCCGCGAGCGGCTGACACTGACCGACCCGCAGACCGATCGTGCGATCCCCATGGAGGCGGTGGCTGCCAGTGTTCCAGCCGGCCGGTCGGAGTTGGCGTCGGTCGTCACAGTCCTGCACGATCTGACCGAGGCCGTTGAGCGGGAGCGGTTGTACGCCGAGCTGAAGCTCGCTTCCGGTCAGCTCGAGGCGCGAGTGAGCGCGGCGACCACCGAGCTGGCGACGCAAAACGAGTTGCTTCGTCGTCAGGCCCTGGCGCTCGAACACGCGTCCGCGGCCAAGTCGAGATTTCTCGCGAGCATTTCACACGAGTTCCGGACGCCGCTCAACGCGATCCTTGGTTACACCTGGATGCTGCTGCAGAACATGGGCGGCACGCTGAACCCCGAGCATCGCCGAATGGTGAGCAAGGTCGATTCGAACAGCCGGAACCTCGCGGCGCTGATCAACAACGTGCTCGATATATCCCGCATCGAGGCCGATCAAATCGTGGTCGAATTGACGACGTTCGCCGTGGAGCCGCTCGTCCGCGAGGTACTGGACGAATTGGAGACGGTCATCAACGCCTCGTCGGTTCCGGTGCTGTGTCAGGTATCTGACGAACTGCCGCCTCTCAGAAGCGATCGACAGAAAGTCAAACAGGTCCTGGTGAACCTGTTGTCGAACGCGCTCAAGTTCACCGCCACGGGGACCATTCGAATCGAAGCGACGGTCGAGGCCGCGCCGGGACCGTGGCGCATTGCCGTTCACGACACCGGTTCCGGGATCGCCGTGAGCGACCGCGAACGCATCTTCGAGGCATTCGAGCAGGCGGGACCAACGGGCCGCGTGTCGGCCGGCACCGGACTGGGGCTTGCCATCTCTCGCCGCCTGGCCAGGCTCCTCGGCGGCGACGTGAACGTCGACAGCACTCCCGGTATGGGGTCGACCTTTGTCCTCTCGCTGCCGCTCGAGCCCCAGAGATTGATCATGCCCGACGTGACCGAGCGTGCGACGGGGCGCGCGCTCGCTGGCGTGGGCGCTGCGAATGACGGAGCGCAATCGTGAGACTGAAGGAAAGAGACGCACAGGCACGCGCGAACGAGAGCGTCGCGAGACGGGCGGCGATCGGTCGATCGCTGAAGACCAACGCCGTGGCCAAGTCGGTGCGGCGCCGTGCGGCGCCACCGATCGAAGTCACGCGCGATCAGGCGCGCCGCCGGGGAGCGGGGCAGTACGTCTATTGCATCATTCGCTCGGCCGAACCGATCGCGTACGGGCCGATCGGTCTCGGCTCCGATCCCGCTGATGTGTACACGATCGCGCGCGGCGATCTCGCGGCCGTCGTCTCAGACGCGCCACTCGAGGTCCTCGATCCGACGCGCGACAACGTGCTCGCGCATCAGCGCGTCAATGAGACGGTGATGAAACGGCACACGGTTCTGCCGATGTCGTTCGGGACCGTCTTCAAGACTCACGACGATGTCGTGGAGCTGTTGCGGTCAGCGTCAGACGCGTTTTCGGATGTCCTCAACAAGATGGAGGCCAAGCTCGAATTCGGTTTGAAGGTGGTCTGGGATCGCGATGCCATCATCCGCGAGATCGAGCAGGAGGACGAGGACATTCGCCGAGTGAAAGCGGAGCTGCAGGCGCATAAGGGGTCGACGTATTTCGCGCGCATGCAGTACGGCCGATTGGTCGATGCCGCGCTTCAGGCGAAGTCCGAGCAATATGTCGCCGATACGTTCGCGGCACTGCGCGGGGCATCGGTCGCGGCACGCTCGAACAAGCTGATCGGCGAGCGCATGATTCTCAATGCCGCCTTCCTCGTCAATCGGCGGGACGAGCGCGAATTTGATCGCTGCGTCAAGGCGCTCGGCGCGCGCTACGACAAGCTGACCTTCAAGTACACGGGGCCGTGGCCGCCCTACAACTTCGTCAACATCCGCTTGAAGCTGGAGCGCGCCTGACATGTTCGTCCTCGACTCTCTCTTCGTCGGCGGGCTGCGGTTCGTGCTCGAGAAGATCGCCGACGTTGCCAATCGCGAGATGCACGACCCGGAGCGGTGGCGAGGGATGCTGCTCGAGGCACAGCTCGCGTTCGAGAACGGGGAGATCGCCGAAGAGGAGCTCGCCGTGCGCGAGCGCGAGATCCTGGCGCGCCTGCGCGAGCTGCATCCCGAGAGCAGCGGGGTGGTGCTGTCGACGGAGGATCTGGAGGGTGTCGATGTCGTTGCAGATCTCGGCGACGCGGACCGGTGAGAAACCGACGACCGATCTGATTTACGCACACTGCGCCGTGCGCGCGCGGTCGCGTCCGGTGACGGCGCGCTGGCCCCGGATGCCGCGAGGTGGTTCGCCCCGCGCATTGGATCTCGGCAATGGGTTGTGGGTGATTGTCTCGACGGTTCCAGGCAAGGAGTACGAGAGTGGCCTGGCCCGAAGGTTGTCAGATGTTGAATGGCTGGCGGAATGTGGTGTCGCGCATCATGAAGTGATCGCTCGCGCTGCGCACGGACGTGGGGTGGCGCCGTTTCGTCTGCTTACGTTGTTTCGATCGGACGACCGGGCCATCGCGGAAGTCACGCGACTGCGAGCGCGCATCGAGCGTGCGCTCGATCGCGTGAACGACCGCCGCGAGTGGGTCGTCCGCGTGGCTGCCGTGGCGCAGGCGCGAAGACCGAAGAACAGGCCGATATCGCGCAGCGGGACGTCGTACTTGATGGAACGCGCGGCGCAGTCTTCCAGCTGGCGCGCGGGCGCGGCGTCCGCATCAGCGGACGCTCGACGAGTCGCCAGGGCACTGATCGCGGCGTTGAATGAATACGCCGATCAGGTCGTGCAACGCCCGTCCGAGGCCGCACATGTCCTCTATGACGGAGCGCTCCTCGTCAGCCGCGAGCGCGAACACGACCTCGGGAACGTCGTTCGCCAATGGGCGCCGCGTCTCGCTCCGGTGGGGTGCCGCGTGTCGCTGACCGGTCCCTGGCCTCCATATAGCTTCGTGAGCCTCGATGGCCGCCGCTCAGGTGCCTCGCACGATCGCGGCTGACCAGGGCCGGCGACGACGGAAGGCGAGCCCGGCTGCGGTCCGATCGCAGTCGCTGCTCGATGTCGTCGACAATCTGATCGACAAAGGATTGGCGCTGGATACCGAAGTCGTGCTCGGCCTCGCCGACATCGATCTCATTTACCTTCGCGCCGGCGCGCTGCTCGCAGCGGCGGACCGTGTCTTTCCACAGAAAGGCGGTCGCGCCCGGATCCGTGCCCGCGCGTGCGCGCCTGGTCGATCCCAATCATCGAGCCGCACGATAGCGCTCGAATCACCACCCGCGCGCGCAGAGGCTCAGCGATCCTTGCCGTCGAAGGAAGCGCTCGTAGCTGCTTCCACGGCGTCTGCTCCGGACGAGGCCAGTCGTTCGGTGATCAGGCTCGTCCTGACGCTCGTCGAATTCGTGCGTCAGTTACTCGAGCGCCAGGCGGTGAGGCGCGTACGCGAACGGACGTTGACGCCGGAAGAAATCGAGCGACTCGGCGCTGCCCTCATGCGGCTCGAGGCGACCGTTCATGAGCTCGCCGAACGTCACGGGCTTGACCCGGCCGATCTCAATCTGGACCTGGGGCCGCTGGGCACGCTGAGATGAACGCGAGTGCCAAAGTGTGAAGGGGTCTGACCTGCTCAGGCACCGCTCGCGGCGACTCGTTCAATCGCGCCGAGCAGCACATTGAAGTCGACCGGCTTGGTGAGGTGCGTCTCGTATCCGGCTTCACGGCTGCGACGCTGATCCTGCTCGGTGCCGAATCCACTGATCGCGATCCCTCGAATCGGGCGATTCGACCGCAATCGGCGCATCAGATCGAGGCCGCTGCCATCGGGCAATCGGATGTCGCTGATCAGCAGATCGAACAGCCCATGATCGGCGACGTCAATCGCTTCCTGCATCGTGCGCGCGACGCTTACCTCGTAGTCGTGAAAGGCGAGGAGCTGCGAAAGCGTATCAGCGCTGTCCGGATGATCTTCGACAAGAAGGATGCGTCGAGGCCTCGATTGCTCGCCATTGGCTGGTGCTGACGATGTTCTCGGCTGCGCCCATTGCTCCAGGTGCGCGGCGAGCGGAATTTGGACTACGAATGTACTCCCGTGTCCGCGTCCACTGCTGTGGGCGTGCAGCGCCCCCTTGTGCGCTTTGATCACGCCCCGACAAATCGCCAGGCCCAGACCGAGTCCGGTGGCGGACATGACCGGCGCCTCGACGGTGCCGCCTTCATTGATTGAGTTGACCACCTGTTCGTCCATTCCCTCGCCGGTGTCGCGGATAGTGACTTGAAGAGTCGCGTCGGCGGCGTCTGAGGAGCTGACGGTGACCGTTCCCCCCCAACTGGAGAACTTGATGGCATTGCCCATGAGATTCCAGAACACCTGCCGCAGCCGCGTCGGATCGCCAATGACCCACTGCCTCGGCGCATCGAGCGCGGTCGCGACATGGACCCCGTGCAGCCGGAACTCGTGATCGAGCATCTCCACCACGTCGTGCAGAACCTCATGGACATCCACGCGTTCGGTCGCCAGAACCAGACGGTCTCGTGAGATTCTCGTGAAATCGAGAAGGTCATCGATGAGACGCACCTCGAGGTCGAGATTGCGGCGCGCGGTGTGCAGCGCGGCAAGCAGCGGCTCCGGTGCGAGAGAGACCAGCCGGTCGTCGGTCATCGTCGCCATGATGGGCGTCAACGGCGTCCGCAGCTCGTGACTGAGCATGGCCAGGAAGTGATCCTTGGCATCGGCACGAGCACGCGCGAGTTCCCGGTCGCGAGTCAGCTTGTCTCTCGTCTCTTCTGCGTCGTGACGTTCCAGCTCGAGACGTCTTCGGTCGGTGATGTCGATGAGGGCAGTCAATAGCCCGGCCTTGTCGGTGCCCACGGCATGAGGCCGGGTCACGAGCTGAATGTGCTTTCGGGCGTCCCCATTGAGCGTCAGTTCGACGCTCGCCCTCGATTCCGGCATCTCTCGAAGCTGTCGCAGATGTTCGGCAAACCTCGGCTTGTCTGCTCCCGCGACGAATGCGTTGAACGGAAGACCGATGATTTGGCTGCGCTCCCCCTGGTGGAGCAACGCCACCCCCGTAAGATTGATTTCACGTATGATGCCGCTGACGCTGATGGTCATGAAACCGATCGGCGCGAAGTCGTACAGATCGACGTAGCGATCGCGTGACTCCTCGAGCGCGTGCTGCGTCTCGATCAATTGAGTGTTCTGGGCGGTAAGTTCCTCCTCGTAGACCTGCAGTTCATACAATAGCTCGCGGAGCGCCTCCGGACCGATCTCAGTCGGATGCAGATGCCTGAGCCGGTCGAGGGGATTGTCACGATGGCTGCGGTTCTTCTTGAGACCCATGGAAAACTCTCATGACTCGCCACGATGTGGTGGCGCGTCTGGTGCGGACATGGCTACTAACAACACATGCGCGTCGGGCGATTCATGCCAAGGCACCCAGCGTCCGGTTAACCAGAACATGCGTCCCGCATCGCCACCCCCGTCGAGCTCCACTCGAAGTCGCTCGAATGAGGAGCGGGGACCAACAAAGCCGATCAATCGTTCGTGCAGGCGATGGAAACTCCACGCATCATCAAGGTCCGACAACTGCCGCCCGACAAGCGCACTCGCAGGCAGGCCCGCGGTCCGCGCGAATGTCTCATTGGCCGCCTGCACGCGTAATTCCGCATCCAGGACCATCAGCGGTTGATCGATGATCTCCATCAGGGTATCGGTGAATTCCTTGGCCAGCCGCACGCGCTGCTCGGATCGCTTCGGAACGTCGACATCGAAAAGCGTCAGCACGGCGCCGTCGATCTTGTTCTCGACGCTCTTGTAAGGCCGAATGCGCAACGAGTACCAATGGCCGGTCTGGTCCCGGACTTCGCGCTCAATGGGAGCGACCGTGTCGATCGACTCGAGGATCAGCTGCTCCAACTCGGGGCAGTTGATATTCGGCTTGACATGGCCAATCGGCCGATTGACATCACCGGGAATGAGGTTGAGCACCTTTTCGGCCATTGGCGTGAATCGGCGAACGCGCAGATCGCTCGATATGATGACGATGGCGATCTGAACGCTGGCGAGAAGATTGATGAGATCGCTATTGACCCGACTCAGTTCCTCGTTGCGCCCGTGAAGCTCTTCATTCAGCGTGTTGAGCTCTTCGTTGGTCGATTGGAGTTCCTCCTTCGCCGTGTCGAGCTCCTCGTTCGTGCTCTGAAGCTCCTCGTTGCTGGAGAGAATTTCTTCGTTCGCCGACTGCAGCTCCTCGTTGGCCGCCTCTAGCTCCTGAATGATGGACTGGAGATATTCCCGGCTGGCAGCCAGTTCGCGCTCGAGCATGTCGACTTGCGACTGCCGTTCACGCCGCCGCAGCCGGGAAGACGTCCTGGCCGCCACCGCCTGAGCGAATGTCTCTCCAGATTCGCCGCGCAGTCCATCCGGTTCCTGGAACAACACCAGGTAGTGCGGTCGGCCCGACGCGGTGAGTGGGATGATGTCGAGGGTGACCGGCTTCCAACCGCGCGCGGACTTCACCCGGAGGCCGGTTTTCCGGACGGGATGCTTGCTCTTGCGGGTCGAGTGCAACGCCGTGCGCAGGCCGTAGAGCAGTCCCTCGCGCGCCATCTTCAACAGGTTCAGGCTCGCTTCACCGGGCGCGGGCTCGAGGTAGGGGCCGGTCTGCCCGCGAAACTGAACGATCTGCAGATCGGAGTCGACAACGACGCCCGGCGGCTCGTACCGGTCGGAGATGATCCGGCTGACTTCGCCTTGCAGGGCCTTCTCTAACGGCGCAACGTCCGGGGCTTTCCGCGTCTTGGGAAGACCCGGAGTCACGTATTCCACGCTAAAGGAGCCAGGCGCGTGGGCCCCCAATTTCTTGCGATAAATGCGAAACATCTTGTCGGCAAGGTTAAACAGCCCGACTTGCGACCCGACGGTCTCCGCGTGGCCCAGCATGAGGAACCCCTGCGGGTTCAAGGCGTAATGGAAGACCGAGATGAGGCGTTGCTGCAGTACGACGTCCATGTAGATGAGTACGTTGCGACACAGGATCAGATCTAGACGCGAGAAGGGGGGGTCCTTGGTCAAATCCTGACGAGCGAATACACACGAGTCGCGCACCGTCTTGCTCACCTGGTAGCTGCCATCGACCTTCGCAAAGAAGCGGCGCAGGATCTCGAGAGGCACATCCGACTCGATGCTCGCCGGATAGTTCCCAGCCCGCGCGTGTTCGATAGCTGCTTCGCTGACGTCCGTGGCGAAGATCTGAATCCGGATTTCCCGATGCTGGGCATGCAGGTACTCGAGCAGCGAGATCGCGAGCGAATACGCTTCTTCGCCCGTGGCGCAGCCCGAGACCCACGCGCGTATAGGCCGTTCTTCGCGTCGGCCTTCAACCAGCTTGGGAAAGACCTGGTGCGTAAGCGCCTTGAACGATTCCGGTTCGCGAAAGAAGCGGGTGACATGGATCAGCAGGTCCTGGTAGAGCGCTCGCAACTCCTCCGGCGCCTCTTCGAGCAAACGGACGTAATGCTGCACGTCGTTCAGCCGATGCAGCGCCATCCGGCGCAGCATCCGTCGCTTGATCGTGGGGAGCTTGTAGTGCCTGAAGTCGATGCCGCTCGCTGGGCGAAGGAGGTCGAAAATGCGCCGAAGCTGCTCATCGGTGACGGCCAGTTCGTCGTCACTGATCGGGATCAACTCGCGCACGTAAGGGTGCGCCGCCACCTGCGTCAATTTGACCGCGATCTCGGGTGGCGATAGCACCATGTCAATCATCCCGGTGGCGATCGCGGCGCTCGGCATGCCGTCGTACTTCGCCGTCTCCGGTTTCTGCGCGAAGGTGATGCCGCCAACCCCCTTGATCTCACGAACCCCGGTCGCGCCGTCAGAAGCCGTCCCCGAGAGGATCACGCCAATCGCCCGACGCTTGGCATGTTCCGCCAAAGACGTCAGGAATAAGTCGACGGGGGTGAACTGAGTCCGATCGTCCGGGCGCGGTTTCAGGTGGAAATGACCGTCGGTGAGCCCCAGCTGGACGTTCGGCGGGATGACGTACAAGTGATCGCGTTCGATGCGCATGCCCTCGGTGACCTGCACGACGGGCATGGTCGTGTAACTCGTCAAGAGCGTCGGCAGCGCGCTTTCATGCTGCGGCGCAAGATGTTGCACGAGCACGATGGCGAAGCCAGGCTTGCGTGGGAGCGCACGCACCATGCTCGAAAACGCTTCGAGCCCTCCCGCCGACGCCCCCACACCAACGATCGTGACCTCGTCGCTCGTGCGGCTCTGGGCTCGGGTGGATTGAGTCGGCGCGGAGCGCTCGAAGACAGATCGTTGGGGGCGCAAGACCTTTGACGAGCGCGACCGCATGCGTACCACGCGCTTCGAGGTCGTCGCCACCGGCTTCCTAGCTTTGGACTTGCTCTTCGTCTTCTTTGCCATACGCGGGGACCATGCTACTGCTGTCGAAATCGTTTGCGACGCGTTGGCAATTTCCAC
>Ga0209382_10000343_pt1 | contig 75452 bp, 62 predicted proteins | sample SoiMetdeltSBSDD5_FD_187599 | JGI IMG/M metagenome (GOLD analysis project Ga0209382, IMG submission 187599) | Bulk soil microbial communities from a Populus tree surrounding site in Tennessee, USA - Soil MetaG P. deltoides SBSDD5 (SPAdes) (version 2) | ecosystem: Environmental > Terrestrial >... | reverse complement strand
TGCGCGTTCCCGACGGCATGTCGCAGCCGAACCGCTCCGAGGCGCTGGCCATCCCGGAGGCGAAGACTGCGAACAAGTCGGGTCGCACGTCCTGCCTCGATGCGCCCCCGTCCTACTTCCGCTCGACGGGCACGGTCGCTCGTTCGCCGGAGGAAGTCGTCGCGAGCTGGGCCCAGGCCTGGGCGAATCGCGAGGAGGACGCCGTAGTCGCGCTGTATTCGACGCAGTTCGTGGCGCCGACAGACTCGGCCGGTGCGAAGGCCTGGCTGGAGCAGCGACGCGAGCAGGTCGCGACCGGCCCGGTGCCGGACTCGATGGTGCAGGAGCTGAAGGTCGAGCCGGATGGCGCCGACCGCCGCGTCGTGTCGTTCGTGCAGCGTTTCGGCACGAATGCACTGCGCAAGCAGCTCGTGCTGGTGCGCGAGAGCGGCTCGTGGCGCATCGTCGAGGAGAAGGTGACGATGTAGGTCGGGTTGCAACCCGACGTGCATCGCTGTCATGAAGTCGCAAACCTCCGCTGTGCATGCCGCGACAGCGCTGCGCCCCGGCGCCGTACGCGACGCGATCGTCGATCGACTGGAGCGCTCACTCGGTAAGCCGGTCACCGGCGCCACGCGGCGCGACATCTACGATGCGTTGACTCTCGCAATCCGCGAGGAGCTCGCCGAGCGCTGGATCGCGACCGGCACTCGCGTCAAGCGCGCGCGCGTCAAGCGCGTCTGCTATCTCTCGATGGAATTCCTGCTCGGGCGCAGCCTCATCAATGCGCTGTCCTCGTTCGAGGACGGCTTGCTCGAGGAAGTGCGCGAGACTGTCGAGTCGTTCGGTCATGATCTGGATCGCATCGCCGCCGAAGAAGAAGATCCCGGGCTCGGCAACGGCGGCCTCGGTCGTCTCGCCGCGTGCTTCCTCGATTCCCTCGCGACGCTTGGCTATGCAGCGACCGGCTACGGCATTCGTTACGACTACGGCATCTTCACGCAAGTCATCGGCGAAGACGGCGCGCAGCGCGAAGTCGCGAGCTCCTGGCTCGGTGTGCACAACTACTGGGAGCGTGGCGACGGCGGCGTGCGCTACCGCGTGCGTTTCGGCGGCCGCTGCCACGCCACGCGCGACGATCAGGGTCGCATCCGCTACGAGTGGGTCGACACACAGGACGTCTGGGCAGTCGCCTACGACCTGCTGATCCCCGGCAATCGCAGCCCGACCGTGAATCACCTGCGACTGTGGTCCGGGCGCGGCATCACGCCGTTCAAGGTCGAGGCGTTCAACGCCGGTAACTATGCTGCTGCCGTCGCCGACCAGATCGAGGCGAAGAATCTGTCGCGCGTGCTCTATCCGGACGACTCGACGCCGCAGGGCAAGGAGCTGCGCTTCAAGCAGCAGTACTTCTTCGTCAGCGCTTCGCTGCAGGACATGCTGGCGCAGCACCTTTCCGAGCGGCGCCAGCTCAAGGATCTGTCCCAGGCAATCGCGATCCAGCTCAACGACACGCATCCGGCCCTGACGGTCGTCGAGATGATGCGGCTGCTCGTGGACGTCTACGACCTGCCATGGGCGACGGCCTGGAAGATCACGTGCGAGACCTGCAGCTACACGAACCACACGCTGCTGCCGGAGGCGCTGGAAACCTGGCCGATCGCGTTTTTCGAGCGCTTGCTGCCGCGCCACCTGCAGATCGTCTACCAGATCAACCGCGACTTCCTCGAGATCGTCAGCGCTCGCTATCCGAACGATCTCGACCGGCGGCGACGCATGTCGCTGGTCCACGAGGAAGGCGATCGGCGCGTGCGCATGGCGTACCTCTCCGTGGTCGGCTCGCATCGCGTGAACGGCGTGGCCAAGCTGCACTCGCGGCTGATGCGCGAGACGATCTTCCACGACTTCGCCGACCTGTGGCCGGAGCGCTTCACCAACGTCACGAACGGCATTGCCGTGCGGCGCTGGCTGAAGCAGGCGAATCCGGGTCTCGCGGCGCTGCTCACCGAGAAGCTCGGCTCGGCGTGGGAGAACGATCTGGAAGATCTCGAGCGCCTGAAGTGGGCGGTCGACGACCCCGACTTCCGCCAGCGCTTCCGCGCGGTGAAGCGCGCCAACAAGGAACGGCTCGCGAACACGATCCACCAGTTGCTCGGCGTCGACGTGACGATCGATGCGATGTTCGACGTCCAGGTCAAACGCATCCACGAGTACAAGCGCCAGCTGCTGAGCCTGTTGCACGTCGTCGTGCGCTACCAGCGCATCCTCGACGATCCGAGCGCGCCGATCGTGCCGCGCGTCGTGATGTTCGCGGGCAAGGCCGCGCCCGGTTATCACATGGCGAAAGCCGTCATCAAGCTCATCAACAACGTCGCGCGCGTGATCAACAGCGATGCGCGCGTTGGCGACAAGCTGAAGGTGTGTTTCCTGCCGGACTACGACGTGTCGCTGGCGCAGGAGATCATGCCGGCGGCGGACCTGTCGGAGCAGATTTCCACGGCCGGGATGGAAGCCTCCGGCACCGGCAACATGAAGCTGGCGCTGAACGGTGCGCTGACGATAGGCACGCTCGACGGCGCGAACATCGAGATCCGCGACGCGGTCGGCGAGGAGAACATCTTCATCTTCGGCCTGACCACCGAAGAGGTCGTCGCGAAGCGCGCGCAGGGCTACTCACCGGCCGCAGTGCTTGCCGGCAACCCGGAGCTGAAGCGCGCGATCGACCTGATCGAATCGGGCCACTTCACGCCGCAAAACATCTTCGACTCGAAGGTCGTGACCGACAGGCTCACGGCCGACGGGGAACATTTCCTGGTGCTGGCGGATTTCGACGCCTACGCAGCCGCGCAGCAGCGCGTCGATGCGCTGTTCACCAACCCGGACGAGTGGACCCGCAAGTCCGTGATGAACGCTTTGAGCATGGGACCCTTCTCGTCGGACCGCAGCGTGCGCGAATACGCTGATAACATCTGGGGGATCAAGCCAGTCTTGTAGAAGCGTCTGCACTAACCGCCAACCGCCAACCGCTAACCGCTTCTCATGTCCGACCTCACCGACTTCGACTTGCATCTCTTCGGTGAAGGCAACCACCATCACATTCACCGGAAGTTAGGCGCGCAGGCCGCAGTGCGCGACGGCGTGCGCGGCACGCGCTTCGCGGTGTGGGCGCCGAACGCGCGGCGCATCAGCGTCGTCGGCGACTTCAATCACTGGAATGGCCGCAGCCACCTCATGCAGCGGCGCGGCAGCTCGGGCGTCTGGGAGACGTTCGTGGCGAACGTCGGCCCGGGCACACTCTACAAATTCGAGATCGACAACGCGCACGGCCACGTGCAGCTCAAGGCCGATCCGTACGCGTTCCAGATGCAGCTCCGGCCGGACAATGCGTCGATCGTCGCCGACATCGGCGGCTATCACTGGAACGACGCCGAGTGGCTGGGGCGACGCGGGGCCTGGGATCCGCTGCGCGCGCCGATCAATATCTACGAGCTGCATCCCGGCTCATGGCGTCGCTCGTGGCATCGCAAGCCGGCGTTTCTGACCTGGGACGAGATTGCCGATCAGCTGATTCCGTACCTGCACGACCTCGGCTACACGCACGTCGAACTGGTTGGCGTCGCCGAGCATCCGTTCGACGGTTCGTGGGGCTACCAGGTGCTCGGCCACTTCGCGCCGACGGCGCGCCACGGCACGCCGCACGACTTCAAGCGCTTCGTCGACCGGTTGCATCAAGCCGGCATCGGCGTGTTCATGGATTGGGTGCCCGCGCACTTTCCGAAAGATGCGCACGGCCTGGCGGAGTTCGACGGCACGCACCTGTACGAGCATTCCGATCCGCGCCGCGGCGAGCACATGGAGTGGGGCACGAAGATCTTCAACTACGGCCGCCACGAAGTGCGCAACTTCCTGGTCGCGAATGCGCTGTTCTGGATCGAGGACTATCACATCGACGGCCTGCGGGTCGATGCGGTCGCCTCGATGCTGTACCTCGACTACGGCCGCAAGCACGGCGAATGGACGCCGAACCGCTACGGCGGCCGCGAGAACCTCGAGGCGATCGAGTTCCTGAAGCAGCTCAACTGGACGATCGGCCACTATTTCCCGGGCGTGGTGACGATGGCGGAGGAATCCACGGCCTACCCCGGCGTGACGCGGCCGGTGCACCTCGGCGGGCTCGGCTTCCACTTCAAGTGGAACATGGGCTGGATGAACGACACGCTGCGCTACATGTCGCTCGACTCGCTGTACCGCCGCGAGCATCACAACCTGATCACGTTCTCGTTCGTGTACGCGTTCTCGGAGCATTTCATCCTGCCGCTGTCGCACGACGAAGTCGTGCATGGCAAGCGCTCGCTGCTCGACAAGATGCAGGGCGACGAATGGCGCAAGCTGGCCAACTACCGGCTGCTCGTCGGCTACCAGATCGCGCACCCCGGCAAGAAGCTGATGTTCATGGGCGGCGAGTTCGGCCAATGGCACGAGTGGCGCGACTACGAGGACCTGGCGTGGGCGGCGCTCGCGCATCCGCATCACCAGCAGCTCCTGGCATGGAATCGTGCGCTCAATCGGCTGTATCGCAGTTATCCCGAGCTGCATGCGAGCGAGCACGCGTGGGACGGATTCCGCTGGCTCGACCCGGACAATGCCGCCGAGAGCGTGTTCGCATTCCTGCGACAGCGCTTGCCGGGCGAGGGCGGCACGCAGCTCGTCATCGCCTTCAATCTCACGCCGGTGCCGCGCGACAACTACGTGCTCGGCGTGCCGCAGGGAGGACGCTATCGCAAGCTCCTCGACAGCGATTCGCCGGCATTCGGGGGCTCGGGCTACTCGCAGCAGGGCGAGATCGACGCACGTGAGGAAGGCTGGCGCGACCTGCCCGCGCGCATCGCTGTCACACTCCCGCCGCTCGCGATGGTGATCTTCGAACGCCTGTGACAATCCGGCCTACACGGATTGCTCCTGATTTGTCACCATTCGCCTCCCGATGAACGCACTGCCCTCCGACTTCAGCGCCGCAGCAATGCTGCCTGGCTCTCCCGAACCCCTTGGCGCCACGTGGACCGGCGAGGGCGTGAACTTTGCCGTGCACTCCAGTGGTGCCACCAGCGTCGAAGTGTGCATTTTCGATGCAAGCGGCCAGCACGAAATTCGCCGGCTCGCACTGCCCGAGCGCAGCGACAACGTCTGGCACGGCTTTCTGCCGACGCCGCACGGTGTGCCCGGCCTCATCTACGGGCTACGCGCACACGGGCCTTACGATCCGCCGCACGGCCTGCGGTACAACGGCAACAAGCTGCTGCTCGATCCGTATGCGCGCGCGCTGGCCGGCAAGTTCGAGTGGAATCCAGCACTGCTCGGGCACGGCGAGAGCGATCGCCCCGATCCGGCGGACAGTGCTCCTTATAACTACAAGGCGCGCGTTATCGACAGCGCATTCGATTGGGGCGACGACATCGCGCCCTCCGTCCCCTGGCGCGACACGATCATCTACGAGCTGCACGTGAAGGGCTTCACCAAGCTGCATCCGCTCGTTCCGGAGCGCGAGCGCGGCACGTACCTCGGGCTCGCGCGCCCGGAAGTCATCGCGCATTTGAAACAGCTCGGCGTGACGGCCGTCGAGCTGCTGCCGGTGCAGGCGTTCATCTCCGAGAAGTTCGTGGCCGACAAGGGGCTCGTGAACTACTGGGGCTACAACCCGCTGGCGTGGTTCGCGCCGGAGCCGCAGTACGCGCTCGACGATGCGGTCGGGGAGTTCAAGACGATGGTCAAGGCGCTGCACACCGCCGGCATCGAAGTGCTGCTCGACGTCGTGTTCAATCACACTGCCGAGGGCAACGAGACCGGTCCGACGCTCAGCCTGCGCGGCCTCGACAATGCGATGTACTACTGGCTGGAACCGAAGGCTCTCGCGCAATACGTCAATCGCGCCGGCACCGGCAACACGCTCGCGATCGGCCACAATGCGACGCGCGACCTGGTCATCGACTGCATGCGCTACTGGGTCGAAGAGATGCACGTCGATGGCTTCCGCTTCGATCTCGCGCCGATCCTCGGTCGCGACAGCGGCCGCTTCCGTACCGACGCGTCGTTCTTCAAAGCCGTCGCCGCGGAGCCCTCGCTGCGTTACGTGAAGCTGATCGCGGAGCCGTGGGACATCGGCCCCGAGGGCTACCAGCTCAGCCGCTTCCCGGCCGGCTGGTCCGAGTGGAACGATCTCTATCGCGACACGCTGCGCAGCTTCTGGCGCGGCAATCCCGGCATTCTCGGCAACTTCGCCGAGCGCTTCGCCGGCTCCAGCGACCTGTTCCGCGCGACCGGCCGGCGGCCGACCGCGAGCATCAACTACGCCGCGTGCCACGATGGCTTCACGCTGTACGATGCGACTGCGTACAACGACAAGCACAACGAGGCGAATCTCGAAGACAGCCGTGACGGTCACAATCACAACCTGAGCTGGAACTGCGGCGTCGAAGGCCCGACCGAAGATCCCGCGATCGTGGAGCTGCGCGAGCGCCAGGTTCGCAACATGCTCGCGACACTGGTGGTCTCGCAGGGGGTGCCGATGCTGCAGGCGGGCGACGAGTTCGGTCGCACCCAACTCGGCAACAACAACGCGTATTGCCAGGACAACGCGATGAGCTGGGTCGACTGGGATCTCGCGAAACGCCGCGTCTGGCTCACGGCGTTCGTCCGGCAATTGCTCACGTTGCGCAAGCACGCACCCGGTCTGCGTCGCGACACGTTCCTGAAAGGCGCGCGCCAGGTGGATCGCGAGCACAAGGACGTGAGCTGGCGCCATCCGCTCGGGCACGAGATGAACGCGGGCGACTGGCATGACGAAAACGCGCGTGCGCTTGGCGTGCTGATTGGCCATGCGTTCGCCGATCCGCATGGAACCCCGAACGGGCATCTCCTGTTTCTATGCAACACCGGCGACACGCCCGTGGATTTCCGCCTGCCGGCGCCGAAGACCAACGCGGTCTGGCAGGTGGTGTTCGACACGGCCCGTTGGCGTTCCAGCGACTTCGGCAAGCGACTGGCCGCCGGCGAAACCTGTGCCGTTTCGTTTCACTCCTGCGTGCTGCTAGCGGACGGCGACGCGCCGTTGAGCGTGCGCAGCTTCTCGATGCAGACTTGACCGGGAATGAACGCGGTCCAGGAACTTGCCAAGCTCTACGGCGTCGCGAACGCGTACGTCGACTATCGCGCGCAGCCGCGCGAGGTTTCGTTGCAATCGCAGGCGGCGATCCTCGCAGCGATCGGCGTCGATGCCGGCGATGAGCAGGCTGCCGCCGCGGCTATCCATCAGCACGAGACCGTGCGCTGGACGCGGCTGTTGCCGCCGGTTGCCGTGGTCGAAATCGGCCAGAAGCTCGTCGTACCGGTCTCGGTGCCACTGGAGCTCGATGCGACCTGGCTCGAGTGGCGCATCAAAGTCGAGGACGGCACGCGGCGCAGAGGCGCCGCGCGGCTCGACAAGCTCAAGGTGCTGGAAGAAGGCAGCGCGGACGATCGTGCCTATCGGCGCTATGCGCTGAGCCTGCCGGACCTGCCGCTCGGCTATCACACAGCGACGATCGCACTGGACACCGGGCTCAGCGGTGAGCTCCGCCTGGTCGTGGCACCGGCGCAATGTTTCGAGCCGTCGGCGATCGCGGCCGGGGCGCGCGTGTGGGGCATCGCTGCGCAGCTCTACGCACTGCGCTCGCCACGGAACTGGGGCATGGGCGATTTTCGCGACTTGCGCGAGCTGATTGCTCACGCGGCGCCGCTCGGCTGCGGCATCGTCGGCCTGAATCCGTTGCACGCGCTGATGCCGGCGAATCCGGCGCACATCAGCCCGTACAGTCCGTCCAATCGCCAGTTCCTGAACGTGCTGTACGTCTGCGTCGAGGACGTGCCCGACTTCGCGGAGTGCGACGAGGCGCGCGAGCTCGTTGCCACCGAGGATTTTCAGGCGGCACTGCGCCGCTTGCGCGAAACGACCAACGTCGACTACGTCGGCGTCGCCGCTGCGAAGTTCGAAGTGCTGAAGCTGCTGTACGCGAGCTTCCGTCGCAATCATCTGGACCGTAACAGCGAGCGCTGCCAGGCGTTTCGCAGCTTCATCGAGTCACAAGGCGAACCGCTGCGACTGCATGCGGTCTACGACGCGCTCGACGCACATCTGCGGCTGCAAGGTCCGCAGTACTGGGGCTGGCCGAGCTGGCCCGAGGACTATCGCGATCCGACGTCGATCATCGTCAATCGCTTCGCCCGCGAGCGCGTGCAGGACGTCGAGTACTTCCTCTACCTGCAGTGGCTCGCCGCCGAACAGTTGCGTGAAGCGCAGACGACTGCACGCGAGCTCGGCATGACGATCGGCCTGTACGGCGACGTCGCCGTGGGCGCCAATTCAGCCGGCTCCGAGACGTGGTCGAACCGTCACCTGTATCGCCAGGGCGCCTCCGTCGGCGCGCCGCCCGATGCACTTGCGCTGAAAGGCCAGGACTGGGGCATCCCGCCGCAGGATCCGAACGAGTTGCGCTTGCAGCAGTATCAGCCGTTCATCGGGCTGATCCGCAACAACATGCGGTACTTCGCAGCGCTGCGGCTGGATCACGTGATGTCGCTGTATCGCTTGTGGTGGGTGCCGCGCGGCTTGCTCTCGAAAGACGGCACGTACGTGCACTATCCGCTCGAAGATCTGATCGCGATCATGGCGCTGGAGAGCGAGCGCGATGAATGCCTGGTGATCGGCGAGGACCTCGGCACGGTGCCGGAAGCGATGACGGTCGCGATGGAGCACTACCGCGCCTATCACTACAAAGTGCTGCTGTTCGAGCAGGAGACGAACGGCACGTTCAAGCCCCCGGACGAGTATGTGCCGACTGCGCTGGCCGTCGTCACGACGCACGATCTGCCGACGCTGCGCGGCTGGTGGGAGGAGGGCGATCTCACGCTGCGCGACCGGCTCGACCTGTATCCGAGCGCCGAGTTCAAAGCGCAGGCGCACGCGACGCGTGCAGCGGAGCGACGCGAGCTGTTGCTCGCACTTGTAGCCGAAAACCTGTGGCGCTGGTCTCCGGACCAGCCGCTGCCGGCGTATTCGCCCGCGCTGTCGCGCGCGGTGCATGCATATCTCGGCCTGTCGCGCGCCAACATCGCGATGATCCAGGTCGAGGACATGATCGGCATGGGCGATCCGGTCAACGTGCCGGGCACGGACACGGAGCATGCGAACTGGCAGCGCAAGGTCACGCAGGACACGGCGAATATTTTTGCGCGCGCCGACGTGCGCGACATTCTCGCCGCCATGAACAGCGCCCGTCGCGGCGTGAATCCCAACGCCTGACGCCAATCCCCGAGGTTCCCATGCATCGCAGCCGTCTCGCCGGATTCATCGTGGACTGTCGCACCGATGATCTGGAGCAGGCCGCAACGTTCTGGGGCGCCGCGCTCGGCTTGCCGTTGCAGCCGGAGGCAGAGCAGTCCAGTCCGAAGTACCGGAAGCTCATGACCAGCGACGGCCTGAACATCGAAATCCAGACAGTCGAGCACGAAAGCCGCGTGCATCTCGACATCGAGACCGACGACATCGCTGCGGAAGTGCGCCGGCTCGAAGCGCTCGGCGCGAAACGCGTCGCCTCGGTCGAGACCTGGTGCGTGATGCAGGCGCCGACCGGGCAGCGGTTCTGCGTCGTGCGTCCGCAGCGGCCGGATTTCAAAGAGCACGCCAACGTCTGGAAATAGCCGGCGGTTCCCTCCGTTCACCGACATAACGGTTACAGATCACCGACACCCAGCGTCGGCGGATCTATCGCGCGTCTTCGAGCGTATGGATGACGGCGAAGCGTCCACGGGAGGTACTTCCGATGCTGTTCAAACTCAGGGATCCGCAATCATCCATCGTGCGTCCGCGCGTCACGCCCGATCCGCAGCACGCGGCGGAGCTGGAGAAGCGTTTCAGCGAGCTGGCCTACAGTCCGGAGACCGGTTTTCATCGTGACCGTCGGCAGGAACGGCGCCGCACGCCGCGGCTCACGCTCGTGCCCCGGTAGCGTGCGGTACACGCGCTTAACCCAAGTTATCCCCTCACGACCATCCACACGACGAGCGTGGCGAAGGCCACGCCCGTCCAAAGTCGCCATAGCGGCGCCCGCCGCATTTCGGAAGACTCGCCGCCGCCGTGCTTGCGTCCGTTCAACATCGGGCCCGTGAGGTTGTTGCGGTCGTAGAGCAGGTAGAACACGACCGCCACGACATGCACGGCGATCAGCACGATCAGCACATCGAACGACAGCTCGTGCGCCTCGGCGAACGTGCGGCCGCCGTCGAAGCTGACGAGATGCGATAACGGCCCGGACTCGAGCCCGTCGATGTCCGTCGCGAACAGGCCGAGCGTCACCTGCACCAGCATCGCGAGCAACAGCACGACGACACTCCAGCCGCCGAGCGGCGTGTGACCGACGACGCGCACGCGTTGCTCGCGCGGGAGCTTGAAGTAATCGAGCACAGCGCGCGGACCGCGGACGAAGTCAGTGAAGCGCGCCGTCGAGCTGCCGGCGATTCCCCAATAGACCCGAAACACGAGCAGGCCGAGCATCGTGTAGCCGCTGTAACGGTGCCAGTCCATGAGCCGCTGCTCGGCGCTCCACCAGGAGAAGGCGACGCAACCGACGAACAGCCAGTGCGTCAGGCGGGTTGGAAGATCCCAGACGAGAGACGGACGTGAGGACATGGCAGTCATCATCCGTCATTCGGCACCAAAACAAAGGCCCGCGCGCTTGCCAGCGGCGGGCCTCTGAGTGAAAAGAAACGTCGACCCTGACTAGTCGAAGCTATTGGTTCGGGCTTTGGGCGAACCTCAACCGCACCATCGCGCGCTGCGCGACGCGCTCGCCGTTGCGCTCCACCGGCTCGAAGCGCCAGCCGCGGATCGCGCGGACCGCCGCGTCATCGAACACGTTGGCCGGGCTCGCGTTGCGCACCTCGACGTCGTCGACCGTGCCGTTCGGCAACACGGTGAACGCCAGCTCGACCCAGCCTTCGACGCCGCGCTTGCGTGCCGATTCCGGATACACCGGCTGCACCGTGCGCGTGCGCTTCAGGGAGTTCGCCGAGACGATGTTCGTCGCCAGCGCATTCGCCTCGCGCGCGGCGGCGAGATCTTTCTCGGCCTGCGCGATGGCAGGTTCGTTGTAGCGGGCGCCGACGTCGCGGGCAGCACCGATGAGCTGCTCGGCGCGCGGGAACGCCTTGGCGGCCGTCGCACCCTTGCCGGACTCCAGCAGGCGCGCCGTGAGTTGGCGCGAAAGCTCTTCGACTTCCGGACGCGTCGGCGCAGTGTTACGCAGGTTGACCAGCAGGTCGCGTGCGCTGTCGCCGGCCGGATCGATCAGCTTGCCTTCGCCGAGACGCTGACGGATGTCGGCGACCAGCGGATCGCTCGCGGAAGTCGACGGCGTTGCACGACGCGCCGGTGTCGCGGCCGCAGTGGCTGCCTTGGTCGCGTCGCCAAGCTGACGCTCGACAGCGGCGAGAGCCGCGCTGCCCGAGCCCATCTGGCGCGACACGTTCACGTAGGTCTGCGCTTCTGCGAGGTTGCCAGCGGCCAGCGACTTGCGAGCTTCCTCGGTCGCGAGCGCGGCGAAGTCACGGGACGCCTGCACGACATTCGGGTCGGTAGCGTCGAGCTTGCGCGCTTCCGCCAGTGAGTCGCGCGCGTTGCCGTTCGCCGGCGCGATGAGGCGGCCGTTCTGCATGCGGTCGTTCGCCTGGTTGACCAGCACCTTGACGCGGGCGCCCACTTCCGCGGCCTGGCTCAGCTTGATGCGCTCACGCTCGCGCGCCATCTGCGTGTCGAGAAACGCGAGGCGCGGATGCGCCGGGTCGATGTCGCGGGCGAGCTCGATGTTGCGGCTCGCGTCTTCCAGCTTCTCGGAAGTGAGCGACGCTTCGGCGCGCTCCAGGATCTTGTCGACCACGTCGCGGATACCTTCCTTGGCCGCGGCGCTGTTCGGATCGAGAGCGAGAGCGCTGCGGTAGTAGTCCAGCGCGCTGTCGCCAGCGGGTTCCAGATACTTGCCAGCCGCGAACGCTTCCTTCGCGAGTGCCAGCTCGGCCTGGATCGGATCGATCTTCTCCGGCACGCCGCCGGGCTGGCCGGCCGCGGGCGTAGGCTGCTGGACGACCGCCGGAGGTGCGGGCTCCTTGGTGAACTGGCTGACGCCGAACCAGATGCCGCCGATCACGACGAGCAGGCCGGCCGCAAGCGCGCCGTAGGTAACGATGTAATTCTTCTTCTCGCCGCCGCCCGAGGCGCCGGCCGCGCTCATGCGCTGGCCTTGCGCGAGCAGGTCCTGGTGCTGCGTGACCGCGGCCTCGAGCGCCAGGCGCGTCTGGCCGTGCGACAGCGGCGTGAGCAGGAAGCGGAAGATCCGGCCGGTGGCAGTGAGCTGCATGAGCGCAGCGCTGTCCTCGCGCTTGCCTGCAACGATCACCACCAGCTCGGGGAAATGCTGAGTCAGCTGCGCCACCATCGCGGCGACGTCGGCGGTGCTCGCCGTGTCGGCGACCAGCACACCGGGCTTCAGGTCCGACAGTTTGCCGGCGACATGATCCAGATCCGGGGCGGGCGCGACCGCCGTGCCGCGCGGCGCGGCCTTCTTGACGGTTTCGACCAGGTTCGCGTCGCGGCTCAGGACCAGGATCGGGGGGTGATGCCCCTCGTCCGTCCCTGTGCGATGCGCATCGAACTCCAGATTGACCTCGTCGGCCGTGCCATGTGCCGATCGGGTGTGCTGAGCATTGGCCATACCAACCCCTCCTTTGGGGGCTTTCATGTTTGCCACCTAATACTACTTATGCAACATGGAATGACTGAGAACTGCATCTGCCTTTTCCAGTCGCCGGCCGTGAACTGGGACGCAAATGCGCGCTCCCGGCGTACCGATACCCCCTAACAGCCCGCCTGCCTAGGAGCCAAACGCTGAATCCCGCGGGCCGCACTGCCGGGCGTTGCGGATTTACGGTCCGGGCGGGCGCGGGCTATATACGGTGCGTGAGCCCACCTGTCCCAGCCGTGCTCCCCCACAGGGTGACGACGCCCTATGGCGTCCGGGAGGACCCGTTTTACTGGCTCCGCGACGACACGCGCAGCGATCCGCAGGTGCTGGCCCATCTGCGCGCCGAGACGGCCTATGCCGAGGCCATGCTGAGCCCCACGCAGCCGCTGATCGACCGCCTGTACGCGGAGATCGTCGGCCGCATCAAGGAAGACGACTCGAGCGTGCCCGTGCGCTATCGCGGTCACTGGTACGCGACCCGGTTCGTGAGCGGCGGGCAGTACCCGGTGATCGTCCGCTGGGCGGACGAGCCGCAAGCGCGCGAGGTCGTCCTCCTCGACTGCAACCAGCTCGCCATCGGGCAGCCGTTCTTCCAGCTCGCTGGCTACCAGTCGAGCCCGGACAACACGCTGCTCGCGTACGCGGAAGATACCGTCGGACGCCGCCAGTTCCGGATCCGCTTCAAGGACATCGCGAGCGGCGAGTTGCTCGGCGACGTGATCGAAAACGCCGAGCCCGACGTGGCCTGGGCCAACGACAACCGCACGCTGCTGTACGTCGAGAAGGATCCGGTCACGCTGCTGGGGCGTCGCGTGCGCGTGCACGTGCTGGGCACGCCAGTCTCCGCCGACCGGCTCGTTTACGAAGAGCCCGACGAGGCCTTCGACCTGGTCGTGACGCGCAGCAAGTCGGAGCGTCACCTCTACATCGGCTCGGAAAGCACGACCAGTTCCGAATGGCGTTACGCGCGCGCCGGCGATCCGTCGCTGAGTTTCGACGTGGTCGTGCCGCGCGAGGCGAATCACGAATATCAGATCGAAGACCTCGACGAGCGCCTGCTCATCCGCACCAACTGGCAGGCGCAGAATTTTCGCATCGTGGCCGCGCCGCTCGCGGCGTGCGGCGATCGCGCAGGCTGGCGCGACATCGTGCCGCACGACCCGGAAGTGTTCCTGCAGTCGATGGACGTGTTCCGCGATTTTTTGGCAGTGAACGAGCGCTCCGCCGGGTTGCTGCGAATTCGCCTCCAGCGCTGGAGCGGCGGCGAGCCGTTCCACCTCGCGGCGGACGATCCTGCGTACACGATGATGCTGGGCTCGAATCCCGAGCTCGACACGTCGTCGCTGCGCTACGTCTACACCTCGCTCACGACGCCGGCGACGACGTACGACTACGACATCCGCAGCGGCGATCGGCAGCTCCGCAAGCGCGAGCCGGTGCTGGGCGATTTCGATCCTGCGAATTACACGAGCGAGCTGTTGTGGGCGCCGGCGCGTGATGGCGAGCGTGTGCCAGTCTCGGTCGTCTATCGCAAGGAGAGGCGCATCGACGGCACGGCTCCGCTGTACCTGTACGCCTACGGTTCCTACGGGCTGAGCGCCGATCCCGTGTTCAGCTCGGCGCGGCTGTCGCTGCTCGATCGGGGCTTCGTCTACGCGATCGCGCACGTGCGCGGCGGGCAGGAGCGCGGCCGCCGCTGGTACGAAGCCGGTCGCCTCGGGCGCAAATGGAACACGTTCAATGATTTCATCGACGTCACGGATTTCCTGGTGGCGCACGGCTACGGCGCGCGCGACCGGGTGTTCGCGGCGGGCGGCAGCGCCGGCGGCCTGCTCGTCGGCGTGATCGCCAACGTCGCGCCCGAGCGCTACCGCGGGCTGATCGCGCACGTGCCGTTCGTGGACATCGTCACCACGATGCTCGACGACTCGATTCCGCTCACGACGCTCGAATACGAGGAGTGGGGCAATCCGCATGAAAAGCAGCACTACGAATACATGCTCTCGTATTCGCCGTACGACAACGTCCGTGCGCAGGCCTACCCGGCGATGCTGGTGACGACGGGCCTGTGGGACAGCCAGGTGCAGTATTACGAGCCGGCCAAGTGGGTGGCGAAACTACGGCGCGCCAATCGCAGCAACCAACCTTTGCTCCTGCACGTTAATCTCGAGGCCGGTCACGGCGGCAAATCGGGCCGATACGAGCGGTTGCGCGAGGTCGCGAGAGAATACGGCTTCATCATCGGTCTCGGCGGGGCTTTATGAGTCGGGATGGGTACATCCTTCTTTGCGACGACAACGCGACCGACGCGGAGCTGACGATCCGCGCGCTCGAGATCGGCGGCGTCGCCGAGCAGGTCGTGTGGGTCCAGGACGGCGAGGCGGCGCTGCACTTCGTGTTCCGCAAGGGCGTGTATGCGCAGCGGCCGCCGGGCAATCCATGCGTCATGCTGCTGGACCTGAACATGCCGAAGGTCGACGGACTGGAGGTGCTGGCGCAGATCAAGGGCGATCCGCGCACGCGCTCGACGCCGGTGATCATCATGTCGTCCTCGGACCAGGAATCGGACATGCTGCGCAGCTATGCAGGCTACGCGAACAGCTATATCGTGAAGCCGATCGACTTCAAGCAGTTCACCGAGCAGGTCGCTCTGCTCGGGCAGTACTGGACCCGGATCAACCGTTCAGGCCCGTAAGCGCACATGAACCGCCGATACTTCCTGGGAACGATCGCCATGGCATTGAGCAGCGGTGCGGCCGGCGCGGCCGCCCCCGGTGATGCGCAACACCGCGAGGCGCAAACGCCGCGCGAGATGGTGCGACGGAAGATTCCGTCCGCCGCCGATGGCGAGAGCGTGCCGGTGATCGGCATGGGCACGTGGAACACGTTCGACGTGGGCGGCGGCGCGGCGGAGCGCGCGCCGCTCAAGAAAGTGCTCGAAGTGTTCTACGCCGCGGGCGCGCGACTGATCGACAGCTCGCCGATGTATGGCAACGCTGAAGGCGTCACCGGCGATCTGGTGCAGCAGCTCGGCAAACAATCGGGCACGTTCTACGCGACCAAGGTATGGACCAACGGCCGCGACAAGGGGCTCGCACAGATCGAGCGCTCGCTGCGGCTGATGAAGACGCCGCGCCTCGATCTTCTGCAGATCCACAATCTGCTCGACTGGCGCACGCACGCCGCCACGCTGCGGCAGCTCAAGAACGACGGCAAGATCCGCTACGCCGGCGTCACGCACTATACCGTCGGTGCGCACTCGGAGATCGAGTCGGTGCTGCGCGCCGAGCACTTCGACTTCGCGCAGTTCAATTACTCGATCGGCACGCGTGCAGCGGAGCAGCGACTGCTGCCGTATTGCCAGGAGCACGGCATCGGCGTGTTGATCAATCGACCGTTCGAAGAAGGTGCGCTGTTCACCAAAGTGCGCAACCGCAAGCTGCCCGGCTACGCGAAAGACATCGGCTGCACTAGCTGGGCGCAGGTGTTTTTGAAGTACATCGTCTCGCACCCGGCGGTGACCTGCGTGATCCCCGCGACCTCGCGCCAGGAGCACATGCAGGACAACCTGCAGGCCGGCTTTGGCCTTATGCCCGATGCCGCACTGCGCGAACGGATGGCCAAGGACTTCGACGCCAGCCAGTAACGGGGGTCACTCCGTGACTCTCGTCACCGTTTCCGACTTCAGAATTCGCCTCAAGCGTGCCAATTAAGCCCCTCATCGTCATACTCCTTGGCCGGTCCTGACCGTTCCGAGAACACGCGTAAAAGGCCAGTACGGGACGGCCAGCGCGGAGGGAGATTAGAGGCATGGGCGTGATCCTGATTGCGTTCGAGCGCGAAGCCGAGCTGAGCGCGCTCGAGCAACTGCTTTCGGGCCGCGGTCATCGAGTCGTCCGCTCGGGCAACGGCCTGGCAGCGCTGGACGCCGCGCGGCGCGATCCGCCCCATGCGATCGTTTCCGACATCGTGCTGCCGCGCATGGACGGCTTTGCGCTGTGCCGTAAGTGGAAGCAGGACGAGCGCCTGCAAGCCATTCCTTTCCTGTTCTACACGCGTCGCCACGACGATCCGAAGTACGAGCGCTTCGCGCTGGAGCTCGGCGCCGAGCGCTTCCTGGCGCGCTCCGTGTCGCCCGAGACGCTGGTCACTGCGCTCGATGAACTGCTCGTGCACGTGCCGAAGAGCAACGGCGGCACGGGCACGATGCCGATCCCGACGATCGACGAGACGGTGATTCAGCGTCCCGTCGGTCTCGACAAAGCGCAGCGCGCCGCAGAAGCGGAGAAAGTGGCGCGCATCGCCGAGTTGGAAAACGCGCAGCGCAAGCAGGCAGCCGAGATCGAGAATGCGCGGAAGCAAGCCGCCGAGTTCGAGAACGTCCAGCGCAGGCACGCCGCGGAGCTGGAGAGCGCGCAACGCAAGCAGGCCGCCGAGCTGGAAAGCGCGCAACGCAAGCAAGCTGAAGCGGCTGAGCGTGCGCAGCAGGCGCATGCACGTCTGCTGTCACAGGTCGAAGAGCTCGAAGCGACCAATCGCCGGCTCGCCGCGGGCGAGGCGCGGTTCCGCCGCGTGTTCGAAGCGAATCCGCTGCCGATGTGGATCGCCGATCACGCGACCGGCGGTTTCATCGCCGTGAACGACGCAGCGCTCGCGCTCTATGGTTACAGCCGCGCGGAGTTTCTCGCGCTCAAGGGCCCGGCGCTCGAAGCGCCCGATGCCGAGGACGGTGCTGCGCCGGTCGCACATCGCCGCAAGGACGGCAGCGCGCTCAAGGTCGCGGTGAGCACGCAGCAAATCGAATTCGACGGCCGCAGCGCCGATCTCGTTTCCGCCTACGACGTGACCGGGCACGCTACGAACGAGCAGAAGCTGCGCGAGGAAGCCGACAAGCTGCGCAAAGAAACGGTCAGCGCTCGCTCGCTGGTCGAAGCAGCGCCGGACGGTTGCTGGATTCTCGATGGCAATGGCCGGCTGCTCGACGTCAACGCTGCGTACTGCCGCATGTCCGGCTACAGCCGCGACGAGCTGCTCGGCATGAACGCTTCGCAGATCGAAGATCAGAGCACGGGCGAGACGACGATGCGCCTGCAGCTTGGCCGCGTGCAGGGCGGCGGCCGCTACGAAACCAAACATCGCTGCCGCGACGGCACGCTGCTCGACGTCGAAGTCAGCGTCGGCGTGATGGAAGCCGGCGCCGGCGACAACATGGTGCTGATCCGCGATGTGTCGGAGCGACGCCGCGAGACCGTTACGCAGCGCGCCGGGCAACGTCAGCTCGAATTCCTCGTCGATCTGTTCAAGCAGTCCGAGAGCTTCGATGAGTCGGCGATCGTCCGCCGCGTGATCGACCAGGCCGCCGATTCGACCGGCAGCCCGCTCGCGTACATGTATTTCGTCGATCCGGCGCGCAAGACCATCGAGCTGGCGGCGTGGCGCGATCGCAGCCAGCCGATGGCGACGATGGTCGACGCAGAGCCGCGGCCGCTCGCGCGCGCAGGCCTGTTCACCGAATGCGTGCGTGCACGCCACGCGACTTCGAGCAACGATCTCACGCGCAAGCCGCAACAGGACGGCCTGCCGGACCTGCAGCGCTATCTCGCGGTACCGATGATCGCCGGCGACGAAACGGTCGCGGTGCTCGGTGTTGCGAACCGCGAAGCGGGCTACGGCGAAGACGATCAGCGGGCGCTCCTTTCGCTCGCCGACGGCGTGTGGCGAGTGCTGGAATCGAAACGCGCCCACGGCGCGACGCTCGGCTCGCTGCAGCGGACCGACGTTGCCTTGCAAGGCATGATCGACTCGATGGTGCGCATGGTCGAGCGCCACGATCCGTACACCGCTGGCTCGTCGCGCCGTCTCGCTGCGCTTGCCGTTGCACTCGGTCGCGAAGCGGGGCTCGATGGCGAACGGCAGCACGCGTTGCGTGTCGCCGCGCTGTTGCACGACATCGGCAACGTCGGCGTGCCCGCGTCGATTCTTGCCAAGCCCGCGCCGCTCACGGAAACCGAGCTGGCGATCATGCGCACGCATGTCGATGAAGGCTGTCAGTTGCTCGCCGAGATCGACTTCGGCGCGCCGATCGCCGACATCATCTACCAGAGTCACGAGCGCTACGACGGCAGCGGTTATCCGCGCGGGTTGAAGGGCGAGGAGATCCTCGTCGAAGCGCGCATCCTGGCGATTGCAGACACCGTGGAAGCGATGTGCTCGCCGCGTCCGTATCGGCCTGCGGCCGGCATGGAAGCAGCCATCGACACGATCAACCGCGGCGCCGGCAAACTCTACGATCTGCACCTCGTCACGGCGTGCACGCGACTCGTTCGTCAGCACGGTTTCACGCTGCCCGAATGAGCAAATGCGTGACGCGTGTCACGCATTTCGCGGTCAAGTTTTCGCACTCATCGTCCGCCCTAACTTCCTTGCCGGAATCCACCCGGGTTCGATGCGGGCTCGCCCGATATGTCATGTCGCGCGGCGCCGGCACACTGCACGCCGTCGACACAAGGGCAAAACCGTCGAAAGACGGTGACGCAAAGCCTCCGGTCCTCGGATGCGCTGACAGCAGCGCTCACGGATAGCGGGGTTGCCGCGACGCTCTGCTCGCAGCGAGCAGACGTGCGCGTGAAGCCGGTCTGACGGACTCCCGTCGCTCCACTTCCCTTGCGCGACACGCAACCACGGAAGTTTCGAGCCACGCGAGAGTCCAGATGTTCCAGATGAAAGTTGCCGGTGTGGCGCTGTTGCTCGCCATCAGCGTCAGCGCGCCCGCGCATGCGGCCAATCAACCCCCGACGATTTCCGGCAAGCCCGCAAGCTGGGTGTACGTCGGATCGGTCTATTTCTTCCGCCCCGTCGCGAGCGATCCAGACAGCACGAGCCTGAAATTCACGATCGCCAACAAGCCCGCCTGGGCGAGCTTCAGCACGACGACCGGTCAGCTCTCCGGCACGCCGACAGCGGTGGGCTTGTGGAACGACATTCGTATCGCAGTCAGCGACGGCGTCAGCACGCGCGCGCTGACCAGCTTCTCGGTTCGTGCCACCACGCGCACCAACACTGCGCCGGTTCTCTCCGGCTCGCCGGCGCGCTCCGCGGTCGTCGGCGCGACCTATTCCTTCCAGCCTGCGTCGAGCGATGCCGAAGGCGATCCGCTGCGCTTCAGCATTGCGAATCGACCGGCGTGGGCGACGTTCGACTCGTTGTCGGGCCGCCTGAGCGGCACGCCGACCGCGGCCAACATCGGCACGTACTCGAACATCACGATCATGGTCACCGACGGCTCGCCGAAGGTCGCGCTGCCGGCGTTCTCGATCGCGGTGTCGAGCTCGACCAACCGCGCGCCGACGATCAGCGGCACGCCGGCGAGCTCGCTGACAGCGGGTCAAGGTTACACGTTCCGTCCCGTCGCAGCGGATGCCGACAACAACACGCTCGGTTTCAGCATTCAGAACCGGCCTGTGTGGGCGACGTTCAGCAGCGCGACCGGCCAGCTCTCGGGCACGCCGACGTCGACGCATGTCGGCAGTTACGCAAACGTCGCCATCAGCGTCAGCGACGGCAAGGCGAGCGCTGCGCTCACGCCGTTCACGATTGCTGTCGTCGCTGCGCCGAATAAAGCACCGACGATTGCCGGCGTGCCGCAGGGAACTGTCACAACAGGGAACGCGTACACGTTCCGGCCCACGGCTACGGACGGCGACGACGACACTCTCAAGTTCTCGATCGCAAACCGTCCGGCATGGATTTCTTTCAATTCCACAACAGGGCAGCTCTCTGGCACGCCGACGAGCGCCAGCGCCGGCACGTATTCGAACGTCGTCATCACGGTGAGCGATGGCAAGGCGAGCGCCAGGCTCGCGCCGTTCTCGATCACAGTGATCGACGAGCAGATCGGCGCGGCTTCATTGTCGTGGGAGCCGCCGACGACGAACACCGATGGCTCGACGCTCACGAATCTCGCCGGCTATCGCATCGTGTATGGCGCGTCGCCGTCGCAACTGACGCAGACGATCCAGCTCGCGAACGCAGGTCTGAGCGCATTCGTCGTCGAGAATCTCGCGCCCGGTACTTATTACTTCGCAGTGCGTGCGTACACGAGCAAAGGCGCGGAGAGCGCCGACTCGAACGTCATGCCGAAAGTCGTGCGATGAGTGATGTTGCAGCGCCGTCGCGTTTATGTGAACTGTTTGCACAGCATCTGTCTGCCGATGCAGACATTTGCAGCGGCTTGCGGGCTGTTGTTTACTCAATGTCGGTTACTCAAGGGCAAAACCGTCGAAAGACGGTGACGCAAAGCCTCCGGTCCAGAAGCGCATGTGCACTGGGAAGGACATATGCGCTGGATAGCGGGGTTGCCGGCTGGAGCCGCGTGCGTGAGCGCGTAATTCCTGCCGTCATTCTGCTGCCGGCCATTCTTGGCCGTAGCTCTGCTCCCTTGCGTGAACGCTGCGTGCGCGGACAACCCGCGCAACGAACAGGCACAAGGTGGGAGCAATGAACGAAGTATTCGGGTTCGCGACGTGGGTGGCGCGGCATGCTGTCGTGCTTTTGGTAGCAGTCTCGCTGGCAGGCTGTCTCGAAGACGAAAAGAAAGACGACGATCCGTCGCAGCCCGCGCAAGAGCCCACGCAGAATCCCCCGCCGCCACCGCCCGTGAATTCCGCGCCGGAGATCACCGGCACGCCCGAGCCGGGCGCCGAGGCCGGCAAGCCTTATTCCTTCACTCCGGGCGCGGCGGACGCCGACAACGACTTCCTCGAGTTCACGATCGAGAACAAGCCGACGTGGGCATCGTTCAACACCGAGACCGGTGCGCTCACCGGCACGCCCACCGACGCCGACGTCGGCGACACTGCAGACATCACGATCAGCGTGACCGATGGCCGCGACACGCGCTCCGTCGGACCGTTCAAGATCAAGATCAAGCCGCGCAATACGCCGCCGACCGCGAACGCGCCGCCGACGATTTCCGGTGTGCCGGCGAACGCCGTGACGATCAACCAGGCATACAGCTTTCAGCCGAGCGCCAGCGATCCGAACGGCGACGCGCTGCGCTTCGCGATCTCGGGTCGTCCGTCGTGGGCGACCTTCAGCACCACGACCGGCCGCCTCAGCGGCACGCCGGTTGCGGCGAACATCGGCACGTACTCGAACATCGTGATCTCGGTGAACGACGGCAAGGTCAGCGCTGCGCTGCCGGCGTTTTCGATCCAGGTGCGCGACATCGCGAACCAGCCGCCGACGATCAGCGGCACGCCGCCGACCAGCGTCACAGCCGGCGTGGCGTATTCGTTTACGCCGAGTGCGAATGACGCGGACAGGAACCCGCTGACGTACGCAGTCGCAAACAAGCCGACGTGGGCGAGCTTCAGCACGTCGACCGGTCGCCTCAACGGCACGCCCGCGACGGGCAACGTCGGCAACTACGCGAACATCATGATTTCGGTGAGCGACGGCCGCGCAACCGCGTCGCTGCCGCCGTTCGCGATCAACGTGCAGGCGCCGCAGAATCGCGCGCCGACTATCAACGGCACGCCGCCGACCAGCGTCACTGCCGGCGTGGCTTACTCGTTCACGCCGAGCGCCTCGGATCCTGACAACGACACGCTCGGCTACACCATTGCCAACAAGCCGACGTGGGCGGCGTTCGACACTGCGACGGGACGTCTCAGTGGTACGCCGACGAGCCAGAACGTCGGCACGTTCAGCGGCATCGTCATCACCGTCAGCGACGGCAAGACGGGCGGCACTGCTTCGCTCGCGGCTTTCACGATCACGGTCAACGCGTCCGCGAATCGCGCGCCAACGATCTCCGGTACGCCGCCGACCAGCGTCACGGTAGGCACTGCCTACAACTTCCAGCCGACCGGCGCCGACGCGGATGGCGATACGCTCACGTACACCATCCAGAACAAGCCAGCCTGGGCGACTTTCAACGGCAGCACGGGACGCCTGTCCGGCACGCCGGCTTCGGGCTCGGAAGGTGTGTACTCGGGCATCGTGATCGCGGTGACCGACAACAAGGACACGGTCGCGTTGCCGGCGTTCTCCATCACGGTCACGGCGCAGCAGACGAACGGCAGCGCCACGCTGTCGTGGACGGCGCCGACCCAGAACACCGACGGCTCGACGATCGGCGCTCTCGCCGGCTTCCGCATCCAGTACGGCACCTCGGCGACCGCCCTGACCCAGATGATCGACGTACCCAACCCCGGCGTAGTGACCTACGTCGTTACGAACCTGGCCTCGGGCAACTGGTTCTTCGCCGTGCGCGTCTACGACAGCGACGGTGCGGAAAGCGCTAATTCGAACGTGGTCAACAAGACGATTCCGTAGATAAGAAGGCAGCGGTCGGCTAACCGCTTCTCTGCGATTCCGGGTATCCTCGGCCGCTCTTCCGGCGGCCCTGGATCCTTCCATGAATCGCGCTGTTTGCGTCGGTGTGTGCCTCTGTGTCGCGGCGGTCGTCTCGGCCAGCGCCGCTGAACCCAAGTCCAAGCCCGCCTCGGTTCGCGTCGAATTCACCGACATCACGCTCGCGAACGGCCTGCGCGTCCAGCTCGTCGAGGACCATGGCGCGCCGGTGATCGCGGTGAACGTCGCCTACGACGTCGGCTCGCGTAACGAACGAGCGGGGCGCACCGGCTTCGCGCACCTGTTCGAGCACATGATGTTCAAGGGGTCCGCCAACGTCGGCGACGGCGAGCACTTCTACCAGGTGTTCTCCAACGGCGGCTCGATGAACGGCACCACCAACAGCGACCTGACGCTGTACTTCGAGACCTTGCCCGCGAACCAGCTCGAGCTGGCGCTGTACCTCGAAGCGGATCGCATGCGCTCGCTGGAGATCACGCAGGCCAAGCTCGACAATCAGCGGCATGCCGTGCAGGAGGAGCGCCGGCTGCGCGTCGACAATCAGCCGTACGGCGTCGCCGACGAGCACTTCGACGAGCTGTTCTACAGCAACTTCGCCTACCAGCACTCGACGATCGGCTCGATGGAAGATCTGAACGCGGCGAGCGTCGCGGACGTCGCGCAGTTCTTCAAGACCTACTACGCGCCGAACAACGCAGTGCTCAGCGTGGTCGGCGACTTCAAGCCGAACGAGGCGCTGGCACTGATCAAGCGTTACTTCGAGGACATTCCGCGGCAGAGCGAGCCGCCGGCGGTCGACCTGAGCGAGCCGGAGCAGAAGGCCGAGCGCCGCGAAACGATGACGGATGCGCTGGCGCGCGCGACCCAAGTGCAGATCGCGTACAAGACGCCGGTGGGCAACGCTCCCGATATTTACGCGCTGCGCGTGCTGTCATCGGTGCTGCAGCAGGGCGACAGCTCGCGCCTCTACCAGACGCTCAACAAGGAGAAGGAGCTCATCGTCAGCATCGGCGGCTTCGTCGATGAGCGCATCGGCCCCGGCGGATTGTACATCGGTGCCACGGTGCGCCCGGGCAAGAAAGCCGAAGACGTCGAGGCGGCGATCTACGCGGAGATCGAGAAGCTGCAGCAGCAGCCGATCGCGGAGTGGGAGCTCGAGAAAGCCAAGAACACGACGCGCTTCGGCTACATGCAGAGCATTCGCAGCGCGGGCTCGCGTGCCACGCAGCTCGGCACGCTCACCGTCAAGTTCAACGACCCGGGTTTGATCAATACGCGAGTCGCGGGCTTCGAGGCCGTGACCCGCGCAGACGTGCAACGCGTAGCCAAGCAATATCTGCAGGCGAAGAACCGCACTGTCATCGTTACCAATCCGGCGCCGCGGGCTGCGGCCGCGCCCGGCGCGTGAGGCACGCTCGCATGTACATTCTCAGCCGCGTCCTCGGCTTCGTGCTTCTCGCATGGACTGGACTCTGCGCCGCCCAGCAGCCCAGCTTGACCGAATCTCCCGCGCCGGACTCGCTACAAGGCGTGCAGCTCAAGGGCAAGGCGCCCGTCAATCCGCAGACGTTGCGCGTCGTATTGCCGAAGGCGCAGGAGGCGACGTTGTCGAACGGCCTGCGCGTCGCGCTGCTCGAAGATCACAAGATCCCGACGTTCTCGCTGCAGTTGTTGCTGACGGGCGGCGGTCTCGACGATCCCGCGGATCAGCGCGGCGTAGCGATGGTCACGGCGTCGTTGCTGCGTGAGGGGACGACGGCGCGTACGAGCCGGCAGATCGCGGAACAGCTCGCGACGCTCGGCGGATTTTTCTCGGCCTCGGCTTCGCCGTCGTCGGGCGAGACCTCGATCTCGATGGGCGGCCTGAGCGACAAGGCTGACCAGATCCTCGCGATCGCTGCCGACGTCGTGCGTAATCCGGCATTTCCGGATGCGGAGCTTGCCAAGTACAAGTCGCGGTTCCTGTCGCAACTGCAGCAGCAGCGCGCGACGCCGGCCTTCGTTGCGCAGGAAGAATTCATGCGCGCCGTGTACGGCACGCATCCGGGCAGCTTCGTCGTGCCGCAGGAGAATGTGCTGCGCGCGCTGACCCGTGCCGATCTCGCGAGCTATCACAAGGCGCACTACATGCCGAACAACGGCATCGTGCTCGCGTACGGCGATTTCAAGCTCGGCGACCTGGTGCAGAAGCTGGAGCGCGCGTTCGGCGACTGGCCGAAGGGACAGGCGCGCACGATCTCGCTGCCCGCGCTCACGCCGCCGGGGAAGTCGCGAGTGCTGCTCGTCGACCGGCCGGGTTCGGTCCAGACCTCGCTGTGGCTCGGCGGCCTCGGCATCGAGCGGCGCAGCGACGATTACTTCGCCGTGCTCGTCATGAATCACATCCTCGGCGGCGGACCGGCTTCGCGGCTGTTCGTCAATCTGCGTGAGAAGAAGGGTTACACGTACGGCGTCTACAGCGTCTTCAACGGCTCGCGCTTTCCTGGCGTGATGCTCGCCAGCATGGACGTGCGGACGGATGTGACTGATCCAGCGTTGCAGGATCTCGCGGCCGAGTTGCGGCGCATGGGCAGCGAGCCGGTGCCGGAGGACGAGCTGAAGAACGCCAAGCGCGCATTGATCGGCGGATTCGCACTATCGCTCGATTCGCCGCAGACATTGATCAGCAATCTTGCAACACAGAAGATCTACAATCTGCCGCCCGACTACTGGGATGCGTATCCGCAGCGGGTCGAGGCGATCACGGCGGCAGACGTGCAGCGGGTCGCGAAGAAGTACTACGACGCTGGCAAGTTGCAGATCGTCGCGGTCGGCGACGGTGCGGCGGTCAAGCAGGTACTGGAAAAATACGGCACCGTGGAGACGCCCGCCGCGGCCGCAGCCGGCGTTCCCTGAGAAGAACCAGAGAAACAAAATCCATGAGCTCCGTGACCCAGCCGAACGCCCTGCATCGCTGGTTGTGGCGCATCGCGCGCATCGAAGGACATGAAGCCGGCGCGGCCATAGCCGGGTTCGCCTACATCTTCTGCGCATTCACCGCGTACATGATCCTGCGGCCGGTGCGCGAGACGATGGGCATCACATCGGGCGTTTCGAACCTGCCATCGCTGTTCTGGGGCACGCTGGCGGTGACGCTGCTCACTCAACCGGTCTTCGGCTGGCTCACCTCGCGCTATCGACGCACGGTGTTCCTGCCCTGGGTGTACGGCTTCTTCGCGCTGAACCTGCTCGGCTTCTATCTGTGGTTCCACTTCGAAAGCGAGCACACCTGGATCGCGCGGGCTTTCTTCGTCTGGATCACGGTGTTCGCGCTGTTCGTGCCGTCGGTGTTCTGGAGCCTGATGGCCGATATCTTCCGCCCCGATCAGGCCAAGCGCCTTTACGGATTCCTGGCGGCGGGCACCAGCGCCGGCGGCGTGCTCGGGCCGTTCATCGCTGCGACGCTCGCGCCCAAAATCGGCACGATCAACCTGCTGCTGTTCTCGATGGTGTTTCTGGGCGCATCGATCTTCTGTATCCGCTATCTCACGACGTGGCATGCGCGCGCGATTGCCGCGCATCAGGCGGCCGCCACCGTGCGGGGTGACGTCAATCAGCCGCTTGGCGGGAGCTTGTGGGCCGGGTTTTCGCTGGTCGCGAAGAGCCCGTATCTGCTGAGCATTGCCGCGTTCGTCCTGCTGCTGACGTGGGTGTCGACGTTCCTTTATCTGCAGCAGGCGGAGCTCGTGCAGAAGGCGCTCCCGGATCGCGATCAGCAGACGCAGCTGTTCGGCTGGGTGGACTTCATCGTGCAGTCGCTGTCGCTGCTGATTCAGCTGTTCGCGTTGAGCCGCTTCACGAAGTGGATGCGGCTTTCGACCGTGATCATGACGGCACCGATCCTGATGGTGTTCGGCTATGCGGCGCTCGCGCTGGTCCCCGTGCTCTCGGTGCTCCTCGTCGTCATGGTCATCCGTCGTGTCGGCGAGTACGCGCTCGTGCGGCCGTGCCGCGAGATGCTGTTCACGAGCGTCGACCGCGAGACGAAGTACAAGGCGAAGAATTTCATCGACACTGCGGTGTATCGGACCGGCGATGCGACCAGCGCTTCCGCGCACGCTGTGCTCGCCTGGTTCGGGGTCGCGACCTCCGGCATCGCGTGGGTCGGTGCGGCGGTTGCCGCCGTGTGGGCGCTGATTGCGTACCGGCTCGGCAATACGCACGAGCGCAACGTCGGAGAGATCGAGGGCGAACGCGGGGCGAGCAGTCGGGCCGAAGTCCGCTCTACTTGAGCTCGAAGCGAATTCGTACAGCGGCGCGTTGCTCGACCGCGGCGCCGCCGCGCACCACGGGCTCGAAGCGCCAGCGCTTTACTGCATCGATGGCGGCCTGATCGAACATGCGTAGCGGCTCAGCGTTGCGCACGACGAGATCCTGCGTCGTGCCATTGGTCGCAATCGTGAACTCCACGTCCACCCAACCCGAGAGACCCAGCCGCTCCGCTTCGCGCGGATAGGTTGGCGGCACTTCACGCACGCGCTTCAGAGTTTTCGCCTGCACGACGACGTGCTGCTGCGCGGCCGTCAATTGCGTCTGCAGCGCCTTCGTCGCCTCCATGTTCGGGACGAGCGAATCGACGGGGTCGAGGAATGCGCGGGCTGTTTCCACGTCGCCGGCCGCAAGAGCAGTGCGTGTCCGCTCCAGCAATGCGAACGCGAGTTGCTGCTGCTCGACACGAACCTCGTTCGAAGCGGGATACTTCGCCCGGAGCGCGAGCAACTGCTGGTAGGCATTGCCGCCCGGCGGTTCGAGCAGCAGTCCTCGACCGCGCAATCGCGCGACGGCATCGAGCTCACCCGCACTGGGCTGCGCCGCCGTGGTCTGCGTCGGTGCCTCATCTGTCGACTTGGCGGCGGGCGCAGGTGTAGGCGTCGGTGCAGTTGTTCGCGCGGCCGGTTGTTTCACGGGTGGAGGCGCCGGCGCTGGCGCGACGCTGATCGGCGTGCGCGAGCTGCGAGAGAGCGTCAAGAGCTCCGCGCGTAGCGCGTCGAGTCTCGGATACTCCGGCACTGCGTGCTGCAAGGTCGCCAGTGCCGTCGCACCGCGCGCTGGATCGCGTGCTTGCAGGGCTTCCATGACACGAGCTTCGAGCTTCATGCCGACGCGCTCGAGGCCGGTCTGCGCGCCGACGTTGTCCGGTTGCAAGGCGAGCACCGCGCGGAAGTACTCGACAGCATTGTTGCCGCGCGGATTGAGCAGTCGATCTGTCGCGAATGCCATCTCGCCGCGCGCGAGGAAGTCCGCGATCTGTTCTTCCTGAGTGAGCGTGCCGACGGCGCGCGGTGGCGGCGCGACTTCAGCAGGCGCCTTCCGACCGTTCCACCAGAATGCAGCGCCGACCGCAGCGGCCAGCAACACTACGAGACCAACGACGATCGCAGTCGCGTTCGAGCGCGGCGCGACGTGCTTGCCCGTCGTGAGATGGTCCGGCACTGCGTTGCGCAGTTCGTTGTAGCGGCGTGTCGCGGCCTGCAGAAACAAGTTGGCGCGCGCCGGGGAGACGGGCTTGTGCAGGAAGCGATAGATGCGCCCGTCGCCGACGAGGATCGCGACCGAATGCTCCTCGTCGCGGCGGCCTGTCGCCATGAGGATCAGTTCGGGAAATTGCGCGTGCAACTGGTCGAGGAGGGCAGCGGCATCGCCGGCATCGCCGCGCAACGCGCCGAGATCGGCAATCAGGATGCTGCAGCGGCCGCCGCACAGCAGGTCGACGGCAGTGTCAGCAGAGGGAGCGTGCCAGATCGCGTGCTCGGGACCGGCCGCCTCGCGCAGAGTCGCGAGCACGCCCGGGTCCGCAGTGAGCACTACGACATCGAGAACGTGCCCCGGAAGCCCGGCGCCAGCCTGCAACGCAGCGAGGTTGGGATCTTGCCGCGTGCTATGCACAGCATTCTCTAACGCCTACTCGAGGCAGACGACGAGCTGCGCCGAATGACTGCGCCAGTTGATCGGGATCACGAACGAGCGGATGTTGTCCGGCGTGACGACTTTTTCCGGCTCGCCCGCGACCACGGTCGGCACCGAGATCATGAAGTCCTTGCCGAAGTCGCGCCGCGCGTTACCGGAGATCGTGTTGGCCACCTCGCCGACGAGGTCGCACATGTTCTCCTGCGTCAGCTCGGTCTCGCCCATGCGCATCAGCATCACGGTGAGCATCGGCCGCGAGGCCGTGAAGTACACGATGCCGCGGCGCTTGCCGGCGATGTTGATGACCCCGGTGAATTCCTGAATCGTCGGGCGACCGTCCTGCACGATGTACGGCGAGCCGACCGAGGCGGGCTGGTTGGCGGCCGTCGCGAAATAGTGCGTCGTTCCTTCGACGAAGGTCTCCAGTTCGACTTTAGTCATCATTTCCGGCGCCTCTCAGCAACTCTTCCAGCGCCTCGGTCAGTTGACGATCCGTGAACGGCTTGCAGAGGAAGCCATTCGCTCCCTTCTTCAACGCTTCGATCGCGGTGGCTTTGTCGGACAGTGCAGAGATCACCAGGATCAGCACGTCCGGCTTGATTTTCACCAGGTTCTCGACGCATTCGATACCGTCCATCTCCGGCATTGTCAGGTCCATCGTTACGACGTCCGCGGGATCCTTGCGGAACGCCTCGACCGCCTGCTTGCCGTTCGCTGCGGTCGCGGTGACCTGCAAGCGATCGATCTGCAGCTCGCGCTCGATCTTGCGCCGGATTATGTTCGAATCGTCACAAATCATGAGCTTGAGCTTGCCGTTCGTCAACGGTTGAGCCTTTGCGGATGCCAGCGCCATTTCCGTGCCTCGTGAGTCGTCGTTATTACTGTTGCTGCGTCAGTGGGCGTGATCGATTCAGGCGGCCACGGCGCGTTCCGCCGGCAGCCAGATCTTGAACTTGGAGAACTTGCCGCCCGCGGAGGCGAGTCCGACACGGCCGCCGAGCTCGGCGACCAGGATGCGGACCAGGTCCATGCCCGCGCCGCGTCCCGCGTCGGTGGTGACGCGGTCGGCCGTCGAGAATCCGGGGCGGAAGATCAGCGCCATGGTCTGGCGCGGATCGAGCATCGCTGCCTGCGACGGCGTGATCAGCCCGCGCTCGACTGCGACTTCTTTGATGCGCTCGAGCTGCAAGCCGCGGCCGTCGTCCTGAACGATGAGCTCGTAGCCTTCGCTGTCGCGCGAGCCGAACTCGACTGCCAGCGTGCCGGTCTCGGCCTTGTGCGCCTTGGCGCGCTCGCTCGGCTCTTCGATGCCGTGCACGACCGCGTTACGCACCAACTGAATCGTGATGTCCTTGACCGCGCGCCGATACGATTCCGGCACCGCGTCCAGGCCTGTGCAACGCAGGGCGACCTGCTTCGACTGACTGCTCGCAACACGCGCCGCGAGATCAGCAAGCGTGCGCTCCAGTCCACCGCTGCCAGCCGCTTCCGCGGGCGCTTCGGCCGTGGGGAACACCGGAGCCTTCATCGACTGAGTCTTGTCGTGCGTGTGCATGGGGGCTTGCGGCTCGTCGCTTTCGCCGGCGAGCCAGCGATCGACTTTCTCCGCTTCGACCTGCGAGGTCGCGCTGCCCGCGCTGCCCATCGGACCGCGACGGGAGGCGATCGCCTGGTGCAGATCGACGAGGCGGCTGAGCATTTCGCGCACCTGCGCGAGGTGGTTGAACAGGTCGTCGAGCTTGACGACCAGCGGCAGGAAGTCGCTGCCCGACAGCGTCGGACGACCCTTGAGGTCGCTGAGCGCCTCTTCGAACGCGTGCGCGCGCTGCTCGACGGTCTTGAGGCCGAGTGCCGCGGCTTCGCCTTTCACGGCGTGCACCTGGCGATAAATGCCGTCGATCTTCGCGCGGAACGCCGACTCTTCGCGCGCCGGCTCCTTGAGGATCGAGTTGACCATCTTCAGCGACACGTCGGCGTCGGTGAGGAAGCCCGTGAGGCTGTCCGGCTCGACGTGCAGGATGCGCAGCAGCAGGTCGAGCTGCGCCTGCGCCTTTTCCTGCGATTCCTGCAGCTCGCGCGACAGCATGACGCGCTTGGTGACGTCGTTGACCGTCACCAGCAGGTGCGACAGCGAGCCTTCCGATTTCACGCGGTTGAAATCGAACTCGAGGAAGTGCGTGTCGAAGCCGCCGGCGGCGTTGTCGAAGTGCACTTCGACTTCGTTGAGCGGGTTGATCGTCTTGACCAGCTTCTCGTTGACGCGGTCGCCCCACAGCAGGGCCACGTAGTCCATCGCGGTGCGCAGCGTCTTCTCCGGCACGATCTCTTTCAGCAGCGTGTCGAACGTGAAGCCGGCGAATTCCTCGCGACGGAAGATGTTGTTGAGCGCCATCGAGCGCTCGCTGCCGACCTTCAGATCCTTGTCGAGCAGGAACAGGCCTTCGTTCACCGTGCGCAGGATGTCCGCCGTTTCTTTGCGCTGGCGATTCGAGACGGCTTCTTCCTTGCGCATGTTGCGTGCGAAGTAGAAGAAGATCGCGCCGAGCAGCAGCACGGCGGCGACGATGCCGAACACCTGCACTGTACGCAGCGTGCCGGAGCGCGTGCGGCTCGCGGCCTCGACCTGCGACGTCAGCTCGACCATCACTTCGCGAAGCTGCGTGTTCGAAGTCGCGCCGTAGGCATTCAGATCCTGCAGCGCCGCCTGCAAGCGGCGACCGCGCGGGCTCAGCGGCACCGGGGCCTGTTCGAGGGTTGCGGGTTTCGCTGTCGATGCCGCAGCATCCGGGGCCGCGTACGGCGAGCCGGAGAAACGCAGCACGGGGTCAAGCTTGGCTTTGTATGCGTTCCAGAGTTTCGTGCCCTTGCCGAGCGCGCCCTGCGCTGCTTCGGCAGTGAGCGCCGGCACGACGAAGACGTTGCCGGTGCTGTCCGTGATCATGCCGCCGTTCGCGAGACTGCTGAGCGCGTTGTCGTACGACTTCGCCGCCTTGCGCAGCGCTTCGAGCGGCTCGTCGATCTTCTGGCCGTTCTTCAGGCGTGCAGCGAGCTCGAGGCCCGCGGCGTAGACGGCACCGGGCTGCTCGCGCTGCTCGGCGAGAAATTTGACCGCGGAAACGTCGTCGGAGAACTGCCCGGCCTTGCCGTGGTTCACCGCGAGAATGATCGCAATGAACACCAGGAAGCCGGTGATCGCGAAGACGATTCCCTTATAACGACCGAGATCCAGAATGCCCATGAACAATTCCCCTGTGCGATGCAGCGCGCCGAGTTGGCGACGCGCAAGCAAGTGTCGCCCCGGCTTACAACTATGGTGTTATCTGACAATAAGCGTTTTAACAGCGCTCGAACCAGTTCCCGGTTTTTAAGGACTGAAACTTGCGCCAGTTCAAAGTTTCGCGCACTCGGGCCGGCATTTCAGCCGATGCCAAAATGCGCAATTGGCTGATTCAGGGGCCAGCCGCGCACTTAGGCTATCCACCGACGCGCACTCGCCTGTCATCGGGCTCCTGCAGGCTGTGACCCCTCTGCAACACAAGGCTCTGCGCCCGGTCGGCGAAGCGGCCCCATCGCTCGCAAGGCGTTGAATTGCCGGCCCAGTGGTGCTTGGCAGGACCCTGCGGTGTTTTCGCGACAGACCCCGCTTTTCGACGATTTTGACGACAAGTACGCGCCTGCAGCAGATATTTTCGCGCTCGACAAGCTTTTGGGTCCCGCTCATTATCGACCGCGCATTGTCAGGACCCCCCTTTGGTGGCAGGGAACCCATGAGCGCAACGACAGAATTCAAATCATACGTCCCCGTTGCTCAGCGCGCTGCGCTCGAACGTCTCGTGTTCTTCAATTCCTGTCAGGGTCGCGTCAGCGATTGCATCGCCGATGCGATCGAAAAATTCGGCGCGCCCGAAATCGTCGCGGACCGCGATCGGCTGCGCATCTACATGAAGGGCATGCCAGATGTGCAGTCGCTGTTCGCGCTCGATGCCTCGGGGCGCCCGGTCGGTGTAGCCGTCTATACACGCCAGGATGTTGAGCACGTCACCGTGATGCACCTGAGCATCGACGCCGAGTTCGCGAGCGGTGGCATGCGTGCCGGCGAGCAGCTGTTGCTGCGCCTGCTGCGCGAAGTGCGTCGCTCGACGCGACGTGTAAAGGGTGTGCGACGCGTCGAGCTGTACTACGCGTCGGGACGTGCCGCGAGCCAACGCTGGCGGATGCCGGCGAAGGCGATGATGTAACCCAACTCGTGCTTCGCCGTGTTGCTGTGGCGAGCCTGATCGCCCTCTGGTGCGCGCTGCTCGCCGCGATGCTCGGCCGCTATGCGTGGCCGCTCGACCTGTTCGCCAACTTCCGGGTCCAGTACACGCTGCTGTTCCTGATCGTCGCGATCGTGCTGTTCGCGCTGCGCGCGCCGCTGCTCGGCGTGCTGGCGGTCGCCGGCGCAGTACTGGGTGCGATTCCCATCGTCAGCTACATGGGCGTGCAGACGGCGCGCGCCGACGTCGGCTCCGCGAAGTTTCGCGTCGTCACCTACAACACCTGGTTCCGCAACCACGACTACGCGGCGATGGGGCGATTCCTGGAGCAGACGCAGGCCGATGTGATCGTGCTGCAGGAGCGCGACCGGGACGACGGGGCGCTGCGGATCGCCGACTTTCTGCGTTCTTATCCGTATTCCTTCAACGACCGACGGCCGCACGGTGCGATCGTGTTCGCGCGCTGGCCGATCGTCTCCGCCGCAACGTTGCCGCTGACCGACGGACCCGGAGTAGTCGCCGCACGCGTCACGCTCGATTGGCAGGGCACGGAGGTGACAGTGCTGGGAGTCCACCTGCACTGGCCGCTGGGTCCGAAGAGCTCGAAGATGCGCAACGCCGAGCTCGCAGGGGTCGCGTCCTTCGCTGCCGCGCGCAAGGAACCGCTGATCGTCACGGGGGATTTCAACGCCGCACCGTGGTCGCAACATTTCCGCACGACGCTGCAGAAGTCCGGGCTGAACGACGCCGCCGAGGGCCACGGTCTCGCGCCTTCATGGCCGTCGCAGTTCCCGCCGCTCGGCATCCGCATCGATCACTGCTGGGCGTCGCGTCACTGGCGCAGCAGCGACGTGCGCCTGGGACCGTCGTACGGCTCGGATCATCAGCCGCTGATAGCGGACCTGGTGTGGACTGCCCCCACCCAATGACGATCGTTCCAAACCTGATTCGCAGCGTTCCCGGGCTCGCGCTGAAGCGCCTGGTGTGGAGCCTGGTCCGTCGGCGCGAGTTCGCGTACAGCACGACGACTCCGCGCGGCTGGCGCATCACCGGTCATACGCGGGACTGGATCCAGCGCAACCTGTACTACTTCGGCTTGTGGGAGCCGAACCTGTCGGCGTGGATCGAGGGCCGCCTGGCGCCCGGCGACGTGTTCATCGACGTCGGTGCGAACATCGGTTACTTCACGCTGCTGGCCGCGAGTCGCGTCGGTCCGTCGGGCCGCATCGTGGCTGTCGAAGCGATGCCCGCGATATTCCAGCACCTCGCAGCGCACGTTGCGGACAACGGACTCACCAATACGCGGCTCATCAACGAAGCAGCGGTCGGCCCCAACGACCCGTCGGAAGTGCTGTTGTACTGGGGCGGCGCCGGCAACATCGGCTCGAGCGGCATGCTCCAGCACGCGACGCAGACCGAATCGGTCAAGGTCAACGCGCGAACGCTGGCGCAGATGCTGACGCCCGACGAGTATCGCCGCGCACGGCTGATCAAGGTAGACGTCGAAGGTGTCGAAGGTCGGACGATCCGCGGGCTCGGGCTGGAGCGCGGCGGCTTCGACGAACGGCTCGAGCTGATCGTGGAAATCTCGGCGGGGCCGGACGTCGAGACGGATCCCGCCGATCTGCTGGAGTACTTCGCGGGCCTGGGATTCTTCCCGTACGAGCTGCGCGAGGATCACTACTTCCAGCGCTACGCCTATCCGGCGACTGCAGTGTCGCGGCCGCAGCGCGTACGGCAGCCGCTGACCGCCGTTCACAACGTGATCTTCTCGAAGCTCGACGCCGAGTCGTTATAGGCGGCGAATGACGTAGCCGCCGGACTTCTGGTCCGCTTCCAGCGCCAGGAGCTTGCGCGTCTGCGCCTCTTCCAGCAGATCGCTGAAGGTGCGGAAGCCGTAGTAGCTCTCGTTGAAGCCCGGCTTGCGGCGCTTGAGCGCCTGCTTGACCATCGAGCCCCAGATCTTCTCGTCCTGGTCGCGCTCTTCCGCGAGCGCATCGATCGTGTCGAGCAGCATCTCGAAGGCTTCCTGCTTGCGGTCTTCCTCGGTCTTCTCCGGCTTGGGCTGCTGCGGATCCTTCGCGACTTCCGCCGCCTGCTTCGCCGGCCTGCGCCGCGTGCGCTGCTGCTTCTTGCGCTCTTCCTGCCGCACCAGGTCGTCGTAGTAGATGAACTCGTCGCAGTTCGCGATCAGCAGGTCCGAGGTCGAGCTCTTCACGCCGACGCCGATGACGAACTTGTTGTTCTCGCGCAGCTTGCTGACCAGCGGCGAGAAGTCCGAGTCGCCGCTGATGATCACGAACGTGTCGACGTGCTCCTTCGTGTAGCACAGGTCGAGCGCGTCGACGACCATGCGGATGTCGGCGGAGTTCTTGCCGGACATGCGCACGTGCGGGATCTCGATCATCTCGAACGAGGCTTCGTGCATCGGCGCCTTGAACTCGCGGTAACGCTCCCAGTCGCAGTACGCCTTCTTCACGACGATGCTGCCTTTCAGCAGCAGCCGCTCCAGCACGCGGTCGATGTCGAACTTCGCGTACTTGGCGTCGCGCACGCCGAGCGCGATGTTCTCGAAATCGCAGAACAGCGCCATGCTCGTGATCGTGTGTGCCATTTACAGCCAGCCTCGGCGGCGGAAGAAGACATAGGGAATGAGCCCCGACACGACCATCAGCACGATTGCCAGCGGATAGCCGAGGTGCCAGTCGAGCTCCGGCATGAAATGGAAGTTCATGCCGTAGATGCTCGCGACCAGCGTCGGCGGCATCAGCATCACCGCGACGATGGAGAAGATCTTGATGATGTTGTTCTGCTCGATGTTGATCAGGCCGAGCGTCGCCTCCAGCAGGAAGGAAGTCTTCGTGCCGAGAAAGCTCGCGTGGTCGGACAGCGAAGTGACGTCGCGGCTGATCGAGTGGAAGCGGTCGCGCTGCTCGCCGGTCATCGGCGCAGACTGCTGCACGAACATCAGCATGCGGCCCAAGCTCACCAGGCTCTCGCGCGACTTGGAATTGAGCTCGCCGTTGAAGCCGATGCGCTCGATCATGCGGCGCAGGTCGCGGCTGTCAGGCGTGCCGTTGCCGCGCTGCGCGAAGATGTTGCCCGACAGATTGTCGAGGTCGCCGCCGACACGCTCCAGCACGTCGGCGATGCGCTCGGTGAACGCTTCGACCAGGCCGGCAAGCAGCGCGAGCGGGTTGACACATGCCGCCGGATGCTTCTCGGCGTACGCGATGAATTGCTGGAACGGCTTGGTGTCGAGGTAGCGATTGGTGACGAGGCGCGAGCCCGTGAGGATGAACGTGACCGCTGTCGCGACGGGACGATCGGTATCGAGCTGCGCGGCGATCGTGGTGGTCATGTACAGCGCGCCGTTGTCTTCGTACAGCCGGTTCGAGGTCTCGATCTCCTTCATTTCCTCGCGCGTCGGCACGTCGATGGCGAGCTCGCGCTCGACCAGCTTCTCTTCGTCCGGCGTCGGCTCGAGCAGGTCGATCCAGATCGCCTGTTCGGGGATTTTCGGCGGCGAGCCCGGCGTCGTGCGCGCCAGGCCCTGCGGCTGCTGGAGGAAGATATTCAGCATGCCGCAGGACGCCGCGAGCCGGCGTTGTCAGCCGCCATGCTCATGTGCGGCGAGCTCATCGATGAGCTGGAACAGCTGCGGCTCGCCACCGGCCTTGCCCTCGTCAGTGATGTATTTGCCGTTGACCGCTACCTGCGGCACCGAGTCGATGCCGAAGCGCCGGTTGAGGAAATCGGCGCGCTGCAGCTTCGATTCGACCGCGAACGAGGCGAACGTCTTCTGGAAGTCCTCGGCGCTGACGCCGTGCTTCTTGAAGAACGCCGTCATCAGTTCCACGGAGTTCAGCGGATTGTTGTTGACGTGAATCTCGCGAAAGATCGTCGAGTGCACGGCGTCCAGCTTGCCGAGCGCTTCCGCGGTGTAGTACAGCCGCGCGTGCATGCGCAGCGTGTCGTTCCACATGCCCGGCACGCGCACGAACTCGACGTACGCTGGCTTGCCCTTGTTGCGCCATGATTCGAGCGCCGGATCGAGCTGGAAACAGTGACCGCAGCCGTACCAGAAGAACTCGACGACTTCGACCTTGCCGGGCGCGACGTTCGTCGGCTGCGCCGGCACGACCTTGCGGTAGTTCGCACCTTCTTTGAAGTGCTGGGTGGCCGCGGCAGGCGTCGCAGTCGCAAGGCGCAGCGTCGATTGCACGTTGCTTGCGGCCGGGTCCGCGGACTCCTGCGCGTCCTCGGTCTCGGTCACCGTTTCCGTGGGCGCGATCGGCGCCGATTCCTCGGTGGCTGCAGGTGCGGCTGCATCGGCGGCAGCAGATTCACCGGCCGGTGACTGTGCCTGTGCCGGCTGCGTCGCCGCCGGTTGCGCAGGTGCGGCAGGCTGCGGGTCTTTGCCGCACGCGGCGCAAATGAGTGCGAGCAGGGCAGCGGAGAAAAGTTTGTTCGGCATCAGCGCAGGCCCTGGATGTACGAAGCGACTGCGTCGATCTGCTCGTCGGACATTGTGCTGGCGACGTCACGCATCATCTTGTTCGGGTCGGTCTGGCGAGTGCCGGCGCGATACGCGCGGAGCTGTGCGCCGACGTACGTTCCGTACTGACTGCGCAGCAGCGGATATGCCGCGGCCGGGTTGCCCGCACCGGTCGGACCATGACACGAGGCGCAGGCGGGAATGCCGCTCTTCGTGTCGCCACTGCGGAAGAGGCGCTGGCCAAGGGCCAGCTTGCCCGGATCGGCTTCCAGACCCGCGGGTTTCTGCGAGGCAAAGTAGGCGCCGAGATCCGCCATGTCGTCGTCCGAGAGCGCCATCGCCATCGGGGTCATCAGCGGGTTCTTGCGTGCGCCGCTCTTGAACGCCTGGAGCTGCTTGCGGATGTACTGCTCGTGCTGGCCCGCCAGGCTCGGCCATTCGGGATTCGCACTGTTGCCGTTCATGCCGTGACAGGCGACGCACGCCGTGGACTTGGACTGCCCTTTCTCGGCCGAGCCTTCGGCGAGCGCGACAGCGCCGGCACCGAGGCCGCAAAGCACGAAGAGCGGGACAAGTGCGGAAGGCTTCATCGGACAAAACTCCAGGACATCTGGCCGCTTAAAAGGCGCGGAATTGTACACTAGCGGCCCCGCCCCGCCTCCCGAGCCGACCCGCCGGAATGCCGCAGTTCCCCCAAGCCCACTTCATCAGCAGTGCCTGGCAGCCGCACCAGTTTCCGGCCGACGAGGGCGCCGAGGTCGCGTTCGCCGGCCGTTCCAACGCCGGCAAGTCCAGCGCGCTGAACGCCATCGCCGGCCGCAAGGATCTGGCGCGCACCAGCAAGACTCCGGGCCGCACGCAGCTCATTAATTTCTTCGGGCTGGACGGCGCGGAGCGGCTGGTCGACCTGCCCGGCTACGGCTTCGCGAAAGTGCCCGAGCGCATGAGGGCGCACTGGCGGGAACTGCTGACGCGCTATATCGAAGCGCGCGACTCGCTGGCCGGCCTGGTGATCGTGATGGACTCGCGTCACCCGCTCACCGACTTCGACATCCAGATGCTCGATTGGAGCCGCGGACACGGCCTTGCGACGCACATTCTGCTGACCAAGGCCGACAAGCTCAGCCGCGGCGAATCGGCAGCAGCGCTGAAGCAGGTGCGGGCAGCGGTCGAAGGCGTCGCGACGGTGCAGCTCTTTTCCGCCGTCGCGAAAACGGGCGTGGACGAGGCGCGTCGCGAAGTCCTGACGATGCTCAAAAAAAAGCCCGGTGGCTCGTGAGAGCCACCGGGACAGTGTTACCCGGCATGGGGATGGACCGGGTTACCGTTCACTCAGGGAGGTCAGCGAACGGGAGCGTCCTGGCCGACGCTCGTAGGTTGAGACGTCTGCGCTCCCCCAAAGTTCCCCGTTCGGTGCCCCTCGCGAACGTGAAGAAAGATTCATGATTTCAGTCGCTTGATCGCGACGCCCGGCCGGGCCGGAACGTTGCGGGAAGGTTGCGCCGAAAGCCAGCAACTACGCCGTACCCGGCGCCACCGTTGCACATCGACAACAGTGGCGCGGGCATCGGGGCATCATAGAAACGTATAAGTGAGACCGACCGAAATCATGTCGAGGTCGACGTCGCTGATATCGAACTTCTCGTATTCGGCACGGATCGACAGCCCCAGCACGCGGAACTGCGCGCCGACTCCGTAGGCGAGGTCGGTGCCGTCGTCGTCGAAGGCTGCGCCGATCTTGCTGTCCCACGATATGATGCCGAGCTTCGCGTACAGGTCGACCGGACCGGTCGGCAGGAATCCGACCGCAAAGGCGGTAATGCCGTCGCCGTCGGCCTGCACCTTCTGGCCCAGCACCGTGTCTTCGGGCTCGCCGAAGTTGACGTAGGCCGCTTCGAGGCCGAGCCAGTCGAGCGGGCGCATGCCGGCGATCAGTTTGAAGCCCATGTCATCGGCGTCGAAATCGTCCGTCGCCAAGCCGTCGCTGAGGTCGTCGATCTTCAGGTTCGCCTGGCCGATCGAGGCACCGAGGTAGAAGCCATTGTCGGCCGCGACAGCCGGCAGCACCGGCAGGGTCAGAAGCGCGGCTGCGAACAGGATTGCTTTACGCATGCAGTGAATCTCCGTGTCTGAAGAAGGGTGCGGGGGCAGAGGATGCCGGATGGAGCTGAACGGCAATTGAACCCCCGGAAATCGATTCCTTTACGCTCCGTAATCAGTGAGCTTCGTCCCAATTGGTGCCGGAGCCGACGTCGACTTTCAGCGACACACGCAACTGCGCTGCTGCGCTCATCAGCTCGCGCACACGCCCCATGAGCTCCTCGGCGGCTTCGCGCTGCACTTCGAACACCAGCTCGTCGTGCACTTGCATGATCAGGCGGGCCGGGATGCTCGATGTGCTCAACCACCGGTCCACGTCGATCATCGCGCGCTTGATGATGTCGGCGGCCGTGCCCTGCATCGGCGCGTTGATCGCCTGTCTCTCTGCACCTTGCCGCAGAGCCGCGTTGCGCGAAGCGATGTCGTTCAGATACAGACGACGGCCGAACACGGTTTCCACGTAGCCGCGCTCGCGCGCCTGTTGCCGCGTCTCGTCCATGTAGCGCCGCACGCCTGGGTAACGCTCGAAATACAGATCGACGTAGCGCCGCGCTTCGCTGCGCTCGATACCGAGCCGCGATGCGAGCCCGAACGCGGACATGCCGTAGATCAGTCCGAAGTTGATCATCTTCGCCGTGCGTCGCTGGTCAGCGCTCACCTGGTCGAGCGCCAGGCCGAACACGTCCGCGGCGGTCGCCTGGTGGATGTCGCGTTCTTCGGCGAACGCGTTGAGCAGACCGGCGTCGCCCGACAGATGCGCCATGATCCGCAGCTCGATCTGCGAGTAGTCGGCGGCGACGATGCACCAGCCCGGCGGCGCGACGAAGGCCTGGCGGATGCGCCGGCCTTCGGGCGTGCGGATCGGAATGTTCTGCAGGTTCGGCTCCATCGACGACAGCCGGCCGGTTGCAGCGACAGCCTGGTGATAGCAGGTGTGCACTCGCTGCGACGTGCGATTGATCTGCAGCGGCAGCTTGTCGGTGTACGTCGATTTGAGCTTGGCGAAGCCGCGGTAGTCGAGAATGAGTCGCGGCAGCTCGTATTTCCCTGCGAGCTCTTCGAGCACGGCCTCGGCCGTCGACGGTTGACCCGTCGCTGTCTTGCCCAGCACCGGCAAGCCGAGCTTGCCGTACAGAACGTCCTGGAGCTGCTTCGGAGAATCGAGCGAGAACGGACCGCCGGCCGCATCGTGCGCACGCGCCTCGATCTCGCGCATGTGGCGCGCCAGCTCGATGCTCTGCTGACGCAACAGCTCGCCGTCGATCAGCACGCCGGCCTGCTCCATCCGGTACAGCACCGGCACTAGCGGCTGCTCGATCTCTTCGTACAGCGAGCGCAGCGCCGGCACGCCGGAAATGTTCGTCCACAGGACGCGATGGAGCTGCAGGACGACGTCGGCGTTTTCCGCGGCGTACTTCGTCGCGACATCGATCGCGACCTGGCTGAAAGGAATCTGCTTCGCGCCGCGGCCGGTCAAGTCTTCGTAGTGGATCGGATCGAAGCCGAGATAGCGTCGGACCACCGCGTCGACGTCATGACGCGTAGCCGTGCTGTTCCACACGTAGGATTCGAGCATCGAGTCGAAGCGCATGCCGCGCAGCTCGATGCCTTTGCGCTTGAGCGCGTGCTCGCCGTACTTGAGGTGATGGCCGATCTTCGCGAGCCGTTCGTCTTCGAGCAGCGGTTGCAGCGCCTGCAATACCGTCGCCGCCGCAAGTTGCTCGGGCGCGCCGGTATAGTCATGCGCGAAGGGCACGTAGGCGGCGGTCCCAGGCTCGATGCTGAAGGCGATACCGACGATCTCCGCCTCCATGTAGTCGAGCGATACCGCTTCGACATGCAACGCGACCAGCTCGGCGGATTTCAGCCGCTCGATCCAGCGCTGCAGATCCGCCGTCGTCACGATCGACTCGTAGTTCGACGGCGGCCGCGCTGCGGCCGCTGCCGATTCCACCGCTGGCGGCGGCACAGGCGCGGTGCCGGGAGCAGCACCGCCCTCGAGCGCACGCAGCAGGTTGCGGAATTCGAGTCGCGTGTACAGCTCGCGCAGGCGATCCTTGTTGGGCTCGCGGCGCACGAGCGATTCCAGGTCGCAATCGAGCTTGAGATTCGAATCGATGGTCGCGAGCTTGCGCGACAACTCCAGCGTCTGCAGGCCGGCGCGCAGATTCTCGCCCACCTTGCCGCTGACCGACGCGGCATTCTCCACCAGCTTGTCGAGCGAGCCGTACTCGTTCAGCCACTTCGCTGCAGTCTTCGGCCCGACCTTGTCGATGCCGGGAATGTTGTCGATGCTGTCGCCGATCAGCGCGAGGTAATCCATGATCTGCTCGGGCCACACGTCGAACTTGTTCTTCACGCCTGCGCGGTCGAGGCGCGAGTCCGTCATCGTGTTCACGAGCGTGATCCGGTCGCTGACGATCTGCGCGATGTCCTTGTCGCCGGTCGAGATCAGCACATCCATGTCTTGCGCGGCCGCTTGCTTGGCGAGCGTGCCGATCACGTCGTCGGCTTCCACGCCCGAGATGCGCAGCAAGGGCAGACCCATCGCCTCGACGCAATCGAGCAGCGGCTGCAGTTGCGCGCGCAGGTCGTCGGGCATCGGCGTGCGCGTTGCCTTGTATTGCTCGAACAGCTCGTCGCGGAACGTGCGACCCGGCGCGTCGAACACCACCGCGATCAGCTCGGGCGATTCTTCCCGGGTCAGCTTGTTGAGCATGTTGACGACGCCGAGCACGGCGCCGGTCGGCTCGTTGCGCGAGTTCTGCAGCGGCGGCAACGCGTGGAACGCGCGATACAAATAGCCGGAACCGTCGACGAGGACGAGCTTGCGACGCGCGTTCATCAACGATCCGGAGGAACGGCCGGTCGATCGGAATCGGTCGTGGCGCCGGGCGGCGGCACCGTCGTCTCGCCGGGCTTCTTCTTGGTCGCGGACGGATCCGCGGCGGGCGTGACGCTTTCCGTCGGCGGCTCGTCAGGACGGTACAGCGGACCCTTCAGGCCGCAGGACGACGCCAGGAGCGCGAGCAGAGCCCACATCGTGAACTTGGACAGGAATTTCGGCCGCAGCAGCATGGGCCGAAGTATAGCAGCCAGTGCCTGTCAGCTTTTTTCCACGACGAACATCGTGATGCGCGAAATGCACACCGGCCGCTCCTGCTCGTCGGCGATGCGGATCTCCCAGACGTGACTGCGTCGTCCGATGTGGAACGGGCGCGCGGTGCCGATGACGAAGCCGTCGCTGACGGCGCGCACGTGATTCGCGTTGATCTCCTGACCGACGACGCGGTACTTGTCGGGATCGACGACGAGGCCGGCGGCCGTGCTGCCGAGCGTTTCCGCGAGTGCCACCGAGGCGCCGCCGTGCAGGATGCCGAACGGTTGCCGCGTGCGATCGTCGACCGGCATGCGGCCGCGCAGGAAATCCGCGCCGATCTCAGTGAACTCGATGCCGAGGTGCATCGGCAGGCTCGCGCGATAGAAGCGCACTTGCTCGAGCGTGTACGGACGGAACCAGATCGAGGCAGTCATTTCTTCAGCTTCTCGGCAATTCTTCGATACGCGTCGCGGAAGGAAATCCCTTCCTTCACCACCAGCTCGTTCGCGGCCTCGGCAGCATGAATCGCGGGATCGAGCGCGATGTGCTCGGGGCGGAATTTCACGCCGGGCAGCGCGGCGGCGAGGATCGCCAGCGTGTCGAAGCAGACGTCGATCGCGCGGAACAGCGGCGCCTTGATCAATTGCAGATCGCGTTGGTAGCCGGACGGCAGCTTGGCGACGATCGCAAGCACTTCACCCAGTGCCGCGTTGGCCGTCGCCGTTCGGCCGCGGATCAGCTCGAACACGTCCGGGTTGCGCTTCTGCGGCATGATCGAGGAGCCGGTCGTGAATGCATCGGGCAGCTCCACGAACGAGAACTCCCGCGTGTAGAACAACAGCAGGTCGGAAGCGAGCCGGCCGGCATCCTGCATGGTCAGCGCGATCTCGAGCATCACCTGTGCTTCGGCTTTGCCGCGCGAAAGCTGGACCGCAGTGACAGGCTGATGCACGTCGGCAAAGCCGAGCGCCGCGCGTGTCCGCTCGCGATCGAGCGGCACACTCGTCACGCCATAGCCGGCGGCAGAGCCGAGCGGATTCTTGTCGAGGCGTCGCCGGCATTGGCGCAATCCTGCGGCATCGTCGCGCAGCTCCGTTGCAAAGCCGCCGGCCCACAATGCCACCGAGCTGGGCATCGCCTGTTGCATGTGGGTATAGCCGGGCAGCTTGATAGAGCCCTGGCGTGCGATGAGGTCGTCCATTGCCGTCGCCACCGCAGTGACACCCGCTTCGAGACCGGTCACTGCATCTTTCAAGTACAGCCGCAATGCCGTCAGCACTTGATCGTTGCGCGAGCGGCCGAGATGCACGCGCTTACCGGCCTCGCCAATGCGCGCCACGAGCAGATTCTCAAGCGCGGTTTGGCCGTCCTCGTGTTCGAGCTGCACGCGCCATTCGCCACGCGAGTGCTCAGCCGCGATTTCGTTCAGCGCGCGAGTGATCGCCGCCAGGTCATCCGCAGCAAGCAAGCCTTGCGCATGCAGCATCTCTGCGTGCGCAACCGACGCCACGACGTCATACGCAACCAGGCGATTGTCGAGCGCGTGATCCTCGCCAGCCGTGTAGCGCAGGACACGCTCGTCGAGCGTCGAGCCCTTGTCCCAGAGGCGACTCATGTCAGGCGTGCTGCTCCGCCGGCGACAGCGCGCTGATGTTCTCGACGATCAGCGTGCCCGTGCCTTCGTTGGTGAACACTTCCGCGAGGATGCTGTCGGGCGACTTGTACGAGGTCACGTGCACGCGACGCACACCGCCGCGGATCGCGTCCTCGATCGCCTTGGCCTTCGGCAGCATGCCGTCCTTCAGGCTGCCTTGCGCCTTCAGTCGCGCCAGGCCTGCGAGGTCGGTGTAGGAAACGATCGAGCGCGGATCGTCGACGGATTCGAGAATACCGGGCGCGCCGGTGCACAGCATCAGCTTCTCGGCCTTCAGGCCCGCACCGATGCCGGCCGCGACCGTGTCCGCGTTGATGTTCAGCAGCGTGCCTTTGTCGTCGGCGGAAACGGGGCTCACGACAGGCATCAGGCCGTCATCGAGCAACTGCTGCAGGACTTTCACATCGATGACGTCGATGTCGCCGACGAACCCGTAGTCGACCATCTGGCCTTCGACGCTGACCGGCGGGCGCTTGTGTGCGCGCACCAGTCCCGCATCGACGCCGCTGACGCCGACTGCGGCGATGTCCAGCTCGCGACACATCCCGAGGATGTGCGTGTTGACCAGGCCGTTCAGCACCATGCTGGTGACCTCCATCGACTTGCCGTCGGTGACGCGCCGGCCTGCGACCATGCGCGGCGTCAGGCCCAGCGACTCCTGCACCTGCGTGAGCTGCGGACCGCCGCCGTGCACGAGCACGACGCGGATGCCGACCTGGTGCAGGATCGCGACCTGTTCGATCAGCGCGTGGGTCGCGGCGGGATCGCCGAACACACCGCCGCTCGCCTTGATGACGAACACCTTGCCCTTGTACATGCGTATGTACGGCGCGGCGCTGCGCAGCGCGCGAATGGCAACTGAAGGATCGGAACGGAGCACTGTGTAGGTACCTCTTAGCCTCTGAGCAGTCTATACAACACGGCCATCTGCACGACCATGCGATTGAACGCTTCGTGCACGACGACGCTGCGCGGTCCGTCGAGCACTTCGTCAGCGACGGCGACATTACGACGCACCGGCAGGCAATGCATGAAATGGCAGCGCGGGTCGGCGCTCTTGAACCAGCTGTCCTTCACGCACCAGTCGCCGAGATACTCGCGCAGCCGCGTGTCGGCTTCGTTGTCGCCGTAGTGTTGCGGCGAGCCCCATTCCTTCGCGTAGATCACGTGCGCACCGGCCAGCGCTTCGGCACGGTCGGTCGTCTCGTGCACAGTGCCGCCGGCGGCTTTGGCCGCCTGGCGCGCCTTTTCCATGATCGGTTCCGGCAGCGCGAAGCCGTCCGGACGCAACACGACGACTTCCATGCCGCGCAAGGCAGCCATGTGCACGATGGAAGAGGGCACGGCGAGCGGCAGCGCGCGCGGATGATTGGTCCAGGCCAGCACGAACTTGCCGCGCTCCGGGACCCGCAGCTCGTCCATCGTGTGCCAGTCGGCGAGCGCCTGGCACGGATGGCTGACCGCGGATTCCATGTTGACGAGCGGCTTGTCGCACAGGTCCGCCATCATGCGGAAGCCGGTCTCGGCGAGATCGGCTGCGAGATTGCGTCCTTCCGCGAACATGCGGATGCCCATGGCATCGCAGTACGAGGCGAGCACGGGCACGGCTTCGCGCACGTGCTCGGCCGCAGCGCCATTCATGATCGCTCCCGAGCGCGTCTCCATCTGCCACGTACCTTGCCCGGGCGTGATGACGACCGAAGTTCCGCCGAGCCGCATCATCGCGCTCTGGAACGAGGCAAGCGTGCGTAACGACGGATTCAGGAACAGCAGGCCGAGCACCTTGCCCGCGAGCGCCTGCGGCTGCGGATGCTGCTGCAGTCGTGCAGCGAGACCGAGCAGATCCTTGATCTGCTCGCGCGGGAAATCGGCGAGGTCGAGGAAGCGGTTCATGGTGCGATCTTCTTCAGTGCGTCGCGTAGTTGTTCTACATGTTCGCTGCCGAGCACGAACGGCGCGAGGATGCGCACGACGTTCGGATCGGCGCTGGTGCCGGTCAGAATGTCCATCTTCAGCAGCTCGGCCTGCACGTCCCTGGCCGGTCGCGAAGTTCGCAGACCGAGCAGCAGGCCGGCGCCCTGCGTCGCGACCACGGGCCCGACGATGCAGTCGCGGCGGATCTCCGCCGAGCGCTGTCGTACATTCTCGAGCAGGTTTTCGGATTCGATGATGTCGATGACGGTCTCGACGATCGCACAGGCCATCGGCCCGCCGCCGAACGTCGTGCCGAGCGTGTCGATCTTGAGATAGGACGCAACGTGATCGGCCATCAACAGCGCCGAGACCGGAAAGCCGGCGCCGAGCGCCTTCGCCGTCGTGATGATGTCCGGCGTCACGCCGTACATGTTCGCGGCGAACGGGTAGCCGGTGCGCCCGACGCCGCATTGCACTTCGTCGAAGATCAGGATCGAGCCGTTCTCGCTGCAGCGGAAACGCAGCGCTGCGAGAAAGTCCTTCGGCATGTCGACCGCGCCGGCGACGCCTTGCACCGGTTCGACGATTACCGCGGCCGTCTTGTCGTCGATCAGCGTGCCGAGCTGGTCGATGTCCGTCGGCTTGATGAACTTGACGTCGAACGGCGGACGCGGAAAGCCGAACCACTTCTGCTGCGCGCCCCACGTGATCGCGCCGGCCGCGGCCGTGCGCCCATGAAAGCTGCCTTCGACTGCGATGACCTGCGTGCCGCCGGTCATCTTGAACGCCAGCTTCAACGCGTTCTCGTTCGCTTCCGCACCGGAGTTCACGAAAAAGATCGTGTCGAGGCCGAGACCGCAGAACGCCGCCAGACGTGTCGCCGCGCGCCTGCGCACCTCCAGCGGCACCGCATTGCTCTGGAAGCACAACGAACGCGCCTGCTCCGAGAGCGCCTCGACCCAGCGTGGATGCCCGTAGCCCAGCGCGGCCACGGCGTGACCGCCGTAGAGATCGAGAACCTTGCGGCCGCTCGGCGTGTGCAGGTAGACGCCGCCCGCGTCGCGCACGTCCAGCGGGAACTGCGCGAACACCGGCGCCAGGTGATCTGGCAGCGCCTTCGTTATAGGAACGACCTTTTCAGCCATGCTCATGTCCAGTCACGTCCAACCCGTTGCGGGTGCCAGCAGTCCGGTCGTCTCCTCGAACCCGAACAGCCTGTTGAGCCACTGCATCGCTCCGCCCGCAGCGCCTTTCACAAGATTGTCGATGACGCACATCACTGCGATCGTCGAGCCGTTCGCCGCGCCGCTGATGAACGCGTAGTTGCTGCCGGCAACGTCTTTCACGTGCGGCATCTCGGCCGCAACGCGCACGAAAGGTTTGCCGCGATAGAACTCGCGCAGCGCGTCGAGCAGCTCCGGCGTCTTGATCGGGCGTTGCGCATGCCCCTGCACCGTGACGTGAATGCCGCGCGCGAACGGACCCGAGTGCGGCACGAAGTTGAACTCCGCCGGCACGCCGCTCACTGCCTGCGCGAGTGCAGTGATTTCCGGCGTGTGCCGATGCGACAGCGGGTTGTACGCGTACAGATCGCTATGACGCTGCGGATGATGCGTGCCGGGACCCGGCGTGCGGCCCGAGCCCGTGCTGCCGGTCACGCCAGCGGCGAACAGTCGCGGCTCGGTGAGCTGCAGCTTGAGCAGCGGCACGCTCGCGAGCAGGACTGCAGTCGCAAAACATCCCGGATGCGCGACGTGCTGCGTCGTGAGCCGATCGAGATGCTCCGGCACCGCGCACGTGAACTGCGCGATGCGGCCCGGCGCGCCGTGGGCATGCTTGTAAACAGCTTCGTACGCGCCCGGGGTCGAGTAGCGATAGTCAGCCGAAATGTCGATCACGCGCGGCGTGGCGCCTTTGGCTTCCGCCGCGGTGAGCAGGTCGTCGATCAGCTTCGCTGCGACGCCGTGCGGCGCGGCCGACAGGATCGCCGACTGCGGCAGCGACGCTGCCAGCTTCGTGATCGTTTCCAGGTCCGCGAACTTCAGCTCCGGGTAGATCGGTGCGAGGTGCACGAACGACTTCGCGATCAGCTCGCCTGGCTGGCTGTCCGATAGCACGCCCTTGAGCTCGAGCTGCGGATGCGCGGCGACCAGGCGCAGCAGATCGCCGGCAACGTAGCCGGTACCGCCGAGCACGATGACCGCCATCCGGGAGCTGGAATGATTCACTCTGACTCCTCTGACTCGAGCTGCTTGGTCTTCAGCCCGAGCTTGTCGATCAGGCAATCGCCGAGCTTCGCGCCGTCGGTGATCGCGTTGAACGCGGGCACGCTGAACTGATCGCGGATGATGTTCACACCCACCGCGTTGTCAGTCGCCGGGCCCGTGACGACCGCGGGCTCGATGCCGAATTTCTCGCGCAGCAGCTTCACGCCGCCCCACGCCGCGACCGGGTCGTTCGCGGACAGCACGACGCACGACAGCGCGTCCTTGATGTCCGGCGAGGACAGGATCGCCTCGACGCCGTACGCGCCGAGAATGCCGTCGCCGAGCTCGAACACGATCACGTCCGGCTCGCCTTGCGACATTTCAGTGAGCAGCGCGCGCGTGATTGCGGGGCCGGTCTTCGCCGTCGTCGTGACCACGCCGAGATCGGTGAAGATCATCGTGCGATGGGCGCCTGCGTCTTCCATCGCGAGGATGTCACGGCGCAGCGATACGCCGGTCGCCTTGAACGCATGCACGTTCAGGCCGCGATGACGCATACGCGCGACGATCGCGCACGCCGCTGCGGTCTTGCCGGCTTCCATGCAAGTTCCGGCGAGTGCAACGACAGGCACGCCCCGCGTGTTCACGGTCGCGTTGTAGTCGAGACGCTGATACCCGACGCGCGCCGGCACGCCGATGCGTTCGCCCAGATAGGGGAACTGCAGCACGACGCCGATGACGCGCGCGTCGAACGGCCGACCCTTTTCCGGGTTCACCGAATCGACGATGCCGAGCACGCCGCCGATGTTCAGCACCTGGATCACGTCGCCTGCCTTCACGGATTCCGGCAAGTGGCCCGAGTAGCCGAACAGCGCCTGGCGATGGCCGAGCGCGCCGACGATCACATCGCCCTTGGCGAGCTTCGCCATGCGGCCGCTGGTCAGCTCCAGCGTGTTGTACGTCGACTTGTTGTTGAGGATCTCGACCACCAGTGCGACGCCTTCTTCGCACGGAATGTCTGCCGTGGCGACGCGCAGCTCGTGGCCCAGGTTCAGCGCCTGGGTGATGGAAGCGATCTTGTCGACCAGTACCGTCTTCATGCTTGCAACCATGTTGGCAACTTGGGGAAACGCGACCACTGCGTTCATTGCTGCTTTCCTGCCCTCGCCCAGAACATCCCGGGCAAACCGACCATCTTGGAAAAACCGAGCGCATCGGCGGCGGTCCATTCGCCCGCGGCTTCGCCGTACACGCCCTTCGATACAGTCATCAAAGAGTAGGGCGAGACGACGCCAGCGACGAACGCACTGCCGGGCCGATATTGCACGGTCACTTCGCCCGTCACGCGCGCCTGCGAAGCGTTGAACAGCGCCTCGATGTCGCGGCAGACGGGATCCAGGTGCTGGCCCTCGTGGACGAGATCGCCATAAGGGCCAGAAAGCATTTCCTTGATGCGCTGCTGGCGGCCGGTCATGACCAGCTTTTCCAGCTCGCGATGCGCGCTGATCAGCACTTCCGCCGCCGGCGCTTCGAACGCGACGCGGCCTTTCGTGCCGATGATCGTGTCGCCGAGGTGGATGCCGCGGCCGACGCCGTAGCGCGCGCCGATTTCCTCGACGTGCTCGATGAGCTTCACCGGGTCGAGCCGTGCGCCATTGAGGCTCACCGGCAAACCGCGCTCGAAGCCGATCGTGTGGGTCGTAGGCTCCTGCGGCTCGCTGAATGCATTCTTCGACAGCACCCACGCGTGATCCGGGATGCTGCCAGTCGAAGTCAGCGTCTCTTTGCCGCCGATCGTCACGCCCCACAGGCCGCGATTCACGGAATACGCGGCGCCGTACGGCGGGATCGGGAGCTTGCGCTCCTCCAGGTACTTCAGCTGCTCGGGCCGCTTGAAAGCGCGGTCGCGCACGGGCGCGAGGATCGTCAGCTCCGGCGCGAGCGTGCGCAGCGCGACTTCGAAGCGCACCTGGTCGTTGCCGGCCGCCGTGCAGCCGTGCGCCACGACTTTGGTGCCGAGCTTGCGCGCGTATTCCGCGATTGTCTGCGCCTGCATCACGCGCTCGGCGCCGACGCACAGCGGGTACATCTGGCCGCGCTTCACGTTACCCATGATCAGGTACTTGATGACCTGGTCGAAGTACGCCTGCTTCGCCGCGACGAGGATGTGATCCTGCGCGCCGAGCTCGCGGGCACGCTGCTCCAGCACCTTGGCAGCCTGCGCATCGATGCCGCCGGTATCGACGGTGACCGTGATGATCGGGCGGTTGTACGTCGCGCTCAGCCACGGCACCAGGAACGACGTGTCCAGGCCGCCGGAGAATGCGAGGAGGATCGGCTCGTTGCCGGCCGGAAGGGCTGCTTCGCTCATGGTCAGATTCCGAAGATGACGCGCAGGCGCTCGCGCAGCTTGCGCTGCTCGCGACCGCCTTCAGTGGCGATGAAAATGGTGTCGTCGCCGGAGATCGTGCCGACGACCTCGGCCCAGCTCGACTCGTCGATGGCGACAGCGACGCTCTGCGCGGTGCCGGTCGTGGTCTTGACGACCGTAATGGACGGCCCGGCCGTGCGTACGTCGGTGACGAAGTTGGAAACGGCGGCGAACGGCGTGCCCGCCGAGGCAGTGTCGCCGCCGGGCAGGATGTAGTGGTTGCCGGCCTTGGCGACGCCGAGCTCGCGCAGGTCGCGGCTGACGCTCGACTGCGTGGCATCGAACCCCTGCTTGCGCAGGAGCTTCGCCAGCTCGTCCTGGTTGTGCACGGTCGACTCGCGGATGATCCGGAGGATCGCCGCGCGCCGTGCTACCGATTGATGAATCTCTGCTGCCATCCGCATCTCTGCATAAAAACGCGCGGATGTTGCATAAATATGCACGGTAAGTCAAGAGACGGAAAACTCTCGCCCAGACGCCAAGAGCGTCAAGAAGAACTCCGAGATATTCAGCATTCCGGACTTGGCGTTCTTGGCGTCTGGGCGAGAGTCATTTCTCCTATCTGACCAGCTTTCGGTTGCGCCAGACGCCGTCGGCGGCGTACAGCGCCAGCGCGGTCCAGATCAGCACGAAACCCGCCACGCGCGGCCCCCGGAACGGCTCGCCGAAGGCGAACACCGCCAGCATGAGCTGGATCGTAGGACCTATGTATTGCAGCAAGCCGACGGTCGAGTACGGGATGCGACGGGCGCCGAAGGCGAACAGCACCAGCGGAATCGCCGTGAGCGGTCCGCCGAACATGAGCAGCGCGTACAGCCCGACGCTGCCGTTCGTCATGACGCCGGTCGCGGTGCCCAGCTCGCACCAGATCAGGTAGGCGATGCCGATCGGCGCCAGCAGCAGCGTCTCGCTGGCGAAACCGGCGAGCGCGTCGACGCTGATGACTTTGCGCACCAGCCCGTAGAGGCCGAACGAGAACGCCAGCGTGAGTGAGATCCAGGGCGGATGTCCGGCAGTCCACGTCAGCCAGGCAACACCTGCGGCGGCGATCGTAACTGCGATCCACTGTGCGGCATTCAGCCGCTCCGACAGCAGCAGCACGCCGAGCAGCACGTTGACGAGCGGATTGATGAAGTAGCCGAGGCTGGTCTCGACGACGCGGTTGGCAGCGATGCCGTAGACGTAGGTGATCCAGTTGATGCTGATCAGCGACGCGCTCGCGCACAGCCGCCAGCGCGTCGCCGGCTCGCGCAGCGCCGCCCAGACCTGGCCGATCTCGCGGCGCATCCGCAGCCACACGAATGCGAACACGCAGCCCCACACCAGCCGATGCGCCGTGATCTGCAGAACTGGTACACCCTGCAGCGCTTTCAGGTACAGCGGCAGCAGGCCCCAGATGAAAAATGCCGACGCGGCGGCGGCGAGGCCGCGCGGATCGGTGCGTGTGGTGACAGGGGAGGGCTGCGGTGCCCGGGCGGTGTCGTTCATAGGCAGGCAAGCTGGCCGCGGGCGCGAATGATACCCTTCTCCCATGTCTTCAGTGCTCGATCTTTCCCGCCGCCTGCTCGCGTTGTCGCAGACCGGGCTGCATTTCAGCGCGGAAGAATACGACCGCGAGCGCTATCGCGAGATCGGCGACATCGCGGCAAAGTTGCTCGAGCTGCAGGCCGACGTCGGCGCGGACGCCGTGCGCCAGGCGTGGTTCGTCGAGGACGGCTACGCGACGCCGAAGATGGACGTGCGCGGCGCGATCTTCCGCGACGACCGCGTGCTGCTGGTGTGCGAGCGCACCGACGGCAAGTGGACGCTGCCGGGCGGCTGGGCGGACGTGAACGACACGCCGAGCTCGGCGGTCCTGAAGGAGATCGAGCAGGAGTCCGGCTTCACGGCGCGCGTCACCAAGCTCGCCGCCGTGTACGACCGCAACAAGCACAACGGCCCGCCGTCGCTGTTCCATTCCTGGAAGTTGTTCTTCGTCTGCGAGATCACCGGCGGCGAGGCACGCACCAGCTACGAGACGACGGCCGTCGAGTTCTTCCCGCTGGATGCGCTACCGGAGCTGTCGACGGGCCGCTCGACGGCTGCGCAGATCCGCCGCGTGCACCAGCATTACCTGGATCCTCACCTGCCGACCGAGTTCGATTGAGCATGTCCGACTTCAGCGCCGTTCCCGAGTGGTTCGCGCGGGCCATCGCCGCGCCTGCCGAATCCCGTTTCACCGAGGTGGACGGTACGCCGATCCATTACTTGTCCTGGAATGCCGGCGATACGGCCAAGCCTGCGCTGCTGTTCGCACATGGCTTTCGCGCGCACGCACGCTGGTGGAGCTTCATCGCACCGTTCTTCCTCAGCCGCTTCCGTATCGTCTCGATCGACTTCGCGGGGATGGGCGACAGCGGCAGTCGTCCCGAGTACACGCCGCTCGGCTTCGTCCGCGACATCGTCGGCGTGCTCGATCACGCCGGGTTCGAGCAGGCGACGCTGGTCGGTCACAGCTTCGGCGGCGGCCGCGTGGCACGCGCCTGCGCCGAGTTTCCGGAGCGGGTGTCGCGCGCGGTCATCATCGACAGTCACATGCGGTTGACGGACGAGAAGCGCTCGACGCGTCCGTTCGAGATCGGCCCACGTCGCGTCTACCCGACCTACGAAGCGGCGCGCGCGCGTTTCCGGCTCGTGCCGCCGGAGAATCGCACTGCGCCGTACATCCTCGACTACGTGGCGCGCCACTCGCTGCAGGAAGTGCCGGGCGGCTGGAGCTGGAAGTTCGACGCGCAGCTCATTCCGAAGCACGACGACGCAAAGGCGACGGACATCCTCGGCCGGATCAAGGCGCCGACGACGTTCATCTATGGAGATGCGAGCGCGATCGTGTCGCGGCAGCATGCGCATGAGATCGTGCGGCACATCCCGAATGCACACGGGCCGATCGCCATCCCGCAGTCGCATCATCATGTGCTGCTGGATCAGCCGCTGTCGCTGGTGTCCGCGCTGCGCGCCGTGTTGTATTGATGCAAGGCGCGCTCATCTCTCGGTCGCGTACTCGAGGTCGGCGCTCTGGTTTTCGCCGGCTTCCGTCTTGAACACCCACTTGTCGCTGATCGTGTAGCGCAGCTTCAGCGTGTTGAACGATTCCGTCAGCGAGATGCCGTAGCTGACGAACAGGCGCGGCGACAGGAATTTGCCCAGCACCAGTGCCGTGTTCGCTTCGCCCGCGCTGTTGACCGTGCTTTCGACGCCGACTTCCTCGATGCCGATGCGGCGACCGAGCTGCGACGCCAGGAAGCCGCCGCCCTGCAGTGCCAGCGAATCGCCCGCTGCGCTGATGCTCTTGGTTTCGGCACCGGTGATCGAGTCCACCGACTTTCCGGTCAACAGGTACGACATGATCTGCGACTGCGTCATGGACGGATCCGAGAAGAACGTCAGTCGCGGCTCCTGCAGCGTGCCGCGCACATTGAGGCCGACCTCGGTGGTCTCGACGCGCCGGCGTGCCTCGATGTCGAGTCCGGGGTCGTCGAGCGGCGAAGCGTCGAACAGCAGCCGGCCGCGATTGATTTCCAGCTTCTGGCCCAACGCCTCGTAACGGCCTTCGTCGACGCTCAGCTCGCCGCGGCCGATCGGCGCTTCGCCGGTGTGCGCCGTCGTGCCGACGCCGCCGACGATGCGCCCTTGCAGCCCGAAGGCATCGACGCGCACGTCGTCGCCCATATCGATCCGGACTTCGCTGTGCACGACGAACAGACCGGCGCGCTCCGCCGGATGCTCGCCGACATAGCGCACATCGTCCGAAGTCTTGACGGCGCCGGTCAGCTTCGCGGGCTGGACGCGGGCGCTCGGAATCTTCACGTCCCCGGCGACGTCCAGGCGCTTGCCATCGATCTGGAAGCGCAGATCCGGCGAAGCGACGACGCGGTACTCGGGCAGGTCGGCGACCAGCAGGTTCTGGCCGCGCAGGCGCAGGTCGCCCTGCGATTCGCCGCCGCGCCACGTGAGCTGGCCCTCGGCTTCGAGCTGGCCGTCGCCGGCCCGTCCCTGGCCGCGGAAGCGCAGTTGCGTGTTTTCCAACTCCGCGACCACAGCGAGATCCCGCATCGCCAGATTGGCGCGGTACGAATCGAACTCGCCGCGCGCCAGCTCGATGCGGCCGTTGAACTCCGGCAGCGCGAGCGTGCCGCCGATCGTCGCATTCGCTGTGACCAGGCCGGCAGCATGATCGATCTCCGGAAACAGCAGCGGCAGGATGTTCGCGTCGGCGGCGCGCGCCCGCATGTCGCCGGTGAGCGGCAGACGCATGATGTCGTTGCGGCCGTCGCGCTGCAGCCGGGCGTTCGCATATAAGAATGTATCCGTGAACGCCTGGATACCGAACGAGAGCTCGATGCGCTGAGGCGTCGCGCTCGCGCCGAGACCGCCCGTGCCGAAGTTGAGCGTCTCCGGCTCGGCGCCGGGCGGCCGATAGATGATCGCGGCGTCGATGATGCGTGCGCCGGCCTCGCCCTGCCACGGCTGGCCCGCCGCGCCGAACGCATGCACGCGACCTTCAATGCGCCCGGCGATTTCCGCTTCGGCGCCGCTCGGCGGCAGCACGGAGGCAAGCGGGATTTCGTAACCGGAGACCGTTCCCTGCCATGCGCCGCCGCGCTCCCACTTGCCTTCGGCGCACATGCGTCCAGCGCCGATGACGAGGCAGAAGTTGTCGAGTTGCGCACGGTCGCGCGACGCCAGCACCTTCGCGGGCTCCGGAGTCTTGAGCTGCTGATTCGCTGCGCCGGTCGACAGCTCCTTGGTGGTCACAGTCGCGTTCCACACTTCCTTGTCGTAGCGGCCCGCGATTTCCATCACGGCGTGCGGCGGACGCAGCTGCGGTTGCGGCGGGAAGCCCGTGACATCCAGGTCGATGCGATGATCCGTCGCAAGGCCGGTGCCGGTGACCTGCAGCCGATCGATCAGCGGGCTGCCGCGCCCGAGCTGGCGAGCCTGCACGGCCAGGCGCGACGGATTGTTTCCGGCCGCATCCACATCGGCATCGACTTCGAGCTGCCGCGCGAGCCAGCCGGCGTAGCGCAGATTCTCGGCGTGCACCTTGGCGATCACGTGCGGCGACTTGAGCGGGCCGCTCGCCGAGCCGGTGGACTCGATCGACCCGGCAGCCTCGGGCAGCAGCCGATCGAGCGCAGGTGCTTTGATCGACCACTGCGCTTCGATCGTGTCGCGCAGCTTCCCGTTGAGCGTGGCTCGTGCGCCGCCGAACGAGAGTCGCGCATCGCTGACTTGCCACGCCTTGCCGTCGCGCTGCACGGTTGCTCGCGCACGTACCGGCTCGTTGCGGAGCGTACCGCGCAGATCCGTGAGTGCGAGCCGGAAGTTCGCCCGCTTGTCCAGGCCTCGGCCTTCCGCTTGCGCGTGCACGTCGATTCGCCCAGGGAATTCCTTGTGCAGCTCGACCGGATTGATGTCGTCTGCGTTTGTGCTGAGTTTCCAGGCGCGCGGCTGCGCGAACTGGAGCTGTGCACTGCCCGTCACGGTGCCGTCGAAAGCTTTGACGTCGTATTGGGCAACCGTGAGTAGCTCTTTGGAGAGCACGCCGCGCGCCGAGCCTTGCACTGGCGGAAGATTCGGGCCGTCGACCTGCGCCGTCGTCGTGAAGTCATACGGCAGCGGACCGCGCAGTGTGCCTTCACCCGTTGCGCTCATCACAGTCGCGGCACCGCGCAGGGGCCATTGCATGTTTTCCCACTTCGCTGCGATGTCCAGCGTCGGCGCATCGCCGTCGAGTGTCACCGTGCCCTTCGCGTGGACCTTCGCCGGACTCTCGTTGAGCGCAAAGTCAGCCGCGGCGATGGTCAACACGCGCTTCGCAAAGTTGCCTGTCGCTTCGACGGTCAGATCCTGGCTGTCCAGCTCGGGAATGCCGACGTTACCGGCGACGCCGATGCGATCCGGATTGGCCTGCACGTCCAGCGATACGTTGCGAAACGACAGCGGCGGCTTCTGCATCCAGGGGTCGAGCGCGAACGTCGCGGCATCGACGTGACCGGCGATGTTCCAACGCTCGTCCGGGCGCGTCAGCACCGCCGTGGCCGCCGCTCGCTGCGGCTCATGGAGCTGTGCTGCGAACTCCAGCCGATCGAAATTGCCTTGGACCTGGCTGTCGAGCGCCAGCACGACCGTGTCGCTCGTCTGCAGATGGCCGCTCGCGGTTGCTTCCATGCCGAACGGCTTGCCGGCGTGCAGCGTGATGCCGCCTTTCGCGTCGAACTGCCGGGTATCGATGCGACCATCGACGCGTCCGTCGCGCACGCGGAGTGTTCGTGCGGTGATCGTCGCGCGTCCTTGCACGTGATTCGCGTCGATCACCATGCCGTTGGTGTGCTCGTAGCGCACGTGGGCCAGGTCGATGTTGTCCGCATCGATGCGCAGGAACTGCGGTACGAAGCGTGGCGGCCGCGTGCTCGGCGGCATGACGGCATCGCGCAGCGTTACCGTGGCGTCACGAGCGGTTAGCGACGACGCCTTGATCGTCTGCAACAGCAATCCGCTGAGCTGCGTCTCGATGACGATGTCGTGCACGACGATGTGCACGCGCGGATGGTCGAGCTCGAACAGCTCGATGCGCAGCGGTCCGGAGAGCGTTCCGGACAGACCGGTGATGTGCACGCCGGCCCGCTCCAGTCGCCCGAGTTGGCCGGCGACGAGCTGCAGGCCGGTCGGCGTGTACAGCACGATGCCGAGCAGGATGAACGGTGCCAGGATCACCAGCAGGATCGCCGCGATTATCAGGCGCCGCCGCATTCAGAATTGCGTCGAGATATAGAGGTGAAAGCGCGGGTTGCGCCCCGGCTCCGACAGCGGCTGCGCTACGTCGACGCCGAAGCGCGCGACGGCGATGTTGTAACGCACGCCGAGGCCGACCGAGTACTCGAAGCCTGGCTCCTTGAAGTCGTCGAACGCGTTGCCGATGTCGTAGAACGCCGCGACGCCGAAGTTGCGCGGCAGGTCGCGCGTCACTTCGATCGTGCCGGTCGCCATGTGCTTGCCGCCGATGCTGTCGCCGTTCTCGTCGCGCGGCGACAGCTCGTTGAGCTCGAAGCCGCGCACGCTGCGGTCGCCGCCCGCGAAGAAGCGTTGCGAGGCGGGCAGGTCGAGAATCTGGTCGTCGCGATTCGATTCGATGCGCGTAACCCCAAGCTCGCTGCGCAGGTCGAGATGCCAGCGCTGGGCGAAGTTGAACACGCGCTCGCCCTGGAAACGGAACTGCACGAACGAGGCGTCGGAGCCGAGCGTGGTCGGCGAGCCGCGCAGCTCGAAGTACAGGCGATAGGGCCGTGGCTTGCCGCCGACGATGTAGCTGGGCAGCGTCGCGTAGCTGATGCCGGGAAAAACGTAGAAAGCAGTGTTGCGCGAACCGTCGCCTTCGGTCGTCGTCTCGTTAGACAGGCGCACGAACAGTACCCGCTGCCAGCGGCCCATCGCCTCCGTCAGGCCCGCGCCGACTTCGTTACGCCGGCTGAGGGTGTCGCCGATCTCTTCCTCGACCAGGTTGCCGGTGAACTCGACCTTCTCCAGTGCGACGTCCATCACTGGAATGACGTAGCGGGCGCTGAGCTCCTTGATGACGGACGAGCCCAGCAACTCCACCTTGAAGCGGTGCCCGTCGCGATTCACACGGCGGTTGTCCCAGGTGAATTTGCCGCGGGCCTCGGTGTCCGTGCCGTAGCCCAGGCTGGTGGCGAAGCGATGCCGGCGGTTCGGCTCCGCGGTCACAGTTACCGGCACTGTCAGCGCCTCGCGGTCGACCGTGCCCGTCTCGATGTTCACCGACGAGAAGTACTGGCTGTCGTCGAGCGTGTACTGCGTGCGCAGCAGCGAGTCGAGCGTGTAGGGGTCGCCCTGCTGCATGCGCAGCAGGCGGCGCATCGAGTCGTCGTTGATGACATCCTGCGCGATCTTGATCTCGCCGTAGCTGTAGCGCTTGCCGGTGTCGAGCTCGATCGTCGCGGTCGCGCGCCGCTCCAGCCGGTCGATGACCAGGTCGTTCTTCGTCAGCCGCGCATCGAGATAGCCTTCGTTCTTCGCCGCGCGCAGCAACGTGCCTTTCACGCGCTCATACGTGCCGTGGTTGAGTCGCAGGCCGGCCTTGAGCTCCTGCGCGTCGATGACCTCGCGGATCTCGCGAACGTTGGCGCCAGGCCCGGTGGCCGTGACGCTGACTTCCGACAGGCGCACCGGTCGTCCCGGCCTCACGTGGATCGTGACGCGCCAATTGTCGCCGTCCTGCTTCGCGTCGTACGTGACTTCGGGCTCGTAATAGCCGAGCGGCTCGAGAGCGGAGCGCGTCTCTGCGACTATGCGCCGTTGCAGGCGGGACATCGTTTCCGCCGTGAGGTCGTCGCGCTCGGCATAGCGCGTCAGGCTGAGAAACGCGCGGATGTTGTTCTGCACCGCTTCCGTTTGCTCGGGGATGACGATCTCGATGCTGGCCTGTACCGCTGCGAGCGGCAGCAGCGCGAGCAAAACGGCAACGTAGCGGGTCGAGCGGCAAACGGAGCGGCAGGACATGGCGAGCGACCCTGTCTGCCTGCCCGTTATTCCGGTGAAGAATCGAACGACGGGTCCGTCGCGACGGCCGCGGCGGGATCGTTCGCTTCGAGCCACACCTCGGGCACTTCCACGCTCTTGAACTCGAAGCGCGACGTGCCGCTCTGCACACCGGCGGCGTCGAAGCGGCGTTCCTGCAGCACCGTGCGGCCATTGCGTTCCACGAACAACACGCTGGAGCAGCGCGTGCCATAACGCTCGTTGACGATGAACGGCGCCGAGACGACGCGCTCCCACTCCGGCGGCAGGCCGGTCGAAGGCAGGTGGTCGTCCAGCGCCGGCTCGCGATCGGCCAGCATCGTCAACAGGTCTTCGGGCGCGACGTCGGCACCGGTCAGCAGCTCTTCGAAGCGCTTGCGCGTGCGGGCCAGCTTCGGCCACGGCGTGTCGAGCAGGTGATTGCTCAGGCCGTAGATGCCGGGCGCGAGCACGGCGGGCGCGTTCGGCCCGCGGTTCGAAAAGTAGTACAGCGCCCGGGCGCCGCCGACCAGCAGGTTGAAGCCGGAGTAGCGGGGCGCCGCGCCGCGCAGATCGTCGAGGAATTCCTTCGGCGAGGTCGCGCCCGTCAGGAATCGCGGGACGAGCTGGCCGCGCGACGGCGCGCCTTCCACCGGCGCCTGCAGGTCGCGATAGTTGGTGACGATGCCGAACCGGCCGGAACGCGCCACCCCGAGCCAGGTGCCGCCGGCCTTCAGGTCGCGCCCGCCGAGGATGCGCGGATCGTCCTGCCACCAGCCGAGCGGCGCGGCCGGACGCTCGTGAAATTCATCGCGATTGCCGGCGAGGATCAGCCGATAGCGCGGGTGGTGTTTCCAGGCGAGAACGAGGAGGCACATGGGGTGATTGTAGAGCACCGGGGAGTTCATGAATGCCCGCGGTGAACTGAACGAAGGCTGAAACGGAAAGGATCATCCGCTCCTTCTCGGCGCCTGCCACATCCGTACGCCGGGCTCGGCCCGCAGCGGCGTGGTCGCGTCGCTGTCGTACCAATCCTCGATCAGGCGGAAGGAGATCGAGTGCGTCGTCGGCAGTGCGATCTCGCCGGCTGCGAGCTGCGCGCGGGTGAACCAGCGGGCGTCCTCCAGTTCATCGTCGCTCAAGTCGATATCCGTACCGCGGGCATGGGCGGTGAAGCCGAGCATCAGCGACGACGGGAACGGCCACGGTTGCGAGGAGTGATACACGATCTCGTCGACGCTCACGCCCGTTTCCTCGCGGACCTCGCGCGCGACCGCGTCCTCCAGGCTCTCGCCGGGCTCGACGAAGCCGGCGACGGTCGAATACCGGCCCGGCGGCCAGGCCGGCTGGCGGCCGAGCAGCGCGCGCTCGCCGTCCGTGACCAGCACGATGACCGCTGGATCGAGTCGCGGGAATTGCTGGTGCGCGCAAGCGGCGCATTGCATGACGTGACCGCCCTGCACGGCGGTCATCGGTGAGCCGCAGCGTCCGCAGAAACGGTTGTGCTCCCGCCAATGGACCATCGCGCGCGCGTAGGCGAGCAGTCCCGCTTCCTCAGCCGGCAACTCTCCAGCGATCAACCGCAGATCGTGCATCTCCGCGCCGCTCGCGAGCGGCGGCGGAGCTTCGCCGGCGAGTGCGACCGCGAACACGACGTGCTCCTGGAACTCGCCGAGCAGGATGAAGCCGCTCGCGTCGAGACCGGCGAATGTTTGCGCGCCGGCGGCGAAATAGGCCGAAGCCCGTCCGTCCGACGATGTCACCACGGCGCTGCGCGCATGCCAGACCGGCACGAACCACGTCGCGGGATCGTCGAGAGCCGCGCGCAGGCGCTCCTCGTCCTTGCGCCAGTGCGCGGCTCGTTCGAGATACGGTCCAGCCAACACGTTGGGATGAGAGCGCGGCAACGCCATGCGCGCGATTGTATCAGCGTCGTTCCATACCCGTTCGCTTCAACGCGCACACCGGGCACGCGCGGCGACACTGGTTGACGCGATCCCGCAGGTACTGGCTGTCGCAGTGTCGGCAGCGGACCGCGAGCAGATCCGCGTTGCGCGACAGAAGCTGCAGGAGAAACCACGCGTGCTCGAACGAGATGTCGGCGTTGCGCAGCAGCTGGCGGTGCGTTTCGTACGCGTCGCAGAACAGGCGGCCGAATTCGATCGAGCCCGGCGCAAGCGACCCGGGCGGCGCGTTCGACTGCGTGCGCCACAGGCCAAACGTCGCGAACACGCTCGCGAGCGTCGACGCTTCGAGTTGCGCACGCGCGTTGCGCACGAAGAATGCTACCTGCCGCGGCGATTTGCCGCGGCGTCGTCGCACCGGCGCAGTCGGCATGTGGCTCGCATAGGTCTTGTAGAGGCGGCGGATGCGATCGTCCGTCAATCCGGTGCACGAGCGGATCGTGCAGGTGCGGGCTTCGTGACGGATCATGCGCAGCGCGAGATCGTGGCGCTGGCGCTCGTGGAAGTAGCGCTCGTTACTGATGTGCATTGGAGATCCCTCCCTGTCGCGCGCTCCTTCGCGAATAGTGTGCATTGACGTGTCATCGAAGCCAATGTTTAATTCGCGCCCCTCGGTTCGAGTGGGTCATGCAAGGAAGCATCGATGTCATGCATCACGGAAGAGTTTCCCGGCGCGCACGCGCCAGTCTTGAGCGCCGCCGTGCTGGCGCGCGTTCACGAGCTCAATCGCGACTACATCGACCTGCTGACTGCGGAGCACAACGCAGCAGACAGCACCGACGGTCAGTTGCAGCACTTGCCGTGCAAGCTGCACGCGGCGATCGCAGAGATGTCACCGGCTGCGCGCACGTCGCTGACTGCGCTGCCGTACACGCTGTACTCGCTCGGCTTCGAGGATGAGAAGCTGTGGCGGTCGCTGGCGGAGCCCGCGACGTTGGCGACATCGTTGTCGATGGGTGAGCGCTACGCGCAGCCGCACAGAGCATCGCTGCAAGCGTCGCTGTGCGAAGTCGCGCTGCTGTTTGCGTGGCATGTGGCTACGGCGAGTCCGCTCGCCGCGCGGCTCATCTACGCCATGCAAGACAGCGTCGTGCAGCGGTTCACGGCTGCACCGCTGTGGTACGTGCGACGTCTCGCGGTCCATCACGCTTCGCTGTTGCTGCCGCGCTGGCCGACCAATCCGGGCTTCTGGCCCGATCTCGTGAGCTTCGCGATCGAAGAAGATCAGCAGCGGTTGGCGACCGTGAAAGTGCTTGGCAGTCAGCTCATCGCGGCCGAGCTGCAAGGATCGGCGTTGCGCTCGCCGCGCCTGCGGGCAGCGCGCTATCGCGGATGACGATTGCGCAGCGAGCTGCCGCGCGCAACGGCATCGTTGCCGAACTTCGCGCGGATGTCGTCGAGAGCGGTGTCGAGGTGCTGGTTGCGGCTGACCTCAGGCGCTGTGAAGAGCTCGAGCTGTGGCGTGCTCGTCAGGTCCCGCGCGCCGACACCGAGCAGTCGCACCGCTGCGCGCGGTTGCTCGCGAAGCCATTCGTCGAGCAGCTTCTCGGCTGCTTCGAGCAGCGGTCGTGTCTGTTGGGTCGCAGGCTTGATCGTGCATTGCCGTGTGTAGGTCTTGAAGTCCTTGCGACGGATCTTCACTACGACGGTCTCTGCCAGCCACTCTTGCGCGCGCAGGCGAGCAGCCGTGCGGTCGGTCAGGCGCGCGAGCTCGGCGTGCAGCAGGGTGCGATCGCTGATATCGGTATCGAACGTTTCTTCAGAGGAAATCTGCTTCTCGTCCCAGTCCGCGATGACCGGACGCTCGTCGATGCCGGCTGCCCGGGCTTTGATCTCGGCCACGTAGCGACCGAACACGGGTCGCAGCACAGCGTCGCTGGCGAGTCGCAGGTCGCGCAGGGTGTGAATGCCGACCCGCTCCAGGTGCGGCGCGGTTTTCTTGCCGATGCCGTACAACTTACCAATGGGCAGCGGATCGAGCAGTGCGGTCACTCCGTCCTCGCGCACTACGACCAGTCCATCGGGCTTGCGCAGATCGGAGGCGATCTTCGCGACGAGCTTGTTCGGCGCGACGCCGACCGATGCGGTCACGCCCGTGCGTGTGACGATCTTCTTCTTGATCGCGACGGCGATCGCAGCGCCGTCGCCGAGCGCGGCCTGGCTCTCCGTCACGTCGAGGAAAGCTTCGTCGAGCGACAAGCCCTGCACGAGCGGTGTGTATTCGTGGAAGATCTGGAACACCGCGCGTGACACTTCCTTGTAGCGATCGAATCGCGGTGACACGCAGATCGCGTGCGGGCAACGGCGCAGCGCTTCTGTCATCGGCATCGCGGAGTGCACGCCGTACTTGCGCACTTCGTAGCTGGCTGCGGCGACGACGCCGCGTCCACCGGTGCCGCCGACGATCAGCGGCTTGCCGCGCAATTCGGGATCGTCGAGTGCTTCAACCGACGCGTAGAACGCGTCCATGTCGACATGGAGGATGGATCTCACGCGATATTGACGCGCGCCGGACGCACGTCGACAGGCTGCTCGCCGGCGGCCATCTCCTCCGTGGTGAAATCGTCGACGTGGATGAGCTCCATGACGCGGCGGTCGTAGTCGCGCAGCATCGCGGCTTCGGTCTCGGTGATGATGCCGGCGGCGAGCGACTGCTGGATCTGTCCGGGCATGTCGAGCGCCGTGACGCGACCGGTCTTCACGCCTTCGACGCGCACGCGCTTCTCCAGCGGCTCCGCTGCATCGGCGAGCACCAGTGCTTCCTGCAACATGCCCAACGGATTGCCGGGCTCGATCGTGCGATAGACGCCGTTCGTCAGGCGATCGCGCGGCATGCTCGTGTGCAGCATCTGCTCGACGATGTCGAGACCGAGGCGGTCCGACGGCGCGTGATACGTCTGCCCGCGCGGGAAAATGAAGAGGCGCATGAACCCTGCGAGGAAGCGGTTCGGGAAGTTGCGCAGGAAGCTGTGCAGTTGTTCCTGCGCCTTGTAGAGCAGCGTGCGGCAGGCCCACTCGACCATCGGCAGATCGTCCTCCGGCCGGCCCTGGTTCTCGTAGTGCTTGAGTACCATCGAGGACAGGTACATGCACGACAGCACGTCGCCGAGGCGCGCCGACAGACTCTCCTTCTTCTTCAGGTAGCCGCCGAGCGTGAGCATCGCGACGTCGGTGGCGAACGCGAACGACGCGCTGAAACGGTTGATGTGCTGGTAGAAGCGCTGGGTCGAACCGGTCGCCGGCACGTGCGAGAAGCGTGCAAGCGTAAGCGCCATGACCATCGAGCGCACGGCGTTGCTGATCGTGAAGCCGATGTGGCCGAACAGCGCAGCGTCGAAGTCACGCAGCGCTTTGCGCTTGTCCTTCTCGCGCGCCGCATTCATCTCGCGCAGGACGAACGGGTGGCAGCGGATTGCGCCCTGCCCGAAGATGATCAGGCTGCGCGTCAGCATGTTCGCGCCTTCCACCGTGATTGCGACCGGCACCAGGTCGTAGCCGCGAGCCAGGTAATTGCGCGGGCCGAGCATGATGCCCTTGCCGCCGTGGATATCCATCGCATCGTTGGCGACGATGCGGCCGTACTCGGTGAGATGATATTTCAGCATCGCCGAGGGTACTGAGGGCTTCTCGCCGCCGTCGATCGCGCCGGCCGTGACGGAGCGCGCCGCATCCATGATGTACGTGGTGCCGGTCATGCGCGCGATCGCCTCCGCGACGCCTTCGAACTGACCGACTGGAACGTTGAACTGCCGCCGGATGCGCGCATACGCGCCCGTCGCGAACACCGCTGCCTTCGAGGCACCCGTCGCGCTCGATGGCAGGGAAATGCAGCGGCCCACGGACAACTGCTCGACGAGCATGCGCCAGCCCTGGCCGGCCATCTTGATTCCGCCGATCAGGAAATCGAGCGGCACGAACACGTCCTTGCCCTGGATCGGTCCGTTCTGGAACGGCGCGTTCAACGGAAAATGCCGCCGGCCAATCGTGATGCCGGGAGTGCTGCGCGGAATCAGCGCGCAGGTGATGCCGTAGTCGGTGCGCTCGTCACCGAGCAGGCGGTCCGGATCGAACAGCTTGAAGGCCAGGCCGATCACCGTCGCGATCGGCGCCAGCGTGATGTAGCGCTTCGTGAAGTTCAGCCGCACGCCGACGATCTCGCGGCCCTCGTAGATTCCCTTGCAGACGATGCCCGTGTCGGGAATCGATGCCGCATCGGAACCGGCGCGCGGACCCGTGAGCCCGAAGCACGGGACTTCTTCGCCGCGTGCGAGCCGCGGCAGGTAGTAGTTGCGCTGCTCGTCGGTGCCGTAATGAAGCAGCAGCTCGCCGGGGCCGAGCGAGTTCGGCACTGCGACAGTCGAGGCGACGACGCCGGAGCGGCTCGAGAGTTTTACGAGCACGCACGAGTGCGCGTACGCGGAGAATTCGAGGCCGCCGTACTTCTTCGGGATGATCATCGCGAAGAAGCCCTTGCTCTTGATGAAGTCCCACAGGTGCGGCGGGATGTCGGCGCGCCGGTGCGTGATGTCCCAATCGTCGATCATCCGGCACAGCTCTTCGCACGGCCCGTCGATGAATGCCTGCTCTTCTGCCGTCAGCCGCGGCGGCGTCGCGGAAAGGAGCTTGTCCCAATCGGGACCGCCGGTGAACAGCTCGCCGTCCCACCAGACCGTTCCTGCTTCGAGCGCGTCCTTCTCGGTCTGCGACATCGACGGCAGCATCCGTCGGTAGGTGCGCAGGAACGGACGACTGATGAAACGGATGCGGAACGCGTCGATGTTGAGCAGCACGAGCCCGGCGAGCACCGCAACGAGCAGCAGCGTCGAGATCGGCGCTGCCGTCGTGAATGCGTAGATGAGGAGTGCTCCGCCGTACGCCAGCGTTGCAGTGAGCAGGCTGACGCGCTGATACGCGAGTACCAGCGCGCCGACCAGGAAAACGAAGAACCAGATGATGCCCGTCATGGGCTGACACTAGCTCGCGACAATGACCGCATCAAGCGTAAGAGCCACCGTCATTGTCCGACAATCAGACGGTGGTGTTGCCCAGTAGGTCGGGCTTCAGCCCGACATCTTCAGATCAGCTCCTTTACTCCGTCGCGCTCTTCCAGCAATTCCTTGTGAGTCGCGTCCATGCGCTGGCGGCTGAAGTCGTTCACCGCGAGCCCCTGCACGATCTGGTAATCGCCGTTGCGGCACGTCACCGGGTAGCCGTAGATCACGCCAGCCGGAATGCCGTAGCTGCCGTCGGACGGCACGGCCATGCTGACCCAGTCGCCGTCGGAGGTGCCTTTCACCCAGTCGCGCACGTGATCGATTGCCGCCGACGCCGCGGAAGCTGCCGACGATTGACCGCGCGCCTTGATGATCGCCGCGCCGCGCTGCTGCACGGTCGGAATATATGTTTCCGCGTACCACTTCTGATCGACCAGCGACATTGCCGGCTTGCCGTCGACGAGCGCGTGATGCAGGTCGGGATACTGAGTCGCGGAGTGATTGCCCCAGATGATCGGCTTGGCTGTGCGAGTGATGTGCGTGCCGGTCTTCTCCGCGAGCTGCGCCAGCGCGCGGTTGTGATCGAGACGCACCATCGCCGTGAAATTGCGCTGGTTCAGCCCGGGCGCGTTGCGCTGAGCGATCAGCGCATTCGTGTTCGCCGGATTGCCGACGACGAGCACGCGCACGTTGCGATTCGCGACGGCATCCAGCGCCTTGCCCTGCACGGAGAAAATCTGCGCGTTCGCCAGCAGCAGATCCTTGCGCTCCATGCCCGGTCCGCGCGGGCGCGCGCCGACGAGCAGCGCGACCTCGCAATCCTTGAATGCGATTTTGGGATCGTCGCTGGCGACGATCTTGTTGAGCGTGGGGAACGCGCAGTCGTTGAGCTCCATCACCACGCCCTGCAGCGCGGGCAACGCCGGCGTGATCTCGAGCAGATGCAGATTGATCGGCTGATCGGCGCCGAGCATCTGACCGGAAGCGACACGGAAGGCGAGGGCATAGCCGATCTGGCCGGCGGCGCCGGTGATCGCGACGTTGACGGGAGTCTTCATGGAGCGCGGCTCTGCTGGAGACGAAAGGGGGCGCGAATTCTAACAGCCGCCTCCTGTGGGTCGGGCTTCAGCCCCTTTTCCGGCTCGCTCTTCAAATAGGGCTTGCAATCGATCTAGTGTTGTAGTTAACTACAACACCATAGAGCTAAACCACTTAACCGGTCAGACAGAGTCGAGTTGCACAGAGGAGTCAAGGCCATGAATACGCGAGCGAAATTTACGGTTGCTGCACTGCTTACAACCTTTGCGCTGGCTTCCAACCCGGCCAAGGCTGACGTTCTGGGCTTCTCGGTCACCCTGCCCAGCCTCGGCGCGGTGACGGCGGAAGTCACCAAGATCGTTGCCGCCGACCTGACGGCCAGTCTGCGCCAGGCGCTCAGCGCCCCGCGCGTGACTCGCGTGCGCCAGTCGCCGACGGTGACGGTCCACGAAGTAGTGGAAACGACCACGATGGAGACGATCACGGTCGTGGCGACTCGGCTGCCGATGGAGACCGTCACGGTCGTGGCGACGCGGCTGCCTCCGCTTGCGACTGAAACGCTCGCGCAGGCCAGCACGCGCACGCGGCTTTGAGCTCGGCACCATGGCGGGCGGCGACGAGGAGGGGGTTGAGGGGTGGTCTGGTACAGTAAACCAGAGCATCACCTCTCAGCCCTCCGACTTCACCAGAGGCTTTGTGGAAGGGACCATGGATCGCGATTTCAACGACAGTCAGCCGATTTACCGGCAGCTGCGCGATCGCGTGGTCGCCATGATCCTGGACGGCGTACTGAACGAAGGCGACCCGTTGCCCTCGGTGCGCAACGTCGCCGCCGAGTACCGGGTCAATCCATTGACCGTGCTCAAGGGTTATCAGCAACTCGTCGACGAGCAGCTCGTCGAGAAGAGACGAGGTCGGGGCATGTTCATCAATAGCGGTGCGCGCGACTTGCTGCTCCAGGGCGAGCGGCAGAAATTCCTCGCCGACGAATGGCCGAAGATCCGCGCCACGATTCAGCGTCTGGGCCTCGAGCCGGCCACACTCCTGGGCGAGTCCGGCGGCCGGGAGGAGCGCTGACCATGTCTGCTACCAATGCATTCGCGATCGAAGCGCGCGGCATCCGCAAGGCGTTCGGCAAGACCGTCGCGCTCGACAATCTCGACCTGCGCGTCGCCGAAGGCCGCATCGTCGGACTGATCGGCCCGAACGGCGCCGGCAAGACCACTGCGCTCAAGGCGATCCTCGGTCTCACTCCTTATGAAGGCGAGCTGCGCGTGCTCGGCCGCAATCCCTATCTCGAGCGCAACGCGGTGATGCAGGAAGTCTGCTTCATCGCCGACGTCGCCGTGCTGCCGCCGTGGCTGAAAGTGTCGCAGGCGCTGGACTTCGTCGGCGGCGTGCATCCGCGCTTCGACCGCGCGAAGGCGGAAGCCTTCCTCGCGAAGACCAACATCCCGCGCGACAGCCGCGTGCACAAGCTTTCCAAGGGCATGATCACGCAGCTGCACCTGGCGCTGATCATGGCCATCGATGCGCGCCTGCTGGTGCTCGACGAGCCGACGCTCGGCCTCGACATCCTGTATCGCAAGTCGTTCTACGACACGCTGCTCAACGACTACTTCGACCACAGCCGCACGATTCTCGTGACGACGCACCAGGTCGAAGAGATCCAGCACGTGCTGACGGACGTGATGTTCATCAACAAGGGCCGCTTGGTGCTCGACTGCAGCATGGAGGACTTCGAGAGCCGCTACGTTGAAGTGATGGTGCGGCCGGAGCAGACGGCTGCAGCGCGTGCGCTCAAGCCGATGCACGAGCGGCAGGTGTTCGGCCGCAGCGTGTTCCTCTTCGATCGCCCCGATCGCGACCAGATCGCCGCGCTCGGCGAGGCACGCACCCCCAGCATTGCAGACCTGTTCGTCGCGATGATCGGCGGACAGCAAGGAGCCGCGGCATGAACGCAGCAACCGAAACTTCCGAAAGCTTCGTCGCTCCTGCCACGGCGCCGCGCCCGGTGCGGCCGTTCTACTGGTCGGTGATGCGCGAGCTGTGGGAGAACCGCTCTCTCATGATTGCGCCGCTGGCTGCCGGCGGGCTTGCGGTGCTGGCGCTGCTCGGACTGACCATACGCGCAGTGAACTCGCCGCAGCTCGAGCAGCTCGCGTCGATGCCGCCGGAGATGCCGGGGAAGATGGCCATGATCGCCACCAGCCTCATTGCGTATGGCATCTCGTCGGTGATGCACATTGCCGTATTCTTCTATCTGCTGGACTCCCTGCAAACCGAGCGCAAGGACCGCAGCGTCCTGTTCTGGAAATCGATGCCGGTTTCCGACACGACGACCGTGCTGAGCAAGCTGTTTACCGCGCTGATCGTCTCGGGCGCGATCGTCGTCGTCGTGGCGATTGCCACGCAGATCGTGGTGCTGCTGCTGGGGAGCGTGATTTTCATGATCGGCGGTGTGAGTCCCGCGCCGCTTTGGACCAACAGCCAGCTCGTGCAATCGAGTATCGCGCTCGTCTACTGGCAGCTCGCGATCGCGCTGTGGTTCGCGCCGGTAGCTGCGTGGCTGCTGCTGGTCTCGGCCTGGGCAAAGCGAGTCACGATCCTGTGGGCCTTGCTCACACCGCTCGCGGTCATGGTGTTCGAGCGCGTGGCAATCGGCACGCGCTACGTGCAGGACATGATCAACTATCGTATGGACGACCCCGTGCTCGCGAGGTTCATGGCGGGCCAGCGCGGTGCCGGGTTCTCTGTCGACACCAAGGGCTTCGACAGCCACGGATTCAAGTTCCCCGGTCGCGTGCTCGACTCCGTCGACCCGATCGCCTTCCTCGCGAACCCGTGGCTGTGGGTCGGGCTCGTCGTCGCGGCCGGCCTGGTCGCCGCCGCGATCTGGATGCGCCGCTATCGCGAGCCGATCTGAGACGAGCGGAACAATCCTCACCGTGTAAGGGTTACTGCCAACGGCACGTCACCACCGCCGTGAGGGAGAACCCGCTGGATGGGCCGACTCGTCTGCGTCTCGAACCGGATTTCGTTGCCGCGTAAGTCAGCCGCGCCCGGCGGGCTCGCGATCGGCATCCTGAGCGCGCTGAAGCGCACCGGCGGACTGTGGTTCGGCTGGGGCGGCGACACGGTCCAGCACGAGCCGGGCGATCCCGACATCCACATCCGCGAAGGCGTCACCTACGCGACGATCGATCTCAGGAAAGAAGAGTTCGATCTCTATTACAACGGCTACGCCAACGAAGTGCTGTGGCCGCTGTTCCACTATTTCCAGCGCAGCATGCGCTACGCGGCCGAGCAGCGCGAAGCCTACGAGAACGTGAACCGCACGTTCGCACAGAAGCTTGCGCCGCTCATTACACCCGACGACGTAATCTGGGTGCATGACTATCACCTGATTCCGCTCGGCCGGCGGCTGCGCGAGCTGGGTGTGCGCCGGCCGCTCGGCTTCTTCCTGCACATCCCGTTTCCGAATATCGAGATGTTGCGTGTGCTGCCCGCTTACGGCGAGTTGCTGCGCGACCTGACGAGCTACGACGTGGTCGGCTTCCAGACGCAGAACGATCTGCGCTCGTTTCATTCCGGCATCGAGCACCTGTGCGGTCCGGAAGCCCTGCGCGGCGACGGGCGGATCCGCGTCGGCGACCGCACGATGCGCGCCGACGTGTTTCCGATCGGCATCGACGTCGCATCGGTGCAGGCGGAATCGGTTGAGGCATCGCAGGTGGAAGTCGTGAAGCGCATGACCGACAGCCTGATGGGTCGCGCACTGATGATCGGCGTCGACCGTCTCGACTACAGCAAAGGCCTGGTCGAGCGCTTCCAGGCGTACCAGCAGTTCCTGGAAACGTATCCCGATAATCTCGGCCGCATCACTTACATCCAGATCGCGCCGCTGTCGCGCACCGACGTGCGCGCGTACTCGGAGATTCGCCAGGCACTGGAGCAGGCGGCGGGTCGCACGAACGGCCGCTTCGCCGACACGGACTGGACGCCGATCCGCTATCTCAATCGGAATTTCCCGCACGCGACGCTGATGGGTCTGCTGCGTGCAGCGAACGTCGGCATCGTCACGCCATTGCGCGACGGCATGAACCTGGTCGCCAAGGAATACGTCGGCGCGCAGAACCCGGAAGATCCGGGGGTGCTGATCCTGTCGAACCTGGCGGGTGCCGCGCGGGAGCTTTCGGCGGCGCTGCAGGTGAATCCATACGACACGCGAGCGGTGAGCCACGCGACCCAGGCTGCGCTGTCCATGTCACTGCAAGAGCGGCGCGAACGTCACGCCGCGATGCTGCAGGTTCTGAAGCGCAACGACATCGCTGCATGGACGCGGCGTTTCGTCGAAGCCCTGGAGCAGGCGCAGCCGCCCGAGAACGCGCGCGTGCGGTTGTTGTCGGGCTAAAGCCCGACCTACAAGTCCTCTCCACCCGCTTGTGGTTGCCCTGTAGGTCGGGCTTCAGCCCGACTCTCGCCCGGCTCAAATCTGCTTGTTGGCGACGTTCGAGTAGTTGCTCTCCGCGCCGGTGCTGTTCACGGCTGTGACCGCGAAATACCAGATCGCGGGCGCGAGATTCTCCACCACGTAGGTCGTCACGCTCGGATTGGTGATCTGGATCGTGTTAGTCAGCGCCGACGCGCTCGTGCCGTACACGATGCGGTAGCCGGCGAGATTCGACAGCGTGCTGCCGTCTTCGTTCTCTGTCGGTGCCGTCCACGAAAGCGTGGCGCGGCCGTTGGAAACGGTCACCACTGCAATCGCGAAGGCGCTCAGCGAGGTGCTGGTCTTGCCGTCGCTGACCGAAATCGTGATGTTCGAGTACGTGCCCACGTCCGCCGGAGCAGGCGTGCCCGAGAGCCGCCCCGTGCTCGTGTTGAACGTCGCCCACGCCGGCTTGTTCTGAATGCTGAACGCGAGCGTGTCGCCGTCGGCATCGGCCGCGGTGGGCGCGAAGCTGTACGGGCTCGATGCATTCACGGAGGGCGGCGCCGTGCCGGAGATCGTCGGGGCGCGGTTGGTCGAACCGGTCGGCGGGCCGGAGGGCGGTTGTGCCGTCCCGGAAGTAGGCGACTCTTCGTCGCCGCCACCGCAGCCGCTCAATGCAGCGGCGCTCAACGCAATCAACAAAACCCCAGGTGCGAACCTGCGCATGACGATGACTCCCGTCGGAGGCAACCCCGCTATCCTGGAAACCCAGTTCCGTCGGACCGGAGGCTTTGCGTCCCCGCCTCTCGGCGGGTTTGCCGTTGAATGAGATCTACTGTGCTTGCTAGTGTCGGTCGCGGCTCGCTTTTTACATAGCCGGCGAATACGCAACGGCAAGCCGGAAAGCCGGCAAAAGCGCTTGAGGCGAACCCTTATTCTTCGCGCAGTGTGGCGGGGAGGCTGGACAGATGCTCATCAATGGCTCATGCCACTGCGGCAACATTTCCTTCGCGCTCGAGTGGCTGCCCGCCCCTACCGAGATTCCCGCGCGCGCGTGCGGCTGCTCTTTCTGCACGAAGCACGGCGGCGTGTGGACCTCCACGCCGAATGGCGCGCTCAAGATCAAAGTGAAAGATCCCGAGCTGACCCGGCGCTACATGTTCGGCACGCGCACGGCGGAGTTTCACGTGTGCTCCGGCTGCGGCGTCGTGCCTGTCGTGACGAGTGAGATCGCCGGACGGCTGTACGCCGTCGTCAACGTCAACACGTTCGATGGTGTGGACGCGACGCTGCTGCGTCGCTCGCCGTCCAACTTCGACGGCGAAGGGACCGATTCGCGACTCGCACGTCGGGCGCGCAACTGGATTGGACGCGTGCAATTCCAGTAAGCGCACGCCTCATCGCGGGACAGCAGACGCCAGAAAATCGTTGATGAGCCGGTAGTAGTCAGCGTGCATCTCGATGTCGTTGTGACCGGTCTGTGCGAGCACGTGGATCTGCTTGGGTCCTGCCCACGCCTGAAACAGCTTCTGCGCGTGCGTCGCAGGAACGACGGCGTCGTGATCAGCCGCCAGTAACAGCGCTCGCGCTCGCGTGCGCTTCGCCCAATCCGACGATGGGAACGGATGACGCAGCAGCAGTCGCACCGGCACGAAGGGATAGTGCCCGGCCGCGACAGCAGCAAGACTGTCGAACGGCGTGATCAGGATCGCACCGCCGACGGGTCGCGAGCCCGCGAGCATCGAGGCCACACCCGAGCCGAGGCTTCGTCCCATTACGACGATGTGTTCCGCGGGCGCGCCGCGCTTGACCACGTAGTCATAGACGGCGAGGCCGTCGTCATACAACGCTTGCTGTCCGGGCTTGCCGGAGCTGCCGCCGTAGCCGCGATAGTTCACGACCACTACTGCGCGCGCATCGAAGTTCGACGCCTCGCTCGCAGTGTAGAGCACGTCCTCGGCATTGCCGCCGAAGTAGAGAATCACAGCCGGCGTCGTTGCCTGCGCGTTCTCGATCCACCAACCTTCCAGCGTCGCATCTGCTGACTTGATCTCGACGCGCTGAGCTGCGTACCGCGTGCGCAGTTCCGCATCGTTCGGCTGAGGAAAGAAGATCGAGCTTTCCTGACCGAAGTAGAGCAGCGCGCAGATCAGCACGAATCCGCCGCCGGCGAGGACCAGGGCAGTGATCAAGGTGGTGAGCACCGCTCGCATCGTGAGGCCATTCTAGTGCGCGAGGTCTCGGTGGCCTAATCAGGCCAGCGCGATCAGGTCCGCGACGATGTGCGTTACTACAACTGCGCCCAGTGCGCGCGTTCGCCAGTAGTACGTGCCGATGATCAAGCCGAACGCCAGGATCGACAGCGTGCCGAACGGCCCCTGGTACACGTGATACAGCATGCGAATGCCGGCGCTCAGCGTTACCGCGAATGTCGCGCCGGACGCCTGGAATCGCTCGATCAGGTATCGGCAGAGAAAGAATTCCTCGAACGTGCCGTTGACGACTGACACGAGCACAGCGACGCCGAGCGATACCGGCGTCCGTTCGAAGATTTCCCTGATCATGGAGCCGCTATCGAGACTCGTGCCCGCAAGCAGCCAGACGAGCCAGTTCGCGGCCGTGGCGAGGCCCAGCAACACCAGGCCGGCCAGCACGTGGCGACCGGTGATGCGAAAGGCGAAGTTGCTCAGTGTCCAGCCGCGCCATCGCAGTACGACCGCACCGATGACGAACGCGATGCATTCGAACACTACGAGCGACAGTGCCGCCGCGTCGTCGAACGAGCCGCCTTCGACCGTCGGGAAGCCGGCGAGCATGATCAGCACCGCGCTGAAAATGAACCAGCCGGCAAAGATCGTCGTGATCAGGATTGCTTCCTGGACGGGCGAAAGTTTCTGAACCAGTGCGCGCATGCGGGCGCGATTTGAATGGTTTTCTGGCCAGCAGGCGCCGCAATCTGTCACAGAACCACGGGACCGTGATGGACTTGACCAAAAGCTGCGGCGAGCGCATCAATGGTCGCAAAACGACCGTCCTTGCAGGGAATCCTCGTGAGCACTCGAGTCCGCCTGGCCTGGCTGCCGATCCTGTTTCTGTTCGCCGCCGTCGCCGCGCGGGCCGAGACCCAGGCTGCCGCTGACAAACCGCCGCGGAAGATCACGGTCGGCTCGCTTACG
>Ga0209382_10000342_pt1 | contig 75738 bp, 61 predicted proteins | sample SoiMetdeltSBSDD5_FD_187599 | JGI IMG/M metagenome (GOLD analysis project Ga0209382, IMG submission 187599) | Bulk soil microbial communities from a Populus tree surrounding site in Tennessee, USA - Soil MetaG P. deltoides SBSDD5 (SPAdes) (version 2) | ecosystem: Environmental > Terrestrial >... | reverse complement strand
GTCCATCTCCGTCAACCGCCCCGCGACCGGCGCGCGCACGATGAGGTTGTCGAGCTTGCCGCGCGTGATCGCAAGATCCTGCTGCAGTTTTTCCAGCCCGTCGCGGATCTCCGGCAACCGCTGCAGCCGCATCGCTTCCTGCTTCTGTGTCGTGTCGGCGATCAACGGCCGCAGCTGCCGATAGTACGCGAGCTCGTCGCTGACCTTTTCTTTCTCCTCCGCCGAGGTGGCGCCACGATCGGCGAGACTCGTGCGCCGCTGCGCGAGGCGCGTGAGCCGCACGGTGTTGTAATCGATCTCGGCGAGGTGCTGCTCGTTCGCGACGCGGTTCTGCTCCAGCGCCGTCTGTGTGCCGCGCAGGTTGTTGATCTGCTCGATCAGCCGCGTCTCGCGATCGATCACTTCGAGCTGCAGCTCGGTATTGCCGAACTCGAGCAGCGGCTGACCCGCGGTGACGACATCGCCGGCTTCGACCAGCACGCGCTCGACTCGCCCGCCTTCCTGCGCATCGAGGTAGACGATGTCACGCGGCACGATGCGGCCGCGCAGCGGCACGAAGTCGCGGAACACGGCACGCTCGACAGTCGCCACGGAAACGGCGACTGCGCGCATGCGTACGCTGCGGCCGGAATTGAACGGCTGCGCGATCAGAATGAATGCCAGCAGCACCACCGCGACACCGGCAGCGATGAGCACGCTGCGGCGGAATCGCGGCTGGGGCAGCTGACGGTCCATGGTCATGGACCTTGGTAGTGCAACCGCGATGCCATTTACGTTCAGCTCACAATTCAGTGGCTTACGCTCAGAACCGCACAGTAGACTGTACGAAAACGGACAGCCGCTGTACGTTTACGTACATGGTCAAACCTGCTCTTCCAGGCCGAGTGATCGTCGTCGACGACGATCCGGACGTCCTCATTGCCGCGCGCATGGCTCTCGCGAGCGCGGTCTCGAACGTCCAGGCACTCTCGAGTCCGGCGCATCTTGCGGATGCGCTCGAGGAGCCCGCGGATGCGGTGCTGCTGGACATGAACTTCGCGGTCGGTGCCCACAGCGGGCGCGAGGGCCTCGATTGGCTCGCGCGTATTCACGCGCTCGATCCGCACATATCCGTGGTGCTGATGACAGCATTCGGCGGCGTCTCGCTCGCGGTCGAATCGTTGAAGAGCGGCGCGGTCGATTTCGTGCTGAAGCCGTGGCAGAACGACAAACTCGTCGCGACGATCTCCGCTGCCGTTTCGCTTGCACAAGCGCGTCGCGAAGCCGCTGACCTCAAGTCGCGCAACGCAGCGCTCGCGAGCGCCAGCTCCGCACCGGCCGGCGGAATCATCGGTAGCGCGCCGGCGCTGCGCCGCGTGTTCGATCTCGTGCGTCGCGCTGCGCCGACCGATGCGAACGTGCTGATCCTCGGCGAAAGCGGCACCGGCAAGGAGCTCACTGCGCGCGAGATTCACCGGCTCTCGCCGCGCGCTGCGCAGCCATTCGTCAGCGTGGATCTCGGCGCGCTTCCCGATGCGCTGTTCGAGAGCGAGTTGTTCGGTCATCGCCGCGGCGCATTTACCGGCGCCGACACAGATCGGGTAGGCCGGATCCAGGCAGCGCAGGGCGGCACGCTGTTCTTCGACGAGATCGGCAATCTGCCGCTCCATCTGCAGCGCAAGCTCCTCACGGTGCTGGAGCGTCGCGAAGTATTGCCGGTTGGCGCGACACGGCCGGTGCCGATCGACGTGCGACTGGTGACTGCGACGAATCGCACGCTCGCCGATCTCGCGCGCGACGAAGTGTTTCGTCAGGATCTGCTGTTCCGGATCAAGACGGTCGAGATCGTGCTGCCGCCGCTGCGCGAGCGGCGCGAAGACATCCCGGCGCTGCTCGAGCATTTCCTCGCTGCGTACTCGCGCAAGTACAACGTGCCGCGTCGCAGGTTGTCGCCGCAGGCGCTCGCGGCGCTCGAAGACTACGGCTGGCCTGGCAACGTGCGCGAGCTGCGTCACGCGGTGGAACGGGCCACGATCCTGGCGACCGCAGAGAAGCTCGGGCCCGAGGATTTTCCGTTCCTCGGCGCGGCGCCCGCGCCACTGCCCGGCGCCGAGTTCGCCCTCGATTCGATCGAGCGCAGCGCCATCGAGCGCGCGCTCGCGCACTATCAAGGCAACATTTCGCAGGCGGCGGCGGCGCTCGGACTGACCCGTCCGGCGCTGTATCGCCGCATGGCGAAGCATGGTCTCTGAGACTGAGGAGCGAACGATGTCGGCCGGACTGTATAGCCTTGGCATCGCCTTGCGTGCCGCGCTGCTCGGCGCGGGCGCGTTCGCGATCCTGCAGTTGCTCGTCACGCAACGACTCTACGCGACTGCGCTCGTCGTCGCGGCCGTGGCAGCAGTGCTGGTATTCGAGCTGCGACGTCATGTCACGCGGGGCGATCGCATGCTGGCGCAGTTCGTCAGCGGACTCGCTGCTGGCGATTTCGAGCGGCCGTCGCGGGATACCACGGCGACGCGAGGTTTCCGTGCGCTCGCCGAAGCCATCGATCGCGCCGCTACCGGATTGAGCTCGTCGAGAACGTCGCTGCAGCGCCAGGTCGAGTCGCAGCAGGCGCTGCTCGATACCTCGAGCGTCGCGATGTTGATCGTCGAGCCGGGTGGCTCGGTCACGCTGGCGAACCGCGCCGCGCGACAGCTGGTGGGCATACCGGTTGCTCGACTCGAGCAGCTTCCAATGCTCGGCGCCGCCGCTGCCGAATTGCGCGAGCTTGCGCCGGGACGGCGCACGGTCATACGCCTCGCTAACGGGCAGCGCATGCTCGCGTCGGCAGCGCAGTTCGTCGCGGGCGCGATGGATCAGCGCGTGTTGTCGCTGCAGAACATCGGCAGCGAGCTCGATGAGGCGGAGCTGCAGGCGTGGCACGACCTGGTGCGCATCCTGGCGCACGAGATGATGAATTCGTTGACGCCGATCGCGTCGCTCGCCGAGAGCGTGCGTCCACTGGTCGCTGAGCTGCGCAGCGAGGCTGGTCCGTCCAGCGATCGGCACGTCGCTGACGTCGCCGGCGCCATCGACACGATCGCGCGACGCAGCGCCGGGCTGATGAGTTTCGTGGAGCGCTATCGCAAGATGGCGGAACGCACTCAGCCAGTACTGCGCGCGGTGCGCGTTGCCGGCCTGGTACAGAAGGTCGAGCAACTCATGAGTGCCGTGCTCGCCGGCAAGGGAATTGCTTTCGCGTCGAGTGTAGAGCCGCCAGGCCTGGAGGTTCGCGCCGACGCCGCGATGATCGAACAGGCACTGCTGAACTTGCTGCACAACTGCGTCGATGCGCTCGCACGGACCAGCGAGGCGCGCATCGAAGTCCGCTGCCGCATGGAGACCGACGGCGCTACGATCGCCGTGCTCGACAATGGGCCCGGCATTGCCGCCGATGCAATCGAACGCATCTTCGTGCCGTTCTTCACGACCAAGGCCGGCGGCTCCGGCATCGGCCTGAGCCTGGCGCGGCAGATTGCGCATTCCCACGGCGGTCGGCTCGATGCCGCTGCGAACGTGCCGAAGGGAGCAGCATTCACGTTGTTTCTGCCTGCTGCGTAGCGGTACGCGTTGCGATGCGCGTGCGTGCGCGATTCGCGCGCAGTAGGCTAGCGACGCTGCAGTTACGATCGGGAGTGCATGCATGCTTCAGCGCGAGTGTGTCGCGATCGCGATTCTGATGACTGCCGGTATGGCCGGCGCCGCCGATTCGCAATGGCAGACGCCGCGTACGGCGTGGGGCGCGCCTGATCTGCAAGGCACGTGGACGAATGCATCGCTGACCTCGCTCGAGCGCGACGACTCGTTCAAGGGCAAGGCGACGTTCACGGATGCGGAAGCCGCGGAATTCGAGCGCACCAATCTGTTTGCGCAGTTCGCCGCCGCTGACGCCAAGCCGACCGATCCCAGCGTGCAGTCAAAACCCAGCAGCGATCCCGGCGGCTACAACGCGTTCTGGCTCGATCCCGGCACTCGCCTCGCGACTGTGCAAGGCGAGCACCGCACTTCGTTCATCGTCGAGCCGGCGAACGGCAAAGTGCCGTACACGCCGGACGGGCTGAAGGCGTTTCAGGCGGCGCGCGCCAGCATGAATTTCGACGGCCCCGAGCGTCGCGCACTCGGCGAGCGCTGCCTGCTAGGCTTCGGTTCGACCAGCGGCCCGCCGATGCTGCCGGACGTCTACAACAACAATTATCAGATCGTCCAAACGCCCGACTCGGTGATGATCCTGGTCGAGATGGTGCACGACGCGCGCGTAGTGCGGATCGGCGGCAAGCACCTGCCGAAAGACATCACGCCGTGGATGGGCGATTCGATCGGCCACTGGGACGGCGACACGCTGGAGGTCGAGACCACGAATCTCAACCCGGGACAGAAAGCCCACTACGGCATCAAGCAGCGCTTCTACCTGCCGCCCACCGGCAAAGTGACCGAGCGCTTCACTCGCGTCGGCGAGGGAGAAATCCTCTACCAGTTCACCGTCGAGGACACCGCCGCCTACACCCAACCCTGGAAAGGCGAGGTCCCGCTGCGCCGGACCGACGACCACATCTACGAATACGCCTGCCACGAAGGGAATTACGCGTTGCCGGGGATATTGGCGGGGGCGCGGGAGCAGGAGAAGAGAGGGAAGTAAGAGTCCTTCCCGCTCTTGTCCGTTTTTGACCGCTAGCCGTCCTGCAGCCTTCTGGCGCGCCTGCTGACCCGCAGGCACTCTATGCCTCCACCACCGGAGGCCTCCTCATGAAATCCGCCCTGATCGTCGTCGATGCCCAGCAGTCCTTCCTCAAGCGCCCGTACTGGTCCGACACCGATGCGCCGCGTTTCATCGAGCGGCTGCAGGCGCTGATCGACCGCTGCGCGGCGCAGCGCATTCCGGTGCTGCAGGTGTTTCACGTCGAGGAGGACGAAGGCCCCGCAAACCCGTTTTCCAGGCGGTCGGGCTATGTCAAAACGCTGGCCGGGCTGCGCATCGAGCCGACCGAGGTGTTCAGCAAGTCGGTGCATTCCGCGATGTTCGCGAGTACCGCCGATGGCCAGAGCATGGACTACTGGCTGCGCAAGCACGGCATCGGGCGGGTGATCGTCTGCGGCATCCGCACCGAGCAGTGCTGCGAGACCACGACGCGCCACGCGTCGGACCTCGGCTACCAGGTCAGCTATGTGATGGACGCCACGCTGACGTTCAGGATGGTGACCGAATCGGGCCGCATCTATACTCCGCAGGACATCATGGAGCGGACCGAGCTGGTGCTGGCCGGCCGCTTCGCCGAGATCAAGCGCGTGGAGACCCTGCAGTTGTGAGGACGGTGCTGTTCGCGGTCCTGCCGGAGGTCGTGCTGCTCGACGTAGCCGGCGCGGCCGAGGCGTTCCGGATCGCCGAACGGGAGCTGCCGGGCAGCTATGAGCTGCGCTTCGTCAGCACGCAGTCGAGCGTGCGCGCGGCCGTGGGCTTGCATCTCGACAAGCTCGAGCCGCTGCCCGCGCGCGTGCCCGATCACAGCGTCGTCGTTGTGACCGGTGTTACGTCGCGCGGCCTCAGCCTGGAGAGCGCGCCAGCGACTGCGCTGGTGCGCTGGATGAAGCGCACGATGGAAAACGAAACGATCACTCTGCTGTGCGTGTGCGCCGGCGCGCTGCTCGCCGCCAAGGCCGGGTTGCTCGAGCGGCGTGAGTGCACGACTCATCACTCGCATATCGACGATCTTACGCGGCTGGAGCCGACGGCGACGGTGCATGCCAATCGCATCTTCGTCGAGGACGGCCGCGTCTTCACCAGTGCCGGCGTCACGGCCGGCACGGATCTCACGCTCTATGTCATCGGGCAGCAACTCGGCCATCACGTCGCCGCGATGGTGGCGCGCGATCTCGTCGTCTACATGCGCCGCTCCGGAGGCGATCCGCAGCTCTCGCCGTGGGTCATGCATCGCAACCACGTGCATCCGGTGCTGCACCGGGTGCAGGACGCCGTGATCAAGAATCCCGCAGCGGAGTGGTCCGCGGCGCGGCTGGCGTCGGTCGCGTGCATGAGCGCGCGCAACCTTGCGCGTCTGTTCGCGGAGCACGCCGGCTGCTCGCCGCTGGACTATGTACAGCGTTTGCGGATAGCGCTGGCCCGTGAGCTGGTGACGAACAGCGAGCTCGGAATGGAGCGCGTCGCGGAGAAGACGGGATTCAGTTCGGCGCATCAGCTGCGGCGCGTGTGGCGCCGGTGGGAGATGGAGCCACCGACGGTGCAGCGCGCGAGAGTGTAAGTCTAAAGCCTGATATTCTTCGCGCCATGAGCGGGGAAGGGGAAGCAGCGGGCGATGTGCTGACGGGCGCGATCATCGCCAGCGCCATCGACAGCAAGGCCGGCAAACAAGGTCCGGAAGCGCACGGCAAGTGCCTCAACTGCGGCGCGCAGCTCGACGGTGCTTACTGCGCCTCGTGCGGCCAGCGCGCGCACCTGCACCGCAGCCTCGTCCACCTCGGTCACGACATCCTGCACGGAGTGTTCCACTTCGAAGGCAAGATGTGGCGCACGATTCCCGAGCTGTTCTTCCATCCCGGCCGGCTCACGCGCCGCTACATCGACGGCGAGCGCGCCAAGTTCGTCTCGCCGATGGCGTTGTACCTGTTCACAGTGTTCCTGATGTTCGGCGTGTTCTCGTTCACCACCAGCAACATGTTCGACAGCACCAAGGACAGCGTCGCCGGCGACGTCGTCGAGCAGTGGAAGGAGAACAACGAGACGGCCAAAGAGCGCACCGGAGACAAGATCGACGCGGTGCGCGAGCAGCTCAAGGACGAGGATCTCTCGCCGCAGAAGCGCGCGGAGCTGGAGACCAAGCTGAGCGACCTGCAGGCCGCGCAAGTCGTGATGGACGCGCTGGCGAAGGGCGACTGGGACGCGCTCAAGAGCCTCGAGACGAACGAGCAGGCCAAAGAGGCGATCGAGAGAGCGAAAGCGAAGGCGAAGAGCGACGCCGAGAAGGCCGACGTCGAGGGCAGCACCGACAGCAACGTCGGCTGGTGGCCGGCGCTGCAGAAGCGGCTGGAGCGCGGCGCCCGGGAGCTGAAGGACAACCCGAGCCTCGCGTTCTACAAGATCAAGGTCGCGAGCTACAAGTATTCCTGGGCGTTGATCCCGCTGTCCGTGCCGTCCATGTGGCTGCTGTTCTTCTGGCGCCGCGACATCCACATGTACGACCACGCGATCTTCATCACGTACTCGATCAGCTTCATGATGATGTTCCTGATCCTGGTGACGCTGGCGTCGGCGTTCGGCATCAGCGGCTGGATCTGGGGCACGGCGATCGGCATCGTGCCGCCGCTGCATCTCTACAAGCAGCTGCGCTACGCCTACGGGCTGTCGCGCTTCGGCGCCTGGCTGCGGTTGTTCCTGCTGTCGATCGAGATCTCGATCGTGCTCACGATCTTCTTCGTGCTGTTGCTGCTGATCGGCATGATCGGCTGACAAGGCGCCACCCGTTCGCTTACGATTCGCGCCCATTGCATTGCGGGGGCGCGATGAAAAAACCAATCAAGATCGTTCTCGTGAGCCTTTCGGGGCTCGTCGTCCTGGTCGCGGTAGCTGCCGGCTTAGTCAGCCGGCTTGCGGATCGCAAGCTCCATCGCATCGTGCAGCTGCCGCCGTTGCAGGCCTCGTTCGCGCCGGCCGAAGGTCAGCTCCAGCACGGCGAATATCTGTACAAGACGCGCGGCTGCATGGATTGTCACGGTGCGGATGGCGCCGGCCACGTCGTCGTCGATGACAAGAGCAGCGGCTTCTTCGTGCGCTCGCCGAACATCACGTCGGGCGGCGCGAGCCCGACGCGCACCTACACGGACGTGGACTGGGTGCGCACGCTGCGCCACGGGGTCAAGCCGTCGGGCGAGCCGCTGCTGGTCATGCCGAGCGAGGATTACGCACGCATAGCTGACAGCGATCTCGCCGCGCTGGTCGCGTATGTGCGCAGCCTGCCGCCGGCGAGCACCGGCGCAGCGCAGTTCAGTGAGTTTCCGCTGCCGATCAAGGCGGCGTATCTCTTCGGCGCGATCAAGGATGCGGCGGAGAAGGTCGATCACACCGCGCCTCCGCCTGCTGCGGTCCCTGATGATTTGCTGGCGCGCGGCCAATACATCGCGCAGAGCTGCACCGGCTGTCACGGCGCGCATTTTTCGGGCGGCAAGATTCCCGGCACGCCACCCGCGTGGCCAGCCGCTGCAAATCTGACGTCCGCGCCTGACAGCGCCATGGCGCACTACACATCCGTGGAGCAGTTCAGGAACCTGCTGCGCACCGGCAAGCGTCCCGACGGCTCGCCCGTCAGCGAGGTCATGCCGTTCAAGGCCCTCGCATACATGAACGACACCGAAATCGACGCGCTGTTCGCGTTCCTGAAGACCGTCGAGCCGCGGCCGTTCGGGCAGCGGTAAAGGTGCCGGGAGAAAAAAGCGGGGGAAACTCAGCGCTGCAGCATTCGCACCCGATCAGAACTCGTGGAAGCAACAGGTCAAATGGTGCGGTGCTGAGTTTCACCCGTTTTTTTCTCCCGGCACCTTGAGCTCGGTGCGGATGTCGCTGCCGGACTTGAGCGTCAGCGTGACCGGCGTGCGCTCGATGATGTCGGCAAAGCGCGCACGCTGTTCCGGGGTGAGGTCGGCGTCGAGGTGTACGACGCGGCGGATGACGCTCCGGTCGCCTTCCTTGTGGAAGCTGAGATCGACCGAGAGCGAGCGGATTGCCAGCTGCTTGCGGTCCGCATACATGCGCAGCGTGATCGCGGAGCACGCGCCGAGGCCTGCGAGCACCGCTTCGTAAGGCGAAGGCCCGGCGTCCTTGCCGCCGTTGGCGGGTGGCTCGTCCAGGGTCAGTGTGTGGCGCCCGGCCGTCGCGGTCACCGCGTAAGGTGTGACGCCGATAGCCGTTCTCACGATCGTCATGGTGCTACCCTCGCTGCGCTCATCCGCCACTCTACCGGTTTGGAGCCCCCGATGAAGTGCCCGCGCTGTAGGACCCCCGACCTCAAGCCCACGTTGATCGAGGAATATCTGCCGGCCATGGGCTGCGAGACGTGCCACGGGAGCCTGGTCTCGCTGCTCTACTACCGGCACTGGGCGGAAACGCAGAAGCTCGCCGCGCATCCGGAGCACGCGGCGCCGGGCGCCGGACCGGTCGCGACGTCCGACTCGACCAGCGCGCTGGTGTGCCCGAAGTGCGCGCGCGTGATGGCGAAATACAAGCTGACCGGCACCGTCGCGAACCGCGTCGACGTGTGCTCGACCTGCGACGAAGCCTGGCTCGACGGCGGCGAATGGGAATTGCTCGAAGCGCTGCAGCTGAGCCACGAGCTGCCCGCGATCCTCACCGACGCATGGCAGCGGCGCATCCGTCGCGAGCAGTCCGAAGGCACGCGCCGCGCGATCCTGGTGCGCATGATCGGCGAGGAGGGCACGTCCCGCGTGGAGGAATTCCGCGACTGGCTCGCCCGCAATCAACATAAGTCGCACGTGCTCGCGTATTTGTATCGGAACTAGGCGAGTGCTCTTTATATAGGAGTCGGGCTGAAGCCCGACCTACGAGCCCGGCCTACGGACGTTAACGCGAGGTAACGCGCGCAGGAACGGTAAATTACTCGCGGCGGGTGCCGCTGCCGCTCGATGCTTGTTCGACTATGAACAAGCATTGCACTTTTCTGCTCGCAGCCACCTGCTTCACTCTCGACGCCCACGGCGCCGACAAGCGTGCCGACACGCTCGAAACAGTCGAAGTCTTCGGCCGCCGGATCGAAGGTCTCGGCCTGAGTGAGACCACGTCGGGGACTGGCTCGCGGCTCGACCTCTCGCCGCTGCAGACGCCGGCGGCCGTCGAAGTGCTGCCCGGGGACGTGATCCGGCAGCGTGGCGATCCGAGCATCGTCGAGTCCGTCACGCGTGCCGCCGGCATCACGAGCGAGGCAACACCCGGCGATGGCGGCACCGCCCTCGGCACGCGCGGCTTCGTCGGCCACAACTCGGTGATGTATCTGCTCGACGGTGCCCGCCTGTTCGTCGGCGCGGGGACCGTTACCTTTCCGTTCGATCCGTGGTCCGTGGATCGCATCGAGGTCCTGCACGGGCCTGCATCGGTCATGTACGGACAGGGCGCGATCGGCGGCGTGATCAACATCGTGTCGCGTCGCCCCAGCACGCAGGCGCAGGAAGCGGAAGTCGAGCTCGGGTTCGGCGAGGACGCGCGCAGTCACGCAGCGGTCGATCTGACGGGCCCGCTCAACGAGGACTGGGCCTATCGCCTCGACGCCAGCTACAGCCAGGCCGACAACTGGGTCGACCGCGGCGACTCCGACAGCCTGGCGCTCGCCGGCACGCTGCAATGGGACGTGTCCGACTCGCTGCGTCTGGCGCTGTCCTATGACTACGGCGACCAGAACCCGATGGAGTATTTCGGCACGCCGCTCATCGACGGGCGGCTCGACGAGTCGCTGCGCCATCAGAACTACAACGTCCGCGACAAGAAGATCCACTACCGCGACGCGTGGACTCGCCTCAAAGCCGACTGGCTGGCTCGCGACGACGTGCAGGTCAGCAACCAGGTGTATTACCTCAACACCGACCGGCAGTGGCGCAACGTCGAGGAATACGAATTCAACCCCGACACCGGTGAGATCGACCGCTTCAGCTACACGGGCATCCTGCACCACCAGGAGCAGATCGGCGACACGGCCGACGTGCGTATCGAGCAGCAGCTGTTCGGGCGTGAGAATCACATTGCCGCGGGCTTCGACTTCAACCACGTGCGCTTCACGCACGTGAACGATTTCGACGATCCGCAGTTCGATCTCACTTCGAGCGTGCCGCTGCGCAACTTCGCTCCGGGCCAGTTCATCGACGCCGCGCCGACGATCCCGCGTTTCCGCACCGAGACGGATCAGTACTCGCTGTTCTTCGAGGACCGCATGGTGCTCACCGCGCAGTGGTCGCTGATCGGCGGCGCGCGCTACGACCATGCGCAGGTCGATCGCACCAACCTGATCGATCCCGACGCGTCGTTCGACGCGACGTTCAGCGATACCAGCTGGCGCGTCGGCGTGGTGTTCCAGCCGGTTTCGACGCTGTCGTTCTACGGGCAATACGCGACGGCGGTCGATCCGACGGGCTCGCTGATCACGACCAACGCGACGTCGGCGCAGTTCGATCTCACCGTGGGCCAGCAGATCGAAATTGGTGTGAAGCAATCGCTGTGGGAGCGGCGACTGGAGTGGACCCTCGCCGCGTATCGCATCGAGAAGAAGGACCTGCTGTCGCAGGATCCGACCAGCGCCAATCCCGAGGATCTGCAGCAGATCGGCCAGCAGTCCTCGCGCGGCATCGAGGCTTCGCTGGCGCTGAATATCGACGATCGCTGGCGCATCGACGCGAACGTTGCGGTGCTGACTGCGAAGTTCGACGACTTCGGCGAGGAAGATGACGCCGGCAACATCGTCTCGCGCAATGGCAAACGTCCGCCCTCTGTGCCGGAGCAGGCGGCGAACCTGTGGGCGAGCTGGGCAGTCGCTGACCAGTGGAACGTGCGCGCCGGTCTGCGCTATGTCGGCAAGCGCTTCACGGACAACGCGAATCAGCTGGTGCTCCCGAGCTACACGGTGATCGACGCCGGTGTCGATTGGGCGCCGACGCCGCAGCTCGCGCTGACCGCGGCACTTCGCAACGTGACCGATGAAGTTTATGGCGTGGCTGCCTATACGACAGCGGAGTGGATTCTCGGGCAGCCGCGCACCGCGGAGCTGACGGCACGCTATCGATTCCGCTAGCCTGCCGAGCCGGCATGACCGCCTGGCGCTTCGTCAGATACTGGCTCTACATCGGCCATCGCTGGCTCGGCATCTGCGCGTGCCTGCTGTTCGCGATCTGGTTCGTGTCCGGTCTCGTCATGTCGTACGTCGGGTACCCGCAAGCGCAGCCGGCGCGGCGCTACCAGGCGTTGCAACCGCTCGACTGGAGTCAGGTGCGGCTCGATCCCGACGGATTGCTGGCGTATCTCCACCTCGCACGCTATCCGCGCGAGCTGCGGCTCGAGATGCTGCTTGGCGAGCCGGTCTATCGCGTGATCGATTGGAATGGAGAGCGCTCGACGGTTTCTGCGCGCAGCGGCGAGCGATTCCGCGGCGTCGAGCCGGAGCAAGCCGTGACGATCGCGCAGGCGTATGCGAACTCGCGCGGCTCGTTGCAAGCGACGATAGAGCGCGATCAATGGACAGTGCCGGAGCGGTTCCGAGCATTGCGGCCGATGCATCGGATTTTGATGGATGACGCCGCTGCCACCGAAGTCTACGTTGCCGCGCGAACCGGCGCAGTCGTGCTGTCGACGACACGCGCGCAGCGCTTCTGGAACTGGCTCGGCTCGGTGCCGCATTGGATTTATTTCACGCCGCTGCGCGCGGATGGCGCACTGTGGCGGCAGGTCGTTCTGTGGATCTCCGGGCCGGCGATTCTGATCGCGGTGTCGGGCATCTGGATCGGCATCCTGCAACTGCGCATCCAGCGGCGCTGCGTCCACGATCGCATGTCGCCGTACCACGGCTGGAAGAGCTGGCATCACTGGACCGGACTCGCCGGCGGGGTATTCCTGCTGAGCTGGATCTTCAGCGGCTGGCTCTCCGTGAATCCGAACGACTGGCTGAGCGGCGGCAGTCCAGGCGCCGATGCGCTGCTGCGTTATGCCGGTAGCGATCGACCCGAGCTCGCGGTCGACTTCGACAAGCTCGCGGTCGAACAAGCTCGCACGGTGCGGTTCTTTCGCGTCGATGACATGCCGATTGCCGCAGTCGTGCTAGCGGATGGCTCGGAGCAATTGCTCGATGCGCGCACTGGCGAGCGCATCGCGTTCTCCGACCCGCAACTGGTGCAGGCCGCGCACCGACTAATGCCGGATCAGCAGATGATCGGACACGAGCGCATCGAGAAGTACGACTCTTACTGGTACGCGCATCACGATCACCCGCCGCTGCCCGTGCTGCGCGTCGCTTTCGACGATGCGCAGCACTCGTGGTTCTACATCGATCCTGCGACCGGTCTCGTGCTCGATCTGCTCGATGACGGCGGCCGCGGCTACCGCTGGTGGTTCAACGCGCTGCATCGCCTCGATTTCAGCTGGCTCGTGGGCAATCGCGTGCTGTGGCACACGACGATCTGGGTACTGGGTCTCGCTGGCCTCACGATTTCGGCGAGCGGCACCGTGATCGGCTGGCGGCGCCTGCGTCGCAAGCTGCAGCGGAGTCAGACCGAAGCCTGACCCCGCGCTACGGCCTGACGATGTCGTGCGAAAAGCCCAAATGCCAGTGCTTGCCGTCGCTGGAACGCCAGACATCGTTCAAGTACGACAGTCCGAAGCCACCGGCCAGCCATAGTTCGGAGCCATGTACGATCAAAGCGGGGTTCCAGCGCGGCGCGAACTGGGCCGCTGGAGTTTCCTTGAGCCACGTGCTGCCGTCGGCGCTCGACCATACGTCGTTGTAGAGCGTGCCCGACAAATAGTTTTCGCTGCTGGCGCCGCCGATCACGTACATCCGACCGTTGAATACCTCGACTGCCTGACGCAGGCGCGGCGGGAACGCCGCTGACTGTAAGGTCCACGAGGCGCCGTCGGCCGAGTGCCAGACGTCCGAAGTGCCTGGGTCGGCACCGATGTTCACCTGCGCACCGCCGCCGATCATCCACAACTCGTTGTTGAACGCGACCACCCGCTGCGAGCGCCGCGCGACGAACGGACTAACGCTTGGCACGAGCGTCCACGTGTCGCCGTCGGGGGAAGACCAGACTTCGTTGCTGTCGGTTTCAGCCTGCAAATTGCCGCCGATGACCCAGAGCTTGCTCTGAAACACGACCGCATCGTGTCCTACGCGCGGCGCGAAGATCACGCCGCCCGTGGGTTCGTGCTTCGTCCAGGTGACTGCGTCGCTGCTCGACCACACGTCGTTCAGACGCGTTTCCGTGCCGCCCGCGTCGACCTCGCCGTCCCAGCCGCCGATGACCCAGAGCTTGTTCTGAAATACCACCACGCAGTGACCATCGCGCGGCGAGAAGATCGTCCCCGTGGTTGCGACCTGAGTCCAGTCGGTGCCGCTGTCGCTGCGCCAGATCTGACTGCTGTAGGCGCTGTTGGTCTCAGGGCTGCCTGTGGTGCTGCCGCCGATGATCCACACCTGCCCGTTGAACGATACGCCGCGCCCGCTGCGCGGCGAGAACTGCGCGTTCGTGGACAACGCGGTCCAATCCAGGCCGTTGCCCGTCTGCCAGACGTCGTTGGAGTAGCCCCGCTGAATTCCGCCGATCAGCGTCACGCGCTCAGGTGCGGTCTGCTCGACGACCTTCGCGAGATACGATGCGTCGAGACCGCCGGTGGGTTCGACGGTCCACGTCGCTCCGTCGGTCGTCGACCAGGCATCTAGTGCCCACTGCGTGCCACTGCTGCCAGTCGGCAGCTGACCGCCGAAGACCCACAGTCTTCCATTCATGACGAAGGCCTGGTGGCGCAAGCGCTTTGCGAAGGGTGCGCTGGGCGTGACCTGGATCCAATCGATGCCGTTGCTCGACTTCCACACGTCATTGACGGCATTGGCCGCTATGACCGGGAAGCCGGGTACGCCGGCGATGTACCACAGACTTCCGTTGTAGACGTTGAGTGACGCGTAACCGCGGCCGACGTTGCCGGCGATCGCGCCGCTCGCCGACCGCGGTGTCCAGGTCACGCCGTCGGTTGATGAGAACGTCGCTCCGCCCGAGACGGCCCACATTGCACCGTTGAACACGACGACGTTCAGATGCGTCGAGTACCAGGGCAGGGTGATGTTCGTCGCACGTTGCGTCCAGTTCACGCCGTCGGTGGACGACCAGACGTCCGCGAGGAAGTTCTGCGGAACGTTCGCTTCAGTGCGCGCGCCGCTGATGACCCACATCGCGCCGTTGTAAACGACAGCCTGGTGGAACCAGCGAGCACCGAACGGCGCAGAGGCCGTCTCGAGCCGCCAGGTCTTGCCATCCGCCGAGGACCAGATGTCGGCGAGGGTCGTGTGCGTCGCCGCCGGTGCGTCAGTCGGCAGCTGCGGCTCGCCGCCGCCGATCACCCAGTAGCGGTTGTTGAAGAAGAGAGCCGCGTGACCGATGCGCGCCGAGAAGCGCTTGGCGGCGACGAGTGTGGCACGCTCAGCGACCGTCCCGGTGCCCAAGGCGAAGTAGGCGGGCGTCGTCAGCGTTGCGTTGGAATCGTGGAACAGGTTCAAGCCAAGGGCGCCGGGCGCCTGGCCACGCGGGCACGAAGCGATGTCTTCCGGCGTGGGACAGGTATCGGCCGGCACGCTCACGAACTGCTCGTTGGAGACCTGCGGCACGAACACCTCCGAGCTCGTCTCGCTGATCCAGCCAACCATTGGCGTCGTCGTCCGCACCTTGACCGTATACGTTACCTGGGCTTGCGCGAAAGTCGCGTCGGCAGCCTTGGTTGCTGTCACCGTCGCGGATCCGACCGATATGCCAGTCGCGACTCCTGACGTCGCATCGACTGCGAGCACGCTGGCGTTGGAGCTCTGATAGGTGATCGCTCCAGTGCCGCCGCCGCCGCTTGCAGGATTCGTCATCGTGGCGCCGATCGGCACCGTCAGCGGTCCTGATTGCGCAAAAGAAATCGTCTGCCCTTGGGGCGGCGGGGGTGGCTGCTGCGGGCTGCCTCCTCCACCGCCGCCGCACGCGACGACTGCCAACGAGAAGATGATCGCGAAGTGCGTCCGTAATGCGCGCAGATTCATCTCAGACCCCCAGTGTCCTGCCGGGCGGGTGCGCTCGCTGTGGAGCGCTTCTTATATGAGCCCGGCTGCGAGCCGCAGCGTAGCAGAGGGCCCGCGCCTTCCGCGCTTATTGACGTAATTTCAGCGCTGGAAATAGTCCAAGGCCTGCAGGGCAATATCGCGGCCCCATTCCTGCAGGAAGTGTCCGCCGTCGGCGATGACGAGCGGCTCGCCGCAACCGCGGATCATCGCGTGCAGCTTGTGCATGACTTCGACGCCGAGCACCGGATCCGCCGCGCCGATTGCCATGAACGCCGGCCCGTTCCACTGCTCCGACCAGAACCTGATGGCGGCGCGGCTCTCCGCTACGCCGGGCATCGAGGCATCGGTCATCACCAGTTGCGGGAACGCGCGTACGCCGGCTTTGTAGCGGACGTCGGGAAACGGCGCGTCGTAGGCAGCAACTTCAGCGTCGGTGAGATGCGGCGTGCCGCGCTTGATCAACGCACCGACTGCGATGTCCGGATGCGAAGCCGCGTACGCGCGCCACGCGACGAATCCCGGCGTCGGCGGAGTGCCCACTGCGAGTCCGGTGTTCATCGCGATCAGCCGCGCGAGCCGCGGACGGAACCCTGCGTCGATCGGCAACGTCATGCCGATGAGACCGCCCCAATCCTGCACGACCAGCGTGACCGACCCGAGGTTCAGCCGCTCGACCAGGCGCAGCACGAAATTGCGATGGAAGTGAAAACTGTAATCGGCATCGTTCACCGGCTTGTCGGAGCGGCCGAAGCCATAGAAATCCGGCGCGACGACGCGGCAGCCGCGCGCGACGAACACCGGGATCATGCGTCGATAGAGCAAGCTCCACGACGGCTCGCCGTGCAGGCACAGGCACACATGCTGAGCGTCGCGCGGTCCGACGTCGACATATGCAGCGCGCAGGCCTTCGTAGCCCGGCAGGTCGTCGACATACTGCGGCGGATACGCGAAGTCGGGCAGGTGCGCGAATCGTTCTTCGGGCGTGCGGAGTGCTTCGATCGTCATGGGCGCAGCCTCCAGAATTTTCACGATGGTAGACTGCCGTGATGAAGATCGCGACTTACAACATCAACGGTATCGGCGCCCGGCTGCCGCGTCTGCTCGAATGGCTCGAACGCGAGTCGCCCGATGTCGCCTGCCTGCAGGAGCTCAAGGCGCCCGACCACAATTTTCCGATCGTCGCGATCCGCGCGGCCGGCTACGGCGCGATCTGGCACGGCCAGACTTCGTTCAACGGCGTCGCGATCCTGGCGAAGGGCGCCGACCCGGTCGAGATCCGCCGCGGCCTGCCGGGCGATCCCGACGACACTCACAGCCGCTACATCGAAGCAGAGGTCAATGGCGTCGTCGTCGGCTGCCTGTACCTGCCTAACGGCAATCCGCAGCCCGGCCCGAAGTTCGAATACAAGCTCAAATGGTTCGAGCGGCTGAACCAGCACGCGCAGACGCTGTACTCGTCCGGCAAGCCGGTCGTGCTGCTCGGCGACTACAACGTGGTGCCGACCGATTCCGACATCTACGATCCCAAAGGCTGGAAAAAGGACGCGCTGCTGCAGCCGGAGTCGCGCGCTGCTTATCAGCGGCTGCTCGCGCAGGGCTGGATCGACTCGCTGCGCAAGTCCCACCCCGAAGAGCGCATCTACACGTTCTGGGATTTCTTCCGCAATCACTGGCAGCGCAATGCGGGCTTGCGCATCGATCACGTGCTGTTGAACGCGACGCTCGCTCCGCGGCTGGTCAGCTGCAACGTGCACTCGTGGGTGCGCGGCCAGGAAAAAGCCAGCGACCACGCGCCGGTCTGCGTGGAGCTTGCCTAACGCCGCATGGCCAAGTGGATCGAAGACTACGCCATGATCGGCGACTGCGAGACCGCAGCGCTGGTCGGGCTAGACGGCTCGATCGACTGGCTGTGCTGGCCGCGCTTCGATTCCGATGCATGCTTCGCCGCGCTGCTCGGTACTCCCGAGCATGGGCGCTGGCTGGTTACGCCTTGCGCCGTCGACGTGAAGGTCACGCGCCGTTATCGCGAGGACACGCTGATTCTCGAAACGCGCTTCGAGACCGAGGAAGGCTGCGTGTGCGTCATCGACTTCATGCCGCCGCGCGACCTCAGCTCCGACCTCGTGCGCATCGTCGTCGGCGAGCGCGGGCAGGTCGCGATGCGCACCGAGCTCGTGATCCGCTTCGGCTACGGCAACACCGTCCCGTGGGTCACGCACATCGCGGACGACACGTGGCGCGCCATCGCCGGTCCGGACATGCTGATGCTGCGCACGCCCGCGCCGATGCGCGGCGAGAACCTGAAGTCGGTGGCGGACTTCGTCGTCAAGGAAGGCGAGTGCGTGCCATTCGTGCTGCGTTATGGGCCGTCGCATCTGCCGGACGTCGAGTTCAACGATGCAAGGCAAGCGCTCGCGAGCACCGAACGTTTCTGGCGCGAGTGGGTGCAGAAAGGTCAGCGCCCCGAGCGCTGGTGCAAAGCAGTGACGCGCTCGCTCATCACCCTGCGCGCGCTGATTTATGCGCCGACCGGCGGCATCATCGCTGCACCGACCACATCGCTTCCCGAGTGCATCGGTGGCAAGCGCAATTGGGACTATCGTTTCTGCTGGCTGCGCGATGCGACGCTGGCGCTGCTCGCGCTGATGGACGCCGGTTATTACGACGAGGCCGTCGCGTGGCGCGAATGGCTGTTGCGCGCGATTGCCGGCAGCCCGGGACAGATGCAGATCATGTACGGCGTTGCGGGCGAGCGCCGCTTGAGCGAATGGGAAGTGTCATGGCTGCCAGGCTACGAAGGATCCGCGCCGGTGCGAATCGGTAACGCGGCGCATTGCCAGTTGCAGCTCGATGTGTACGGCGAGGTGATGGACGTACTGCACCAGGCGCGTGAAGGAGGCATCGCGCAATCGGAAACCGCGTGGGCCTTGCAACGCGAGCTGCTCGAGCACCTGGACGAGATCTGGGAGCGGCCGGACTGCGGCTTGTGGGAAGTGCGCAGCGAGCCTCAGCACTTCACGCATTCGAAGATCATGGCGTGGGTCGCGTTCGATCGCGGCATCCGCGATGCCGAGGCCTATGGCTTCAAGTGTGCGCTGGAGCGCTGGAAAAAGATCCGCGCGCGGATCCACGCGGAAGTCTGCGAGCACGGCTACGACGCAAAGCGCAACACGTTCGTGCAGGCCTATGGCTCGCGGCAGCTCGATGCGAGCCTGCTGCAGATTCCTGAGCTGGGCTTCCTGCCGCCGGACGATCCGCGCGTGCTGGGCACCATTCGCGCGATCGAGCAACGACTGTTACGCGACGGCTTCGTGCTGCGCTATGACACCACAGATACGGACGACGGTTTGCCGCCGGGCGAAGGCGTATTCATCGCGTGCAGTTTCTGGCTGGCGAATGCTTACTCGATGACCGGGCGGCACGAGGAGGCCGTGGAGTTGTACGAGCGGCTGATCGCGCTGTCCAACGACGTCGGCTTGCTCGCGGAAGAGTACGACTTCCGGGAGAAGCGCCTCGTGGGCAACTTCCCGCAGGGCTTCTCGCACCTGTCGGTGATCGTGACCGCGTTCAATCTTGCGCACAGTGCCAAACCGGCGCAGCAGCGGTCGAAGGACGGCAGATGAAACGGTGACGCTCAAGTCCCCGCTGAGTCGCAGAGGAACATCGGCAGAGCGCGAGTAATACCGTTACCTTCGCTTTATGTGTGGATCTACAGTCAGGCACGCAAACGCCCTCCGCTCGGTCCATGGACAGGACGCATGCCTTCGCAATTGCATGAAGTGTTGCTGCAGCTGTTCCGCAATCGGCCGCTGCTGGCACCTGAACTGTTGCGTGACGCGCTGCATGTCGAGCTGCCGAACTTCAGCGAGGCACGGATCGATTCGGCGGATCTGACTGATGTTCAGCCCGCGGAGTATCGGGTCGACCTCGTCGTGCTGCTGCTCAATGGCGTTCCCGTTCTCGGCATCATCGTCGAAGTGCAGTTGTCACAGAACGACCGCAAGCGATTTGTCTGGCCCGTGTACGCTGCAACACTGCGAGCGCGGCTGAAGTGTCAAGTGTGCTTGCTGGCCGTCACTGTCGATGAAGTGGTGGCGCGTTGGGCGGCAAAGCCGATCGATATGGGAAATGGCAGTCGATTCGTGCCGCTGGTGCTACGTCCATCCGGCATTCCGGAAGTGACCGACGAACAGCAGGCGCAGTCAGATCCTGAATTGGCAGTGCTCTCGGCGATGGGACACGGCAAGGATGCGAACACGGACAAGGCCGTTCAGATTGCGCTGGTCGCTGAACTTGCGATTGCGGGCCTCGACCCGGATCGCTCCAAGTTGTATTTTGATCTGGTTCGTCATTCTCTCAGCGAGGCCGCCCGACGGGCGCTACAGGCCATGGATCTACGCAAATACGAATATCAGAGCGATTTTGCCCGACGCTATGTGGCTGAGGGTGAGGCAAAAGGCGAGGCCAGAGGACGGGCAGCCTTGGTCGCGAGGCTACTGGCGTCTCGTTTCGGGCCACTCAGTCACGACGTCGAGACACGAATTGCAGACGCATCGATCGCCGACTTGGATGCTGTAGGTGACCGCTTGCTTACCGCTCACACGTTGGACGAAGCGCTCGGTACGCGCTGATTCACCACGTTCTCTTAGCGAGGCCGCCCGACGGGCGCTACAGGCCATGGGTGCAGGGCTGACGCTCCACCGAGGAGAACTAGCATGAGATCTCCCGCACTGTTGTGCACGCTCGCGCTCGCGTTCGTCTGCACTGTGTCGTCAGCTGCGGATGTTGCCGACCCGCCGCCCGCTTGTGCCGCTACGATGCAGCGCGTCCTCAGTGACTTCGCACAGATCGCTCCGGGCGTGACTACTAGAGCGGACCTGAAGAAGTTTCTCCACGAGGACGGTGGGATCTTCAGCGCCAGGACGATGCGGTTCGTCCATCCGCTGTGCTCGTTTTGCAAGGTACAAGTGACCTTCAAACCGCTGAGTACAGTTGAGGATGGCGCGCTGCTGGGTACTGACAGCGACCCAGTGCTGGAGGTTTCCAAGCCCTACCTGGAGCCTATGTTCATCGATTGACCGCACTTCCAGGGCGGCCGCGCCTGCCTCGATCCGCTAGAATCGGCGGCCTATGGACCCGACGCCCCCGCCCGACCGCCTCAGCCTCGCCGCGATCCGCGCCGCGCACGAGCGCATCCGCGATTACATCCACCGCACACCGGTGTTGACCAGCGGGACGCTCGATCGGCAATCGGGCGGCCAGTTGTTCTTCAAGTGCGAGAATTTGCAGAAGGCCGGCGCCTTCAAGGCGCGCGGTGCGACCAATGCCGTCTTCTCGTTGTCCGACGCTGAAGCTGCACGCGGTGTCGCGACGCACTCCTCCGGCAATCACGCCGCGGCGCTCTCGCGCGCGGCGAAGTTGCGCGGCATTCCCGCCTACATCGTGATGCCGAACAACGTGCCCAAGGCGAAGCGCGCATCGGTCGAGCGTCTCGGCGGCAAGATCGTCTTCTGCGAGCCGACGATTCCAGCGCGTGAGGCCGCCGCTGCGAAGATCGTCGCCGAAACCGGCGCAGCGCTCGTGCATCCGTACGATGACTATCGAGTGATGGCGGGGCAAGGCACTGCAGCGCTCGAGTTGCTGGAGCAGGCGCCGGATCTCGACATCATCGTCTCGCCCATCGGCGGCGGCGGATTGATCAGCGGCACCGCAGTCGCGGCGAAGAGCCTGAAGCCCGGTATTCGCGTGATCGGCGCGGAGCCCGCGGGCGCCGACGATGCGAGCCGTTCGTTCAAAGCGGGCAAGCGCATCCCGCTGACGCAGGCGAACACGATCGCCGACGGGCTGCGCGGCTCGCTGAGCGATCGCACGTTCACGGAAATCCGCACGCATGTCGACGATGTCGTCACGGTGTCCGAGGAGTCGATCGTCGCCGCGATGCGCGCCGTGTGGGAAATCCTGAAGATCGTGATCGAGCCCTCGGGTGCCGTCTCGTACGCGGCGATCGTCGAGAACAGGATCGACGTGCGCGGCAGGCGCGTCGGCATCATCCTGACTGGCGGCAATCTCGATCTCGATTCGCTGCCCTGGAAATGACCGCCGAGCGCGAAACTGTTCTACATAGCTGGTGCCGGCAAACGGATTGGGCGGCGCCGACGATCGTGGGCGGCGCGGGCGCGCGGATTCATACAGAAGATGGCCGCAGCATTCTAGACATGAGCAGTCTCGCGGAGTGCAATGGCCTCGGCCATCAGCATCCGCGTGTGGTTGCCGCGATCAGGCAGCAGGCTGAGCAGCTCTGCTTCGTGACCAATGCGTGGGGCGCTCAACCGCGCGCGCGGCTCGCGGACATGCTGCTGGAGAAATCGGGGTTCGCGGGCGGACGCGTATTCTTCACGCTCGCCGGCGCCGATGCCAACGAGAACGCCGTGAAGATTGCGCGACAGGCCGCGCGCAAGCTGCGCGGCAAGATCATTGCTCGCGACCGGTCGTATCACGGCGCGAGCTACGCGACGATGGCACTGTCGGGCGACAGTCGCACCAGTCATCAAGTCGATGCCAATGCGTTCGGCGTCGTGCGTGCGTTGCCTCCCTACGCTTATCGCTGCCCGTTCGGCACGACGAGCGAAGCCGAATGCGGTGAGCGCAGCGCCGCGCACATCGGCGAGTTGATCGACACTCACGGCGATGCACAGGTCGCTGCCGTGCTGATGGAGCCGAACGCTGGTACGAACGGCATCGTCGCGCCTGAGAACTACTGGCCGCTGCTGCGGGCGTACACGCGCGAACGCCGCGTCTATCTGATCGCAGACGAAGTGATGAGCGGCTTCGGCCGCTGCGGCGAATGGTTTGCGTGGCAGCGCTACGGCGAAGACGGTCGTCCGGATCTGATGACTCTCGCGAAAGGCCTGACGGGTGCACATCTGCCGCTCGGCGCCGTCGTGATGTCGGCAGAGATCGCGCGCAAGCTCGAGAACGAGATGCTGTACACCGGACTGACCTATTGCGGACATCCGCTGTCGTGCGCTGCGGGTGTCGCCGCTGTCGAGGCGTACGAGAGCGAAGGCCTGATCGAGCGCTCGCGCCGGCTGGGCGCGCAGATGTATCGCGAGCTGCGCAAGCTTCAGGAGCGTCATGCGATTGTCGGCGACGTGCGCGGGGGTCACGGCCTGTTCGCGGTGGTCGAGCTCGTGCGCGATCGTGCATCGAGAGCGCCGCCGGTCCCGTGGCCCGAAGCGCATCCGGCGCTGCTCAAGCTGGTGAAGGATGCAATGGCGCGCGATGTGTCGTTCGCGACCCGCGGGAATCTGATCCTGCTCGCGCCGCCGCTGGTCATCGAGGAAAAGGAGCTGCAGGACGCGTTGTCGTTGCTGGATGCATTGCTCGGCGAGATGACGTTATAGGGGAGTCGGGCCAAAGCCCGACCTACATATGAGCTACAAGCTGACGTATTCCACGATGTTTGATCCGCCGCCGGAAATGCACGCGCGTTTCGATGCGGCCATGCGCGAGGTGCGCGCTCAGCTCGGTCGCAGACAGCTGCTGCACATCGACGGCGCTGATGTCGACGCAGCGACGGCGCGAGACAAGCGCAGCCCCATCGATCGCGAGTGGCTGCTCGGTTCGTTCGCCCAGGCCGCTCCGCAGGAAGTCGACCGCGCAATGGCTGCCGCGGCCGCCGCGTTTCCGAAGTGGCGGGCGACGCCGCCGCAGGAGCGCATGCGTCTGCTGCGCAAAGTCGCGCAGCTGATCGAGCAGCGCGTCTATCAGATCGGCGCGGCGCTCACGCTCGAAGTCGGCAAGAACCGCATGGAAGCTCTCGGCGAAGTGCAGGAGACAGCGGATTTCTTCAACGTCTACTGCGACGACTTCGAGCGCCAGCAGGGCTTCGATCACGCGCTGCCGAACGATCCGCTGCCGAATGCGGTGTCGCGCAATCGCAGCGTGATGAAGCCCTATGGCGTGTGGGTCGTCATCAATCCGTTCAACTTTCCGTTCGCGCTGGCGGGCGGGCCGGTTGCGGCGGCGCTCGTGACCGGCAACACGGTCGTGCTGAAAGGTGCGAGCGAAACGCCGTGGGCCGGCCGCCTGCTCGCGGATTGCTTGCGCGACGCCGGATTGCCGCCGGGCGTGTTCAACTATCTGATGGGCCCCGGCGGCGCGATCGGCGACGTACTGGTGCAGGACCGGCGCACGGCCGGCGTGACGTTCACCGGCTCGTACGCGACCGGCATGCACATCATCCGCACCCTCGCGAACGGCAAGTATCCGCGTCCGTGCATCGCCGAGATGGGCGGCAAGAATGCGGGCATCGTCACCGCAGCCGCGGATCTCGAACGTGCCGCCACTGGCATCATCCGCAGCTCGTTCGGCATGGGCGGGCAGAAGTGCTCGGCGCTGTCGCGGCTGTACGTGCAGGCAGCGGTGGCCGACGAGCTGATCGAGCGCATCAGCAAAAAAGTCGCAGCGCTCGGCGTCGGCGATCCGACTCGCGCCGAGAACTGGCTCGGGCCCGTCGTCAGCGAGCAAGCGCAGCGCGACTATCTGTCGTACATCGAGCGGCTGCGCAGCTCGGGCGCGCATATCCGGTTCGGCGGACGCGCGCCGGCGGAGGGCGATCTGGGGCGCGGCTTCTACGTGCTGCCGACGCTCGCCGAGGCGCAGGCGGACGATGCGCTGTGGCGCGAAGAGATGTTCCTGCCGATCGTGATGCTGCGGCGGATCCGCGACCTCGACGAAGGCCTCGCGCTCGCGAACGATTCCGAGCTCGGGCTCACCGCCGGAATCTACGGCTCGCCGCCGGAAGTCGAGCGATTTTTCCGGGACATCGAAGCGGGCGTAGCCTATGCGAACCGCGCGCAGGGTGCTACGACCGGCGCGTGGCCCGGCTACCAGCCGTTCGGCGGCTGGAAGGGCTCGGGCAATACGGGCAAGGCGATCGCCTCGTTCTACTATCTCGCGCAGTACATGCGGGAGCAGTCACAGACGGTTGTAGAGTAGGAGCGGCCATGAAATCTCCGCATATCAAGACAGCGCTGCCCGGTCCGAAGGCCGAGGCGATGCTCAAGCGCGACGCGCTGGTCGTGTCGCCTTCCTATCCGCGCGACTATCAGTTCGTGATCTCGCACGCCAAGGGCGCGGAAGCGTGGGACGTCGACGGCAACCGCTTCCTCGACTTCATGGCCGGCATCGCGGTGGCCGGCACCGGGCACAGTCATCCGCAGGTCGTGCAGGCGATCACTGCAGCGGCGCAGAAGTTCATCCACATCTCCAGCGACTACTGGCACGAGAACCAGATTGCGCTCGGCGAAAAGATCGCCGCGCTGAATCCGGTCGGCGAGCCGGCGATGAGCTTCTACTGCCAGAGCGGCACCGAAGCAGTCGAAGCCGCACTGAAGCTCGCGCGCGCCGTGAGCGGACGCGGGCGTTTCATCGGCTTCCTCGGCGGTTTCCACGGTCGCACGATGGGCTCGCTGTCGTTCACCTCGAGCAAGTACACGCAGCAGAAGGGCTTCTTCCCGACGATGCCTGGCGTGACGCACGTGCCGTATCCGAATCCGTACCGCCCGCTGCTCGCGGGCAACGATCAGGGTGCGGCGGTGCTCAACTACATCGAGAAAGTGCTGTTCACGAGCAACGTGCCGTCGACCGAAGTCGCGGCGATCCTGGTCGAGCCGATCCAGGGCGAGGGCGGCTATCTCGTTCCGCCCGACGGCTTCCTGCCAGGCCTGCGCGCGCTGTGCGACCGGCACGGCATTCTGCTGATCTTCGACGAAGTGCAGTCGGGCATCGGCCGCACCGGCAAGATGTTCGCGGCGGAGCACTTCGGCGTCAAACCGGACATCATGACGCTCGCCAAAGGTCTCGGCTCGGGCCTGCCGATCGGTATGGCGGTCGCGAAGAAATCCATCATGGAGCGTTGGCACCGCGGCGCGCACGGCAACACTTACGGCGGCAATCCGGTGTGTTGCGCGGCGGCGCTCGCGACGCTCGATCTCGTGTCGTCGGAGTACTGCGCCAATGCAGCGCGCGTCGGAGAATACTTCATCGGCAAGCTGCGCGAGCTGCAAGCCAAGCACGCATGCATCGGCGAAGTGCGCGGCAAGGGCCTGATGCTCGGCATGGAGCTGGTCGAAGACCGGACGACGAAAGTGCCGGCGACGCGTCTCACCGAGAAGGTGATCAGGCAGGCCTACCAGAATGGCTTGCTGCTGCTGTCGTGCGGGCAAAGCACGATCCGCTTCATGCCGCCGCTGATGATCACGAAGGAGCACGTGGACGAGGCGATGACGATTCTCGACGCCACGCTCGCCGAATCGCAGAACGCGTGAGTCTCACGCGAACAGCAGCGGGGTCGGTTGCAGTGCTCGCGCTGGCGGTAGCCACTTCCGCCGTAGCCCAGCGCGAGCCGGTGCTGAAGCAGATCGATCTGCCGCATTCTTATTACTACCGCGAGATGTACCTGCCGCAGCTGACGAGCGGCCCGTCGAGCGTCGCGTTCTCGCCCGACGGCGAGTCGCTCGTGTACAGCATGGCCGGCTCGCTGTGGCGACAGAAGATCGGCGCGGAGCAGGCGACCGAGCTGACGCACGGTCCGGGCTACGACTATCAGCCGGACTGGTCGCCCGATGGCCGCCACATCGTCTTCGCGCGCCACGACAACAATGCGATCGAGCTGTGGCAGCTCGACATCCCGGCCGGCACGGCGCAACAGCTCACGACGAGCGATGCCGTAAACGTCGAGCCGCGCTACTCGCCCGACGGCAAGCGACTCGCGTACGTCTCGACTGCCGGCAGCGGTCATTTCAATTTGTTCGTCGCGTCGATCGAGGGCGACAAACTGGGCGCGCCGCGCGCAGTCGTGGCGCCGCACGAGAGCAAGATCGAGCGCTACTACTATTCGAAGCACGATCACTCGATCAACCCGTCGTGGACGCCGGACGGCAAGCGCCTGGTGTTCGTCTCGAATCGCGAGATCGCGTACGGCACGGGCGATCTGTGCAGCGCCGACGTCGACGGCGGCGCCTTCGGCTGCTTCGTGCACGAAGAGACCAGCTGGCGCGCGCGCCCCGAAGTGGCGCCCGACGGGCGCCGCGTGCTGTACAGCAGCTACCAAGGCCGCCAGTGGCATCAGCTCTGGCTCACCACGCTTGCGGGCGACGCGCAGTTGCCGCTGACATTCGGCGACTTCGATGCGACTGCCGCGCGCTGGTCGCCCGATGGCCGGCGCATTGCGTACATCAGCAACGAAGAGGGCAACCTGTCGTTGTGGGTGCTCGAAGTTGTGGGCGGCGCGCGCACGCGCATCGTCGCACGGGATCGCCAATACATGCGCCAGATGGGCACGCTGCGCGTGCGGTTGACCTCGGACGCCAGTCGGGCTGAAGCCCGACCCACACCAATAGCAGGCCGCATTAGCGTGATCGGCGGCGACAACCGCTACTACGCTCCGGACGATCGCTGGATACACGCGGATGACGGCTTCGATCCGGTGCGGGTGCCGGCGGAGCTGCGCTATTTCCATTGTCCTGGGGAGTGCATGGTCTCGGTGCCTGCGGGCGAGGCTTACGTGACTGCGTGGCGCGGTCAGGAGCACACGCCGGTGCGCCAGCAAGTCCAGGTGCGCACAGACCAGGCGAATGTCGCGACTGCGGTGTTGCAGCCGCTGCACCTTCCGGACTGGGCACCGCGCGCGGTGACGGCGGATCTGCACGTGCACATGAACTACGGCGGCCACTATCGCAACACCGAAGAGAACCTCATCCAGCAGGCGCGCGCTGAAGACCTGGACGTCGTGTACAACCTGATCGTCAACAAGGAGCAGCGCATTCCGGATATCGCGCGCTTCGATGCGACGCCGCGGCGCGATGCCAGCGGCATCACGATCTTCCGTAACCAGGAGTACCACACGAGCTACTGGGGCCATCTCGGCCTGCTGCATCTCGAGCGTTACCTGACGCCGGACTTCAGCGCCTACCAGCACAGCGCACTGACTTCGCCGTATCCGCACAACGGAGTGATCGCCGACCTGGTGCACGCGCAGCACGGTCTCGTCGGCTACGTGCATCCGTTCGACACGGTGCCCGCACCGGAAAGCGATTCGATCACGAACGCGTTGCCGGTCGATGTCGCGCTCGGCAAGGCGGACTACGTCGAGATCGTCGGCTTCGCCGATCACAAGGCGACGGCCGCGGTCTGGTACAAGCTGCTGAACCTCGGCTTCCGCGTGCCGACCGGGTCGGGCACCGACGCGATGGCGAACTATGCGAGCCTGCGCGGACCGGTCGGCATGAATCGCGTGTACCTGAACACCGGCGGCAGCGCGGAGCCGGCTGCGCTGTACCAGGCGCTCAAGGAAGGACGCACTTTCGCGAGCAACGGTCCGCAGCTCGCGCTCGACATCGATGGCAAGGCGCCTGGCGACACGCTGACGATTCCGGCAGGCGGCCAGACCGTGCGCTATCGGGCGGCCTTGCGCTCGCCGGTCGCCGTCGATCACTTCGAGGTCGTGCAGAACGGCCACGTGGTCGCGAGTCACAAGCTGAAGCAGGCGCGCACGCAGGCCGACGTGTCCGGACAGCTCAAGCTGCGCGCCAGCGGCTGGATCGTGCTGCGCGCCTGGAACGACGGCGCCGATCCGCTGATCATGGACCTCTATCCTTACGCCACGACCAGCCCCATTTACGTGAGCGTCGGCGGCGCGCCGACGAATTCGCCTGCGGACGCGCAATATTTCGTACACTGGCTCGACCGCACGATCGCGGCGGCCGAAGGCCGGACCGACTACAACGACGACCGCGAGCGCCGCGAGACGCTCGAATATCTGCAAGCAGCGCGGGCCGTGTACGTTCAGAAGGCGCAACAGCAGTGATCCCATGAGCGAACCCCAGCAGACCTCCGCGCCGCCGCGCCAGCTCGGTTTCTGGATGTGCCTCGCCCTGGTCGTCGGCAACATGATCGGTTCGGGCGTGTTCCTGCTGCCCGCTTCGCTGGCGGCCTTCGGCCTGAACAGCATCACCGGCTGGATTTTCACTGCGAGCGGCGGTGTGCTGCTCGCGATCGTGTTCGCGCAGCTGGCGCGCGTCTACCCGCAGGCGGGCGGTCCGTATCTCTACCCGCGCGTCGCTTTCGGCGAATGCTGCGGTTTCGTCATGGCCTGGGGTTACTGGATGTCGGTCTGGGTCGGCAACGCTGCGATCGCGATCGGCAGCGTCGCGTATCTCGCGGAGCTCGTGCCGGCCCTCAAGACGACGCCGGGGGCTCCGGTGCTGACGTCAGTCGCTCTGATCTGGATCCTGACATTCTTGAACTGGCGCGGCGTGAAGCAGATGGGCGTGTTCCAGCTGGTCACGACGGTGCTGAAGATCATGCCCCTGCTCGCGGTGATCGTGCTCGCGTTCCTGCTGCTCGGGCGTGGTGACGCGACGGTGATCAAGGTCGAGCCGCAACCGTTGTCGATCTCTGCAATGACGGCTGCCGCGATCCTGACGCTCTGGCCGCTGCTCGGGCTCGAGTCCGCGACCGTGCCGGCGGAAAACGTCATCGACCCTCAGCGCAACATCCCGCGCTCGACGCTGTGGGGCACTATCGTCACCGCGCTGATCTACGTGATTGCATGCTCGGCAGTGATCCTGCTGATTCCCGGCTCGCAGTTGAAGAGCTCGAGCGCACCCTTTGCCGACGTGATGCGCCTGTTCTGGGGCGATTGGGCCGCGAGCGCGCTCGCGCTGTTCGCGTTCATCAGCGGCTTCGGTGCGCTCAACGGCTGGATCCTGATCCAGGGCGAAATGCCGCGCGTGCTGGCGAAGGAAAGGATCTTCCCGGAGTTGTTTGCGCACGAGTCGCGCTACCGAACCCCCGACTACTCGCTGTTCATCACCAGCGCGCTCGTGACGATCGTCCTGCTGCTGAACCTGAGCAGCTCCATGGTCGACGTATTCACGAAGATCATCCTGATCGCCACTCTGGCGTACCTGGTGATGTACCTGTTCTGCTCGGCCGCAGCCTTCTGGCTGGCGCTGCGCGGCGATATGGGCCTGCAAGGGCGACGGCTGCTGTGGCTGATAGTAGTAGCCATCCTTGGTGCGCTCTATTCCGTCTGGACGCTATGGGGCGCCGCGTCCTTTCCAGCGGAGATGGGCGGCATCGGCATCGAGGCGTTCTGGTGGGGCATGGGGCTGTTCGCGCTCGGGCTGCCGTTGTATTTCCTGCTGAAGTGGTGGCAGCGCCGCGTCGCGAGCCCAGTCGTCGCGACCTCGCAGACTTAAGCCGCTCTTTTCCGTACCTCGCTCATGCAACGCGATCCGCGCTACGACATTCTGTTCGAGCCCGTCCGTATCGGCCCGGTGACCGCGAAGAACCGCTTCTTCCAGGTCCCTCACTGCAACGGCATGGGTCACGCCATGCCCGAGGCGCACGCGGCGATGCGCGCGGTCAAAGCCGAAGGCGGGTGGGCTGTCGTCAGCACCGAGGAGTGCGAGATCCATCCGTCGGGCGACATCTCGCCGTACGTCGAAGCGCGCCTGTGGGACGATCACGACATCCCTGCGCTGGCGCTGATGTGCGAGAAGGTGCACGCGCACGGCGCGCTTGCGGCCGTCGAGCTGACGCACAACGGACCGACGTCGTCGAATCTGTATTCGCGCGAAGTTGCGATCGCTCCTTCGCATCAACCTCTCAAGTACGGTTATCCGCAGCAGGCGCGGGCGATGACGTTGCGCGACATCCGCGACTATCGTCGCTGGCATCGTGACGCTGCGCTGCGCGCCAAACGCGCCGGTTTCGACATCGTGTACGTGTACGCGGCGCACGACCTGTCGCTCGCGATGCATTTCCTGCAGCAGCGGCGCAATCATCGTCGCGACGAATACGGCGGGTCGCTCGAGAACCGCGTGCGCATGTTGCGCGAGCTGATCTCCGACACGAAAGAAGCAGTCGGCGACAAGTGCGCAGTGGCGGTGCGGTTCGCGACCGAGGAATTCATCGGAGTCGAGGGCGTGCGCGAGAGCGAAGCGCGCGAGGTCGTGCACATGCTCGCCGACCTGCCGGACCTGTGGGACGTCAACATCGCCGCGTGGCACATGGACTCGCAGAGTTCGCGTTTCGCCGGCGAGGGCTACCAGGAGCCGTTCACCGGCTGGGTGAAGAGCATGACCAGCAAGCCGGTCGTCGGCGTCGGTCGCTTCACGTCGCCGGACACGATGGTCGGACAGATCCGCCGCGGCGTGCTCGACTTCATCGGTGCGGCGCGCCCTTCGATCGCGGATCCGTTCCTGCCGCGCAAGATCGAGGAGGGCCGGGTCGAGGACATCCGCGAGTGCATCGGCTGCAACATCTGCGTGACCGGCGACATGACCTCCACGCCGATCCGCTGCACGCAGAACCCGACGATGGGCGAGGAGTGGCGCAAGGGCTGGCATCCGGAGCGCATCGCGCCGGGCAAGAGCAGCAAGCGCGTGCTGGTCGTCGGCGCCGGTCCTGCCGGTCTGGAAGCCGCGCGCGCACTCGGTCAGCGCGGCTACGAAGTGCACCTTGCGGAAGCTTCCCGCGAGCTCGGCGGCCGTGTGAATCTCGAAGCGCGCCTCCCCGGTCTCGCGCAATGGGCGCGCGTGCGTGACTGGCGCGTAACACAGCTGCAGAAGATGGCGAACGTCGCGATCTATCGCGAGAACGACATCGGCGCGAACGACGTGCTGGAATTCGGCGCGGAGCGCGTCGTGCTCGCGACGGGCTGTCACTGGCGCCGCGACGGCTACGGCCGCAGCAATGGCGCGGCGATTCCGGGCTTCGATTCGGTCCACGTGTTCACGCCGGACGACCTGATGCGTGGGCGCATGCCCGACGGCCCGGTGCTGCTGTTCGACGACGATGCCTTCTACATCGGCAGCGTGATGGCGGAAGTCCTGCGTGCAGCAGGCCGCGAGGTGGTCTACGTAACGCCGGACGATGTGGTCGCTTCATGGACAACGTACACGCAGGAGTACCGGCACGTGCAGCAGCGCCTGCGCTCGCTGGGCATGCAGATCGTGACCGGGCACAACATCGCCGCGGTCGACGGTGATGGTGCGCAACTCATATGCGTATACAGCGGTCGCGAGCAACGAGTGAGCTGCGCTTCCGTGCTCGCTGTGACCGCTCGCTTGCCGAACGACACGCTGGAAACGTCACTTCTGGCGCTTGCAAGCGATTGGCAATCGTCTGGTGTAGAGGCAGTCACTGCGATCGGCGATTGCCATGCTCCCGGCCTGATCGTGCACGCTGTCTACGCAGGGCATCGCTACGCGCGCGAGCTCGACGAGCCGGCCGAAGGTGAAGTTTGTTTTCGACGGCGCGCATCGCAGCCACCGATGACGTAAAGTCGGCAGTGGGGGACTGGAGACACTATGGCGACAGATCAGACTGCCAAAGACCATTCCTACGATGCCATCGTCATCGGCACCGGCATCACCGGCGGCTGGGCCGCGAAGGAGCTCACCGAGAAAGGCCTGAAGACGCTGGTCCTGGACCGCGGCCGCGACGTAAAGCACGGCGACTACCCGACGGCGACCAAGGACATCTGGCAGTTTCCCTACGGCGGCCGCGCCACTGACGAAGACCTCAAGCGCCAGGCCGTCGCCGCGCGCAGCGGCTACGCGATCACGCAGGCGTCGAAGCACTGGTTCGTCGACGACACCGAGCATCCGTACGTCGAGCTCCAGCGCTTCGACTGGATCCGCGGCTATCACGTCGGCGGCCGCTCGATCATGTGGGGCCGGCAGAGCTATCGCTGGAGCGACCTCGACTTCTCCGCGAACGCGAAGGACGGCGTCGCGGTCGACTGGCCGGTCCGCTATGCCGAGATCGCGCCGTGGTACGACCACGTCGAGAGCTTCATCGGCGTGAGCGGCCGCGCCGAGGGACTGGCGCAGCTGCCGGACGGTAAGTTCCTGCCGCCGATGGATCTCAACTGCGTCGAGACTCACTTGCAGCAGACGATGGCCGAGAAGTTCAAGCGCAAGCTGACTATCGGCCGTGTCGCGCACCTGACCGCTCCGCTCGCACACAGCCCGCAGCGCGGTACCTGCCAGTATCGCAATCTGTGTATTCGCGGTTGTCCGTACGGCGCCTACTTCAGCAGCAATTCGAGCACGCTGCCGGCGGCGGAAGCCACCGGCAACATGACGCTGCGCCCGAATTCGATCGTGTCGGAGATCATTTACGACGAGGGCAAGGGCCGCGCCAGCGGCGTGCGCGTGATCGACGCCGAAACGAAGGAGCAACACGAGTTCACTGCCCGCGTGATCTTCCTGTGCGCCTCGACGTTCGGCTCGGCACACGTCATGTTGAACTCGGTATCGAAGCGCTTTCCGAACGGCTTCGGCAACGACAGCGGCGAGCTCGGCTGCAACATCATGGATCATCACCTCGAGGTCGGCGCCGGCGCGCTCGTCGACGGTCACACCGACGAGTACTACACCGGTCGCCGGCCCAACGGCTTCTACATTCCGCGCTATCGCAACCTCGGCGGCGAGCAGCGCGACTACATCCGCGGCTTCGGCTACCAGGGCGGCGCGGGGCGGCTCGGCTGGACGCGCCTGATGCTCGACACGACGCTCGGCCCGGACCTGAAACAGCAGGCGGCGACGCCGGGCCCGTGGTACATCCGCATGGGCGGCTTCGGCGAGATCCTGCCGAATCACGCGAATCGCGTGACGCTGGATCGCACGCGCAAGGACAAGTGGGGACTGCCGCTGCTGGCGTTCGACGCGCAGCTGCGCGAGAACGAGCTGAAGATGCGCAAGGACATGGCGAACGACGCCGCGGAGATGCTCGCGGCCGCCGGTTTCCGCGAGGTGAAGACGTTCGACCGCGCGACCGGCGTCGGGCTCGGCATCCACGAGATGGGCACCGCGCGCATGGGCAAGGATCCGAAGACGTCGGTGCTCAACAAGTGGAACCAGGTGCACGCCTGCAGGAACGTGTACGTCACCGACGGCTCGTTCATGGTGTCGAGCGCGTGTCAGAACCCTTCGCTGACTTACATGGCGTTCACCGCGCGCGCGGTCGATCACGCCGTCGGCGAGCTGAAGCGGATGAATATCTGATGAGCGATACCCGCATGAACCGACGCGAACTGATCCAGCGTGTTGCGTGGCTAATGGGCGGCGCGATCTCGGCGCCGGCGGTGCTCGGCGTGCTCAATGGCTGCTCGCCGAAGCCGAGCGGTGCGAGCTGGACTCCGCTGTTCCTGAGCAAGGAGGAGGGCGCGATCGTCGAGGAGGTCGCCGACCTCATCCTGCCGCGCACCGACACGCCGGGCGCGCGCGATGTCGGCGTGCCGGCATTCATCGACGTGATTCTCAAGGATGCATATCCGAGCGAAGACCAGGCGCGCTTCGTGAGCGGCCTGAAGGACTTCGACTCCGAAGCGCAGCGCGCGCAGGGCAAGCCATTCCTGCAGCTGTCGCAGGCGCAGCGCCTGGCATTCCTGCAGCAGATTCACGACGCGGCGGCGAGCGCAGAGCACGCGCAGGCGGACGATCAGGACATTCCGGCGTCGCAGCGCAAGCGACCGTTCGTGCTGATGATGAAGGAGCTCACGCTGCTGGGATTCTTTACGTCGGAAGTGGGTGCGACGCAGGTCTTGCAGTACGTCGCGGTGCCGGGCGGCTTCCAGGCCTGCATTCCCATCGCGCAAGCGGGCAACGGCAAGGAGTGGGCCACCGAAACGAGTTTGAGATTCTGAGGTGTCCGTGAGCTGTAGGTCGGGCTTCAGCCCGACTTCTGCAGAGTTGGGCTAAAGCCCAACCTACACTGCCTGACTCTTCCTCTTCCTCCTCCGTACGATCCCCGCCTCGTTCGTCGTCTCGTAGAACACCAGCAATACCAGCGCCACTCCCAGCGGCACCAGCTCGTACACCGCGCGATACGCGAGCACGGAACCCACCAGCTTCCCGGGCGGCACCTGCGGCAGCATCAGGAACAGCGCCGCTTCCAGCACGCCGAGCCCCGCTGGCACGTTGCTCATCTGGCCCGCGACGAACGCGAGGCAATACACCGCGACGAACGCCGGCCACGTCATGTGCAGCTCGGGCGGCATGAACAGATAGAGGATCGTCGTCATCAGCGAGATCTGCACCAGCCCGAAGCCGATCTGCACTAGCGCGTCGCGCAGCGACGGCAGGCGGATCGACTGACCGCGGAGGGTGATCGGTGCGGTGCGCGTCGCGACGAACGCCAGCCAGCCCACGTCTTTCGCCAGCCCGAGCACGCCGAAGATCGCCACGACGGCGAATGGCAGCTGAAACGCGCGGCTCGCTTCCTCGAGGTGCAACAGCAGCGACAGATCGATCAGCCAGCCCACGCCGAACACATACGGCATCGCGACCAGCAGGATCACCGCGCCGATTTCCTTGAGCGACAGTCCCTCGGGCGCGTACATGCGATAGCGCAGCGCGCCGCCGCTGACCATGGCGACGCCAATGGCGCGGCCGAGCGGGTTGGCGATGACCGCTGTGCGAAAGGCCTGCCGGCGCAGGTTGCGGCCGCTCGCGAGCCGGACCGCGATGCCTTCGTACAGGCCGACGGTCGTATACACGCCGGCGGAACACAGCAGCGCGGCGATCACGATCGGCAAGGGCACTGCGCTCAGGTGCTGCGCGACGTCCGCGAAGTCGATCTCCTCGAGACGTCGGAACAGCACCCACGCGGCGCCGGCGGCAATCGATACCCACAGCAGCGGCAGCAGTCGCTTGAGAGCGCTTTGCGGAACTTTGGTCATTCCTCAGCCTAGAATCCTGACATGAGCCTTTTTGCAGACCTCGTCGCCGTCTCGCGGCGCGTCGGTGCAACGAATGCGCGCCTCGTAAAGGTCCGCGAGCTCGCTGCGCACCTGCGCGCGGTCGAGCCCGGCGAGATCGACACCGCCGTGCATTATTTGTCCGGTGAAGTTCCGCAGGGCCGATTCGGCATCGGCTACGCGGTCCTGCGCAAGGCGAGTGAGCAGGGCGGTGCGGCCGCGTCCGCCGGCCTGACGATCGACGATGTGGACCGGAGCCTCGCGGCAATCGCGGCAATTCGCGGGTCGGGTTCGTCGGCCCGGCGTGCGCAGGCTTTGCAGGAGCTGTTCGCGCGAGCGACGCCCGACGAGCAGGAATTTCTCATCCGGCTGCTGGTCGGCGAGCTGCGGCAAGGTGCGCTCGAAGGGGTGATGGTCGACGCGGTCGCTGCAGCGGCGGATATACCGGTCGAGCACATCCGCCGGGCCGCGATGTATGCGAAGAATCTCGGTGCGGTTGCGCGGGCCGCGCTGACCGAGGGCGCCGGGTCGCTCGCGCAGTTCCAGCTGGCGCCGCTGTCGCCGATCGCACCGATGCTCGCGCAGGTCGCTGCGGACGTCGGCGAAGCGCTGGCGCAGCTCGGCGGCGAGGTTGCGTTCGAATGGAAGATGGACGGCGCGCGCATCCAGCTGCACAAGGTCGGCGACTCCGTGCGCATCTACACGCGCAGCTCGAACGAGGTAACCGCGGCCGTCCCGGAGATCGTCGAGACGGTGCAGGGCCTGCCGGCGCGCGAGATGATCCTCGACGGCGAGGCAATCGCGTTCAACGCCAACGGCCGGCCGCATCCGTTCCAGGTCACGATGCGCCGCTTCGGCCGCAAGCTCGACGTCGAGAAGCTGCGCGGCGACTTGCCGATGCAGGCGTTCTTCTTCGACTGCCTGCACTTCGCAGGCGAGACTCTCACCGGCCGGCCTGCCCGCGAGCGCTTCGCCGCGCTCGCCAATGCCCTACCGGCGGCACTGATCATTCCGCGTCTCATCACTGCTTCGGCGACCGAGGCACAGGCTTTCTACGATGCGGCGATCGAGGCCGGGCACGAAGGCCTGATGGCAAAGTCGCTCGATGCACCGTACGAAGCCGGCAACCGCGGCGCGAGCTGGCTCAAGATCAAGCGCGCGCACACGCTCGACCTGGTCGTGCTCGCGGCGGAATGGGGCCACGGCCGCCGCACCGGCAAGCTCTCCAACCTGCATCTCGGCGCGCTCGATCCCGCGACCGGCGAATACGTGATGCTCGGCAAGACCTTCAAGGGGCTCACTGACGCGTTGCTCGAATGGCAGACGCGGGAGCTGCAGGCGCGCGAGATTCGCAACGACGGCTGGACCGTATACGTGCGGCCGGAGCTGGTGGTGGAGATCGCCTTCAGCGATCTGCAGGCGAGCTCGCGCTATCCGGGCGGACTCGCGCTGCGCCTCGCGCGTGTCAAGCGTTATCGCACGGACAAACGCGTCGACGAAGCGGACACGATGACGATGGTCTGGAAGATCTTCGAAGCTCAGCAGCGGTGACCGGCGCCGGCCCGCGGTCCAGTTTTGTGACTGGAACGCGGCGCAGGCGGTGCGCGAGAGTCTGTGGACGATCACGCACAAGGAGTCATCGCCATGAAAGCTCGTATTCGGATGGCGGCCGCGGCCTGCGGCCTGCTGCTTTCGACCTCTGTCCTGTCTGCCAACGATCCGGTGCTCGAGTGGAACGCGATCATGATCAGCACCACCGCCGGGCAGAATCCGATCGTCCAGGCACGCTTTGCCACGATCACGCAGCTCGCGGTGTTCGAAGCCGTGAATGCCATCGACCAGGATTTCGATCCGTACCTGGGCACGGTGGTCGCGCCAACGACCGCGTCCGCCGATGCGGCCGCGATTGCCGCAGCGCATGCGGTATTGAAGAACTATTTCCCGGCTGACGGTGACGCGCTCGATGCGGCTCGCGCCACGTCGCTCGCTGCCATCGCCGATGGCCTCCCCAAGCAGCAGGGACTTGCAGTGGGCGAGGCGGCAGCGGCCGCGATGATTGCACTGCGCACCGACGACGGCTCCGCCCCGCCGGAATTCTACGTGCCCGCATCCACCGCGGCCGGCGAGTGGCAGCCCACGCCGAGTTGTCCGCCGGCCGGCGGCGTGCTGCTGCAGTGGCGGAATCTGCGCCCATTCTCGATCGAGACCACGGATCAGTTCCGCGCTGCGCCGCCGCCGGCGTTGACGAGCAAGCGCTACGCGCGCGACTTCTGGGAGGTGCGCCTGGTCGGCGGTGTCGACAGCCGATTCCGGTCGCAGAGTCGCGCCGATGTGGCGCGGTTCTACGCGGCAGCAGCGCCGGTTCCGGTATGGAACGCAGCGGCCTCGCAGGTCGTCGTCGAGCAGGGCCGATCGACGTCAGAAAAAGCGCGGGCGCTCGCGCTGGTGAACGTAGCGATCAGCGACGCGCAGGCGACGGTGTTCGAGACCAAGTATCACTATCACTTCTGGCGCCCTGAGACGGCGATTCGCGGCGGCGATGCCGACGGCAACGTGCTCACGCGCGCCGATCCGGACTTCGTACCGTTCGTGGGGACTCCGTGCTTCCCGAGCTATGGCTCGGCGCACGGCGCATCGAGCGCCGCGGCCCGCGAAGTGCTCGAACGCATGTTTGGCGCGCGCCATCACTTCATCACGCTGACCACTCCGACCGTTGCCGACGTCGTGCTTCAATACGGGAGCTTCCGGCAGATGACCCGCGACATCGACGACGCGCGCGTGTATGGCGGAATTCACTTCCGCTTCGATCAGGAGGCGGGGGGCAAGATTGGCAGGCAGGTGGGAGCGTATGTGTGGAGGCATACGATGAGGAGGAGATAGGGAGTGACGTGAGTGACGAGGGTCACGAGGGTGCTGAAGACTCTTTGACCCTCGTCACTTCCGTGACCCCCGTGACTTTCGTCACTTGCCTCATTGGTTGTCGTTTCCAGTACGTCAACGATCTCCACAGCCACTCCGCCGGGCCGAAGCGGAAGCGCCGCAGCCACAGCGGGCTCCAGATCAGCTGCGCGATCCAGATCGCAGCCACGACGTAGTAGAGCTCATGGCGCTCGAGCTGACCGTACAGCGCGAGACCGGCGCCGGTGAACACGAACATGCAGATCACGCTCTGCGACAGGTAATTCGTCAGCGCCATCTGACCGGTGGCCGCGAACGTTCGCATCGCGCCCGACAGCGCCGGCATGTTGTACAGCAGCCCGATCAGCCCGATGTGCCCGAGCGTCATCGGAATGCGGCCGAGATCGTAGGTCAGGTACGAAGTGATGAGCGCCGCGACACTGAAGTCCGCGCTGACCAGGTTCGAGGTCTCGAACAGGTTGACGATCAGGCCGAGCGCGTAACCGCCGAGCATCATGCGTGCATAGACGCGCCGCGACGCTGCGCCGGTGAGCACGCCGAGCTTCAGCAGCGCCATGCCCAGCAGCATCATGCCGAGGCTTTCGAGCAGGCCGTGCTGAAAGAAGAACGAGGTCTCGTAGTGCCAGCTCTCCGGCGCGACCACGCCAAGCGCGCTGACGTAGCTCTTGCGCATGCGGCTCACGGTCTTGCCGAGCTCTTCGCGCGAAGGCTTGAACTCTTCGTTGATCCCGGCGAAGTGCTCGATTGCCTGCGCCTGGCGTTCGTTCAGTGCGTTGCCGTCCGCGCGGGCTTCCTGCGCCGCGGCGGCGGCCTCGCTCGCCTCGTGATAGCCATACCACTCGGTGACGGTCACAGCAGTCTGCAGGATCATGATGACCGCGGCTGCGACGATCAGCTTGCGCGGCGCGACGTTGCGAAACACGAACAGCAGCAAGCCGACGACGCCGTAGTAGTACAGGATGTCGCCGGGCCAAAGCAGCAGGTACGCATTCACCAGGCCGAAGACGATCAGCCACATCGTGCGCCGGAAAAACAGATCCGCGGGCAGCAGCCCCGGGTTGCGCGCAGCGTGGCGCTGCAGGAACAGCAGCGCGCCCGCGCCGAACAGCAGCGTGAAGAGGCCGCGCATGGTGCCTTCGAAGAACAGAGCGGCGATGCGCCACACGGCGAGATTGGCGCCTTCGCTGCCGCCCCAGTTGGTCGGATCATCGTAAGCCTGCGGCAAGCCGAAGCCGGTGACGTTCATGATCAGAATGCCGAGCACGGCAATGCCCCGGGTGGTATCCAGCATCCCGATGCGTTCTTCGCGCTCGGTGGGCGCCAGCGGGGTACTCATGGCGGGCTCAAGTGTGCGCGCACCGGCGCAGGAAAGTCATCTTGCCCACAGGTCCGTCCCTGGACGCGCGCCGACGTTCGGCGCGGAAGCAGGTCCGTTCGCCGCGAATCTTTGACCCCTCGTCGCGCCTCCGCTTCACTGCGGCCAACAACTTTCAGGAGACGGCCATGGGTCATTCGCTGTCGCGCTCCCTGCTGCTCGGTGCTGCCGCGGTTGTTGCCGCAACGGCAGGCGTCGCCCGCGCCGCCGACACGTTCCAGTTCGCCGACGTCACCGGCTGGTGGTCGGCCGAGCCCCAGTACGGCGGCGAGTCCTCGCGCGTCGTGCTGCATTTCCTGGAGGAGAACGGCAAGCAGGCAGTGCGCATTTCGCTGCTCGGCATCGGCGGCTATGAAGTGCCGATCGGCACGGTCTCCATCGACGGGATGACGCTCGACATGCAACCGTATCCGTTCCCGCTGCGCTTCGATCCGCGAGCCGGCACGCTCAGCGGCTACCTGGCCGAAGAGGCGGTACCGGTCTACAAGATCCCGGTCGAGTTCCACCGCATCGAGCCGCTGGCGAAGCCCGCGCCGCGCACGTGGGATTTTCCGCGGCCGCGCGTGCGCTGGACTTTCGATACCGGCGCTGCCGTGTGGGCCGGCATCGAGCGCGACGCTCAGAGCGGATTGATTTTCGTCGCGAACGACTCCGGCACGCTGCACGCCCTCGATGCGCAGGGCAGGGAGCGCTGGAAGTTCGCGACCGACAAGCCGATCAAGGCGCGGCCGGCGGTGATCGGCGACTGCGTCTACGTGGCCTCCGATACGGGCTTCCTGTATCGCGTCGACAAGCGCACCGGCGCGGAGCGCTGGCGCGCGAAGATCGATCGCGGCAGCCCGGAGCGCATTCCTCCCTACAAGGAGGGCTCACGCTGGGATCGCTACGGATCGAGCATCGTCGCGGATGGCAAGCGCGTCTATGTAGGCAGCCGCGACCACACGCTGTACGCGCTCGATCTCGCGACCGGCAAGGAACAATGGCGCGTCGAGTCGCAAGACATGATGACGGCGACGCCGGCCTTGTATCGCGACATGGTCTTGTTCGCGGACTACAAAGGCATCGTGCAGGCGGTCGGCGCGAGCGACGGCAAGGCGCGCTGGACTTACGACGCGAAGCTGCCGGTCGCCGGCGACCTGGTGGTGGATACAGATCGCGTGTTCGTCGGCAGCCGCACGTACGATTTGATCGCACTCGATGCCGCGAACGGCAAGGAACTGTGGAAGCATTACTACTGGTTCTCATGGATCGAGTCACCGCCGGTCGTGCGCGACGGCGTCGTTTATACGGGCTCGTCGGACGGCGTCGGCGTCTTCGCAATCGATGCACGCGACGGCAAGCTACGCTGGAAAGCCGCGGTGCCGGGCTGGGCCTGGCCGCGCACCGCGGTGAGCGACAAGCTCGTCGTCGCGGCGACGGTCGGCGCGGGCGCTTATCCCGGCGCGCGTGCCGGGTCGTTGGTGGCGATTGACCGCGCAACCGGCGCGATCCGCTGGCTGTACCTCGATCCCCCGAGCGCCGATACGGTGACGAAGAAGGCCGAGTGGGGCTTCGCAGCCGCTCCCGCGATGGCGGACGGCGTCGTCTACGCGGCGGACCTGCAGGGCCGTCTCTACGCTATCGACAGCGGGCAACAAGCCGGCGGAGGCTGAATGCGGCACAATGCGCCCCGCCTCCGCAGCATGGAGGCAGTCATCGGGGCAGTCGCACAGTGGGTTTGCAAGTCTCGGCCGCGCTCGTCATTTTCGTCGCCACCATCGTCATCAGCCTGATCGGCCTGTTCGGCTCGCCGAAACTGATCGATCGCAGCCTGTTCAGACCTTACTGGCTGACGCGCCGCAAGGAGTACGACACCGTCATCATGAGCGGCTTCGTGCATGCAGACCTCATGCACCTGATCTTCAACATGATGACGTTCTACTTCTTCGCATTTCCGCTGGAGCGCTACATCGGCACGGTCCGCTTCATCGTGCTGTACCTCGCGGGCCTGCTGCTCAGCCATGCGGGGACGTACTACAAGCAGCGGCGCAATCCGGAATACGCATGCCTGGGGGCATCCGGCGCGATTTCGGCGGTGCTGTTCGCGGCGATCGTGTATTTCCCGGAGCAGAGCCTGCTCATCCTGCCGATCCCGATACCGATCCCCGCGCCGCTGTTCGCGGTGCTCTACCTGGCTTACACGTACTACGCGTCCAAGCATCCGCACGGCCGGATCAACCATGACGCACACCTCGGCGGTGCCGTCACCGGCCTGCTGTTCGTCGCGCTGACGGAGCCGGCGGCGTACCGATATCTGGTGCAGTCGATTCTTTAGGCGGGAAATTCTGTACGCAGAAAAAGGGAAGCCCCGTCGCAGAAGGCGGGGCTTCGTGCCGCAGACCGTACCTTCAAAAAGAGTGCGCGATCTGCGGCGTTGGAAGAGCTTGGTTTTCGTCTTGCAACGATAACTTTGCTGCTTCCGAGAGCATGACGCGCGGGCATCCGCCAAGGTTCCGGTTGCCGCGGTCAACGGGCGCGCGCGCCTGAAGCATGATTGCGCACACCGGTCAACGCGGCGTTGCGTGGCTGCATCAAAACGATTAAATCGCTTGCGCTCGTGGGCGGACCGGCTTGCTTCTTTACAATATCGAGTGCTAGCGTCAGCGCCCTCTCTCGGGAGGTCGTCATGGATATAAGAACGTTTCGGACCCTGGCCGGTAGGAATCGCTACGCCCTGTTCGCCTCGGCGTGTCTGATCCCAGCCACATGTATACAGACCGCGTGGGCCGCTGAGCAGCAGCCCGAAGAAGTCGTGGTCACCGGCTCGCGCATTCGTCAGAGCCCGGTCGAGCAGACCGCGCCGGTGCAGACTACGACGTCCGCGGACATCGATCGCAGCGGCGAGATCTCGATCGCCGATTACCTGCAGCGGTTGCCGATCTCCGGCTCGGCCATCAATCGCTCCAACAACGCGAGCGGCAACCTCGGCTTCCCGCCCGATGGCGGCGGCATCGGCGCCGGCGCGAGCGAAATCGACCTGCGCTATCTGACGTCGAAGCGCGTGCTGGTGCTGGTGGACGGCAAGCGCTGGGTGCGCGGCTCGTCGGCGAGCGGCGTGTCCGGCGCCGTCGACCTCAACACGATTCCCACAGCTGCGATCGAGCGCATCGAAGTGCTGCAGGACGGCGCTTCGCCGATCTACGGCTCCGACGCGATTGCCGGCGTGGTCAACGTCATCACCAAGTCGTCCGCCCAGGGCTTCGAATTCGAGACGAACCAGGCCGCGTACGACGAGGGCGACGGCTACACGCAGGACTACAACCTGTCCTGGGGTGCGCAGGGCGACAAGACGCGCACGTTCCTGAGCGTCGGCTACTCGCGCCAGGATCCGGTGATGTCCGGTGACCGCGACCTGTCGAAGTGCGTGGTGTTCGGCGCGAACCCGTGCAACTTCGGCGGCAGCGGCGGCATCCCGCAAGGTCAGTTCGTGTTCGTCGATCCGCGCGGTGACGTGGACGGCGACGGTGAGGATGACGTTCTCGACCTCGTGCTCAACACCGGCGCGAGCGGCGCGAACTACGACCCGAACAACCCGGCCAGCGGCGACTGGCACAACTTCACGAACGACGACCGGTTCAATTTCCGGCCGTTCAACTACCTGAGCACGCCGAACCGCCGCGTCAACGTGTTCGGCAAGTCCTCTTACGATCTCGCCGACAACGTCGAGCTGAGCTTCACGGCATCGTTCACCAACCGGCGGTCGCACAACCAGGCGGCGCCGAACCCGTTGTTCATGGGCTCCGACGCCGGCGCCGGCTTCTATCTCGACAACGTGTTCATCCCGGCCGACCACCCGTTCAATCCGTTCGGCATCGACCTGGGACCGGACCCGGTCACGGGCGACAACAATCTGATCACGATCGCCCGCCGGCCAGTCGAGGCCGGGCCGCGCATCTTCGACCAGAACGTGGACAGCTGGATGCTGTCGGGCGGCCTGAGCGGCGACGTGCAGCTCGGCAGCCGCACCCACTATTGGGATGTGAGCCTGAACTGGGGGCGCAACGACGCTTCCCAGACCGGCCACAACATCTTCAACGCGCGCAAGCTGGCGCTGGCGCTCGGTCCCGTGGATGAGTGCCAGGCGGTGCCGGGCTGCGTGCCGTTCAACATCTTCGGCGGCGCCGGCACCATCACGCCCGAGATGCTGCAGTGGGCGACGTTCACGCAGAACGACCACAGCGATCAGGAGCTCAACGACATCGCTGCGAACCTTTCCGGCGAGCTGTTCGATCTGCCGAGCGGTCCGCTGGCCTACGCGCTCGGCTTCGAGTGGCGCAAGGAGACCGGTTCGTTCACGCCGGACTCGATCGCGCAAGCGGGTGAGACGGCCGACGTGCCTGCCTCGCCGACCGCAGGCGAAGTGAAGGTGAAAGAAGCGTATCTGGAGCTGCGTGCGCCGTTACTGGCAGACATCCCGGGCATCCAGCGCCTCGAGCTGTCGGGTGCGGTGCGCTCCTCAGACTACGACACCTTCGGTCGCGATGAGGTCTACAAACTCGGCCTGTACTGGCGCGTGTTCAACGACCTGTCGTTCCGCGCGAACTGGGCGGAAGGATTCCGGGCGCCGAACATCGGCGAGCTGTTCAACACCGGCTCGCGCTTCGACAGCTCGCTCGACGATCCGTGCAACCAGTACCTGACCCTGAATCCTGGCGCCGCCGCCAACTGCGCGGCGCTCGGCGTGCCGGGCACGTTCAGTCAGCTCAATCCGCAGATCAGCGTGCAGACCGGCGGCAATCCGGATCTCACGCCCGAGACTTCGGAGACCTACACGATCGGGCTCGGCTACAGTCCGTCGTGGGCGAAGAACGCCTCGTGGATCGAAGAGCTCACGTTCGATGTGAACTACTACGACATCAAGCTCGACAATGCGATCCAGGCGCTCGACGCTCAGGTGCAGCTCGACAACTGCGTGTCCTCGCTGTCGCCGTTGTTCTGCGACGGTATCGTGCGCGCAGGCGGCGGTGCGATCGTCGCGTTCGCCAATCAGCTGACGAACATCGGCCGCATCGAGACCGACGGTATCGACTGGACCATCACGTTGTCGACGCCGGAGTTCAGCTTCGGCGCGTTGCGCTTTACCTGGGCCAACACCTACCTCGGCGGCTACAAGGAGTTCACGCAGGGCGAGAGTGGCCTGGTCGGGACCGAGCTGGCGGGTATCGAGCTCGGCTCGCCGACCCGCGGCTACGTGCGCTACAAGTCGACGCTGGCGACGGATTGGCAGTTCCACGAGTTCGTCACGTCGCTGACGCTGCGTTACCTGAGCGACCTCCAGGGCGCCTGCACGACCAACGCACGCAACCAGAACCTGTGCAGCGACCCGCCGAACATCGACATGCTGGACTCGAAGGTGTACGCGGACGTGCAGGTCGCGTGGACGCCGACGTTCTTCGATCAGCAGGTGCAGCTGGCGCTCGGCATCAACAACGTGCTGGATGAGGATCCGCCGCCGTGCCGCGCCTGCGATCTGAACAACTACGACGGAACGGTGTATCCGGTGCCGGGGCGCTACATCCACGCCCGTGCTGCGATCAAGTTCTGATGGCGAAATCAGCTACAACGAGGTAATTGCCGGAAAGGGGCGCGATCGAGCGCCCCTTTCGTTTTCCAACTTCAGTGTTACATGCAGGGGACCAGGACATGTACCGAACGAAGACATTCGCCCGAAGCGTACTGGCCGTCGGGCTGGTGACGCCGGTGCTCGGCTTTGCCGCCACCGACGAAAGCATCATCGAGCAGATCATCGTTACCGCACAGAAGCGCGAGACGGCGTTGCAGGACGTGCCGTTTTCCGTCGCCGCGCCGAGCGGCGATCAGATCCGCAATGCCGGCGCGAGCAGTCTCGCCGAAGTCGGCCGCCTGGTGCCCGGTCTGGCGATCGCCGACCTCGGCCCGGGCCAGAGCCAGGTCGCAATTCGCGGCATCAGCGCGGGCCAGGTCGTGCGCGACCAGCCGGGCGTGAAGGCACAGGTCGGCGTGTACCTCGACGAGTCGCCGATTTCCGTCGCGCTGTTCACGCCGGACCTCGACTTGTTCGACCTTCAGCGCTTCGAGGTGCTGCGCGGTCCGCAGGGCACGCTGTTCGGCTCGGGCTCGATCTCGGGCGTGCTCCGCTACATCACTGCGCAGCCCGAGCTCGCCCAGTTCGGCGGCACCGTCGAAGTAGGCGCTTCGACCGGTACCGACAGTGAATTCGGCGGCTCGGTGAAGGGCATGCTCAACGTGCCGGTCGGCGACATCTCGGCGCTGCGCGTCGTCGGCTACTACAACGAGCTGCCTGGCTTCATTGACTCGGTGTACCCGGGCCGCGGCAAGCGTGAGGACGTCAACAGCGGCCAGAAGACCGGCGCGCGCGTCGCGTGGCTGATCCAGCCGACCGAGAATTTCTCGATCACGCCGCGCATCGTGTATCAGAAGCTCGAGACGGACGGCTATCCCCGCATCGACGCGTGGAACATTCTCGGTAATCCGTTCACGACGACGCAGCCGGCGGTCGATCCCGGCGAGCGCGGTCAGGTCACGCAGCTCGACGAAGGCTTGACGGACGAGTTCCGCCTCGGCGACCTCAAGATCGAGGCGAACGTCGGCCCGGTGACGCTGACCTCGATCAGCACCTACACGAACCGCGACGTGCTGGTGCTGCGCGACGCCAGTCAGCTGACCGGCAGTGTCACCGTGGACCTCGGCGGCGATCCGGACATCGTGCGGCTCAACTCGCCGCTCTACGATCGCACGCAGCTGGAAGCTCGCTCCCAGGAGTTCCGCATCAGCTCGAACGGCAACGATACGTTCCAGTGGCTATTCGGCACCTTCTACGAGGACGTCGACCGCAACTACGGGCAGACGCTGCCGACGCCGGGCTACGACGCGTTCTCGATCACCTCGCCGCTGGCTGCCGACAGCTCCACGACCGGCGCGCCGCCGGACACGCCTTTCTTCTCGCGTCTGAGCTACAACCTGCAGCAGTTCGCCGTATTCGGCGAAGGCACCTGGCGCTTCGCCGACCAGTGGGCGGCAACGCTGGGCGCCCGGTACTACGAGTACGACGAGGATCGCGTGCTCACGTTCGCCGGAGTCTTCTCGGCTGCGCTGGGCAACGACCCGGCACTCGTGACCAACGTGCCCGGCTCGGTCGACTCCGACGGATTCTCGCCGCGCGCCATCCTGTCGTATGACGTCAACGACGACGTGAAGATCAACGCACAGGTCGCGCGCGGCTTCCGGCTCGGCGGCATCAACGATCCGCTGAACGAGCCGTTGTGCGGCCCTGACGACCTGGCGTTGTATGGCAGCGTCTTCAGCCCGACGTGGAACGACGAGAAGGCGTGGAACTATGAACTAGGTGCGAAGACGCAGCTTGCCGGCGGTCGCGTCCAGTTCAACTCCGCGGTGTTCTATTCGGACATCGAAGACCTGCAGGCAAACGTCGATTCCGGCGCTTGCTCGTCGCGCATCGTGGTCAACGTGCCGAAAGCGCATACGCTCGGCGTGGAAGCCGAGCTGTTCGCGCGCCCGACGCCGAACTGGGACTTCGGTCTCGGGGCGACCTGGGTCGAGGCCGAGATCGACAGCAACGTCACCGGCATCGGCACCGAGCCGCTCGCAGGCATGCGCAAGGGCAATCGCATGCCGACATCTCCGGAGCTGCAGGCGACCGCGAGCGTTGGCTATAACCAGCCGGTGTTCAGCAACCTCGAAGGCTTCGGCGTGTTCACGGTGCAATACGTCGGCTCGTCGTTCACGCAGCTGGCCGACCAGGAGGCGGGGTTCGGTTGCGTCGGCTGCGATGGCTCGCCGCGCTTCATCTCCTTCGGCGATCCGACCATCGACAGCATCACCTACGACAACGAGCTGCCGTCGTATGAGATCGGCAACCTGCGTGTCGGGGTACGCTCGGACGTGTGGGAAGCAGCGCTGTACGTCAACAATCTCTGGGACGAGCGCGCATTCCTGTCACTCGACCGCGAGCGCGGCACCAGCGCGCGCGTGGCGTACCTGACGAATCCGCCGCGCACGTTCGGTGTCTCCTTCCGCATGAACTTCTGACGCCACGGCGTCGAGTCCGAGTCTGTTGCAAGAGTTGCCCTCCCCCGCCACGGGGGAGGGCGAGTATCATCGCGGCTTTGTCGTGCATGTCTTGCCGATGAGGTTTCCGCACATGGTGCTGTCACGTCCGGGTCTTCCGTCTCTCGTAGTCATCGCCCTCGCGACGCTGGTAGTGCTCGCCGGCTGCAACAAATCGCCGTCGCCGGAGCACAAGAGCGAGCCGCCCACGCCGGCCGTCAACGTCGAATGGACCAAGTTCGTCGACGAGTTCATCGAGGCCTACTTCGTCGCCAATCCGCCGTTCGCCGTCGCCAGCGGCCGGCACGAGTTCGACGGCCAGCTCGGCGACTGGTCGCCCGAAGGCATTCAGAAGGAGATCGCGCGCCTGGAGCAGGTGCGGCAGCGGGCCGTCGGTTTCCAGGACTCGACGCTGTCGCCCGAGGAACGCTTTCAGCGCGACTATCTGATCAGCCGCATCGACGGCGACCTGTTCTGGCTGCGCGAGGCGCGCCAGCCGTTCACCAACCCGAGCTGGTACTTCAACGTCGGCCTCGATCCGAGCACGTACGTGACGGTGCCGTACGCGCCGGCGGACACGCGGCTGCGCGCATTCATCAAGTACGCGCAGCAGATTCCCGGCGCGGTGGCGCAGATCAAGAAGAACCTGGAGATGCCGCTGCCGAAGACGTTCCTCGACTTCAGCAGCAAGAGCTTCGGCGGCTTCGCCGAGTTCTATCGCAAGGACGTGCCGCCGGCGTTCGCGGAAGTGCAGGACGCGGAGCTGAAGAAGCAGCTGACGGAAGTCATCGAGCCGGCAGCGAAGGCGATGCAGGACTTCGGCAAATGGCTGGCGGTGCAGAAGCCCGGCAAGGCCGACGCGTACGCGCTCGGGCCGGAGCGCTTCGCGACGATGGTGAAAATGACGGAGAACGTCACGACGCCGGTCGACAAGCTCGAGGAGATCGGCCGCGCCGACCTGGAGCGCAATCTCGCGGCGCTCGACGAAGCGTGCAAGCGCTTCGCGCCGAACCAGTCAATCGACGCGTGCATCGCGAAGATGAATGCGGACAAGCCGACCGGCGGCGCAGTCGAGGGCGCGCGCGAGCAGCTCGCGTCGCTCCGCCAGTTCATCGTCGATCACGAAGTCGTCACCATTCCGGGCACCGAAGAGGCGATGGTGATGGAGGCTCCGGCGTATCGCCGGCAGAACTTCGCTTACATCAACATTCCCGGGCCGTACGAGAAGAATCTGCCGTCGGTCTACTACATCGCGCCGCCGGATCCGACCTGGCCGAAAGCCGAGCAGGAAGCGTACGTGCCCGGCAAGGCGGATCTGATGTTCACGTCGGTGCACGAGGTGTGGCCGGGCCACTTTCTGCAGTTCCTGCATTCCAACCGATCCTCGTGGCGCTTCGGACAATTGTTCGTCGGTTACGCCTACGCCGAAGGCTGGGCGCACTACAGCGAGGAGCTGATGGTCGAGAAGGGGCTCGCGAAGGATGCTCCGGAGCGCCACATCGGCCAGCTGCTGAATGCGCTCTTGCGTAACGTGCGCTACATGTGCGCGATCGGCTTGCACACCAAGGGCATGACGGTCGAGCAGTGCGAGCAGATGTTCAAGGAAAAGGGGCACCAGGATGCGGGTAACGCGCGGCAGCAGGCTGCGCGCGGCACTTATGATCCGGCGTACCTGAACTACACGATGGGCAAGCTGATGATCCGCAAGTTGCGTACCGATTGGGCGGCGACGCGCGGCGGCGAGCAGTCGTGGAAGCAGTTCAATGACGAGTTCCTGTCGTACGGCGGTCCGCCGATTCCGCTGGTGCGCGCGCAAATGCTGAAGGGCCCCGCGGGCGAGCTCTTCTGACCTACAGTGAAGCAAGTCATCGTGGTCAATGAAGCGCTGCGGTTGCCGCGCGGCAAGCTCGCGGCACAGGTCGCGCACGCTTCGGTCGCGGCGCTGCTCGAGGCAATGGCCGACGCGCGCCGCGTCTGGCTGGAAGAGGGAATGCCCAAGGTCGTGCTTCGCTGCGAGTCCGAGCAGGAGCTGCTGGCGCTGGAGACTGCGGCGGAGCGCGCCGGTCTGCCGAATGCGCTCATCAGGGACGCCGGGCACACGGTCGTCGCCGCGGGCACGATTACGTGCCTGGGCATCGGACCGGCGAGCATCGAGTCGATCGATGCGCTGACGGGTGAGCTGAAGCTCGCGTAGCGCTCAGTTGTGCTTGAGCAGAGCGGCGGTCTTCGCGCCCGTCAGCTCGCTGTAGAGCGTCTCGATGAAGGCGTCCGCCGAGATGAACGGCCCGGCAAACTTCTGCCAGGGCGCGAGCACTTTCTCCTGCTTGAGCTGGTCCAGCGTCTTGCCGCCTTTCACCGCCTTCTCCACCACCGCGCGCGTCTCCTTCAGCATCTTCACGAAGTCGCGCACGTCGGCGAGCGTCGACAGCGCGCCGTGGCCGGGAATGACTTTGACGTCTGCCGGCAGCTGGGTCATGGCGCTCTCCAGCGCGTCGATCATGCCCTTGCTGCTGCCGCCGCCGTTGATGTCAATGAAGGGAAAGCCGTAGCGCACGAAGTCGTCGCCGAAGTGCACGACGTTCGATTTCGGAAAGAACACGATGCTGTCGCCATCGGTGTGGCCGCTCGGCGCATGCTGCGCGCGGATGTCCTCGCCGTTCACGTGCAGAGTGACGTCGTGCTGGAACGTGATGACCGGCAGCGCTTCCGGCGGGCTCGCCGGCTGATCCGCCGTGACCGAGCCGCCGTTGCCCGGAGTGCTGTGCTGCGCGAGACGCTTGCGCACGTTGTCATGCGCGACGATGGTCGCGTCCTTGAACGGCAGGTTGCCGCCGGTGTGATCGAAGTGATAGTGCGTGTTGATGATGAAGCGCAGCGGCATGTCGGTGATGCCCTTGAGCGCGGCGCGGATCTTGTCGGCCAGCGGCGCGAACTGGTCGTCCACGATCACGATGCCGTCCTCGCCGACCGACGCGGCGATGTTGCCGCCGGCGCCTTCCAGCATGTAGACGTTGCCGGAAACCTTCGTGACCCTGATTTCGACCTTGCTGAAGTCCTGCTGTTGCGCGAGTGCCGTGCCCGCGACCGTGGCCAGCACGCCGAGCAACGCGGCGCGAATCGCGATCTGCATCTCGAGCTCCCTCGTTCCTGAATGTTCGTTTTATGCGTTCTTGGACGGGTGCGAATTCTAGCTCACGCCCAACTGCTGCGCTTGGGCCGCGACTTGATCCAGGCGCCGAGCAGCAGGCCGAGCAGGACCAGCCCGCCGCCCGCGAGCAACCAACTCAGCATCACGTTGCGGTCGAGCTGCTGCACGCGTGCCGTGAGCTGCGTGACCTGCGTCTGCAGCGCCTGGTTGCTGGCCTTGAGCTGCTTGTTCTCTTCGTAATTGGCGATCGAGGTCGCGGAGATGCGCCGCACTTCGGCCAGCTCCGCTTGCAGCTTTTCCGTCTGCTTGCTCAGGTCGGTGACACGCCCCTCGCTCTGCGTGCGGGCGCCGCGTGTTTGCTGGTACGTATCCCGCAGGGTCTTGAGCTGCTGTTCCAGCGCCTCGACGCGGCGATTCGCGGCCGCGAGCCGGTCGCGCGCAACCGGCTCGTTGGAAAGATATTGCGTGGGAACCCAGCCTTCAGTGCCGTTCGGCGTGCGGACCTGCGTAAAGCCGGCCGCGGTGTCTTCACTCAGCACCTCGAGCTGAGTGCCGCTCGGCAGGCCTGCGTGCAGGATTCTGTGTGTATTGGACGGACCGCGGCGCAGCGGCACCGTCAGCTGGTCGGAAATGTATGCAGTGGCGGCGAGTGCGGGGACGCAGCAGACGAACGATGTGACGAGCAACAGCCCCAGCACGAGTTTTCGCATAGGGCGGGGACTATAGCGAAACTCCCGATACGATGAAGCCCCGTCCTTGCGGACGGGGCCTCAAGCGGAAGTCCTCGATTTTCGGCTCAAACGGTCCGAGTCGAAATTGCTTTCTCGTCGCGCCGCATCACCCAAAACGTTGAGTCCTTCCACTCATGAAAACGTCCCGGATGCTGCAGCGGTTCCTGGCCGCGGTCGGTCGCTGACAGGCTGCGCCTACATCAGTCGTTGGCGGCGGTCTTCGTGACCTGTGCCGGCTTGCCCACTTCCTCGTCGAGGTAGCGGAAGCGTACGAAGCCGATGCCCATCTCCTCGAACGTCTGGTCGCCCCAATGCACCGCCTTGGTCGGATCCGGGTTGCCGGGGTTCTGCGTCGAGTTGTCCCAGTTGAAGTTCCAGACCAGCTTCGAGCCGGCCGGGATCTTCTTCGGCTGCTGGTACTCGTACACCGTCTGCCAGTTGAAGTCGTATTTCGGCACGTTCAGCAGGATCTCCTGCTTGCCGTCCGGGTACACGACGCTCATGGTCCCGCTCTTGCCGCGCAGGTGCGAGTGCGGCATGAAGTTGTAGATCAGGATGTCGCGCGTGATGTCGCGCGTCGAGGTCGTGCCGTACTCCTTCGCGCCCGGCGGGATCTCGAAGCGAAAGTCGGTGAGCGCAGTCAGGCGCAGCGGATACTTCGGCGGGTTGTCAGCCTCGCGGAAGTAGAAGCCGACCTGGCTGTGATCGGTGACGGCCTTGCCGTTCGGCGTGTAGTGCATCTGGAACACGAAGTCGCCGTTCTTCGGGAACAGCACGCCGGTTTCGGCGGGGTACACGATCGGCGACATGCCCGGCGCGAAGCCGCCGAGATTGCCGCCGGCGTTGTTGCGCTGCTCGCCGTTAACGAAGACCGGCTCCTGCGCGATGATGTGGTGAATCGCCTGCTTTGCACCGGGGTGGATTTCCACCGCGGTGATCCACACGTCGCGCCCGAGCGGATTCTTCACGCGCGGGTACTGATATTCGATCACGCCGGTCGCCGGAATGTCGTACGCCGGAACGTCGACGATCAGGTCAGGCTTGCCGTGCTTCCACTCGTTGGTGTCGGGCTTCACCTTGAGCAGCGGATCCGGCCCGCTGCCGCGCGGGGCGCCGGCCTCGATCCAGTGCACCAGCGTCTTGCGCTGGTCATCGCTCAACGCGCGCGTGTTCTGCCAGACGCCGTAATGAGGATCGGCATGCCACGGCGGCATGCGCTGCGTGCGAATGACTTCGCGAATCGTCGGCGCGAAGCCCTTGACCATGTCGTAGCTGGTCATCGCCCACGGGCCGACGCCGCCGGTCTGGTGGCACGCCGTGCACTTGTCGACCAGCATCGGCGCGATCTCCTTGGAGTAGGAGATCTGGGCGTGCGAGCTCTTGCGGTTGCGCTCCGGGAAATTGACCAGGCAGCCGACGCCGTCGGCCTTCGCGACCTTCACCGGCTGGCCGGCGATGACCGAGTCGAGCGCGTCGGTGAGGTAGTGCTTGGAAGCGGGACGCTGCTTCTCATACGAGAGCCGGTCGTCCATCGGCCCGCGGTACACGAGCTTCCAGCCCTTCGGATCGATCACGAACACCTCGGACGTGCGTACCACGCCGAGCGCCTCGCCGATGAGCTGGGCCTCATCGAGCAGGATCGGGAAGTCGACGTTGAATTCCTGCGCTTCCGCCGCGACCGCGTCGCGCTTGTCCTGCAGGTTCGAGTTCAACAGCAGGAACTCGACCCCCTGCGACTGGTATTTCTCGCGGATCTCGCGCAGCGCCGGCAGCGCCTGGCGGACGATCGGGCAGCCGTTGCCGTGGACCATCAGCACCACGGCCTTCATGTCGGATGAATAGTAGAGCTCGTGCGACTTGCCGTTCTGGTCCAGCAGCCGGAAGTTGTCGACGACCGCACCGGGGTCGATCGCCCAGGCGTGACCTGCCAGACCCACCGTCAGCGTGAGTGCCGAAAGCGCGGAGCGCAGAACCGTCTTCATCGCGAGAACCCTCTGGGAGAGCAGGCCGAGAATAGCCGCTCCGATCCCTTATCTACAGTGTTGTCAGCGACTGGTTCCGTGGCGGAAGTCCCTCTGCGGGCAAAGATTTGTAATCCGCACCGTTCCGCAGACTGGAACCGGAGTTTCAGTATTCGAGGGCGGCCCGGATCGCCGGCCGTTCCCAGGCAAAGCGCGGGTCCAGCCTGAGGTCGAGCAGCACGATGGTCTGGAACACGCTGTAGCCCGCGAGCTCCGCCAGCGCCGCCGTCGCTCGCAGCGTCCCACCCGTTGCCAGCACATCGTCGACCAGCAGGAGTCGGCCGCTGCCAGGCTGCATCTCCAGCACTCCCTCGCCGTACTCGAGGCCATAGGGCAGCTCGAGCACCGGCGGCGGCAGCTTGCCTTTCTTGCGGACGAGCACGAAGCCCTTGTCGTGTCGCATGGCCAGCGCCGAAGCGAGGATAAAGCCGCGGGACTCGACGCCGGCGATTGCATCGACGCGCGACCATTCCTCGGCGTCGAGGAGCGCGCTCAGCGCCGCGATGGTCTCGCCGAACGCCTGCCGCAGGAGCGGTGCGATGTCGCGAAACAGGATGCCGGGCCGCGGGAAGTCCGCAACGTTGCGGATGTAAGACTTGAGGTCGGTCATGCGGCTAGTATTTCATCCATGCCTACGCTTTTCCCGTCCGCATTCCGCGCTCACCCCTGGCACGGCGTCGAGCTCGGCGCCCAGGCGCCGCAAATCGTCACCGCGTATATCGAGATCGTGCCGACCGACACGGTCAAGTACGAGATCGACAAGGCGACCGGCCTGCTCAAGGTCGATCGGCCGCAGCGGTTCTCGAACGTCTGTCCGTCGCTGTACGGCTTCCTGCCGCGCACCTTGTGCGCCGACCGTGTCGGCGCGTTTTGCGCCGAGCGCACGGGCCGCACCGGCATCGTCGGCGACGGCGATCCTATGGACGTCTGCGTGCTCACCGAGAAATCGATCGGTCACGGCGACCTGCTGGTGCAGGCGATCCCGATCGGCGGGCTGCGCATGATCGACAGCAACGAGGCGGACGACAAGATCATCGCCGTGATGCGCGACGACGCGCTCTACGGCCAACTGACCGACATCGTGCAATGTCCGGTCTCCGTCATCGAGCGCCTGCGCCATTACTTTTTGACGTACAAGCACGCGCCCGGCTCTCCTGAGCACAAGGTCGAGATCACGCACGTGTATGGCCGCGACGAAGCCTACGAAGTCATCCGACGCAGCCAGGCCGACTACGTGGCGGCCTTCATGGGTGCAGGGATGCTGAGATAGGCGTGCGCGCACAGCGGCTCATTTCCATTCTCATGGCTCTGCAGCGCGGCCACCCGCTCACGGCGGGAGAGCTGGCGCAGCGCCTGGACGTGTCGATCCGCACGATCTTCCGCGACATCGACGCGCTCTCCTCCATGGGCGTGCCGGTCTACACCGAGGCGGGGCGCGGCGGTGGTATCCGCCTGGTCGAGGGCTACACCTCGGACCTCACGGGACTGTCGCAGGGCGAGGCGGAAGCGCTCGCGCTGATCGCGAGCCCCGCGTCGATGGGCGTGCGCGAGCTGGCGATGCCCGCACACTCGGCGCTCGACAAGCTCGCGGCCGCTGTTCCTTCGATTCACCAGCTGCGCGCGCAGCACGCACGCGGCCGCCTGCTGTTCGATACGAAGCCCTGGTTTCGCTCACTCGACGCTTCGCCGTTCCTCGACGAGCTGCGCACGCTGATCTGGAAGGACGCCTGCATCGACATCCGTTATGAGCGCAGCAATCACGAGCACCGGGACTATCGCGTCGAGCCTTACGCGCTGGTCGTGAAGGTCGACACCTGGTACCTGATCGGCCGCGTGCAACGGGAGATGCGCGTGTTCCGCGTCTCGCGCATCCAGACGCTCGCGGCGGGCGGCACGACGTTTGCGCGCGATGCGGACTTCGACCTGCAGAAGTTCTGGAAGCGCTGGTGCGAGCGCTTCGAAAGCAACCCGCCGCCGCGCAATGTCGCCGTCGAGCTGAACATCACCGCGCGCGGGCGCCAGCATCTGCTGGATGCGTTCGGCTCGTGGCTGCGGCCGCGGCTCGAGCCGCTCGGCGATCGCTTCCGCGGCCGCAAGCCGGTGACACTGGAGTTCGACCGCGAGGACACGGCGCTGCGCGTGCTGTTCGAGCTCGGGCCGGAAGGGGACATTGTCAAGCCGCGCTCGCTGCGCCAGAAGCTGCAGCGCCAGGCTGCGAAGATCGTCGCCGCCGCGACGACGCGGATCTGATCTGCAGATTCCAATTTGTTATGGAGCGCGGCGGTGTACTTCCGGCGCGCAACGGATCTGTATCTGTCACGACTGTACAGCTCTGGCAATACTGAAGAATGAGCGCAATCCCTGCACATCCCGCGTCGCGCCAGCTGTACGTGCTGGTCTTCGCCGCGAGCGCGATCCTGCTGATCACCATGGGCGTGCGGCAGACCTCCGGTCTGTTCCTCATCCCGATCACACAGTCGACCGGCGTCAGTATCGTGGCGATGAGCTTCGCCCTCGCGATCGGGCAGTTGATGTGGGGCGCAGCTCAGCCTGTCTTCGGCGCGATCGCCGACAAATACGGCGCGGTGAAGATCGTCATCTTCGGTGCAGTCCTGCTCGCGCTCGGCAACGCACTGACGCCGTTGGTCGGGTCGAGCGCCGGACTGGTGCTGACAATGGGCATCCTTTCTGCATCGGGCGCCGCGGCGGGCAGCTTCTCGATTCTGATCGGCATCGCGGCGCAGCGCCTCCCGCCCGAGAAGCGCTCGTTCGCGGCGGGCGTCATCAATGCCGGCGGATCGATCGGTCAGTCCGTGTTCGCGCCGCTGGTGCAATTGATCATCGGCGCGGCCGGGTGGGCGAGCGCGATGTTTGCAACGGCATTCGCGGCGCTGCTGACGATCCCGCTCGTGTTGCCGCTGCGGCGCTCGAGCGGCGCAAGTGCCGTTGCGAGTCTCGCGCCCGTGCCGCACCTCACGCTCGGCGAGCAGCTGCGCGTCGCGTTGCGCGACCGGAGCTATCTGTTCCTGCACGCCGGCTTCTTCACCTGCGGCTTTCACATTGCGTTCCTGGTCACGCATCTGCCGAACGATCTGCGACTGTGCGGCTTGCCTGCGAGCGTCGCGCCGGCGTCGCTCATGCTGATCGGCCTGTTCAACGTGGCGGGCAGTCTCGCGGCGGGCTGGCTCGGACAGCGCTATCGCATGAAATATCTGCTGGCGCTGATTTACGCGAGTCGCGCAGCGATCGTCGCCGTCTACCTCGCGATGCCGAAGACAGCGCTCAATGTGTACCTGTTCGCCGGAGCGCTCGGCTTCACGTGGCTCGCGACCGTGCCGCCCACCTCCGGGCTGGTCGGTAAGCTGTTCGGCACGCGCTATCTCGCGACGTTGTTCGGACTCACACTGTTGTCGCACCAGATCGGCGGTTTCCTCGGCGCATGGCTCGGCGGCATCGCGCTCGCGCAGACCGGAAACTACGAATGGATCTGGTACGCGGACATCACCCTTGCGCTGCTCGCCGCCGCGGCGAACCTGCCGATCCGCGAGGCGCGACTCGCTGTGCCGCAGCCCGCGACCGCCTGAGCGCATCGCTGGCCGTTGGCCGGCGCGCATCCGCCGTTCGCCGATCCGGCCTCACGGCACACGCTGTGCCGTCGTAAACTCGCCGCGGCTGAAAACTTCTGCTTCGAAGGTGAGCCCATGACTGCAGTCGTGTCGTTGCGCAACGTCGCCAAGAGCTATCTGCGCGGCAAACAGCAGGTCGAAGTCCTGCACGGCGTGAACCTGGATATTTCCGCCGGCGAGTTCCTGGCGCTGATGGGCCCTTCCGGATCCGGCAAAACCACGATGCTCAATCTGATCGCCGGTCTCGATCAGCCGTCGAGCGGCGAAGTTCGCGTTGCGGGCGAGCGCATCGATCGCCTGTCGCGCGCGGCGCTCTCTAGCTGGCGCGCGCAGCACATCGGCTTCGTGTTCCAGTTCTACAATCTGTTGCCCGTGTTGACTGCCGAGGCGAACGTCGAAGTGCCGTTGCTGCTCACTAGTTTGTCGAGCAAGGAGCGCAGCAAGCGCGTACAGACGGCATTGCAGCTGGTCGGTCTGGCCGATCGCGGCAAGCACAAGCCCAACGAGCTGTCGGGCGGGCAGCAGCAACGCGTCGCGATCGCGCGGGCGCTGGTCGCGGATCCGACGCTGCTCGTGTGCGACGAGCCGACCGGTGACCTCGATCGGCGCAGCGCCGAGGAGATCATGAGCCTGCTGCAGGCGCTGAATCGCACACAGGGCAAGACGATCGTCATGGTGACGCACGATCCGAAGGCGGCGGAGCACGCCTCGCGCGAGCTGCATCTCGACAAGGGGCGGCTGGTCGACGAGGCGGCAAGAAGGGCGGCATGAAATACTTCGGCCTGATTTGGGCGGGGCTGTGGCGCAAGCGCGCGCGCACGATCTTCACGATGGCGTCGATCGTCGTGGCGTTCCTGCTGTTCGGCCTGTTGCAGGGCCTGAACCAGGGCTTCAACACCGTCGTCACGAATCTCAACGTCGATCGCCTGTACGTCTCCGCCAAGACGAACATGACCGACGGCCTGCCGATCTCCTACAGCGCGCGCATCAAGGCCGTGCCCGGCGTCAAAGCGGTTTCGCATTGGACCTACTTCGGCGGCTACTTCCGCGACGCGAAGAACGCGATTCCGGCGTTCGCGACCGACGCGCAGCCGCTGTTCCAGGTCTATCACGAGATGAAGATCAAGCCCGAGTATCTCGAGGCGATGCAGCGCACGCGGACCGGCGCCCTGGTCGGCGAGGCGCTCGCCAAGAAGTACGGCTGGAAAGTCGGCGACCGCGTGCCGATCGGCACTTCGATCTGGACCACGAAGCAGGGCAGCAGCACCTGGATGTTCGACATCGTCGGCACGTTCGACACCTCCTCGTACGGCGGCGGCTTTCCGTCGTTCTATCTGAACCAGGAGTACTTCAAGGAGAACAGCGCCTTTGGCGGCGACATCGTTCACTACTACCTGGTCGGCATCAAGGATCCGCACCAGGCGACGCAGATCTCCAAGCAGATCGACGCGCTGTTCGCGAATTCCACCTACGAGACGCGCACGCAGACCGAGTCGGCGCTCGCACAGATGCAGCTCAAGCAGCTCGGCGACATCAACTTCATCGTCAACGCGATCGTCGGCGCGGTGCTGTTCACGCTGCTGTTCCTCACCGCCAACACGATGATGCAATCGGTCCGCGAGCGCACGCCCGAGCTGGCGGTCCTCAAGACGCTCGGCTTCTCCGACGGCAAGGTGTTGACGCTGGTGCTGATCGAAGCGCTCGCGCTGTGCGTGCTGGCCGCCGCAGTCGGGCTGGCGCTGGCGACGTTCGCTTTCAATTCGGGCGCGATGCGCGCCATCTTCGGCGACTTCAGGATGCCGTTGATCGTCATGACCATGGGCGCCGGCACGGCCTTGTTGCTGGCGCTCGTCAGCGGCCTGCCGCCGGCCTGGCGCGCACGGCAGCTGAACATCGTCGATGCGCTCGCGGGGAGATAGACGGATGAATCTGGTCAGGCAAATCGCCGCCGTGACGACGATGAACTTCAAGAGCCTGCCGCACCGGGTCGGCACCTCGATCGTCATCGTGATCGGCATCGCCGGCGTCGTCGCCGTGCTGGTGTCGGTGCTGGCGATGTCCACCGGCATGATCGAGACCATGGAGCATTCGGGGCGCGACGATCGCGCCATCGTGCTGCGCAACGGCTCCGCTTCCGAAACCGGCAGCGCACTCGGCCGCGATGCTGCACGTCTCGTCGAGGACGCTCCCGGCGTCAAGCGCGACGCCAGCGGCAAGCCGATCGCATCGGCGGAAGCGTTGCGACTGGTGAATCTGTTCCGCAAGGACGACAGCGCGGAAGTCAGCGTCTCGCTGCGCGGCGTCGGGCCGCAGCTGCTCGCGCTGCGGCCGGAAATCAAGATCACCGCAGGCCGCATGTTCAATCCCGCCGTCACCGAGCTGATCGTCGGCAAGAATGCACTTGCCAACTTCAAGGGCCTGAACGTCGGCGACAAGATCAAGACGCGCGGTGCAACCTGGACCGTCGTCGGCGTGTTCACCAGCGGCGGCGATTCGCACGAGTCCGGCCTGATGACCGACGCCGAGACGCTGATCGCCGCGGAGAATCGGAGCAGCTTTCAAAGCGTGACCGTGCTGCTCGATTCGCCCGCCGCATTTCAGAAGTTCAAAGACGCACTGACCTCCAATCCGGCGCTGGCCGTCGACGTGAGCCGCGAGCGCGAGTTCTACCAGCAACAGTCCGAGGTGATCAGCAAGGTGATCTACGTCATCGCCTACGTGGTCGGCGGCATCATGGCCGTGGGCGCGATCTTCAGCGCGCTCAACACCATGTACTCGGCGGTGAGTGCGCGGCTGCGCGAAATCGCGACGCTGCGCGCGATCGGCTTCGGCGCGACGGCGATGGTCATGTCGGTGCTGGCCGAGGCGCTGCTGCTCGCGCTGATCGGCGGCTCGATCGGAGCCGCGCTCGCATGGCTGTTCTTCAACGGCCACCAGGTCGGCACTTCGATCGGTGGGCAGGCTTCCGGCCACCTGATCTTCGAGCTGAGCGTCAGCCCGGTGCTGATCGCTACGGGCATCATCTGGGCCTGCACCATCGGCCTGATCGGCGGCCTGTTCCCCGCGGTTCGGGCCGCAAGGCTGCCGGTCGCGACGGCGCTGCGCGCGATCTGACGACACGGCCGGCGCGCCGCCGGATATAGGCCTAGCGGACGACTGGCCGGCGGCGCCAATCACTCCTATTCTTGGCGCGGTCAGCGGTCCGCACGGCCACCCCGTGTCCTCCATGCAGCAAACGATCCGGTTCATCAAGTCCGCCGACGGCGTACGCCTGGCGGTCGCGACTTCGGGGAGCGGCGCGCCGCTCGTGAAGTCGGCGAACTGGCTGTCGCACCTGGAGTTCGACTGGCAGAGCCCGGTGTGGCGGCACTGGTTCCGCTTCCTCTCGTCCGGACGCCAGCTGATCCGCTTCGACCCGCGCGGCTGCGGTCTGTCGGACTGGAACGCGCAGGATCTCTCGCACCAGGCGCAAGTCGCGGATCTCGAGGCGATCATCGCTGCTTCGGACCTCGACCGGTTTCCGCTTCTCGGTGTCTCGCAGGGCGGCGCGGCCTGCATCGAGTACGCGGTGCGGCATCCGGAGCGCGTCACGATGCTGGTGCTGTACGGCTGCTACGCCGAGGGCTGGGCGCAGCGCGGCGAGGAAGGGCGCCGCCATGGCCAGGCGCTCAACGAGCTGATCCGGCAGGGCTGGGGGCAGGAGAACCCGGCGTTCCGCCAATTGTTCGCCTCGCTGTTCATCCCGGACGCGAACGCCGAGCAGGTGCGCTGGTTCAGCGACCTGATGCGCACCACGACGCAGCCGGAGATCGCGGCGCGCATTCTGGAATCGTTCGGCGACATCAACGTACGTGCGCTGCTGCCACGCGTGCAGGTCCCGACGATGGTGGTGCACGCGCGGGGCGACGCACGCATTCCGTTCGAGCAGGGCCGGCTGCTCGCGGCCGAGATCCCGGGCGCGCGCTTCGTGACGCTGGAGAGCCGCAACCACATCCTGATCGAATGCGAGCCGGCGTGGGAGCGCTTCTGTGAGGCCTTCGTGGATTTCCTCGGCCCGGCGGAGGGCACGACGGAGCCGCCGCAGCGAGGCGATCTGCCGGAGCTGACGGCGAGGGAGAACGCGATCCTCAGGCTCGTGTCGCACGGCGAGGGCAACGGCGAGATCGCGCGCAAGCTGTTCATCAGCGAGAAGACTGTGCGCAATCATCTGACGAACATCTTCGAGAAGCTCAACGTGGATTCGCGCGCCCGCGCGATCGTGCAGGCCCGCGACCGCGGGATGGTCTGAGCTGCCTGCCCGAAAGTACGTGGGACATTTGTCCCGACTGCGCCGCCGCATCGAATGAGGCAACCGCCTCATGTGCGGATTGCGCGAGTGGTTCACGATGCGCCTCGTCCCCCACCCCGCTCTGGACCACGCCCATGAACGCCGCCGTCGAACTCGTCGTCTCGCCCGCCGCCGAGCGTCTGTTCCAGGAAAACAGCGACCGCGCCCGCTACGCGCGCTGTATCAAGGCATCGAAGCGCGTCCGCTGGGACATCGATGCCGATGTATTTCGCGGCCGCAGCTTCGACTTCCGCCGCAAGTTCCTGCCGGATGGGCTCACCAAGGTCAACGATCTCGCGTTCCTCGCGCCGGATGAGAAGCGCACGATGAGTCACGTGCAGGGCCGCAGCTATGCCAGCATCTTCGGCCTGCTGGAGCGCTTCATCAGCACCAAGACGCTGGAGATCGCCGTGCGCTACGGCCTCGGCGACCAGGTCGCGCTCGAGGGGCTGGTGCGCTTCAGCGACGAAGAGATCAAGCATCAGGAGCTGTTCCGGCGCATCGAGGCCGCGCTCGCGGCGAAGATGCCGGGCGGGTACGTGCTGGTCGCGGACGCCAATGAAGTCGCGCGCACCGTACTCGGCAGATCGAACTGGGCCGTGCTGGCGATGACCTGCCATGTGGAACTCTTCACGCAGGTCCACTATCGCGAAAGCATCGAGCGCGACGAAGAGCTGTCGGACCTGTATCGCGACGTGTTCCGCTTCCACTGGCTCGAAGAGTGCCAGCACGCCGTGATGGACGAGATCGAATGGTGCCGCGAGGATCGCACGCTGAGCCCAGCGGCGCGCGAGGCTGCGGTCGATGACCTGATCGCACTCATCGGCGGCCTCGATCATCTGCTGCAGGGACAGTCGGCGGCGGACGCCGGCTATTTCATGCGCCTGTGCGATCGCAGTTTCACGCCGGCCGAACAGCACGCAATTCGTGAGACTGTGCTGCGGGCCTATCGCTGGCAGTACATCGCATCCGGCTGTCAGCATCCGCACTTCATGAAGCTGCTCGGCGGCATGGTCACGCAGCCGCAGATGCAGAGAGTTCGCGCGGCGGTCGCACCGATCATCGATTGCTGACGGCCAGTTGACCTTTCGCTGCGGGCGGCGGAGGCTAATTCCCTCTCGAGGGAATGTCTCGGCCAGTCATGCAGCTCAGGCGGCTTCTGCTCGTTGCGGCGTCGATCTCGCTGCTGTCGGTCACGGCGCGCGCCGACGATCCGCTGCAATGGCGCACCGTCGCGCTGTCACGCGCGCTCGCCGCAGCCGGAACCATCGAAGATCCGTATCGACGCGCCGAAACGCTCGCCAGCATCGCGCGCGTACAGACGCTGATCGCCGAATCCTCCGCCGATCGCACGATTCACGAAGCGCTCGCCGCGGTCGCGCAGATCCGCGAGCCCGCATTTCGCGATTGGGTGCTGAACGACATCGTGCTCGCGCAGATCGCGGCGGATGATCTGATCGGCGCGCGTGAGACGGCCAATCGCATCGACGCGAAGCGGCAGCAGGGCGCTGCGTTCGTCCAGATCGCGACGGTGCAGCTCCGTGGAGGAAACATTGCAGGCGCGCAGCAGACCGCTGCCGCGATCCGCGAGCAGGAAGCGAAGAGCGAAATTCTGCGGCAGATCGTCGCCATCTCCGCGGCCCGCGGCGAGCTGGCCGGCGCGCGCCAGATGCTGCGCGACATCGATGAGCCGTTCTACCTGGCGCTCGCTGCCGGCGACATCGCCGTTGCCGAGGTCCGCGCCGGCCACAACGACAAAGCCGAAGGCATGGTGTCGCGCGTTCGCCGCGCAGATCGCGGGCAAGTGTCGGGACGCATTGCGCTGGCGCGCGCCGACAAGGGCGACCTGAAGGGCGCGCTCGAGATGCTGGCAAAAATCGATGACGTTCCATATCGCGCCGTGATGCAGGGACGGCTCGCGGCGACGCGCGCCGTCGAGGGCGACGTCGAGACTTCCCGCAAGCTGTTCGCCGCCGCGATTGCCAGCGTCGAGGCGTATTCCGGCGAGCCCGACCGCCGTGCGCTGACGTTCGCGCAGATCGGACGCTTGCAGGCCGTCAGTGGCGATCGCGAGTCGGCCGTGCCGACGCTGACCCGCGCATTGCGCGAAGCGGAAGGTTTGGAGCGCGGCGATTGGCGCGAAGACACGCTCGATCACATCGCTCGCGGCCTGGCCCGCGCCGGCGATTCGGCCGGTGCGTTGCAGGCAGCGTTGCGAATGAACGATCGAGTCGCGCGCGCGTTGCTCGTGCGCGATGTGGTGTCGATGCAGACCAATGCCGACAGCGCATCGGCATCCGCAAGCGCGGCCGGCTTTCAGGATCCGCTGATCGAAGCGGCCGCTCAGTTCGGCGTGCTTGGAATGCAGTTGCTGCGAGCGACCACGCCACTATCGGAGGAGACTATCGAGGCAGCTCGGCGTGCGGTGCGCAACATCGAGGAGCAGCAACCGAAACCAGCGGCGTTCGCGGCCCTGGCGGCTGCGCGTGTCAAGACCGGCGACGCCGAGCAGGGATCGTCGATCTTCCAGGAAGCTCTGGAAGCCGCAGAGACAATCGCGCGCAGCGATCAGCGCGCGGCGGCGTACGTCGACATGGTGGCGGCGCTGAATGATCGGCTGGTGTTTCTCGGAAAACCGCTACCGCAAGAGAAGTGACGAGGGTCACGTGAGTCACGAGGGTCACGACGGTCCGAAGCTCTGGCCCCCGTGACTCTCGTGACCCCCGTCACTCTCGTCACTCTTGCCTCAGCTCACCTTTCCAAGATAATCCGCCTTCCCAATCTCCACGCCGCCATGACGCAGCAGGTTGTACGCCGTCGTCACGTGGAAGAAGAAATTCGGCAGCGCCCAGTGCCGCAGGAAAATCAGTCCAGGGAACGTGAACGTCTGCACCCGCGTCGGGATCGAGATCGCGCGGTCCTCGGAGCCCTCGAACTGCTCGGCCTTGAAGCCCTGCAGGTAGTCGATCGTCTTGTCGACGCGCGCGATCAGCTCGGCCATCGTCGTCTCGTTGTCCTCGAACTTCGGCGGATCGACGCCCGCGAGCCGTGCCGCCGCGCCCTTGGCCGCATCGCTCGCAATCTGGATCTGGCGCGTCAGCGGCAGCATGTCCGGCGCGAGACGCGTGGCGGCGAGCAGGTTCGGGTCGTACTTGCGCGCCTCCGCGTGCGCGACGCCCTTTTCGAGGAGCCCCTTCAGATTGCGCAGCGTCTGCAGGAACGTGGGAATCGAAGCCTCGTACATGGAGATTTTCATGGTCGTGCTCTCTCGTTACCGCCGGGAGGTATGGGACGCGGATTATAGGTGCGGGCGGATGCTGTCGATTACTTACGTTTGCGTCACTACTGAAGTGATGTCGGGCGCTACTGCGCGTAGCGCGGAACCAGCGAAGTGAGCACGCCGGTCTGCGCTTCGCGGCCGAGCTCGACCAGCCGCAGGCGCCGCCCGTCAGCGTCGAGCACCGTCACGGATGCGTGATCGGGCCGGAAGCACACGACCTCGTCGCGCTCCTGCGCCGCGCCGACCGCGACGTTGATTGCGATGTAGTGTGAGAAGACGACACAGTCGTGCGGCAGGGCGAGTAGAGCGTCGACGACACGGCCACGCCACTGTACGTAGTCGATCGAGCCCGGCTGGTGTCGATCGTTCAAGTCGCGCCACCTGCCGCGCATCGCGTCCGTGAGCCATTCGCGGCGCGCTGCAGAATCGATCGCCGGCGAAGGGATCTCGGCCACTGCTGGCAGCACTGTGGCCACGCACGCCCAGAGCTCGCACAAAGGTTGGGCAGTTTCGCGGCAGCGACGCAGTGGACTCGAGTAGACCGGCGTGCGACTCATCGCCTGCGCAAAGTGCTGCGCTGTTGCCAGTGCTTGCGTGGCGCCGAGGTGCTCGAGACCGGGATCTGGATCGTCGCCCCAGGCTGACGCGGGCTTGGCATGTCGCACCAGATATATTCGCGGCATGCGCTCGGCGGCACCTACTTCGGCGGCTTCAGCTTGTCCTTGGTCTGCTGAGCCATGCTCTGCAGGCTGCGCTGCGGCTCCGGCAATTCCTTGCGTCCCGCTGCGGGCGCTGGCGCGGGCTTGCGCTCCGACGCCTGCGACGTGTCTGCACGGCGCTCGACCTCGACGACCGGCCCGGTGGCGGTGAAGACGTCGACCGATACCATCACCTGCCGGCCCTCGTTCGGGGCCAGCGCGCCGACACCGACAACTTTGCGCGCCAGCTCTTCACCGCGATCGTTGCGAATCGACACCACGACCGCGTATTCCCACGGCTCACCGCCCGCCGGATGCTTGAACCCACCCTCGACGCGCAGCGCCGAGAACGCCGGCTGCAGCCGGCGCTCGACGATCGCCTTAGGGTCGAAGCGCAGGTGGTGCTGGCAAGCCGGGCAGACGCTCGAGCTTTCGAGAATCGTCGCCTTGCAGTGAGGGCAGCTGCGCGTCTTGCCGGTGAGTGCCACGCGGCTCGTGCTCACGGACGAGCCCTGCTAGGCCCGGCCGCCCTTCTCGTCCCAGCCGAACTCAGCGCGGCCGCGCATCCGCGAACCCGCTGCGACTGTGAGCGACCCGGCCTTCAGATCGCCGTTCAACACGCCGGTCTGCAGCAGCTCCACCCGCGATGCGGCGTCGATGTTGCCTTCCAGCTCGCCGCCGACGACAACGGTATTGGCGCGCACGCCGCCGGTCACTTTCGCGCCGGCCTCGATGGTCAGATTGCCCTGCACGTTCACGTCGCCCTTGAAGTTGCCGGCGATGCGCACGTGGCCCGAGCCTTCGATCTTGCCTTCGATCGTCAGGCCTGCCGCGAGCAAGGACTCCTTCGCGTCGCCACGCGGAGCGCTGGCGGCGGCGGCAGCGGGCTGCCGGGCCGACTCGATGCTCACCGGCGCGGCCGCGGCAGGCTTGTCCGGCGCCGGGTCCGGAGTGTTCTGTTCGCGGCCGTACTGGTCTTTCCACAACGCCATGACGAAGTCTCCTGAATTGAAATCGAGCGGTGGTAATTACACAGGCACGTCAGCAGTGTCAAACGTACCAACCGCGGCGTCGCGAGCCGCCGACACTGGCGCCCTCGGCTGTTTTGAGGCAGGGGCGGCGTATAGTACGTGCCAACAATGACGAGTCGGCGCTTTCAGGCGTACGGGGGGACTGGACATGATCAAGCTCACGATCAACGGTCAGGCTCAGGATGTCGATGTCGCCGGCGACACGCCCTTGCTGTGGGTGCTGCGCGATACGCTCGGACTCACTGGCACGAAATACGGCTGCGGCAAAGCCTTATGCGGCGCGTGCACAGTGCACATCGACGGCGCGCCGACGCGCGCCTGCGTCACACCGGTCGAGACCGTTGCCGGTAAATCCATTACGACGATCGAAGGTCTGTCGAGCAATCGCGGCCATCCCGTGCAGCAGGCATGGATCGAGCTCGACGTGCCTCAGTGCGGCTACTGTCAGTCAGGGCAGATCATGTCGGCCGCGGCTCTGCTCGCGCAGAATCCGCAGCCGTCCGACGCCGATATCGACAGCGCGATGTCCGGCAACATCTGCCGTTGCGGAACGTATCCGCGCATCCGCAAAGCGATCCATCGTGCAGCCGAGCTCAGCACGACCAGCAAGGGGAGCGGCTGACATGAACAAGCATCCAGACGACTGGTCACGTCGCGATTTCCTCAAGACTGCGGCGACGACGGCCGGCGGTCTCGTCATCGCCGTCTATCTGCCGGCGTGCAGCAAGCCCGAGAACGCTGCGAAGAGCACCGGGCCGGTGAAACAGGTCGCAGCGAACGCGTGGCTGCGCATCGGCACCGATGGATCGATCACGGTTCTGTGCGATCGCTCCGAAATGGGCCAGGGCGTCTACACGGCGCTGCCGACGCTGCTCGCCGAAGAGCTCGGCGTAGCGCCGTCGAGCGTCAAGGTCGAGTTCGCGCCGCCTGGCAAGGAGTACGTGAACGCGCTGCTGGGCGGGCAGGTGACCGGCGGCAGCACCAGCGTGCGCGACGCGTGGGACAAACTTCGCATGGCCGGCGCCGAGGCGCGCACGAGGCTGATCGCTGCAGCCGCTAAGGACTGGGGCGCGCCGCCGCAGTCGTGTTCGGTTGCCGATGGTTACGTGGTGTTCACCAGCCGACGCAAGTCCTTCGGCGAGCTCGCCGAAGCGGCCGCCGCGCTGCCGAAGCCCGAGAACGTGCAGCTGAAGGCGCGCAATGAGTTTCAGTACATCGGCAAACCGCAGAAACGCCTAGACACTCCGGCGAAAGTGGATGGCAGCGCGCAGTTCGGCATCGACGTGCGCTTGCCGGGCATGCTGTACGCGGCTCTCGCGCAACCGCCCGAGCTTGGCGCCAGCGTCAAGAGCTTCAAAGCGGACAAGGCGCAGGGAATGCCGGGAGTGCGCCAGGTATTGCAGACATCATCCGGCGTCGCAGTGATCGCCGACTCTTGGTGGCAAGCGCGGCAGGCGCGCGATGCCGTGGAGATCGAGTGGGCGCCGGGCGCGAACGCGAAGATGACGAACGCCTCCATCAGTGCGGGTCTGAAATCGGCCGCGAGCGGCAAAGGCAAGCAGGTGCGCAAGGACGGCGACGCGCAGAGCGCGTTGCAGTCCGGCCGCCGGTTCGAGCAGACGTACGAGCTGCCGATGCTCGCGCACGCGACCCTCGAGCCGCAGAACTGCACTGCTGAGTTTCGCGAGGACGGCTGCCACGTCTATGTGCCGACGCAGGTTCAGCAGTTCGCACAGAACGCCGCAGCGCAGGCTGCTGGCATGCCACCGGAAAAGGTGTTCGTGCATACGACGTTCCTCGGCGGCGGTTTCGGCCGCAGACTCGAATCCGACTTCATTCCAGCTGCAGTCGAGTGTGCGAAAGCAGTGAGCAAGCCAGTGAAGGTGCTGTGGACGCGCGAAGACGACATGACTCACGACAAGTACCGGCCGCCCGCGCGCAACACTCTTTCCGCCACGTTCGACGACAGCAAGAAGCTGAACGCCGTGAAGATCCACCTGGTCGCGCCGTCGATCACGTCGCGCTGGGCGCCCGCCGCAGTCGCGAACGGCGCGGTCGATCCGTTCGCGGTGGAAGCGGCTCACAACTTTCCGTACGACGTGCCGAACGTCTATATCGACTACCTGCAGCACGAGATCGGCATCGATGTCGGCTACTGGCGCTCGGTGAGCCACGCGCTCAACTGTTTCACTGTCGAGAGCTTCATGGACGAGCTTGCCTACGAGGCGCAACAGGATCCGTACGAGTTCCGCCGCGCCATGCTCGACAAGCAGGCCCGCTGGCAGATGGTCGTTGACACGGCGGCGAGGAAGGCAGGCTGGGGACATGCGCCGAGCGGCCACTCCCTGGGCATCGCGGCGATGTCCGGCTACGACACGTATCTCGCGCAGGTCGCGGAGGTGTCAGTGCAGGGCAATCAGCTGAAGGTGCATCGGATCGTGTGTGCGATCGACTGCGGTCAGCGCGTGAATCCCAACATCGTGGAGCAGCAGGCAGAGGGCAGCATCGTGTTCGGTCTGAGCGCGGCGCTGTTCAGCGAGATCAACATTGCCGGCGGGCGCGTCAAGGAACAGAACTTCGACGACTATCCGTTGCTGCGCATGAACCAGACGCCGCAGATCGAGGTGTATGTCGTCGACAGCACCGAGAAGCCCGGCGGCATGGGCGAGCCCGCAGTCGCGCTGGTCGCGCCGGCGGTCTGCAACGCGATCTACGCAGCGACGCGCAAGCGGATCCGGGCGCTGCCGATCGTGAAGCAGGGATTTGTCGTGTAGGTCGGGCTTCAGCCCGACTCTTGTTTGTCGGGCTGAAGCCCGACCTACAACTTCAGCAGCAGCGTGAGACTCCTGTCCACTTGCGCTGCTGCTCTCCAAGATAAAACTCGCGCCGCGAGAGCGGCGTCACGCCCGCGTGTGCTCGACCATGATGCTCGAGGTAACGCTCGTATGAGTCGTCGCTCGCCAAGGCTCGCAACAGACTCCACAGGTTCCGCAGCCGCTGCTTCATGAGCGTAACTCCGCGAGCGCCACGGCCGGCGCTTCCGAGCTCGGCGGCACCGGCAATCCCTTCACGACACGCCAGCTGACGCGCAGCATATCTGCGATCACGATCCACAGAATTGCCGTCAGCATCATCGCCAGCGCCGCATCGAGACGCTGATTGAAAATCAGCTGCGGAGCGACTGCAGCCTGCTCGGGTGTGAGCGCACCCGATGCCAGCTTTCCAGCCAGCTGCTCCGCCGCCGCGAGGAAGCCGACGCGCACGTCGGTCGACACGACCTTCTCCCAGGTCGCCCACGTGCAAACGACCGCGATCCACACTAGCGGCACGCCCGTGACCCATGCGTAGCGGAGCTTGCCGTGCTTGACCAGGATCCCCGTCGCCACGCACAGCGCGATGCCCGCGAGCAGCTGGTTCGCGATGCCGAACAACGGCCACAGGATGTTGATGCCGCCGTTCGGATCGACCACCCCGATGTAGAGGAAGTAGCCCCAGCCGGCGACGACCAGGCCGCTCGTGATCAGCACCGACGGATACCACGAGGTCTGGCCGAGCGGCCGCCACACGTGGCTGAGCGCATCCTGCAGCATGAAGCGCCCGACGCGCGTGCCTGCATCGAGCGTCGTCAGAATGAACACCGCCTCGAACATGATCGCGAAGTGATACCAGAGCGCGAGCAGGCTCTGGCCGAACACACTGGAGAAAATGCTCGCCATGCCGACCGCCAGCGACGGCGCGCCGCCGGTGCGGGCGAACAACGTCGACTCGCCCATTTCGCGCGCGAGCGCGTGCATTTGCTCTGCGGTGACCGGGAAGCCCCAGGAGCTGATCGTCGCGACCGCCGCGTCCGCGCTCGCGCCGACGACGCCGGGACCGCTGTTGATCGCGAAGTACACGCCGGGCTCGAGCAGCGTCGCGGCGATCATCGCCATGATCGCGACGCATGACTCCAGCATCATGCTGCCGTAACCGATCAGGCGCGCATCGGTTTCGCTGCCGATGAGTTTCGGCGTCGTGCCGCTGGACACCAGCGCGTGGAAGCCGGAGATCGCGCCGCACGCGATCGTGATGAAGACGAACGGGAACAGCGCGCCGCCGAAGATCGGTCCGGTGCCGTCGATGAATGGCGTGACGGCCGGCATCTTGATCTCGGGCCGCATGATCACGACTGCGATTGCCAGTAGCAGGATCGTGCCGAGCTTGAGGAACGTCGAGAGGTAGTCGCGCGGTGCGAGCAGCAGCCACACCGGCAGCACGGCCGCGATGAAGCCGTAGCCGATCACGAACCAGGCGAGCGGCTTGCTATCGAGATCGAACAGCGCGCGCAGCGTCGGATGATGATCGACCCAGCCGCCGCCGACGACGGCGAACAGCAGCAGCGCCACGCCGATCAGCGACGCTTCGAGCACGCGGCCCGGACGCAGGTTGCGCAGATACAGGCCGATCAACACGGCGATCGGAATCGTCGCGAACACCGTGGCCGTCGCCCACGGGCTGTGCTTCATGGCGTTGACGACGACCAGGCCCAGCACTGCGATGAGAATGATCATGATCGTGAGCGTGCCGACGATCGCGGCGAGGCCGCCGACCGGGCCGAGCTCGTCGCGCGCCATCTGGCCGAGGCTGCGGCCGTCGCGACGCGTCGAGAGGAACAGGATCGTCATGTCCTGCACGCAGCCGCCGAGTACCGCGCCGACCAGGATCCACAGCGTGCCGGGCAGGTAGCCGAACTGGGCCGCGAGCGTCGGGCCGATCAGCGGACCGGGACCGGCGATCGCAGCGAAGTGATGGCCGAACACGATCCAGCGGTGCGTCGGCATGAAATCGCGGCCGTTGTTCAGGCGCAGAGCAGGTGTCGCGCGGCCTGCGTCGACGCTCAGGACTTTCGCCGACACCCAGGCGCTGTAGAAACGATAGCCGATGGCATACACGCAGACCGCGGCGACCACGATCCACATGGCATTGATGGTTTCGCCCCGGTGCAGGGCGATGCCGCCGACTGCGAAGGCGCCCGTCAGTGCGACCAGGATCCAGAGGAGTTTGCGCATGCTTTCAGGATACCAAGACTCCGGCTGAAGCCTGTTCCCCCACCGCTAGTCCGACGCTTTCGCCCCGAACTCGTCGCTCGGGATGCCGAGCCAGTCGAGGCAGAACAGCCGGCTGTCGCGCAGCTCGGTCTTCACGATGCCGGTATTCGGCAGCGGGTGGAGCAGGGCATAGTCCGACGGAACGTTGCCGGCGAGCATCGGCACCATGAGGCCGATCGTGGCGGCGTGGGCCACGATCAAGACCACGCCGCTGTCCTGCGCATGCCGGTTCATGACCTCGCGCACGAACGGCAGGAATCGCCGCTGCACGTCCGCGAAGCTCTCGCCCTCTGCATGGCGCGCCTCGGGATCCCTGTCGACGGTCCACTTGCGCACCAGCTCGACATAGATCGCACGTGGATCTTCCTGCGAGCCGGGCCGCAGGCCGAGGTCGACTTCGACTGCCTCGGGCGCCAGCGTGAGCGTCAGGTCGTGGCGGAAGGCGACGGCATCGGCAGTCTGGACTGCCCGCAGCGACGTGCTGGTGTAGATCGCGACGATCCGCGTCGCGGCCGTCGCCTCGGCCAACGCCTTGGCCTGGTCGACCCCCTTGCGGGTCAGCGGGTAAGTGACCCCGCCGTCGGGCACGGGGCGCGGATTCCCCGGAACGTTGATCTCGCTTTCGGCGTGCCGGATGAACCAGATCTGCAGCGCGCCGCCGCTTTCGGCTGCGGCCGCCGGCAGCGCAGCTGCTGCCGCTGCCGCGCCTGCCGCTACCACGAATGCCCGCCGCGACAGCCGCGTCCCGCCCTTTGTTGTCATATTTGTTTTGGCATCTTTGCCGAGCACGCGCTGTGCCCGGTCCGCGCATGTCGAGTTGTACCGCATCGCCGGGTTTTGGCAAGCCCCGCACTACTGAAACGATGCTGGGCGCGCGCGACGACCTTACATTTGCGGCAGCGAGCAGAGTATCCTCCGCCGCTCACGTTTTCGATCGACTTCCGTCCTCAACAATCAACTTACTCTCGAGGGAGATCGTGATGGCAGACAACACAGTACGTGGACGCTTTGTCTGGCATGAGCTGAACACGCCCGATCCGAGCGGCGCACATGCCTTCTACTCGAAGGTCGTCGGCTGGAAAACGCAGGCCTGGGAGCACGATCCCTCGTACCAGATGTTCGTCGGCGGCAGCGGTCCTCTGGGCGGCACGGTTGCGCAGACCTCCGGTGCGCCGAGCTGGCTGCACTACATCGGCACGCCCGACATCGAGGCCACGGTGCAGGCGGCCAAGAGCCGCGGCGGCAGCGTGACGAAGGAAATCACCTCCATGCCGAGCGGCGGCAAGTACGCCGTGCTGACCGATCCGCAGGGCGCGGCTTTCGCGGTGTATTCCTCGCCCATGGACGAGGGCGGTAAGGAATCGGCGCCGAAGCGCGGCGAGTTCTCCTGGCATGAGCTGGCGACGACCGACTGGCGTGCAGCGTTGGATTTCTACTCGGCGGTTTTCGGCTGGGACAAGATGGCCGAGCACGACATGGGTGGCGACGCTGGCAAGTACGTGCTCTTCGGCAGCAACGGCGTGCAGCGCGGCGGCATGTTCAAGAAGTTTGCGTCGATGCCCGGCGGTCCGACCTGGCTCGGCTACGTTCGCGTTCGGGACGTGAACGACGCAGTGAAGAAGGCGAAAGCTGCCCGCGGAACGCTGGTCAACGGCCCGATGGAAGTGCCGGGCGGCGACTGGATCGCGCAGTTCGTGGATCCGTACGGCGCCCTGTTCGCGGTGCATACACTGGCAGCCGACATGAAACCGGCGCAGCCGGCGGCCGCGGCCGCCGCCGCTCCGGCCGCGGAAGCAGCAGCGCCCGCGTCGGCAGCTGCACCCGCCAAACCGGCGGCACCGAAGAAGGCCCCGGCGAAGCAAGCCGCTGCCAAGAAGGCGCCGGCCAAGAAGAAGGCTGCAAAGAAAGCACCCAAGAAAGCCGGCAAGAAGAAGGCGGCGGCCAAGCGCGCCAAGACGGCGCGCAAGTCCGCGAAGAAAAAGGCCGGCCGCAAGGCGGCGAAGCGTTCCGGGGGCAAGAAGAAGGCGGCCAGGAAGGCGCGCAAGGGGAAGTAAGTCGGCGTGGTCCGGGGCCGGTCCTCGCACCGGCCTCGGCGCCTGACGCTGCAGCGAGTAGCAGATGAAAACAGTCCGCGGCAAAACGTTCACTGGCCAGCGCGTCGTGCTGGACGGCAAGTCTTTCGTCGAGTGTCACTTCAAAGACGCGAGCCTGATCATCGAGGGCAACGGCCTGTTCGAGATGCAAAACTGCAAGATCGAAGAGGACTGCCGGCTCGCCGTCGAAGGTCCCGGCCAGGTGCTGCTGCACGTGTTGAAAATGATGCTGTACTCCGGCGGCTGGATGTCGCGGGTCGCGGACAACGTGCTGCATACGGTGCGCCAGCCGCCGAAAGCGCTGGCCAAGAAGAAGTCAGGGTAGGTCGGGCTTCAGCCCGACTCCGAAGAAGTTGGGCTAAAGCCCAACCTACACTTTCCCGGCGACCATTTTGGCCAGCGCGTAGATCGCGTCCAGGTTCGGCGTAGCCACGCCGATCTTGCGTCCTGCCCGCACGGTGTTTCCCAGGATCGCTTCGATCTCCATCGGCCGGCCGTTCTCGTAGTCCAGCGCCATGCTGGTCTTGTAGGCCGGCATTGCCCGGGTGGTCGCAAGCATCTGCTCGATCAGCCCAGGGCTCTGCGGATGGCCGGCGGCCTGCGCGACGTCGCAGACCTCCTGCATCGCGCGACGCGCGAACTGCACCTCCGCCTCGGTCCGCAACATCGCGTTCGTATCGAGCACCCCGCCCAGGATCGAGATGGGGTTGAAGACCGCATTCCAGACGGCCTTTTGCCAACGCGCGCCGACGACGTTCTCGGTCAGCTTGCAGGGGACCTTGCCGGCCTCGAATGCAGCCGCGAGCGCCTGGGCGGCCGGTGTGACGCCTTCCGGATAGCGGCCGAGGATCAGCGAGCCGAGGGAGAGATGATTGACCCGCCCTGGGGCGCTGCGGCCGACGGCGACGAATGCAAGGCTGCTGAGCAGCTCGTTGTCGGGAAACGCGGCTGCGATTGGCGCCTCGATGTCGACGCCGTTCTGGATCAGCACGATGACCGTGCGCGGTCCCACGGCGGGTCGGATCAACGCCGCGCGGTCGACGCTTTCGAGCACCTTCGAGGTCAGCACCACGTAGTCGGGCGGCTCGCGGCACTCGGCCACTTCGCGATAGACACGTTCCGGCCGGAAGCGATGGTCGCCGAAGACCGGGCTGCGGATGTCGTACCCATCCCGGCTGACGGCGTCGTAGTCCGAGCGACAGACGACTGAGACTTGCGCGCCCTGGCGTGCCAGCGCCGACCCGAACAGTGCACCGACCGCGCCGGCGCCGACGATGAGGACGTTCATGGCCCGAGTGTATCGTCTATGATCAGGCCTCGCCCCTGCCGCCTCACCACGGGACCTCCATGCCCCAGCTCACGACGCTGCGCGCGGATGAATTGCGCGCCTACGCCCAGCAGATCCGCGAACGCTACGACGCCTTTGCCGGCCGCGGCCTGAAGCTGAACCTGACGCGCGGCAAGCCGTCGGCTGCGCAGCTCGATCTGTGCAACGAGCTGCTCGAGATGCCCGGACGGAGCGACTTCATGGCCGGCGCCGTCGACTGCCGCAACTACGGCGAGTTGCAGGGACTGCCGGAATTGCGCGCGCTGCTCGCGCCGATCTACGACCTCACGCCCGACCGCATCGTCATAGGCGGCAACACCAGTCTGGGCCTCATGCACGATGCGGTCGTCTACGCGCTGCTC
>Ga0209382_10000341_pt1 | contig 75877 bp, 58 predicted proteins | sample SoiMetdeltSBSDD5_FD_187599 | JGI IMG/M metagenome (GOLD analysis project Ga0209382, IMG submission 187599) | Bulk soil microbial communities from a Populus tree surrounding site in Tennessee, USA - Soil MetaG P. deltoides SBSDD5 (SPAdes) (version 2) | ecosystem: Environmental > Terrestrial >... | reverse complement strand
CGCATCGCACAAGTCACCGCCGGTGGCGCGGTTGTCCTGGCGCGCGGAGCTCAGGATGTTGCAATCGGGTACGTAGTTTCTGTTCGTGTCCTCCCAGGCGCGGCGCGCAACTGTGTTGAGCACGTTAATGGGATTTGGACCGATCGTCACGCCGTTCTCGCCGCCGTTGGTGCCGAGGCCGCCGAGGTATTTGTTCAAGCTGACCTTGAGCGCGGTTCTACCGTTACCAAACAGATCGAACGCGGCCTGGGTCTTTGGCGTGATGTCGTGGTAGCTCAGGTTGTCCTGTTCCGGGAACACGAAGTTCCTGTTCGGCGTGGCAAACGTCGGTCCGAGTGTCTGCTCGGGGAAGCTGTTGGCGTGGTAGTCGTAGCGGATGCCGCCTGACAGCGTCAACCGGCCGATTGTCCACTTGTCCTGCGCAAAAATCCCGAGGTCGTGATCGACGTGGCTCTTCACCGTATGCGGCAACGCTCGCAGCGTGATCTGGTTGGGCACGCCGTTGTTGAAGCGGTACGACACAGGATTCGGGACGTACGTCGTGTTGTCGTGATATCCGATGGCGTCATTGACTCCGACCTTGAACGCGTGCGCGCCGGTGATGTACGACGTGTGGAAGCGCCAATGGAAGTTATCGTTCCAGGAATTGTTGTAGGTGCCACCGGTGTTATTCAGCGCTTCGGTCGCTCCACGGTAGCGCAATCCGGGAATGGTCCCTCCCTGTTCGACGACGCCGATCATCTGCGGATCGAGTTCGAGCCCCTTCGTCTGAAGGTGCATGTTGCCCCAGCGCTCGACGCGGTGGATGCCGCTCGCTTCGAGCAGGAGCCGGTTGGTCACCGGCGAGGTCCAGTCGACGAGCACGACGCGTTGCGTGGGGAAACGGCGGTCGTTGGCTGACTCAGGGGCGACCGTGGCTGTGATGGCGTCGTGGCACGCGCAGAAGTCCTGCTGCGTGTAGGTCATGCCGATCTTGTTCTTCGGCGAGACTTGCCATGAGAGCCTGAGTTGCGCGTCCTTCCAGACTTTCTCGATTGATGCCGGATTGCTGGTATCGGCGACGTAGTCCCAGCGTGCCGGGTTGTTCGCATTCTGGTTGTAGAACATGCCCGGTGCGAACAGGTACGCTCCCTGATAGCGGCCGCTCGCGAAGAACCAGATTTTGTCTCGCTTGATAGGACCACCGATTCCTGGGTTGAAATCCCAGTTCTTGTCGATGAAGCCCGGATTGCGAAGTGCCGGGTTTTGCGTGAGCAGGTCGTCATCTATGTTGTTGCCCTGGAAGGAATCGTTCGCGAAGCTGGCGAAGATCGATCCGGTGTACGCGTTGCCACCTTCGCGCGCGATGAAGTTGATGCGGACGCCGCCGGTCGCCAGCTCGGCCGAAACTGCGGCGGTATCGTAGACCATCTCCTGCAGTCCGGTCGCGTTCGGGATTGCGCCACCGCCCCAACCGCCGCCGATCATCGAGCTCAGTGACACGCCGTTCATCAGGAACCGCTGATCCTCGGTGCGCCCGCCATGAGCGCCGAGGGCGCGCGTTTCTGGTCCGACGGCGCCGCCGACGTTGTGGTTCGCCAGCGTGCCGCCCTGCGACACCATAGAGACGCCTGGGATGAGAACGCCCAACTCGAACATGTTCCGGCCAGTCGGAAGTGTGCTGATGGCGTCAGCGTCCATTACTCGCTGTCGCGTGGAGCTCTGGACGTCGACGATCGGCGCTTCGCCGGTCACTGTAATGGTCTCCTCGAGGGCGCCGACTCGCATTTCGGCGTCCACCGAAGCGGTGAATGCGCCGGTCAGATTGATGCCGTCGCGCTTGACGGTGTTGAAACCTTGCAATGAAAACGTCACGCTATAAGCGCCGGGCCTCAGTTCCGTGATGCGATACGTTCCGGATCCATCGGTGACGGCCGTCCGGACTTTTTCGATGATGCTGGGACTGGAAGCTTCGACTGTTACTCCGGGAAGCACCGCCCCGGAAGAATCTCTGACGACACCAGTGATCGATGCTTGTGCGAGTGCGACCGCTGGCAACACGGTCAACAACAGAAGGGCCGAAGCGCCTCTGAGTACCTGCTTCATTCCTACCTCCCTACGATTCGAGAAGCCCAAACGCCTGCGATAACGTGGCGCATGTTGCATCCAGTCCTCGCTTGAATCAACGGCTATTTCACGTTCAATGTTCCGAGACCCGTCCGGCGGCGATCGGGATTTCGCGGAGTGATATGTCAAAGAAGTCGCAGGCCCTGCGCGCCGCTGTGCGAATATTGCTGACCGGATGAAAAAAGGGCCTCTTCTCCTTTGTCTGATATGCACACCCCTGTACGCGCAGGATTTCCGACAGACGGTCGTTGTAACCGCGGCCGCCCGGCCGGTCGAACTCGGCAGCGTGACCAGGACGATGACCATCATTACGCGGCAGCAGATCGAGTCACTGCCGGTGCATAGCATCGCGGATGTATTGAGGCTGGCGTCGTCGATCGATGTCCGCGCGCGCGGCTCGCGAGGTGTCCAGACGGACTTTGCGCTTCGCGGAGCGACCTTCGGTCAGATGCTCATGCTCGTCGACGGCGTGCGGCTGAACGATGCCCAATCGGGCCATCACAACGGCGACATTCCGGTGCCGCTCGATCTCGTTGAGCGGATCGAGATTCTGTACGGCCCGGGTTCGTCGTTGTTCGGGGCCGACGCCGTCGGCGGCACGATCAACGTGGTGACCCGGCGCGAATCGACCGAGTCGGCTGCTGTCGAAGGTGGCAGCTTCGGGCTGGTTGCTGGCCGGGGACAGGCTGACGTGGCGCGCGGTGACGTGCGCGAATCCGCCGGGGTCTCATTCGATCGATCCGACGGGTTCATGTACGACCGCGATTTCAAACAGGCGCTCGCGCGCTCGCGAACCACGTTCGGCAATCGTACCGGGCTGTCGATCTCGTATCTGTGGAAGGAATTCGGCGCCAACAACTTCTATGGCGGCAACGCGCCATCGCGCGAATGGACCAACCAGACGCTCCTGGCCGCTGACCACAGGTTCGGCGAGATCGGCGGCTGGAGCATCGACGGCCAGGCATCGTATCGAACGCACGGCGACCGTTTCGTGTTCAATCAGATCACGCCGGCGCTATCCGACAATCGTCATCGGACTCATGCCGTCCTCGTCTCGGCCAGTGGCTCTCGACTTGTGGCTGATCGTGGATCGCTCACCGTTGGACTCGAGGGCGGTGGCGACTGGATCCGATCGACGAATCTCGGCGACCACGAGACCTCTCGCATCAGCGCGTATGGCGAGTGGCGGCAGGAAGTTGGCCCAGGTGTCCAACTCGAGAGTCTGCTCCGCGTTGATACGTACGATCAGTTCGGGACGTCCTGGAACCCGTCGGTCGGTGCCGGATGGTGGGCGACGCCATCGGTGCGCCTGCGTGGATCGATCGCGCGCGCCTTTCGAGTGCCGACGTTCACCGAGCGTTATTACTCCGACCCTGCGAACCTGGCGCGAGAGGATATCGGACCAGAGACCGCATGGGCCGAGGAAGCCGGCGCAGACGTCATCCTCCGAGGCGGATGGTTACTGCAGACCACCCTGTTCACGCGCCAGGATAAGGACGTGATCGATTGGCTTCGTCCGACGACGGTCGACCGGTGGCAGACCTACAACGTCCGCGACGTCGACACGCTTGGATTGGAAATCGGTGTTCAGAAGACGCTCGGGTCCGGCGTCTTCGTGCATGCGCAGTACACGGCAATCGATATCGACGCCGCGACGGTCGATCAGTTGTCGAAATACGTCCTCGACTACGCGCCACAGTCGTTCACCGCGGCGGCAGCCGTTCCGCTCCCCGCCGGGTTCCGCGTGGCGCCACGAGTGGAATACCGGCGACGCTCTCGCTCAACGGGCACGTCCGACTACGTGTTGCTGGACACGCGACTTGGAAAACGAATCAGCCGCATGTTCGACCTCTTCGTCGACGGCACGAACCTGTTTGATGTCGACTACCAGGAGATTGCCGGTGTTGCAATGCCGGGGGCTGCTGTCAGTATCTCGCTCGCGATCTCTGCTCGATGACCACAATGCACAATCATTATTGATGTGACGATTCTTGATTGTTGAAACGTTGTTGAGTGGTGATTTCTGATTGGTGATTGCGCCTCGACCGAACCAATCAACATTCAACAATCGGCAATCAACAACGATTCAATAATCAAAGATCAATCAAGAATCGAATTTCGCCGGTTCCTGCTGCGTCAGGCAGTGCAGCGTGCCGAGCCCCCAGACCAGATCGACGGCGTGAATGCCGACGATTCGATGCGTCGGTAGCAGGTTCGCGAGAATGTCGAGTGCGACGCGATCGTTCGGGTCGTTGAAGGTCGGAACCAGCACGACGCCATTCGCCATGTAGAAGTTGGCGTAGCTAGCCGGTAATCGCTCACCGTTCATCATCACGGCCCTCGGAAATGGCAGCGTGACGATGTGAAGGGCTGCCACGCCGGGTGCGTTGGATGCGCGTTCGAGTCGATGCAGGTTGTCCATCGATCGCGCATGGTTCTCGTCGGCAGGGTCCGGCTCTACTGCCACGACGACGGTGTCGCGCGCAACGAACCGCGCGATGTCGTCGATATGACCGTGGGTATCGTCACCGACGCATCCCTCGCCGAGCCAGATCGTGCGATCGATGCCGAGCCAGCGCGCGAAGATTTCCTCGTAGTCCGCGCGAGTCAGTCCGGGGTTTCGCACCTGCGTGTCGCTCAATAACCATTCCTCGGTGACGAGCAGCAGGCCATCGCCGTTGACGTCGATGCCGCCGCCTTCGAGCACGATGGGCTCTCCAGCGTCGCGGCGTGGTTCTTCGCGGCGCAATCCGGTGAGTGCAGCGATCGCCGAGCCGACTCGATCGTCGAGCGCCCAGTTGTCGTACTTGGCCCACGCGTTGAACGTCCAATCCAGCAACACAACCTCGCGCGAGTCGTTGTGCACGGCAATCGGCGCCGAGTCACGGAGCCACACGCGGTCCGTCGGTACCTCGTGAAGGCGTATCGCATCGAGCCGAGCCCCGTGCGCAGTCAGCATCGCGCGTGCGGATTCGGCGACCTCTTGTGACTGGCAGAGAATCTCAACCCGCTCGTGCAGCGCGAGGACACGAGCGATCTCGGCGTACACCCAGGGAATGGGTCCGAATTTTCCCGGCCAGTCCGGCTCGTGATGCGGCCACGCGATCCACGTGGCGCGGTGAGGCTCCCACTCCGCCGGCATCCTGTACGGAGAACGAGGACGGGTCACGCGCCGAGATACCGATTGAGAATGGGACCGTACGCGTCGATGCGTCTGTCACGCAGGAACGGCCAGTTCCGTCGAACCGTTTCGATCAGTGCCGGATCGCATCGCGCGATGAGGACTTCCTCGTTCTCACCTGCTTCGGCGATATAGCGACCGAATGGATCGACGATGAACGAGTGACCGAAGAACGTGATGCCGTTGGTACCGGGTTCGTCCTCGTGACCGACGCGATTGGGTGCCGCAACGAAGACGCCATTCGCGATGGCATGCGAGCGCTGAATCGTGCGCCACGCGTCGACCTGTGCCTGCCCCCACTCGCCGCGCTCGGAAGGATGCCAGCCGATGGCCGTTGGATAGAACAACACCTGGGCGCCAAGCAGAGACGTGATGCGCGCGGCCTCCGGGTACCACTGATCCCAGCAGATCAACACGCCGATCGTGGCGTAGCGTGTCTTCCACACCTTGAACCCGGCTGTCTGCGGCGAGTCGTCGCCGGGCGTGAAGTAATACTTTTCGTTGAACAGCGGGTCGTCTGGAATATGCATCTTCCGATAGACGCCGAGCAGCGAACCATCGGCATCGAGGATGGCCGCTGAATTCCGGTAGACTCCAGCTGCCTGCCGTTCGAAGACCGGCACGACCAGAACAATCTGCAGCTCCCTGGCCAGCCGCTGCATCGCGTCCGTCGTAGGACCTGGAATCGGTTCGGCGAGATCGAATCGCTCGCTCTGCTGCGATTTGCAGAAGTACGGCGACTGAAACAGCTCCTTCAGGCACACGATCTGAGCGCCCTTACGAGCTGCGTCGCGGACCAGCCGTTCGGTTCGCTGCAGGTTCGACGAGACGTCTGCGGTCGCGTGATCCTGGATGAGGCCGATGGTGAACGAGGCTCTTGGATCTCGGTCCATGTTCAGCATTCAGTGTACGGCAGCTGCAGCCTGTAAACTGTAGAGCGATGCCGCAAGCCAAGAGTCCAGAAACTGAAGCGAGGAACCGGGAGCCAAGTGCGGAGAGCCCGGAGTCGAAGACTCCACTCAAGATCGCGCTTCTCGGTTTTGGAACTGTCGGCGCCTCCGTTGCCCGAATCCTGGTCGAGCGCCCTGAGTTGGCCAACCGACTCCACTTGACCCACGTGTTCAATCGTGGTGTCGCTCGCAAGCGCGCCGATTGGGTACCGGCCTCGGTCGTCTGGACCGACAACTTCGATGAAGTCCTCGCCGGTGCTCCTGACGTCGTTGTTGAAGTTGTCGGCGGTGTAACACCCGCGCGCGAATGGGTCAGCCAGGCGATCGAGCGAGGCGCTTCGGTGGTCACGGCCAACAAGATGTTGCTCGCGGCCCACGGGCCCGAGCTGTTGCGGGAAGCGGCTGGTGCCGGTGTGAGGCTCCGCTTCGAGGCCGCCGTGGGCGGCGGCGTGCCGCTCATTCACGGCGTGCGAGAGGGGCTTGCTGGTGACGAACTCACCGGCGTTGCGGGCATTCTGAACGGGACCTGTAACTACATCCTGAGCCGGATGTCTGCGACCGGCGAAGCAATGGACATCGTCCTCGCCGATGCACAGCGACTGGGCTATGCCGAAGCAGATCCGACCGCAGACGTCGATGGCTTCGACGCGGCCGCAAAACTCGTCGTGCTTGCCGGCATTGCGTTCCATCGTCATCTGCAAATGTCCGACGTTCCGAAACGCTCGATTCGCCCGCTGTCGACCGCCGACTTCCGATACGCCACGCGCCTGGGCTGCACGATCCGCCAGGTGTCGAGAGTTCAGGCGACCGAGGGAGGTTTCCACGGCTTCGTCGGGCCAGTGCTTGTTCCGCAGGGCTCGAGCTTCGGCCGGAATCAGGGGGCCAACAACGTGGTGTCTGTTTACGGTCGATACGGTGGCGAAAGCAGTTTCAGCGGCGCTGGCGCCGGCGGTCCCGCCACGGCCGTAGCGGTTGTGTCCGATCTGCTGGCTTTGACACAGGGGGGCCCGCGACGCGAAGCCGAGGAGTGGCAGCCGGCCTCGTTCATCGCGCCGCCTCCGATGCCGTACTACTTGCGTTTCGTGGTCAGGGACAAACCCGGCATCCTGGCGTCGATTGCGGGCTCGCTGGCGAGGCACTCGGTCAACGTCGATGCGCTGTTGCAGGAGCCCGGTTATCCCAAGGACCGGCTTCCGTTTGTTGTCACTGTCGAGCCTTGCGAAGAGGCCGCTCTCCTCGAAGCCTTGGGTGAGATGAACGAGGAGCGCTGGCACGCCGAGCCGCCGCTCGCCCTGCCAATGCTGGTCGATCATGATTCGTGATATCGTTTTTATTTCGTGTCACTTAACACGACAGAGACTGTTCGCGCCGACGCCGTTGTCGGTGAGGAAATAGTAGTCCCAGGCTCGGTTGCCAACCTGGGTGGCGGCTTCGATACCCTCGGCGTCGCCGTTGAGTTGTACTTACGGGCCCGGATTGTCGATGTCCGCGACGATGGCGGAACGAAACTCGTGGTGGCCAGAAGCACACCGCCGGTTTCGGGGAGCAACGCAGTCGAGCGCGCGTTCGGCATCGCTGCTCGACGCGCGGGAAGGCGCGGGCCAAGCGTCACGATCGAGGTGACGAGCGAGATTCCGATGGCCGCGGGGCTTGGCAGCAGCGCGGCAGCGACGGTTGCGGGTCTCAGGGTGTTCGAGCGTGTTACCGGGGCTTTGGAGGAGTCGGAGCTCCTCGGCGCAGCGACTCAGGCCGAAGGGCATGCGGATAACGCAGCGCCCGCGCTTTTTGGCGGCCTGAATTCGGTTATCGAGATCGAAGGGGCATTGCCCTACGCGCTTCGGTGGTCGTGGCCTCAGGATCTCCGGCTGGTGGTGGCGACCCCGGTCGTTGGATTGGCGACAGCGAAGGCTCGCGCTGCGCTGCCGCGCGAGGTGCCTCGAGCGGACGCCATTTTCAACATGCAGCGTGTGCTCGCGCTCGTGCATGCGCTGCAGCTGGGCCAGCACGATCGACTGCGCGAGGCCGTGAAGGACCGCTTGCATCAGTCAGCACGTTCGTCTCTGGTGCCGCTTCTTCGAGAGGCGTTGGCTCTGGAGGATCCGGATGTGCTGGGGGCTTTTCTGTCTGGTGCCGGGCCTTCGGTCGCGTTGCTGGCCAGAGCGGATGTCACGCACGTCGCGGCGCGCTTGTCATCAATGTATGAGCGGGCTGGCGTCGAAGCGACCGTCCGGACGCTTGGTGTGGACGACCAGGGCTCGCGAGTCCTCGAGTCGGGAGCAGTGAGGAGAACAGTATGAGGTTCGTGACCGGGCTGACCTGTCACCTATGTGGTGCGAAGTACCCGCCGAAGGCCAGTTGGGTGTGCAGCGAATGCCTCGGTCCGCTTGAAGTCTCCTACGACTACGAAGCCGTACGGAAGGTCATGAGCCGCGAGCTCATTGAATCACGTCCCCGTTCGCTGTGGCGTTACCTCGAGTTGTTGCCGGTGAGTGAGCCTCTTACTGGTTTCTATTCCGGCTTTACACCTCTCGTTCGCGCATCACGCCTGGCGGAGGTCCTCGGCCTCGACGAGCTCTACATCAAAGACGACTCGGTGAACCATCCGACGTTTTCTTACAAGGATCGGGTGGTTTCCGTTGCGGCAACCAAAGCGCTCGAGCTGGGCTTCCCGGTGTTCGGTTGCGCCTCCACGGGCAATCTTGCCGGCAGCGTCGCCGCGCACGCAGCGCGTCTCGGCCTGCAGTGTTACGTCTTTATTCCGCACGACCTCGAGCCGACGAAGATTCTCGGCGCCGCCGTCTATCGACCCCATATCGTGGCCGTCGAAGGCAACTACGACGATGTGAATCGGTTGTGCACGCAGGTCGCCGACCGATATGGCTGGGGGTTCGCCAACATCAACCTCCGGAGTTATTACGCGGAAGGCGCCAAGTCGATGGGCTTCGAGATTGCCGAGCAACTTGGTTGGCGTTATCCCGATCACATCGTGTCGCCAGTCGCTGGTGGTACGTTGCTGCCGCGTATCTATAAAGGGTTGCGCGAGTTCAGTGAAGTGGGCCTCGTGCAGGGCCGCTTGCCTCGTATCCACGCGGCGCAGCCATCTGGCTCGGCACCGGTCATTCGCGCACTCGATGCCGGCCTCGAATTCCCGGACCCGGTCAAGCCGGACACGATTGCGAAGTCACTGGCGATCGGCAACCCGGCAGACGGTTTCCAGGTGGTTAAAGTCGTCAAGGAAACCGGCGGAAGCGGCGCGATGGTCAGCGATGCCGAGATCCTCGACGCCATCGACTTGCTCGCGCAAACCGAAGGGATCTTCACGGAGCCAGCCGGCGGAACGACGCTCGCCGCCACGCGCGCGCTCGTGCGCAGAGGTGTGATCAAGTCCAACGAATCGGTGGTGGTGTGCATCACCGGCAATGGTTACAAGACTGCTGAGATCATGGCAGACCGCGTCGAGCGGCCAGTGAGAATCGGCCGAGCGCTGTCGGACTTCGAACGTGTGGTCTCGCCGCAGGGAGTAACCGCGTAAGACAGGTTGTTCTCATGTATCCGGTCTTCCTGAAGCTTCGCGATCGCCGAGTTCTTCTCGTTGGCGGTGGTCGTGTGGCCGCGGGCAAACTCGCCGGCCTGCTCGCAGACGGAGCGCGCGTTACGGTGGTTGCTCCCGTGATTCGAGCGGAACTTCAGCAGCCTGGTGTGACGATCGTGCGGCGAGCCTTCGAAGCCGCTGATGTCGACGATGCCTGGTATGTCGTGGCGGCGGCGCCTCGTGACGTCAATCAGCAGGTGCTCGAGGCAGCGGAGCGACGGCGCGTATTCGTCAACGCCGTGGACGATCCCGATCATGCCAGTGCGTACGCGGGCAGCGTCGTGCGGCGCGCGGGCGTGACGATTGCGTTTTCCACCGATGGTCGCGCACCGGCGCTGGCAGGCTTACTTCGAGAAGCGCTCGACGCGTGGCTGCCAGCCGACCTCGATAGGTGGATGGTGGCTTCCGACGCGGCGCGTCGAGAGTGGAAGCGAAGTCGTGTACCAATGGAAGAGCGGCGACCCATGTTGCTCGAGACGCTCAACCGACTGTACGAACAGAGAGACAGCAATCAACTCCCAACTCCCAATTCCCAACTCCCAACGGGGGTGTGATGGGCGAATTGGGGAGTTGGAAGTTGGCCTTCGACTATCGCTCAGGCCACCCCGAGCGAAGTCGAGGGGTGGAAGTTGGGAGTTCGTCGATGGCGTTAGGTCGAGTTTCACTGGTGGGTGCCGGTCCGGGAGATCCAGAGCTGTGGACGCTTCGCGCGTTGCGACGAGTCGAAGAGGCCGATCTCGTTCTGTACGATGCCTTGGTCGATGCTGCGGCGCTTCGCGGTCTCACGCGTGCGCAGTGTTTCTGCGTTGGTAAGCGTGCCGGGCGAGCGAGCGTCAAGCAGGAAACGATCAATCGCTTGATGATTCGCGCGGCGCGGCGCGGTAAGAAGGTCGTACGGTTGAAAGGCGGCGATCCGTTCGTGTTCGGCCGGGGCGCAGAAGAGATGCTTGTGCTTGTGCAGGCCGGGATCGCCGTCGACGTGGTCCCCGGCGTGACGACCGCGGTTGCTGCGCCGGAAGCTGCCGGTATCCCGGTTACGCATCGAAACATGGCGTCCGGGTTTCTGGTGTTGACCGGCCAGACTGGTCGTGGTTTGAACGATGCCCTGGCGTCGGTGCGTCCCGGCGGTATCACCGTCGTCGTAATGATGGGGCTCGGCACTCGTGACGAGATCGCCCAGGCGTTCATGACGCACGGATGGTCTCCCCAGTCGCGTGCCGCGATCATTTGCGGTGCCTCGACGCGCGATGAATGGGTCTGGGCCGGAACACTGGCAGAGCTGGGAGCGCCTGAACCCCCGGAGGGGGTGGCAGGCGTCCTAGTCATTGGTGAAGTAGTGTCGATTGCGGAAGCACTGGCCGCGGCACATGCACAGCCTGTCGTGGCCGACGAGGTGAGGTATGGCCGTAGCTGACGACTCTAAGACTCTTGGCCGCGCACGCCTGGACTTCGCGGACGAGCGCGATATTGACGAGTTCGTCGACGTGTTGGGCAAGTACGAACGGGGCGAGATCGCACCAGAAGCATGGCGCCGCTTCAGGCTCGTCCGCGGAACGTACGGACAGCGTCAGGACGGTGTCCAGATGCTTCGGATCAAGATCCCGCAGGGCATCGTGTCGGCGTCGCAGATGCGCGCGCTGGCTGGTGTGGCCACCCGTTACTCGCGCGGCTTCTGTCACGTCACCACGCGTCAAAACATCCAATATCACTTCGTGTTGCTCAGTGTCGTCGAAGACGTCATGCGCGAGCTCGCCGCGGAAGGTTTGACCACGCGCGAGGCGTGCGGCAACTCGGTGCGCAACATTACCGGGTGTCCGTATGCGGGAACGTCAGAGACCGAGATCTTCGACGTGACGCCATACGCCGAGGCGCTGACGCGTTACTTCCTGCGTCACCCCTTGTCAGGCGTGTTGCCCAGAAAGTTCAAGATCGCGTACGAAGGATGCGTCGAAGATCACGCACTCGCGTCGATCCACGATATCGGCTGGCGCGCCCGCATCGTCGATGGCAAGAAGGGATTTCGTGTCACGGTCGCCGGGGGTACCTCAATCCTGCCGGTATCCGGGTACGTGCTCTACGAATTCCTGCCGGTCGAGGAGATGTTCAACGTTGCCGAAGCAGTGATTCGTGTGTTCCACCGTTTTGGTGATTACAAGCATCCACAGCGGAATCGGATGAAGTTCGTCGTCAAGGCGCTGGGATGGGATGGTTATCGTGCGCGCTTCGAGGAGTGCCTCGAGGAGTTCAGAAAGGAAGGCGGCGCACGCCTCAAATTCGATCCTGATAAGGTGCGTTCGGAGACGGCTCCCGACTGGGCCCCGGCAGAAGCCCCGACACTCCAGGCGGTCGCCGCCGCTGCCAGTACGCCCGTCAACGGCCCTGGCATCATGCCGAACACCGTCCGGCTGCAGCCGCTGCCGGATGCGTTCGTTCGCTGGATGCGGAGCAACGTGAGCAAGCAGCGTCAGCAGGGCTACTACCACGTCACGGTGCGATTGCCGCTTGGCGATTTCACCTCCGGACAGATGCGCGTGCTCGCGGATCTATCAGAGGCGTACGGCGACGGCTCGATGCGATTGACAGTCGAACAGAACGTGCTGTTCAGATGGATAAAGCGAGAGTCGATCGAGCCGTTCTATCAGCGCCTCTCGGCGGCCGGACTCAGTGCTCCCGACGCCAACAGGCTGAGCGATGTCGTCAGTTGCCCGGGCGCAGAGAGCTGCCGGCTCGCCGTGACGCAGTCGCGCGGACTTGGTCGCGCGCTGACCGAACATCTCAGCGCCCGACCGGAGCTCGTCGATCTCGTTCCGTCAGGTTCCATCAAGATCAGCGGATGCCCGAATGGGTGCGGGCAGCATCACATCGCGTCCATCGGCTTCCAGGGCAGCGTTCGTAAGCTCGGTCCTCGAGCGGTGCCGCAGTACTTCGTTCTGGTGGGCGGAGGCTGCGTGGATGAGGGGACCGCGCACTTCGGGAAGGTCGTCTCCAAGGTTCCCGTGCATCGCCTGACCGATGCCCTCGATCGTCTGCTCGACCTCTACCGCGATCATCGCCACGGCGACGAGGAACTGGGAGCGTTCTTCCGTCGAGTGCCGGCTTCGCTGGCAACCGATGCGCTCAAAGATCTCGCGATGTTGCTCCCGAACGAGGCGACGGACCAGGACTACATCGATTTAGCGGAGACTCACGCGTTTACACCCGAGGTGATGGACGGCGAATGCTCAGCGTAGCCCTCAAGGTCAAAAGTCAAAAGTCAAAGGTGACGTCAACGCTACGTTTGACCTTTGACACTTGACCTTTGACCTACCAAAGGTCGCCAGGCGAGCGCAACAAGACGGATGTCCACGTTGCCGCGCTTGGGTCTGATCTCAATCACGTCAAGCGGAGCGTTGACGTCGGCCGTGCGTTCAACGGCCGCGATCTGCTGTTCGAGCTCCGCGTTGAGCGCGGCGATCTCCGTGTCCACCTCTTGCAGTTTCACCTGAGCGCGTTCGACGTCCTGGGCCTCTTTCATCGAGCGGCCGACGCCGCGAGCGGCCGTCGTCGCGCGTCCGAGTGTCGATAGTGATACGGTTCTCCGGCCCATCAGGGCACCGAGCATCGTGGCGCCGAGCGACACCGCGGTCTGAAGCTTCTGCTGTCCGACCTGCGCCTGCTCGCGATCCACGACCTCCTGAGCCTTCCGTTTCTGTTCTTCGAGGCGTGTCACCTTCGGCGCGAAGCGCGCCCGCAACGTTTCGACCGCGCCGTCACGAGCCTCGCGTGCGGCCTGCTGCGACCGAATGCGGAAATCACGCTCGCTCTCGCCTGGTTCGGACATCAGTTTCAGCGAGGGCGCTGAAAAAAGCTTCAGCGGCTGTGACTGAACGATCCAGTCCGCGAAATCGCGACTCCAGTCGACATACCGCTTGGGATCGAGAGCGGCCTTCGGCAGCGTGGCGTAGGTCGCGGTGGGAATCGCCTTAGGATCGACGAGCGAGTCGGGCGGTTCGACTGAGTCATCAGCGCTCTGCCAGTCGATTGGAATCGCGCCCTCTGAAAACGGTACCGCGGCCTGCAGACTCCGCACGACGTCGACGCCGCGACGCGCGTCGGTGTAGTGAATGCGGGCGGCGCCGTAGAGAACAGGGCGATACGCGGACGTATTGGCGTCGCCCTTGATGAAGTACTCGCGGATCCCTGCAGGTACTGCCGGTTTGGCGGAGAGCTGGTTCGCGGGAGCAGTCGCAGCGGGCGTTGGCCCGGGTTGTGTCGACTGCGACGAAGTGAATCGCTGCAGTTCGTCGCGGCTCATCGGGCCGCGCAGGTACGACAGCGCCCAACGTGTTTCAAAAGCGACCGGTCCGGACTCGTGGACGTTGTGCATCAGGAACACTCGTCCGCGTAACGTCGAGAGCGCCCGATCGATCGTCTGGCGATCGAGTCCGCCGCCCAGGGATTCGAGACCATCGAGCACGCGAGCCTTGTCGCGCTCGGTTTGCAGCTTCCCGAGAAACCACGTGCCGATATTCGATAGCGCCTTGTAATCGAGGTCCACCGGATTCTGGGTCGCGAGCGTGAGGCCAACGCCGTAGGCGCGAGCTTGCTTCAGCAACGTCAGGATCGGAGCCTTGGACGGCGGATTAGCGACCGGAGGCAGGTAACCTGCCACTTCGTCCATGTACACGAGCGCACGCAGCGAGCCAGTCCCCGTTTGTCGCCGTGTCCACTGAAGCACCGCGTTCAGCGCCAGCGATACGACCAGCATTCGTTGTGGCTCGTCGAGGTGGGCAATCGAGATGATGGCGATCCGCGGCCGGCCCTCGGGAGTGAAGAGAAGCGACCCGGCCTGCATTGGTTCGCCCGTACTCCAGAGTTCGAAGCCCGGAGCGGCGAGAACGCTGTTGAACCTGAGCGCGAGGTCCTGCCGGTCACGTGCGGGATAGAACGTCTCGAGATCAAGGACGCCAACGCGTTCGAAACCGGGACGTTGAATCTGCTGCACCAGCCACGCGAGATCGGTGTCGCTGTCGGCGGGACGGCTTTGCAGGATTGCGGACAGGAGCGCCTGCTCGCGGCTGTGAGGCTGCACGTCGGTTATGCCCACGAGACCCAGCAGTCCCGCGGCTGTGGCGACGATCCGCGCCTGGGTGTCTTCCGCGGTCTCATGACGCGACTGACTCATTTGCCCGAGTACCGCGAGCGGCGTGCCTGCCCTGCTGCCGGGTGTGAAGACGCGAACTTCGGCGGCTTCGCGCAGGCGCGTGATGCGGCTTCCGTCCTGGTCCCATTCGGCCAAGCCAGTCTTCCAGCGATTCGCAGTTTCCGCCGCGTACGCATCGACAGTCATTTGCTGACGCGACGCTTCGGCCTCATCGACCCAGGGAGCGAAATCTGATGGCAAGAGATTCGGAAACGTGAGAAGAAGATTGGTCAGGTCGCCTTTTGGATCGATGGCGAGGACGGGCACACCGTCGATGGCGGCCTCTTCGAGGAGCGTGATCCCCAAACCCGTCTTGCCGCTGCCGGTCATACCGAGGACGACGGCATGAGTGAGCAAATCGCGCGAGTCGTAGAGGATTAGATCCGGCTGCCGGGTGTTTCTGGCAAGGTCGTAGCGCTTGCCGAGGTAGAACAGTCCGAGCTTTTCGTAATCAGCCGCCATAGGACCGCCGTGATACCACAGAAGAGCCCTTGGCTGGCTCCCAATTATGCAAGCTGCTCGAGCAGGTCGCAGGTTTCCTCGATGGCGTTGCGGGCGGAAATCTGATCGGCCCACCGTCGACAGTTTGTCGCCGTCCGGCTGTCGTCCAGCAGGCCCCCGATCGCCGCCGCAACCCGCTCGCCGTCGAATTCAGACGGCATGACCCAACGTGCCACGCCAAGCCTCTGCAATCGCGTCGCGTTATCCGGCTGGTCAAACCCCATCGGCATCGTCACCTGTGGAATGCCGGCGGCCAGTCCTTGCGCCAGCGTGCCGATTCCAGCATGGCTGACAAGAGCAGCGCAGCGCGGCAGGACGTGCGAAAGCGGCACGAACGACTCATGGTGGGCAGTCGGCGGAAGCGTGGGAAGGTGCCCACTGTAGCGGGTAAGGAGAAGGGCCCTTCGTCCGAGTCTTTGGCTGGCGTCGAGGGCAGCCGCGAAAAACCGGGCGGCCGACTGGTTCGCCGTGCCGGGCGTGAAAAGAAGAGGTGGAGCACCGCCATCGAGAAATCGCGTCAGTGACGGTGACAGGCTCGGCTGATCGGAGTCATCGAACAGCGGGAAGCCCGTGAGACGCGCCGCTACTGGCCAATCAGGCTGCGGATTGCCAAACCAGTCTGGGAAGAGACCGATCACACGTTGAGGCGAATGAATCCAGTCGCTGAATACACGGCGCACCGGCGCCAGTCCCAGCTCGCGTCGCCATTCGTTGAGCGCGGGAACGACGGTCGGATCGAGCATGAAGCGATCGATTGACCACCATAAGCTGCGTTTGAACCAGCGCGGCCAACTCGACCCGTCACGTCCCGGTGCGTAAGCCGGCTGGGCGTGATCGGATCGAAAAATGGAAGGTGCCAGGTGAATCGTCGCCGCGGGGACGCGATGTATTTCCTCGAATACGCGGGTAAAGAAGCTGAGCGAATGTCCGACGAGGACGGTGCGGCCGGGCGCATGTAGTCCTTTGAGGCGCTCGTATGCCGGCCGCAATTTCGTGCCGACGGCGCCCAGGACTAAACGCATACCGCGCAGCGGATGCCACAGGTCCGGATGTTTCGACAGCGTATCGAATTCCTCTACCGAGACCGTCTCCTCGAAGACTAATCCCGCTCTCTCCACCACCTGGTGGAACGGCGCGGCGGTGAACACGATGACCTCGTGGCCGCGTGACTTGAGGGCTCGGCCGATACCGACAAAAGGGTGGACATCTCCGGCCGAACCGACTGGCGTCAGAATGAAGCGCATCAGTGTAAAGTGAATCACATGACGCAGCTCAACACGATCGGGCAGATTGCCACGGCCGTGAAGGATCTCGAACGCGCCGTCGCTTTTTATCGCGACAAGCTTGGAATGCGCTTCCTTTTCCAGGTCCCACCAGGTCTGGCCTTCTTCGACTGTGGCGGAACTCGGCTCATGATTGAGGTTCCTCCTGACAAGGAATTCGATCACCCGGGCTCGATCCTGTACTTCAAGGTCGACGATATTCAGACCGCCTACTCGGACTTGAAGTCGCGCGGCGTCGACTTTCGCGATGAGCCGCATCTCATCGCCAGGATGCCGGACCACGAGCTGTGGATGGCGTTCTTTCGCGACGGCGAGGGGAACACGCTCGCTCTCATGTATGAAAAGCGGGGATAATTCCTGAGTGAAGCGATTCGAGGCCCTGGACCCGGAAATCCGAGGGGTCCTCGGCAAGAAGGTCAGCGAGCTTGGGTTACGCGTTGAAGGGTCCCCGGTTGAAAATTACGTCCGGCAGCTTTACAACGAGCTCGAACGGCGAGGGTTCAAGAAGTTCCGCCCCGTCTGCTATCTGACGGACGAGTGGGGATGCCCTGACCAGCAGCCGGTGCTCGGCATCCCGTTTTATCTGGCTGATCCGAAGCTGCAGACGATCGAGAAAGCCGCCGACGCTCTCGAAACCGATCGCCAGATCATGATGTACATGCGTCACGAGGCTGGTCACGTTTTCAATTACGCTTATCGCCTCTACACCACGCCCGAATGGCGCGACCTGTTTGGCCCATTCTTCCGGTCTTATCGCGACGAGTACCGGCCTATCCCATTCAGCAAGCATTTCGTGAGGCACATCGAGGGGTGGTACGCGCAGAAGCACCCCGACGAGGACTTTGCCGAGACGTTTGCCGTCTGGCTCACGCCTCGGAGTCCGTGGCGGCGGCAATACAAAGGTTGGCCGGCGATGCGGAAGCTGCGTTACGTGGAGCGGATGGCCAGAGCATTCGCCGATGTCGAGCCAATCGTCAAGACGGGCGAGGTCGACATCACTCCCGATGACATCGGCGTGACCGTTGAGCAGTTCTACGAGCAGGCCGCCCAGGAGCAGCAGGCACGCATCGATATAGCCCTCGATGCCCACCTCGGACAGATCTTCCTGGCCCGGCGGCGCAAGGAATCACGGCCTGCAGCCGATATTGTGAGTAAGCACCGGCCGGAACTGGTTGAGAAGATCACTTATTGGACCGGTGTCCGGCGTCCAATTGTCAGCGGATTGATCGATTCCATCTGCGCCACGTGCACGCGGATGAAGCTGTGGGGAGAGGTAGGGGAGGAAGCCCGCTACCTGGTCGAGGTAACCGCTCTTGCCACGACCCTGGCGATGAACTTCCTGACGCGAGGGCAGTTCGAGCAGCGATGAGCAAACTGAAGATCGGCGTTATCTACGATCGTGTCCTGGTGGACGAAGCCGAAGAACAGTCGGCCGCGGCCGAGAAGTCGCCCGTCGTCCGCACGCTCGACAAGAAAGAGGTCGAGGAAGAAGTCGCCGAGGCGCTCACCAAGCTCGGTCACGAGCCCACGATGCACGAGCTCGATGGGAGCACCAAGAGTCTGCTTGCGCTCGCGCGTCTCGAATGCGATCTGATCTTCAACTTGTGCGAGTCGTTTGCCGATGACGACACGGCGGACTTCAAAATCGCCAGCTTCCTCGAGCTCATTGGGAAGAGATATACGGGCTCTGGGACTCATGGTCTGATGCTCGCGCAGGATAAGGCCATCGCGAAAAAGATCTTCGCGTTTCATGGCATTCACACACCGGTCTTTGCGAAGTCATTTCGTGGACGCCTCGATTTCTCCCACGATTTGCAGTTTCCGGTCATCGTGAAGCCGGCGCGCGAGGACGGCTCGATCGGCATCGAGTTCAGCGCCGTAGTCAGTTCGATCCGGGAGCTGATGGAGCGAATGGACTGGCTGCACGCCAACTTCAACTCGCCTGTGCTGATCGAGGAGTACATCGAAGGGCGCGAGATGTACGTCGGTGTGATTGGGAACGACAAGCCGGAAGCGCTCCCGGTCGTGGAGCTCGATCTTTCGAAGTTACCTGACGGTACGCCGCGCATTGCCGCCGCGGAAGTGAAGTGGGGGAAGGGCACCAAGGCCTACCGCGACACGAAGTCAGCCGTCGCGACCGATTTGGCGGAAGACACAGTAATGGCTTTGCAGCAAACCGCCGTCGCCGCTTATCAGGCGCTCGAGCTGCGTGATTACGGACGCGTGGACATGCGGCTCCAACCCGATGGCCGGGTCCATGTCATTGAAGTCAATCCGAATCCCTGGCTCAGTTCGAAGGCGGAATTCGCGATGGCGGCGAGGAAATCGGGGCGGAATTATCCGCAACTGGTCGAAGAGATCGTCGATCTCGCGATGGCACGCGCGTAGAGCGGGGGTTCAGCCTCCGCGTTCATGGCCTCGGTTTCCCGTCCGTCGTCCAGAGATACAACGTCCGCGAGGTGCCGTTCGCATCTCTGAAGGTATCCACCACCTCCGGCTCCCAATCGCCCATCGCGAAGCTGTGAGAGACGATGCGGGCGCCGCGGCGCAACTGACGCGTGAGGATCGGCCGTAGCTTCACGTTCGACGCGGAAAGCAGATAGAGCGTCACGACCGTCGCGTCGGACACGTCGACCGTCATCGCGTCCTGCACCAGAAACTTCACACGACGATCGACGCCGGCCGTCTTCGCATTGGCTTCCGCCTGATTGATCAAGTTGGCGTCGATGTCGACGCCGACGCCTCGTGCCCCGAACCTCTGTGCCGCCGCGATGACGATTCGACCGTCTCCACACCCAAGGTCGTACACGACGTCTCGCGGACCGACCTTCGCCAGGGTCAGCATGCGGTCGACGACATCGGACGGCGTCGGCACGTAGGGCGCGAGGCTCCGGCTTTGTGCCGACAGGGACAACTGTCCCAGAAGTACGGCCAGCGCCAGCGCGGCTGTAGGGCTGCGACCGGTTAAGCGGCGATGACTCACCGGCGAATTGTAACCTCGAGGAGACTTCGCGAAGGCGATCGGAAGGCTACTGCTCAAGTCCTGAAGCACGAATGAGTTAGCCCACGAATAACCGCGGGTCGGTCGGCGGAAGTCTACCGCTCAACGGGCAATTGCCGGGTCTGAAGTGCCGAAATAGGGCCTTTTTCGGGCAATTTTCGTTGATCGACTTGGGCGAGTGGGCTATACTCGTGGGTGCTGTTCCCGGCGTAACACCGCTACTACCAACCTTCCTGCAACGGGGGAAACGTGACATTCCAGCTTGGTGACAAGGTCATCTACCCGAATCATGGGCTCGGCATCGTCGAACGGGTTGAGGAAAAAACAATCCTCGGAACCACTTGCGGATTCTTTCATCTACGTATCGTCTCCAACGACACGACGGTGCTCGTGCCCGTCGCCAATGTCGACAACGTTGGGTTGCGCAAAGCCATTTCTGATGACGAAGTCGAACGACTGTTCACCTTGCTGAGTGACGGAAGGATCGACAACCACCAGAATTGGAAGGGACGATTCAAGGACAATTCCGACAAGATGCGGACCGGCTCAATCTACGACATGGCCGACGTGCTCAAGAGTTTGACGTTCCTGAGTAAGTCGAAGAGCCTGTCGTTTCGCGAGAAGCGGATGCTCGATCGAGCCAAGGCGCTCATCATCTCTGAAGTTTCCGAAGTGATGCGCGAGAAGGCTCCCGACATCGAGTCGAGAGTCGATCGAGCGCTCGAGAAGTGCTTCGTCGTGAAGGCGCGCAACGTTGCCAGAGCGACGGCCCGTGCCAAGGTCGTGAAGCAAGTCAAAGCGCCGATCGTCGTGGCGACCGCTGCCGCCGCTCGGCGGGCTCGAGCGTCGTAGTCACCAGTTCGTCCACAGCCTTCTTTACCCGCCCGGACTGCCCGTCCGGGCGTTTTTCTGTACGAGAGAATCCCGGTATCGTGGCTCCCCGATGATGATTGCGGTCCGCTCGGTTGTCGCGTACGTTCTGATCGTCGCGTATATCGCCGTCGCTGGTCCCGTGGCCCTCGTGATCGGCGGACTCTTTCGCTCGGAAGGAGGGCTGTTTGCACTCGGGCACTTCGGCGTCTGGCTCGCCCTGGCGCTGACGGGAATCAAGTACCGTATCACCGGACTCGATCGCCTGCCCGCCACTGCCGTAGTCTTTTGTTCAAACCACGAAAGCAACGTCGACCCACCCGTTCTCTTCGAGGCACTGCATCGCCGTCTTCGAATCCTCTACAAAGCGGAGCTTCGTCGGGTTCCGTTGATGGCGACGCTGTTCGATATCGGTGGATTCGTCGCGGTCGAGCGGGCCGATCGAGAGAAGGCGATGGCAGCGATTTCTCGTGGCGCCGAGTCGCTCAGGGCGGGGAACTCGTTTCTCATCTTTCCCGAAGGCACGCGCAGCCGCACTGGCCAACTTCTGCCGTTCAAAAAGGGCGGGTTCATCATGGCAATCGAGGCACAGGCACCGATCGTGCCGGTGGCGGTTCAGGGCGGCAGAGACGCCATGAAAAAGGGGAGCGCCTTCGTCCGGCCGGTCATGGTCCGGGTCCGCGTCGGGTCGCCTGTCCCCACGAAGGGCATGACGATGGACGATCGGGACGCCCTTATCGCCAAAGTCAGAACCGAGATCGAGGCGTTACTCGAGCGCCAGGTACCCAGCTAAGCCCAAGCGGACGAATTGGATGTTGGCGTTCGACTATCGCTCGGGCGACCCCAGCCACGTCGAGGGTGGGGAGTTAGAGTAGACTTCCTGTTGCCAACCTGCCGTCGAGGTATCCGTGTCTCGACTCTTGATTGCCTCTGTCCTGCTGCTTGCGGCTGTCGTCCTTCAAGCGCAGGATCAACCGACGTTCCGCACGGGGGCGAACTACGTCCGCGTGGACATGTACGCCACCCTTGATGGCAAAAGTGTCGAGGACCTGGCCGCCGAGGAAGTCGAAGTACTCGAAGACGGCGTGCCCCAGAAAGTCGAGGCTTTCGAGCACGTCCAGGTCAGGCCTGCCGGCCCGCAGGAAACCCGCCGGGAGCCAAACACGGTTGAAGAAAGCCGTCAGATGGCCTCCGAGGCCCGGGCCAGAGTGTTCGTGATCTTTCTCGACACTTACCACACGACGATTGAAGGCTCGGCCAACATGCGGCTTCCCCTCATCAAGTTCCTCGACCGCCTGGTAGGGCCTGACGACATGGTTGCGCTCATGACGCCCGAGATGGGTGCGAGCGAGATCACGCTGGGCCGTAAGACAACCGTCATCTCCAACATCATGCAGGCGCAGTGGATGTGGGGGCGCCGCGGACGCATCGCGGACAACGACCCGAAAGAGGACATGTATGACTCGTGCTACGGCGTCACCAGTAACGTCGCGAAAGAGATGAAAGCGCGACGACGTGAGAAGCTCTCGCTCGACGCGCTGTCAGATCTGATGGTCCATCTCGGGGGCGTTCGGGAAGAGCGTAAGGCGCTCATCGTCGTCACTGAGGGTTGGCAGCTGTTCAGGCAAAACGCGAACCTGACGTCGGGGGACGACGGCGCCAATCGAGTCCGGCCGGAGGACGTACTGCGACGAACGCCGCGGCCCCAACCAGCCGATAACGGCACGAGCACCGCTAACAACAGTCGGGTTGAATGCGAGGCCGATCGCCAGGCGCTTTCCGTTCTCGATCACACTCAGCGACTACGCGAGATTACTGACGATGCCAATAGGGGGAACGTCACGTTCTATCCTGTCTACGCGAGAGGCCTCGCTGTATTCGACGCGCCCATCGGCCCGGATAAGCCCCCTTCGGTCATCGAAGATTCGGCCAACCTGCGCGCGAAGCAGGATGGTCTTCGATTCCTTGCCGACAACACTGACGGTACTTCGATCATCAACACGAACAATGTCGATGGTGCGTTGCAGCGCATTGTCAGTGACCTGTCCTCGTATTACCTGTTCGGGTACTACTCGACGAACACGAAGCTGGACGGCCGATTCCGGAACATCACTGTTCGAGTAAAACGGCAAGGCGTGAAGGTGCGCGCCAGGCGCGGATACAGGGGCCGCACGGCTGACGAATTGATTAGCGGAGCCGCGGGCGCCGCCGTCTCCGAGGCGTCAGGCTCGACGACCGCGGCGCTGACGCCTGTCGTTTCCTTCAACGCTCGCTCCCAGTTCCGTATTCGAACCTCGTCGTGGGCGCGGCCCGATAACGAGCGTCCAGGCGCCTTCTGGGTCGTGGGGGAGCTGGACTATCGATTGCGGCGTGAGCTGGCGTGGACTGCGACTGCGAAGGCCGATGTTGTCGTGTTGGCTTCGGATGGCAGCCAGGTCATGTCGCGCACGCTCGACGTGCGAACGGAGGACGGTCCGTTCAGTTTCGAAGTGCCGGATTCAGGCGGGCTCCCTGCTGGCGAGTACGCGGTCAGGGTGAAGCTGACATCCGCCGCCGATAGTGGTCAGACCGTGACCGATACCGCGAGGGTCGTCCTGAACGGGGGAATGACGCTCGGCGAAGCCGTGCTGTGGCGCCGTGGCCCCACAACAGGGCTGCAGCATCGGCGTACTGCGGATCCACGATTCCAGCGAAGTGACCGAATACGCCTCGAGTACGCGACCACGCAGGCGAGCCCGGCAACGGCGCGCATACTCGATCGCAACGGCAAACCGCTCAATGTTCCCGCGCAAGTCACAGAGCGCGAAGACCCGTCAGGAGCCTTCCGATGGATCGTGGTTGATGCGGCGCTGGCGCCGTTCGCGCCGGGAGACTACGCGTTCGAGGTTTCGCAGGGATCCGCGAAGCAGGTCACCGGATTTCGGATCGTCCCTTAAAGACACCGGGTGTGATTTCTATCGTGGATTGAGAAATCACACCCGGTGTCTTATCCGTCTTATCCACTGATAGAGAACGTCACCATCCAGGGCTTGAATGGCGCTCCGTCGAATCCCTTGATTCCGTCGAGTAGCTCCACCTTGACGGTTCGAAACGCCTCGAGCGGCTTTGGAAAGGTAAGTTGAACGGCGCGATTGGCTGCATCGTAAGCCAACTTGAAGTCGATGCCGCCTTCGCCCTGCTGGCCCACGTAGGTCACGCGGATGTTGCCCGCTAATGAGTTCTGATTGAGTCCGCGAGAAAACTGAATCCGGATCGGAGCGGTCGGGCCCACGTCCGTCTCTCCGTCCGTCGGCGAGTTGAACACCACCTCGATCGGAGTGAGTGGCACCGCTGGAACGCTGGGTTCGTCGCTCGCGACGGCCACCTGAGGTGGCTTGGCGAGAGCCATTTTCGTCGCTTTCAGGCTGACCAGTCCCTTTTCACGGACCACGATGCCGGTTACTTCAACCCAGCGATCAGTGTCGACTCGACGATTCACGTCGAGCTCGAATCCCTGTCCGCGCGGTCGCAGGTCGGTGACCCACAGCGCGCCTTCCGTGCCACGCAGCACGAAGTCGTAGCGGCTCTTACCTGGTGCCCCGGGCAGGTCTCCAAACAGATTCCGACCTCGGAAGTTGCCGGTGATCGTGACAGTCTGGCCGTCGTACTTCCAGGGTTCGATTGCAATCGATCGGACCGACGCCCCCGAAGACGGCTGTGTCTCGAGCGTTGCACTGATCCGGACGATCAACTCTTCTCCCGGCCGCGGCCACTTGTCGACATCTCGACCTTCAGCAGCGGTGCCCGCTCGTGCATCTCCCGCTTCCAGACGGCCCACATCCATGAACAGGCCCCGGGCATCGACCATACCCTTCGGTGCGCTGACCCCCTCGTCGAGAAACACCCGAATTTCCTGCTCGTCAGCGCGCAGGAACATCCGCGTGCCTTCGATGGCGAACTCCCCGCGCACGACCACGTTTTGCAGGTGATAGAAGCCTGGGTATTGCCGTAGTGCGTCGATGGTGGTCAGACGGCGGACCCCCGTCTGCCCATCGGCGACAGTGGCCAGGGCGAGCGTCGGAACCAGGACTCGGAACACTCGCCGAATCACACTCTCATTCTACTTTGCGCATCGCCATCCGGGAGACGATTACGGCGAGGGCCAGGAACAGGAGCGTACTGGCAATCTGACCGACGGCTGTCTCTCCATGGAGAGCAGGGAGGATGTTTCCTACCGCCTGGAATGGCTCGATCGAACCAGTCCCGACAAGGATCGCGAAAACAATGCCGGCGATCGAGCCGCCGGCAATCAGTCCTGAACTGAAGAGCGTTCCGGCGCTGACTTCGGATTCCTGCGCGATACCAGTCCGCCGTTCCACCCACGACCTTACAAGGCCACCGGCGAAAATCGGCGCTGTCGTGGCGATCGGCAGATACGATCCGACGGCGAACGACAGTGAATGGATACCGCACAGCTCGAGCGTGATTGATACGAACACACCAACCAGCACCAGTCCCCAGGGCAGATTCTGGTTAAGCAGCCCGCGAATGATCGTCGACATCAGTGTCGCTTGCGGCGCCGGCACGTCCGCCGAGCCGATGCCGAACACCTGATGCATGTAGATAGTGGTGATGGCGATGACCGACGCCGAGACGAGGACGCCCACGATTAGTCCCATCTGCTGATAGAACGGCGTGGCGCCGACGAGATAGCCAGTCTTGAGATCCTGCGAGGTGTTGCCGGCGTTGGCCGCGGCGATGCACACGATGGCCCCGACGGAGAGCGCAATGGGCGCATAGGCGTCGCCGGTCCAGCCCAGACCAACGAAGAGCAGGCACGTCAGGATCAGCGTGGCGATCGTCATGCCGGAGATCGGATTCGATGACGACCCAATGAGACCGGTGATGCGTGACGACACTGTCGCAAAGAAGAAGCCGAAAATGAGGATGAGTACGGCCGCCATGACATTCCCCGTGCTCGGCAGTCCCGGGGCGACGACGAGGAAAATCGCGAGCAGTAGAGAACCGCCCAGCACGACGATCATTGGAACATCGCGTTCGGTGCGTGACTGCGCGCTCTGACCGACTGCACTCGAGAGATCCTTCAGGCTGCCCCGCGCCGAGGCGACGATCGTTGGGATCGTGCGCGCAAGAGTGATAATCCCGGACGCCAGCACGGCCCCGGCGCCGATGTAGCGGATGTAGGCGCTCCAGAGTTGTCCCGGATTCATCTCAGAGATGAGGAACGGTCGTCCCGTTGCCGGGTTGTTTGCGAAGTTCGGATGGATGGGTGGGAACGGCTCGGTGATGAACCCTCCCAGAATCGATAACAGTGGCAGGAACACGAGCCATGACAGGACGCCGCCCGCGAACATCGTCCCGGCAATTCGTGGACCGATGACGTAACCGACTCCCAGGTACTCTGGAGACAGGTCGATATTCAACGTGGCATTCGGGAACTGGCTGATGCGCGGCGTCGAGTAGCCGATCTCGGTGCGAAACAGATTGAAAATCCAGGACAGCGACTTCCAGAGGGCGCCGACTCCGAGACCGCCAAACACCATCGTGGCAAGCCGTCCACCGCGCTCACCCGCGACAAGTACTTCGGCGCATGCCGTCCCCTCAGGGTACGGAAGCACGCCATGTTCCTTGACAATGAGCGCGCGGCGCAGCGGGACCATCATCAGCACGCCCAGGATGCCGCCGGCGAACGTCAGCATCGTGATCTGGACGTAGTTGAAGTACCTGGGGCCGTCAGGCATGAGGAAGATCAGCGCGGGGATCGTGAAGACGACGCCGCCGGCCAGCGACTCGCCCGCCGATCCGATCGTCTGAACGATGTTGTTCTCGAGGATAGAGGATCCGCCAAGTCGTTTGAGCACCGAGATTGCAAGCACCGCGATCGGGATCGACGCGCCGACCGTCAACCCTGCACGTAGACCCAGATAGACGGTCGATGCCCCGAACAGCAGCCCGAAGAGGGCACCCAGAATCACCGCTTTCAGCGTGAACTCCGGCAGCGATCGAGACGCCGCCACGTATGGCTGGAAGGTCCCTGATTCACGCGATTCGGGCCGAGTCGCCGTCGCCTGTGCCATGGCGCGATGGTAGCATTGAACCTTGTGAATCGGTTGAACAAGCGCAGGCAAACACCCGAACAGGTCTCGGAACTCACAACCAATCGTCTGTCCGTGTACCTGCGGTGCCTGAACGAGTTGGATACGGCTGGAGTGCAGTCGATTTCCTCGCAGTCATTGGCCGAACGGTACCAACTCAATGCCGCGCAGATTCGAAAGGACCTCGCGTACTTCGGTGAGTTCGGCGTGCGAGGGGTCGGATATTACGTCAAAGATCTGCGCCGGCACCTGCGGCAGATTCTCGGTCTCGATCGACATCTGCGCGTGGCGATCATGGGTGCCGGCAACCTCGGTCTCGCGCTCGCTGACTACCCGGGATTCCGGCAAGAGGGATTCGAAATTGCCGCGCTCTTCGACGCGGCCAACGAAAAGATCGGTCACGAATCTCGCAGTGGCGTGCCCATCTACGACATCCGGGAACTCAAGCGTGTCGTCCGGCGCGAGCGTTTGGACATCGCCGTCATCGCCGTTCCAGCACCGCATGCGCAGCCGGTTGTCGAGCAGGTAGTGACTGCAGGCATCAAGGCCATCCTCAACTTTTCGCCCGGTGCGCTCAAAGTTCCAGCCGATGTCAAGCTCAAGAGCGTCGACCTGACGGTCTCGCTCGAAAGCCTCTCCTTCTATCTCGCTCAAGGAGATAAATAAGGTGGCGAGAGGTGTGCGCACCGCTGGCTCGAGGCCCGCACCCGCCCTGTCTCATCTCGATGAGAAGGGAAAAGCGCGAATGGTCGATGTCGGTGACAAGCCGGTCACTGCGCGTGAGGCGGTCGCGCGCGGCGAGATCACGATGAGCGCGACGGCGCTTCGTCTGATCAGACAGGGCGCGCTGGCCAAAGGCGATCCTCTGCAGACGGCTCGACTGGCTGGCATCATGGCCGCCAAGAGAACCTCGGAGTTGATTCCGTTGTGTCATCCGCTGCCGCTCACGCACGTGAGCGTGGAGTTGACCGGCATCCGCCGCGGCTATCGCATCGAGGCGCGCGTGCGGACGACGAGCCAGACCGGTGTAGAGATGGAGGCGTTGACGGCCGTCGCCGTTGCAGCGCTCACCATCTACGACATGGCGAAGGCTGTCGACAAAGAGATGGTGATCGGCGACATCTGCCTGATCGAGAAGAAGGGTGGTCGATCGGGTCACTATCGCCGCCGCAACGCTCGGGCGTGATCCGATGCACGTCCAGCCGAGCATCGAACCGCACACGCACGTCCACTACTATCGCCTCGCCTTAATCCTTGGCGCGCTCACGGCGGTTGGGCCGCTGGCGATCGATATGTACTTGCCAGCGCTGCCGTCCATTGCCCGAGAGTTCGGCACGGCGGTCAGCGTCGTGCAGTCGAGTCTCGCCTCGTACTTCATCGGGATCGCGGTCGGCCAGGCCTTTTACGGTCCGCTTTCGGATCGGCTCGGTCGCAAACCGATGCTGTACCTCGGACTGACGCTGTTCATGCTCTCGTCAATAGGGTGCGCGCGCGCCGGCAGCGTTGATGCCCTGATTGCATTTCGCTTCCTCCAGGCGCTTGGAGGCTGTGCCCCGATCGTGATCCCGCGCGCGGTGGTCCGCGATCACTTCGATCAAGCCGGGTCGGTCCGCATGCTGTCGGTGCTGATGCTGGTGATGGGGCTGGCGCCGATCCTGGCTCCGCTCATCGGCGGACAGTTGCTCGTGAATTTCGGATGGCGCGCGGTGTTCTGGGTTTTGACCGGTTACGCCATCTTCTGGCTCACCGTCGTTGCAACCGCATTACCAGAGAGCCTGCCGCCGGCACGCCGGCTGCGTCAGCCACTCAAAGAGGTGCTCGGCGTCTACTGGCTCCTGATTCGAGACCGGCGATTCATGGGATATGCGCTTTCCGGCGCTCTGATCTTTGCGGGGCTGCTGGCTTACATCTCGGGATCGCCATTTGTCTTCATAGAGCTATTCGAGGTGCCGCCCCAGCGATACGGCTTCTACTTCGGGACCAACGCTATTGGGATTATCGTGGCGTCTCAAATCAACCGCTGGCTGGTCGGGCGCGTGGACACGCATCGCATTCTCGACATCATCCTGCCGGTGGCGATGACGGCAGGCATAGCGCTGGTCGTAGACGCGTATACCGGATTCGGCGGCTTCGCGGGCATTCTCGTCCCGCTGTTCTGCTACATCGCGTGCCACGGTTTCGTATTGCCCAACACGACCGCGCTCGCGATGGCGCCGCACGGCAAAGTTGCCGGCAGTGCCTCGGCACTGCTCGGTACCTTCCAGTTTGTGCTCGGTGCAATCGCTGGAAGCCTCATCGGTTCTTTCTCCAATGGAACAGCCGTGCCGATGGCGGCGGTCGTCGCGGGCTGCGCTACGACCGCGTTTCTCGCTAACCGGTTCCTCACCACGTGACTTCGGTGGGCAGCGTACAGCACAGGCTTCAGACCCAGCGCGATGTCGACGCGGGGGCTTCCACCTTCGCCGCAGGCTACGGTGGACAGGAAAGCCCCCGCTCTACGCTGTCTGCAAATAAGCGATCATCAATGTGACGGTGAGCGGACTGAGCAGCGTCGACACAAAGACGACGCTGGTCACGAAGTCCGGGAGGACGTCGAATTCAACCGCGAGGATCGTCGTAATCACCGCGGTGGGCATTGAGGTCTGCAGTACACCGGCCTGAAATGCCGCTCCACGCAAACCGACCAGGTGCGCGATGCCCATCGCGACGAGGGGAGTGAGAACGAGTGAGACGACGACGGCTGCGGCGACGACGCCAGGTCGCTCGGGTCGCGACGCTCGTTCGAGCTGCATACCGAGCACGAGGATCATCATCGGCACTGCCGCGTCGCTGAGCAGTGTGATGGGAGCCCTCAGCGGGGCAGGCACTTCAATGCCCAGGCTCAGCGTCAGGACTGCCGCGAGCGCGCCGTAGACCGCCGGAATGCTGGCCACACCAATGAGCGCGTTGCGCACGCTCCGCTTGCCGCTCGCCGCGAGGAACACACCACCCGTGTAGGTAAACATCGAGCTCGTCACGAAGTAGATACTCGCAAAGGTCAACGCCTCGCGACCGAAGGCGAGCAGCACGACGGGCAGACCGTAGTTGCCGGAATTGGAGCAGATGACGACGAGGAGGAAGGCAGTGAGCGCGCGTCGGTCGAGTCGCAGCGGAATGGCCACCAGGCGTGCCATGAGCGCGCCTGAAATCGCGACCAGCGCGTAGAACAGCACCATGCGACCCACCTGGCTGCTCTCGACCGTCGACGTCGCCAATATGTTGAAGACCAGCGCTGGCGCCAGCGCGTGAAAGGTCAGGCGTGAGACGGTCTGGACCTGAACCTGTGCGAATCGAGCCAGCAGAAATCCCACGCCGGCAATGGCGAACACCGGCAGGAGATCGGACACGAAGATCGAAAGAAGGAGCTCGGCGCCACTGGTCACGTCAGCCAAGAATCATATGCGGTCACGGTATACTTCCGGACCCGTAGCGAGGTCGGGCTAAAGCCGTACGGGTCCGGCTGCCACCTTCGCGCTGTGCGCTTCGGTGCCCAAGAAGTCGGACACGACGTACGCGGACCGACGAAAGGATTGGGATGAAGACGGTTGATGTTGGTGTGGCGATCGACGAGGGACGGTGGACCGGATATCAGAAGCTTCTGATCGCAGGTACGGCACTCACGATCATTCTCGACGGCGTCGACAACCAACTGCTCCCCAATGCCGTCCCGAAACTGATAGAGGAATGGGGACGACCGCGCGGGGACTTCATCAACGCGCTGTCGATCGGGCCGTTCGGCATGATGATCGGCGGGCTGATTGGGGGTATGCTCGGCGATCGGCTCGGGCGCCGTACGGCGCTACTTGGGAGCGTCCTGGCATTTGCCGTACTGACCCTGGCGATCGCCTTCGTCAATTCGATCGACATGCTCGCCATCCTGCGCTTCCTTGCCGGGGTCGGCCTCGGGGGCGCAATGCCCAACGCCGCCACACTCGCGTCCGAGTACGTCCCGCGTCGGCAGCGGCCGTTCGCCGTGACGATGACGATCGTGTGCATTCCGCTTGGCGGTGCCATTGCTGGAGAGCTTGCCGCGCGGGTGATCCCTGTCTACGGGTGGCGCATGCTGTTCATGCTCGGCGGCGTAATCCCGATCGTTCTGGCACTCGTGCTATGGAAGGTTCTGCCTGAGTCACCTCGATATCTGGCAAAGCGGCGAGAGCGATGGCCGGAACTCACCAGGACGATGCGTCGCATCGGCCATGACATTCCGCCTGATGTCGAGTACGTCGAAGCGGCGACAGCAACGGCTGCAACCCCCGTCAAATCGACGTCGATCGCCAACCTGTTCAGTCCTGGCCTCGTACGAGACACTGTCGCGCTCAGCGCCTCGTTCTTCTTCTGCCTCATGGTCAACTACGTGGTCATCCTGTTGCTTCCAGCGATGCTGACCGCTAAGGACGTCGGCTTCACCCAGCCCGCAGCCAGTCGCGCGCTGGCGATGTCGAATTACGGAGGTGTCGCGGGAGCCATCCTGGGGGCACTGGTGATACAGCGGCTGGGGTCCCGCATCACGATGCTGGGGATGTCCGTTGGCGCGATCGTCTGCGCGCTCGTCCTGACCACGACTCGACTCGACCCCAGCGACACCGCGTTCCTCATGCTCATGCTGCTGCTGACCGGTGGGCTTCTCAACGCAGTTCAAACCACGATGTACGCGCTGGCAGCGCACGTATTCCCCACGGACATTCGCAGTACCGGTGTGGGTTTTGCGGTCGCGATCGGTCGCATCGGAAACGTGCTTGCCGGCTACGTTGGTGCATACGCCCTGGATCGAGGCGGATCACCCGGCTATTTCACGTCGATGGCAGTTCTGATGGGCATCGTGTTTCTGTCGCTCGCCGCGGTCCGCCGTCACGTGCCGCGAACGACGGGCGCTGCCGTAAGGGCTCCGGCGGGCGCGCACTGACCTTCCTGTCACGTTTGGCGCGGAACCCGTGAGCCGGACATAATTAGTGGCTTGGCCATCCTTCGAACGCACAGAGGAGCAGACAGGAAATATGAGTCAGCAAAGCTTGGAGCAGGTGCTACAGGGGAAAAATCCAGTTGATCTACTGCGGAACTCTCGGATCGGGGCCTACGTGTACCCGGTCGTTCCGTCCGAGTACAGCAACTGGCGCGACGAGCAGCGAGCCTGGCGAGAGTCGGCGGTTCTCTTCGATCAGTCGCATCACATGGCGGAGCTCCTCGTCACCGGCCCGGACGCGATGAAGATGCTGTCGTCCCTCGCGACCAACAGCTTTGCGAACTTTCCACCGGACCGCGCGAAGCAGTTCGCACCCTGCAGCTACGACGGTTACGTGATCGGCGACGTCATCATGTTTCGTCAGGCGGAGCAGGAGTTCAACCTGGTGGGGCGGGCCCCGACCGTCAACTGGGTCCAATTCCACGCGCAGACCGGCGGCTGGAAGGTCGAGGTCGCGCGCGACGACCGGTCACCCTCGATCACCGGTGGCAAGGCCGTGATCCGGCGCCACTATCGCTTCCAGGTTCAGGGCCCGAACGCAGCCAGGATTCTCGAGCGCCTCAACGGAGGGCCGATCCCGGACGTCAAGTTCTTCCACATGGACGCCATCACCATCAACGGACGCAGGGTGCGCGCGCTGCGGCACGGCATGGCTGGCGCTCCCGGCCTCGAAGTATGGGGCCCCTACGAGCAGCTCGAGGAAATCCGCTCCGCGATTATTGAAGCCGGAAAGGACTTCGGATTGGTTCAGGTCGGTGCGCGTGCGTACGCGACCAATACGCTGGAGTCAGGCTGGATTCCCTCGCCGCTGCCCGCTGTGTACACCGGCGAGAAGATGAAGAAATATCGCGAGTGGCTGCCGGCCAACGGTTACGAGGCCACGGGCTCTCTCGGTGGTAGTTACGTCTCGAACAACATCGAGGACTATTACGTGACTCCCTACGAGATGGGCTACGGATCGTTCGTCAAGTTCGACCACGATTTCGTTGGCCGCGAAGCGCTCGAGAAGAAGTCCAAGGAGCCAAACCGGAAGAAGGTCACCTTCGTGTGGAACGGCGATGATGTGACCAGGGTATTTGCGTCGCACTTCACGCCGGGCGCCGAGCGCTACAAGTACATCGATTTACCGCTGTCCAACTACGCCTCGTCCTCGTACGACAAGGTCATGAAGGCCGGCAAGGTCGTGGGGCTCTCGATGTTCAGCGGCATCAGCTACAACGAGCAGTCGATGTTGTCGCTGGGCGTCGTGGATCCAGATATCAAGGTTGGCGACGCGCTGACACTGGCCTGGGGTGAAGAGGACGGCGGCACGAAAAAGAGCACCGTGGAACGCCACAAGCAGACCGAAATCCGCGTTACCGTCGGTGCCGTCCCATACGGCCAGATGGCGCGTGAGACGTATCGGCCGAAATAATCGGGACTCGGGATCCGGGACTCGGGTTCCGGCTTTCGAGGTCCGCTTCTTCCGCAGGCCTTACGCGTCGGATCCCGGATCCCGTATCCCGAGTCCCGACTTAGGCGGCGGCTCGATGTGAATGACGACGTCCGCCAGTTGGGGGAACTTCGTCATCAATCGATCCTTGACGACGTGAGACGTCGCATGTGCGTGCTCGAGGGACATGCTCCCATTCAGCCAGAGGTGCAGATCGAGGAAGGCGTAGTCGGCCGACCCTCGTGTCCGGATCTTTTCGCAGCCGAGCACTTCTGGGACTGACTGCACCACAGCGCGCACTTGCGCTTCCGGCAGCACGATCTCATCCGCAAGGATCCGTGACGCTTCCTGGGCGATGCTCCAGCACGCGTGCCCGATGAAGCCAGCGACGAGAAGCGCGGCCATTGGATCCAGCAGCGGATAGCCCCACCAGACTCCCATCAACGCGCCAAGCACCGCTCCCGTTGTCAAAACGTCGCTTCGTGTGTGCTTGGCGTCGGCGCGCAGGACTTCGCTCTTCAGTCGTCGTCCCTCGCGCATCTCGTACGCGACCACCCAGAGGTTCACGACGAGGGTCGAGGTCATCAGGGCGATGCCTTCGGGAAACACGCGAGGCGTGCCGCCATTGACGAATCGATCCGCGGCAGCGGTCAGTACCTCGACCAGGACGACGACCAGGAAGACAAGGATGCCGAGAGACGCCATCGTTTCGTACTTGCGATGGCCGTATGGATGCTGAGCGTCAGGTGGTTGCCGTGCGACCGAGACGCCGATCAGTGCGACGACGTTCGATGCTGAGTCAGTCAGCGAGTGAAAGCCGTCCGATACGATCGAGACGGCACCTGTGTAGTAACCGAGGACGATCTTCGCCGCTGCGACGGCGAGATTCAGGAATAGGACGCGGTAGAGGACCTTGTTGACTTCGGCGTATCGGTCAGACACACAACGCCGCGCGGACCGTCGTCAGAAGACCCGCGCGTTCGGTATCGGCCACCAGCGCAGTTGCACACGGCCGATGATGTATTTCTTCGGCACGAATCCCCAGTGCCGGCTGTCGGAGCTGTTGTTTCGGTGATCGCCCATCACGAAGTAGTAGCCATCGTCGACCCGCTTCGGGCCGAAGTCGTCGTGGCTGCGATACTCGGGCGGCACGAAATCGTCGGGCAGCGGAACGTCGTTGACGTAGACGCGACCGTCGACGATCCGAACTTCGTCGCCTTCTTCAGCGATGACGCGTTTGACGAATGATTTGTCCGGATTGAGCGGGTAATAGAGCATCACGATATCGCCGCGCCGCGGTGCACCCATTCGATAGGCGAACTTGTTGACGATGAGGCGGTCTTGATCGGCAAGTGTCGGGGCCATGCTCTGGCCTTCCACACGCGCGACCTGGAAACCAAACGTTACGATCAGCGTGGCGTAGACGGCGGCAGAGAAGAGGGTTTTGAACCACGCGACGAGCTCGTCCCTCCACACGCCCAGTCGCTGTGACAGCGCGTCGGCGGGATGATCCTCGACCTCGAGGTGCAGGGCAGTGGCGTGCGGATCGATGCCGGGCTCGATCGGGACGACAACCGCTTCGATCACCGCCGGGGCGACACCCGGCTCGATCGGCTCGACTACAGTTTCAAATACTCCCGGAGTCGCTTGGTCTGCGTGCGGCTCACCGGTATTTCCGTTCCCTTCGTGTCTTTCATCCGAAGGATATAGTTCCTGCTGAACCAAGGGACGATCTCCTTGATTTTGTTGATGTTCACCAGATGGGACCTGTGAACGCGCCAGAAGATATCCGGGTCCAGACGCGCTTGCAGGTCGTCCAGGGTTCGGTAGTTCGATGTCCCGGCTACCTGCCCTGTAACTATGTTAATCGAGTCGTCCGCCAGGGAGGCATAGATGATTTCCTCAGCCTGGACGAGCATGAACCGTTCTCCGACCCGGATGGCGACCTGATCGCGCCGGATCTGCCGGCCCGATGTCATCAATTTGACGATTTTTTCGAGCTGGTCGTTCACTGGCAGCGACCCGCTGGGGGCCTGGCGGTCCGCTTCAACACGCTTTCGGGCGCGCTGGAGGGCCTGCTCGAGGCGTCCCGATTCGACCGGCTTGAGCAGGTAGTCCACAGCATTCACATCGAATGCCTCGATGGCGTGCTGGTCGAAGGCCGTGACAAAGACCAGCGCCGGCGGTTCCTCACCCTTTTCGAGGAGTCGCCTGGCTACTTCGAAGCCGCCGAGGCCGGGCATCTGAATGTCCAAGAAGACTAAGTCGGGTTCATGTCTTTCGACGGCGGCGAGCGCTTCCAGGCCGTCTGCCGCCTGGCCGACGATCTCGATATCCCCGAGCTGGTCGAGCTGATAGCAGAGCTCGTCGCGCGCCAGTTGCTCGTCGTCGACGACAAGAACTCTCATGCTGCTCCTGGAAAAGGGGTCAGACCCCTTGACACGCGTCGACTCAAGGGGTCTGACCCTTTCTCACTTTGTCACGCCGTTATCTGCTGCACGGCTGTCAGCTCGGGAATTTCGATGCGTGCGCTGGTCCCGCGACCTGGTTCACTGGTGAGCTGAAACTGGTAATGATCGCCGTAGATCACGGCCAGCCGCTCGCGAACGTTGGCCAGGCCAATGCCACTCGACATTGGCTGGTCGAGTCGCTCCAGCACGAAGCCCATCCCATCGTCTTCGACATCAATGATGGCTCGACCGTTCTCGCGTCGGCTTCGGATCGTGATTACCCCTGGGCCTACCTTCCTGGCGAATCCGTGCTTGATCGAGTTCTCCACGAGCGGCTGCAGGATCATGCTGGGCACGACGACGTCGAGAGTATCGGGATTGATCTCCTTTCGGACGCGAAGCTTGGGTCCGAAGCGAATGACCTCGATGTCGAGGTACTCGTCAATCGACTCGAGTTCCTCGCGCAGCGTCACGAAGTGCTGATGGCTGCGCATGAGCCGACGCAGCAGTGCTGAAAGCTTGAGAATCAGCGTCCGCGCCGTATCCGGTTGTGATCGAATGAGCGAAGAAATCGAGGTGAGGGTGTTGAAGAGAAAGTGCGGATTGATCTGACTCTTGAGCGCTTCGATCTTGGCCGCGAGCAGCAATTGAGCCTGTTCCTGAAGGCGATGTTCGATGCGCGCCGAGTTCCAGATCTTGATCGGCGTCGCAACCCCGACGACTGTCACAAGGACGACGACGAGCGTCATCCACGGCGATGGTGAACCAAGATAGAAGAGTCGTTCCGCGCCGAAGCGCACGCCAAGCGCCTGGCGCAGCAGTTCGAGCGCGACGGTCGCGAACAGGAGTGCGACCTGCCAGTTTGTCTCCAGGTTTCGCACCATCTTCCACAGGTGCCTGCGCAGGTCAATGAAGACGAACGGCGTGAACTGCCAGATCTCCTCTTTGGGGCACACCTCGCGGAGTCCACCGCCAGCAAAACCGCAGCCCACGGCGAACGGAAGGGCGATGAACTCGTTCGCGATGAATGCAGGTGTCGCAGCAAGGAGACCCACCAGCGCGCCCGTATAAGGACCGGCCAGGAGTCCGGCGAGGAAGGCTCCCTCGAGTGTCAGGTCCGCCGCGTCGTACTTCAGGATCACGCGACTGGTCACGCCAGCCATGAGGGGGACGCCAATCGACAGTGTGAAGACCAGGCGATCGACCCACCCGCGCCGCTCGAAGATCAGGATGCGACGAAACCGATGGAAACGTGCCAGCATCGTCGCGAGCACGGCAATTGCCGCCAGCCGGACGAACAGTGTCAACAGGAACTGCTCGGGCGTCAGGACGCGAGGTTCCACTGGAAGCATTCTACGGTGCTAGGGTTCGAAAGTGCGAGGGCGCGAGGTTCCGGACCGTCGCACTTTCGCACCATCGCCCCTTCGAACCGCTGTGTTGGTATCATTAGAGGATGATCGGTCCCCTCATCAAGGGTTTCCTGCTCACCGCCCGTCACATGTTCAAAACGCCGGTGACGGTGAATTATCCCTACCAGAAAGTCCCTGTATTCCCGAAGTACCGCGGCAAGCAGGTATTGATGCGGGACGAGAACGGTTTGGAAAAGTGTGTGGCTTGCGGGTTGTGCTCCGTGGCGTGCCCGGCGGATGCAATTTACCTCGAAGCGGCCGAGAACGACGGTACGGTCATGGCCGGACCCCGTTACGCCAGCGTGTATCAGATCCACAAGACACGCTGCATCTTTTGTGGCATGTGTGAAGAGGCCTGCCCTGTGTCGGCCATCTTCATGGGCAAGGATTACGAGCTGGCCGTCTACAGCAAGGACGACTTCGTGTGGGACAAGGCCGACCTGCTTGTCGCGCCGCCCGCGAACGCCAGGCTTCCCGCTTCCGGTATCCCTTCTTCCGTCTAAGGCTCGAGCTCGCAGGATGGTCAGGCGATCGAGGTGATTTCGTTCCTCCAGGCGCTCGAAGAGCGCGTTCTCGTCTGCGATGGCGCGATGGGGACGATGCTCTACGCGCAAGGGGTGTTCATCAACCGCTCCTTCGATTCCCTCAACCTGAGCGATCCCGCGCGCGTGCTCGCGGTGCATCACGCTTACGCACACTCCGGAACCGATGTTCTCGAAACGAACACATTCGGCGCCAACAGAATCAAGCTGCGCGGGTTTGGTCTGGCCGATCGTGTACGAGAGATCAACGAGGCGGGCGCACGTCTTGCCCGTCAGGGTGCACGATCGTCGGTCTACGTCGCGGGTGCAATCGGGCCGCTCGGCTTGCGCATCGAGCCGTGGGGCCGGATGGGACGCAACGAGGCGCAGGACTACTTCCGTGAACAGGCGCAAGCGCTCCTCGACGGCGGCGTCGACCTCTTCATTCTCGAAACCTTCCGCGATCTGAATGAAATTCGTGCGGCCGTTGCTGCAGTACGCAGCGTCTGCGCGCTGCCCATCGTCGCGCAGATGACCATCGAGGACGACGGAAACACGCTGGACGGAACGCCGCCGGAGCAGTTTGCGCCGGCGCTTCACGAGTCAGGCGCTGATGTGATTGGCCTCAACTGCAGCATTGGCCCTGCGCACATGCTCGAGACCCTGGAGCGCATGACGGCGGCAACCGGGGCAAGTTTGTCGGCGCAACCCAATGCCGGCCGCCCGAGAGACATCGAAGGACGCACCATTTACCTGACGTCACCCGAGTACATGGCCTCGTACGCCCGGCGTTTTGTCGAGCGACGGGTCCGCCTTGTCGGCGGCTGTTGCGGAACGACACCGGACCACATCTCACAGATCAAAGCTGCGCTGTCGAGAGTTGGGCTGCAGACGCCGCGCAGCACGCCTGGCCACACGCCTGGAGAGGACGACGCTCGACCGTCGTCCGGGTTGCCGGTGGAAGTGGGATCGCATCCGTCCGAAGAGTCTGCTCTCGGTCGTGCCTTCGCGAATCGCCGATGGGTCAGGTTGATCGAACTGGTGCCACCGAGAGGCCACGAGACGAAGGCACTGATTGACGACACGCTCCAGTTGCGCTCTCGCGGCGTCGATGCCGTTCACGTGCTCGACGGAGCGAGCGGCCCGCGTCTAAGTGCTCTCGCGTTGGCTGTATTGATCCGGCAACAGGCCGGCATCGATGTCGTGCTGCAGTTTTCTTCTCGAGACAAGCCGCTGATTGGTATCCAATCCGAACTGCTCGGAGCCTACGCGATGGGCATTCGAAACTTGCTCGCGGTTACAGGAGATGTTCGGTCTGTTGGCGATTACCCGGATGCGACCGCGGTCGTTGATGTCGATTCGATCGGTCTGGTAAATGCTGTCTCGAGACTGAATCAAGGTCTCGATGTGGGCGGTAAGACGATCGGCACGGCTACCGAGTTCCATATCGGTGTGACGGTGAATCCCGGCGCCGAGGATCTCGACGAGGAGATTCGTCGATTCGAATGGAAGGTCGACGCGGGAGCTCACTACGTGATCACGAGACCCGTCTTTGACGTCGGCGCGTTCGAGCGGTTGCATCGACGACTCGAGGCGGCGCGACTGCCGGTCCTGCTCAGCGTCCGACCATTTGAAAGTGTGCTCGATGCAGAGTATCTGGCGAATGAGGTTCCTGGTGTTCATGTGCCGTCGGAGATGCTGGATCGCATGAGGCGCGCATCAAATCCCGACGCGGCCGTGCGAGAGGGCGTCGCGATCTCGGCTGAGATCGCGCGGACACTTCGAAACAGTGTACAAGGCGTCAATGTGATCTCTCCGCTGGGGCGTTTCGACCTCGGCATGGCCTTCCTCGATGCGCTGGGATGAGCGCATGACGTGGGTACGCACTCTCGTTGCTTGTTCTCCGTGTATAAACAGTGCTTGTCGGGATCGGGAAGGCCTTGTATAGTGCCGAACGGCAGTCCTCGCGTGTCCTGTCGCGTGTCGTGCCGGAAGTTGAGCCAATCGAACAGGTTGCGGGCTACGGTTGAGACGGCCGAGCCCCTTGTCGAATCAGGATCGAGGCCCGGCCGATGGGCCCACATGTGAGGAGCCGCTGATGACCCTGTTCGAACGTGATGATGATTTCCAGCCTGACGCTACCTCCCGCGCGTTGTCGGTGACGGCCGTCGAGAATGACTTCGTTGAATCGGTTTACGAGAAACTCGCCAAAGTCTACGACCTGACATTTGGTCCAACGCTCCATCCCGGGCGCCTTGTCGCGCTCGAAGGGATGGGACTCAAGTCAGGCGATCGCATCCTCGAGGTCGGTGTCGGCACCGGGATCAACGCACCGCTCTATCCCCGCACGTGTCAGGTCACTGGCATCGACTTCTCGGCGAAGATGCTCGCGAAGGCGCACGAGCGCGTCGAGCGGAAAGGTCTTCGCAACGTCCGTCTCATGGAGATGGACGCAGCGAATCTCTCGTTCCCCGACAATTCGTTCGATGTCGTGTACGCTCCGTACGTGATCAGCGTGGTGCCCGATCCGGTCCAAGTGGTGGGCGAGATGCGACGGGTCTGCCGACCCGGTGGCAAGATCATCGTCCTCAATCACTTCCGCAGCCCCAATCCGCTGCTTGCGAAGATCGAGCGCGCCATTTCTCCGTTCACCGTGCACATCGGGTTCAAGTCCGATCTGGATCTCCCCGGCTTCCTGGCGCAAGCTGCGCTCAAACCCATCTCCGTCCAGAAGGTCAGCTTCCCTCGGATCTGGTCTCTCGTGACCTGTATCAAGGACTGACCGTCAAACCCCGCATTCCGCCTCCTGGCTCCCGGCACGCCGGCAACAACCGCTTCTGGCTAAGGCTCCCGACGGTCGAGGTCGATAAGTTTTCTTAGTCACGTACTAACGTGCCTGAAGTCGTCGTGTAGGTACCGGAGTCGCGCGCGGGCACGCGCTGTCCGTCGACTCCCCTGGCTTCCTGACGAGACAGTTTTGCACGCTCCTCACTGTGAGCCACGGGGCGAAGCTTCGCCGGAATCCATTCAGTTAGCCACGTCGAACGAACGCATCGAGACCGCCGAAAGGAAATCATGCGCAGTTCTTGTCACCGCCGGCACCTGCTGTTTGCAGCGGTTTGTGTCCTGGCGAGTGCGACCGGCCTTCGAGCACAGGCCCCCCCTGCCCCGATCCTGCCATCGACAAAGATCGTGCAGGCTGGACCCGTATCCCTCTACCCGAGCATCTCGCTTCATGACGTGGGCACCGACTCGAACGTCTACAACGACGGCATCACCCCGCGCGAGGATTTCACGTACTCCGTGATGCCACGGCTCTTTGCCGTGCTGCCGATAGGGAACGGCCGCTTCTTCGGAACGGGTACCGGCGACTTCGTGTACTTTCGAACCTACAAAGACCAGCAGTCGCTCAACGGGTTCTTCGAAGGACGCTACGACTTCGTCGATGGAATCATCCGGCCCTTTGCTTCCATTTCTTACGGCACACAGGAACGGCAGACTCTCGAAATCGATGAACGGATTCGGCAGGATCGCACTGCGCTCACGCTGGGGTCCGAAATCGATATTGCCTCCAAGACGTCGCTGATGGGATGGGTCCACCGTGAGAAAACCGCGTGGGATCCCAACGAAGCGTACTTAGGTGTTTCGCTGGCCGAGCAGCTCGACTCGACGACCGACATCGCCGCCGCCGGCGCACGCATTCGTCTCACCCCGTTCACCAGCGTCGTTGCGGTCGCCGAGATTCAGCGCGACCGGTTCGAGTCGTCGTCCGAGAAGGACGCTGACAGCCTCCGCGTCGCGCCGTACGTGGAGTTCGACAATGGTGCAGCGATCGTCGGACGGGTGCGCGCGGGATACCGTGCATTCAGACCCGTGCATTCGGGCCTGGCCGGCTACGACGGGCCAGTCGCCTCGGTCGCGCTTGGATTGCGCATCCTCGACCGGCTGAGAGGCAGGGTCGACGGCGGACGCGATGTGCGTTTCTCCTACGATCCGCTGCAGCCGTTCTATCTCGAGACCGGTGTGCTATTCGAGATTAGGCATCGAGTGGCCGGCCCGTTCGAGTTGATTGGGATGGGTGAACGCTGGCAACTGCGGCATCAGCGGATCGGTGGAACATCCTTTGACGGCCGGCGCGAGAACACGAACGTGATCGGTGGTGGAATTGGCATCCGCGTGCGTGAGCAGGTCGAGCTCAGTTTCACGGTCGACCGACGGGAACGCACCTCGAGCGACCCACTCCTCCGCGGTTACGAACGTCAACGAATTCTCGCGTCGGTGACCTACGGGTTGTCATGATGACTGGTTTCATCCTCGCTCTTGCTGTCGCCGCCGCTCAAGCCACTCAAGCGAGCGGAGACCGGTTGAACTACGTCGTCGGCCCTGACGATGTGCTGACCGTAACCGTCTTCAACGAGCCCGGCCTGTCGGGTAAGTTTCGTGTCGAGCACGACGGCGAGTTCAGCTACCCCTTCGTCGGGCGAGTGCGGGCAGGCGGCCGGACGGTGCAGGACGTTGCCGATCTGCTGAAGATTCGTTTGGCAGATGGTTATCTGCGTTATCCCCAAGTGACCGTTGACGTCGATCAGTTCCGGAGTCAAAGCGTATTTGTGATGGGGGAGGTCCGCACGCCCGGCAAGTACGTTCTGTCAGGGCCAGTGACGCTCCTGGATGCATTGGCCACTGCGGGAGCAACGACCGACGAGGCGGGCGTGGAGGTGCTGATTCTGCACCCCAAGGATCCGGTGGCGGGATCGGCCACGCTGCCGGACCAGCGTGACGCCGAGGTCTCAACCGTGAGCCTCCGCGAGATCCAGAGCGGGAAGCTGTCGCGAAACGTCACGATCCGCGATGGCGATACCATCTTCGTGCCGAAGGCTGAGCGGTTCTTCGTCGTGGGTTGGGTTCGCAATGCCGGTTCCTACGTCCTCGAACGAAACATGACCGTTCTCCAGGCGATTTCGACAGCAGGTGGCATCAACGAACGCGGATCGAACCGTCGTCTTCGCGTCATCCGCATTGTCGGCAACAAGCGTAAGGAGTTCGACGTCAAGCCAACGGATCTCGTTGAACCGGGTGACACGATCGTCGTACGACAACGATTGCTGTGAGCATTCTCTTCCTCTCGCCGACGGGCCAGATGGGGGGCGCCGAGGCGGCGCTTCACGAAATGCTGGCTGGTCTGCGTGATGCGCACCCATCCTGGTCACTCCATCTGGTGGTTGCCTCCGATGGACCGTTAGTCGAGCGAGCGGAGACCCTTGGCGTCTCGGTGGACGTCCTGCCGTTCCCTCCCGTGCTTGCTTCGCTCGGTGACTGGGCGGTGGGTCGCGACGTCGCTTCCATGGCGAAGTTGCTGGTCCGATGCGTCGCGGCAACCGGACCCGGCCTCGTATATCTGCGCCGCCTGCGGCAACTGCTGCGTGTGCACGCTCCGACCGTCATCCATTCCAACGGCCTCAAGATGCACGTGCTCGCGGCCTGGGGAAAGCCTCGCGGCACTCCGCTCGTCTGGCACTTCCACGACTTCGCAGCGCGTCGATCCCTGACCTCCAGGCTGCTGAGGCGTTCGATGCATCAATGTTCGGCCATCGTCGCCAACTCGAGGAGCGTCGCTGAAGACGCACGTCACGTATGCGGTCAAGCGCTGCCGATACATGCGGTCTGGAATGCCGTCGACCTTGGCCGTTTCTCGCCCGACGGGCCGAAGGTTGATCTCGATGGACTCGCGCAGCTGCCGCGTGCTGACGACACCGTGCGCGTCGGCCTGGTAGCAACCTTTGCGCGCTGGAAAGGACATGAGACCTTCCTCGAGGCGCTTTCGTTGATCCCGACCACCGTCCCCCTTCGCGGGTACATCGTCGGTGGCCCGATTTACGAGACCGCGGGCAGCCAGGTCGCGCTTGGCGATCTCCGCGAACGGGCGGAAACCCTCGGTCTTGGCTCACGTGTAGGCTTCACAGGCTTCGTTCCAGACGCGTCCTCCGCGATTCGCGCCCTCGACATCGTCGTGCATGCCAGCACCGACCCTGAGCCGTTCGGCCTCGTCATCGCGGAGGCGATGGCCTGTGGCAGAGCCGTTGTCGCGAGTCACGCGGGTGGCGCAATCGAGTTGACGAATGCGTGTGAGCACGCTGCCACCCATGCGCCAGGCGACGCAAGAGGCCTGGCGAAGCGGATTGAAGAACTGGCGTCTGATGCTGCTCTTCGCGCTCGTCTAGGTGCGTCCGGCAGGGCAACCGCGGAGCGGTGCTTCACCAGATCGCGCATGGCGTGCGAGCTCACTCCCATCTATCAGGAACTCGCACACGTCCACTGATGCGGGTTCTGCACATCACGAGCGGGAACATGTACGGAGGTGTTGAGACATTTCTCACCACACTGTTGCGTGAACGCTCATCAGCCCCGGACATGCAGCCTGAGTTCGCCGTGTGTTTTGAAGGTCGCTTCAGCTCCGAACTCGAAATGCTGGGTCATATTCCGAATAGGCTCGCGCCCGCACGGTTGAGCCGTCCGCTTACGGTCCTGAGGGCTCGGCGGGCTCTTTCGGAGTTGCTGCAGCGGGAGACGTATGACGTCATCGTCTGTCACCAGCCGTGGACTTGTGTGCTCCTCGCCTCAGCGATCCGCGCGGCCGGCTTTCCTTTGGTTTTGTGGGTACATATGGCCAACGACGGTCGTCACTGGCTGGAGCGGTTGTGTCGCTTCACCCGTCCGGACGTGGCGTTCTGCAGCAGTCGTTTCGTCGCGACGAACACGGCCTGTTGGCTCCCTGACGCATTGATCGAACACGTGTACTACCCCGTTTCTCCGTCTAGCCTGGCCGCGCGATCTGGCGCCGACCGTAAACAGGTCCGCGCTGATCTTCAAACCTCGGTCAGCGACGTCGTCATCGCTCAAGTCAGCCGCCTCGAGTCGTGGAAAGGTCAGCACGTCTTGCTCTCGGCGCTGGCGATGCTGCGGGATGTGCCGGGCTGGACGTGCTGGGTTGTGGGCGGGCCACAAAGGCGTTCGGAGACCAGGTACCTCGCGACGCTCAAACGTCTGGCACAGACTAGCGGAATCGAGGAACGAGTCCGCTTTCTCGGTGAGCGCCGCGACGTGGCCGCTGTGCTGGGTGCGGCAGACCTGTTTTGCCAGCCGAACACCATGCCTGAGCCTTTCGGTCTGTCACTCGTCGAGGCTCAACAATGCGGGTTGCCAGTTGTCACGACCGGCGTTGGCGGAGCGCTCGAAATTGTTGATGGGACCTGCGGCGTACTGATCGCACCGAACGATATGAACGCGCTCGCGGCGGCGCTTCGTCGTCTTGTGTTCGACCAGAATCTCAGGGCCCGTCTTAGCGCCGCGTCGCGTCGTCGAGCAGAAGATGTCTGGAATGCCGCCCGCCAAATCGGTCAGGTCGAAGCCGCACTGAAGAGGGCGATGGCCGTGCGACCTGAGATGCAGCCGCGTCCTGTTGAAGCGGGCCTTCGGTGATGCCACACACTCGCCGACTCCGACTGGCGATGTTCAGTTATCGGTTACCCGTTGGCGGCGAGCGTCGCGGCGGCATCGAGCGTGCCGCTCACACGCTCGCCGAAGGTCTCGCGCGACGGGGTCACGAGGTTACGGTCTTTACGCATGATCCCAGGCCGCCAGGCGCGACATACGACGTCACCTCTTTGGCGTGGGGGTCGTTCGTGAACACCTGGATCGGCCGCAGAGTCACGATGGGCTATCTGGGGAATGTGCTTGCGATCCTTCCCGACTACAGAGGCTTTGATGCGATCGTCTTGCATGGCGACAGTCTATTGGCGGCATTGACGGGCAAGCCTGTGCTGCGCGTAATGCATGGCAGCGCGCGTCGAGAGGCACAGTCGGCGACATCCCTTGGGCGTTACTTGCTTCAGTACGGAGTGTTTGCGCAGGAGCTGATAACTGCGCTCTGCCAGGACGAGGTCGTGGCGGTCAGTGACAACGCTCGCCGGGACAATCCGTTCATTCGCCGCGTAATCCAGCACGGTGTCGACGACACCATCTTCACACCCCAGCCAGTGCAGCGTTCGCCGGAGCCCTCAATTCTGTTTGTCGGCTCACTCGACGGGCGGAAGCGCGGGAGCTTTCTGCTCGACGCCTTTCTACGCACCGTGCAGCCACAGCATCCGTCTGCGACGTTGACGATGGTTGGTCCGGATGGGCCTTCCTGCGCCGGAGTGACCTACAAGACTGGGGTATCGGACGCTGAACTCGCCGATCTGTACCGGCGAGCGTGGGTCTATGCCTCTCCCAGCACGTACGAAGGTTTCGGCCTTCCGTATGTCGAGGCGATGGCGTGTGGCACCCCGGTCGTTGCGAGCGAGAACCCGGGCAGTATCGAGGTGCTCGACGCCGGCCGCTGCGGGCTGCTACCCGCCGATGCAGAATTCGGCCGTATTGTTTCGGATCTGCTGGGCGATGAGCCACTGAGGTCTTCGCTCGGCAGTGCAGGTTTGCTCAAGGCCCGAGAATATTCCCTCAGTCGAATGCTGGACGGTTACGAAGAGCTTCTCTTCGAGATGGCGGAGGCATATGCACGTCCAGTCGCCTCCGTATAGCTCGTTCCCGTACGCGAGGTCTCCGCACTCAACGACGGTCGTTTCGTTTGCGCGAGAGTCGCGATGGGGATGGCCTGAGGCCTTCATTGCTCTGCAACTCCTCTGGGGCGTTGTCTTTTTCGTGCCCGGCGCGCAGTCGTACCGGACCTACCTCAGGGCAATGCCGTACATCATCAGCGGCGCGTCAATGCTGTTTTACTTCCGGCGTGTGACCGGCGAGCCGCTTCCGGCAGCGTCGAAGTGGCTGCTCGCAGCGGCCGTTCTGCTGTTGGTGAATCTGCTGCATCCCACTACACATTTGATGGCGGGTCTTGGCCAGATCGTGTTTCAGATCTGTATTGCCGCGCCGCTCTTCTGGATGGGACGGGCAGTGCGAGATGAGCGACGGCTGACGACGCTGGTGTGGGTGCTGTTCGGTTCGAGCTTCCTGGCGTCGGCTGTCGGTATTCTTCAGGTTTACTTCCCGAGCCGTTTCCTGCCCCCGGAATTCAGCGTTCTCGCGCTTTCGCTCAATCCGGACATCGTCAGTTCGCTCACCTACGCCAGCGCGGACGGTGGGACCATCATCCGCCCGCCCGGCCTGAGTGACCTGCCGGGTGGCGCAGCCGTTGCGGGCATGGTGACGATGGTGCTGGGTCTCACGCTGGCGATTCGAAGCGACCAGCGATGGCTGCAGAAGGTGACGTGCGTGGTCGCGGCCGCGATCGGCATGACCACGTTATTACTGACACAGGTGAGATCTTTGTCGCTGCTCGCCGTGGCCGCTGTGGTCGTCGCCACAGCGTTGCGGGTCAGGCAGGGACGCGCGGTCGATGGCGCCGCTGGAGCGGCGGCGGCCGTGGTTGTGCTCATGGGCGCGTGGGTGTGGGCGACCTCCGTTGGCGGTGGATCGGTGGCTGAGCGGTTTCTCGGGCTACTTGATGCCGGTATCTTCCGAACCTTCGATGAAAATCGTGGGTTGTTCGTGCGCTACACCCTGAATGAGCTGGTTTACGAGTTTCCGCTCGGTGCGGGGGTCGGGCGCTGGGGCATGATGCAGCTGCTCTTCGGCGATTCGACGATGTGGCAGGCCCCGCCCATTCACGTCGAGATTCAGCCGACTGGTTGGTTGCTCGACGGTGGCCTCCCACTGCTGTGTCTGGCCTTCGGCGCGCTCTGGGTATCGTTCCGTCAGAGCTATCGAGTCGTCATCGGTACCCCCATCAGCCATGTGCAGGATCTGGCGACCGCGCTGTTCTGCGTGCAGGTGGCAATCGCCGCGTTGTGCCTGAGCGGGCCGGCCTTCAACACACAACTTGGGATTCAGTTCTGGGCAATCACCGGCGCCCTGTTTGGGGCGATGTCACCAGTCGCGCAGATTCGTCAGCGATTTCCTTGTCATGCCTAGACAGGGGGAGCGCCTGGCTAGTTCCCGGCTGTATCGGCTTGCTGGCGGACTGAGTGTCGGCTATCTGCAGGCATTCGTGGCTGCGCTCGCGGCGCTATGGCTTACGCCGTATTACCTGCGCCACGTCGGTCAGCAGGAGTTCGGGCTCTGGCTGGTCAGCGGTCAGCTCCTCGGGTACATGGCGCTGGCCGACCTGGGCATTGTTGCTCTCTTACCCCGAGAGATCGCGCACGCAACGGGGAGTGACTCGGATGACCCGGAGAAGGTGTCGCGTGTCATCTCCGAATCGAGCACCGTTATTCTCTGGCAACTGCCGCTGGTTGCCGTACTCGGTGGCGTGGCGTGGATGCTCGTCGGGCAAAGGTGGCCGCCGCTGGCGAGTCCATTCGGTTTCGCCACGCTTGTCCTCGTTCTGTCGTTCCCGCTCAGAATGTTTGCGGCCGCGCTGCAGGGTTTGCAGGATCTCGCTTACCTAAGTGCCATTCAGTTCTTCTCGTGGATCGCGTCGGTTGTCGTTGGCGTGGCGTCTGTCTACGCTGGCTTCGGTCTCAACGGACTCGTCGCTGGATGGGCGGTCACTCAATTGCTCGTTCCAGCGTTCGCATGGCGCCGGCTGCGTCAGCGTTTCCCGACCGCGTTACCAGGTTCCATGACCATGTCATGGAGTACGACCGGGGCGACGCGGCTCAAACGGGGACTGTGGGTCAGCCTGAATCAAGTCGCACAGGTGTTTCTGAGCGGCACGGACCTCATCGTGGTGGGATGGCTGCTGGGCCCCTCGGCTGTCGTGATCTATTCGTGCACGGCGCGGTTGGCGACGCTTTTGGCGAGTCAGCCGCAAATGTTCATGCAGATGGCGGTCCCTGCCTTGAGCGAATTGAAGGCTGGTGCCTCGCGCGAACGATTGTTCGACGTCGCGTCGACGATGAGCCAGGCGATGTTGCTCTGCAGCGGAGCGATTGCCTGCCTCGTTCTGGGCGTGAACCGTGGATTCGTCCAGTGGTGGGTAGGCTCGGAGCACTACGGTGGCCCTCTGCTGACGGCGTTGATTCTCTTATCGATGCTGTTGCGTCACCTGAATGTAGGTATCAGTTACACGCTCTACAGCCTTGGGTTCGAGCGACATCTTGCCGTCACGGCGATCACGGATGGCGTGGTCACGCTGTTGTTGATGTTGCCGCTGCTCTCGTTTTTTGGTCTTGCGGGTGCAGTATTGGCTCCGATTGCTGGTGTCGCGGTAATCAGCCTTCCCTCCAACGTTCGCGCACTTGCCGGCGAAGCCGGTATCTCGACCGTCGAAGCATTGCGGCCTCTCGCGTCGTGGAGTACTCGTTGCGCAGTGTTGGGCGCAGTGATCCTCGTAGCGGCAACCTTCATCGTGCCGATGGGGGTTTGGCTCGTTCCCGCCATCACTGTGATTGCCTTCGCCTATGGCGCAACGATGATTCCGGTAATGACCACGCCACCGATAGGTCCGCACTTAACTCGGATATTCACGTCGATCCGGGCAGGGGCGACGCCGCTGGTGAGGCGGATAGGGCTATCTGCGCCGAATGCATGACCAAGCCGCTGGTATCAGTCGTCGTCCTCAGCTACAACCGTCCGGTCGCACTCCAACGGGCGTTGGTGAGCGTTGTTCATCAGACGTATCCAAACCTGGAAGTGCTGGTCGTCGACAACCTGAGCGTATCCAGCGAAGAGATTGCTCGAATCGTGTCTCGGTTTCCGGCGATTCGCCTCATCTCTCACCCCGGCAACCTGGGTTTCACCGGAGGCATGAACAGCGGCATCAGGGCGGCGTTCGGCAAGTTCGTGTATCTCACCGAGGACGACATCGAAGTTGAGCCGCAAGTGATCACGACACTCGTCGAGCACTTGACGCGAAATCCGTCGATGGGTGTCGCGGGTCCCGTCATGGTCAACAGGATCAGTGGAACCGTTCGGTGCGCGGGTGGGCACTTCACGCTTGGCAACACCTACCAAATGAGGATCCTGGACCAGGATACGTCCGTCGAGAGGTTGCCTCGGACCGGGCCGTACTCGGTGAGCTATCTGCCGGGAGCCTCGATGATGGTGCGCGCCGCTCTGTTTGAAAGGCTCGGCAGCTTTCGTGATGAGTTTTTCATGTACGGCGAAGATGTGGAATTCTGCGCCCGCGTTCGCCGAAGCGGGCTCGGGATCGCAGTGGTGCCGAGTGCACGCGTGATTCACGACGAGCCGTCGGCAGATGTCTCTGCGATAATCGAGTTTCACAAGATCAAAAACTTCGTCTCGCTCTACTTGCTTCACGCGCGTCCGTCAGTGCTCCCCATCTTCATTGTTCGGTATGGCGCTGCGGGCCTGGTGCGAGCGCTTCGAGAACGGCGAGGCCTCCTTCACTTGCGAGCCTGGTTCTGGGCTCTTGCACGTGCCCCCCGATTCCTCTTGGAAAGACTTCAATCGGTCCAGACAGTGCCATGCACCGATTGAACCGTGGTTGCGGAATCGATGGGCGGGGAGGGTTTCCGGCCTCGTTCCGGTACTTCGAGCTCGAAGTGCTGAAGTAGCCGATGCGCGTCGTCCACCTCGTTCCCGCCCTGTTCGGCCCCGACGGCATCGTTGGTGGCGCTGAACGCTACGCCTGCGAGCTTGCGCGGCACATGGCCGACGTCGTGCCGACGACGCTTGTGAGCTTCGGGGCAGAGAGTCGCGAAAAGCAGGTCGGGCGCCTTCGAGTGCGCGTGATTGGCGACCCCTGGCTGGTTCGTAAGCAGCGCACCAACCCCTTCAGCCGCGCGATATTTGGCGAGCTGCGACTGGCCGACGTCGTTCACTGCCACCAGCAGCATGTTCTCGCCAGTAGCGCCGCTGCGGCCTGGGCGCGGCTCAACGGTCGCCGGGTGTTCGTCAGCGACCTTGGCGGTGGCGGGTGGGATGTCTCGGCCTACATCAGCACGGATCGCTGGTTCCATGGCCACCTGCACCTGAGCGAGTACAGCCGTCGCATATTTGGCCACGAGCTGAATCCGGCAGCACACGTCATCGGTGGTGGCGTAGACGTGCAGAAGTTTTCACCGGTCCCACGGGCCGCGGCGCATAGAGATGTCTTGTTCGTTGGCAGGCTCTTGCCCCACAAAGGTATCGATGACCTCATTCGGGCGTTGCCGCAGGGAATGTCCCTGAGGATCGTCGGGCCAGAGCCAGACACTGAAACGCGAGCGCTTCTGGCGGATCTAGCGCGCGGGAAGGATGTGACCTTCCTGCATCGTCTCGATGACACGGCCCTCGTTCGAGAGTATCAGCAAGCGCTGTGTATCGTCCTGCCGAGCGTCTATCAAATGCCGGACGGCCGCCAGACGATGGTGCCAGAGCTGTTGGGGCAGACCCTGCTCGAAGGAATGGCGTGCGGCATCCCCGCCGTCTGCACCCGGGTCGGGAGCATGCCCGAAGTGGTCAGCGATGGGATCACCGGGTTGGTCGTCCCGCCCAATGACCCGTCGGCACTCGGGGAACGCCTGACGTGGCTGAGCGCGCATCCTGACAAAGTCGCGCGCATGGGTGCCGCCGCCCGTCGTCACGTGCTCGAGCGGTTTACGTGGCCAGCGGTAGTCAGCCGGTGTCTCGCGCAGTACGACGCGGTCTCGTCGCGCTCGGCCAAGCGAACGACCGTGATGGTGACACGCCCGGCACAGCCATGACGCCCTGGCACTTCCTCACGAGTGAGTATCCCCCTGACGTCGGTGGTGTGAGTGACTACACCCAACAGGTTGCCGAGGCACTCGCTCGCGAGGGAGAAGAGGTTCACGTCTGGTGCCCGCCGGCCGCAGCGACGCGCTCATCGTCGTCCGTTCAGATTCATACCGAGCCCGGTCGATTCCGTCCCTCGGACCTCCGAAGGTTGTCTGAATCCCTCGATACATTTCCGTCGCCGCGTCGTCTGCTGGTGCAGTGGGTGCCGCACGGCTACGGCTATCGATCGATCAATCTCGGGTTCTGTCTCTGGCTCGGGAGCCGCGCACGCAAAGGCGACGTCATTGACCTGATGGTGCACGAGCCCTTCGTTGAACTGAAGCCGGGCCCGCTGCGCCATGTAGCGATCGCCCTCGTGCATCGGGTGATGACGATGATTCTTCTGCGCTCGGCCGCACGAGTGCGAGTGTCCATACCGGCCTGGGAGCAACTCCTGCGACCGTATGCCCTTGGTCGTTCACTCCGCATCGACTGGCTACCGATTCCGGCCTGCATGACTTCAATGAGCGAACCGGCGCATTCGGCTCGCGAAGCCTACGCCGATGTCTCTCAGCCGCTCATCGGTCACTTCGGCTCGTATGGCCACGTTGTTTCAGGCTTACTGGCCGAGCGGTTACCGGCGATTATGGAAAGCGACTCGCGGCCATCGCTGCTTCTGATTGGTGCGGGCAGCGATGCCTTTCGCGCCGCGCTGATTGAAAAACATCCGACCTGGGCTGCGCGTGTCCACGCTGCGGGTTATGTCCCGCCGGCAGACCTGGCACGGCACCTCGACGCGTGTGACCTGTTTCTGCAGCCCTATCCGGACGGGATCAGCTCCCGCCGTACCAGCGCGATGGCGTGTCTTTCACGCGGATGTGCCGTTGTCACCACGTCTGGTCATCTCACCGAACCGCTTTGGGACAAGAGTGGCGCCGTGCTCCTGGCGGATATCGCAGACGCCGGCGCGTTCGCCGAAGCCGCGATCCGGTTGCTCCGAAGTCCGGCGAATCGGCATCAACTGGCGACAAGAGCGCGGTCGCTCTACGAGCAGCGCTTCGACCTTATCCATACCGTTGCGGCACTTCAGGCGGCCTGAAAAAGAGCAACTCACGTGCGCATCGCCGTCGCGAACTGGAGTAATCGCAGATTTGGGGGCACAGGCACGTACCTCGCGGGGTTGTTCGCGAGTCTGGAAGCAGCAGGACACGAGATCTCGTTGCTGCACGAGCGAGACGCTCCTGTGGATCATCCCAGGCTGCAGACAGGAGCCCAGGTGCCCGTGTGGAACGTCGAAGCGCTTGGGATCGATCGAGCGGTCGCCGCGCTCGGCGCCTGGAAACCCGACGTTCTCTTTTCGCACGGGTTCCTCGATCCGCAGATTGAGGAGCAGACGCTCGATGTTGCTCCGGCGGTGTTCTTCGCGCACGACTACTACGGGACGTGCATCAGCGGTTTCAAGACGCATCGACGTCCGACGACGCAACCGTGCGATCGTGTCTTTGGTTGGCGCTGTCTGATCGAGTATCACGTGCGAGGGTGCGGCGGCTGGAGCCCGGTTTCCATGGTGCGCGAATTCCGCCGTCAGTCGAGCCGCCTCGAACGATTGCGCCGGTATCGGGCGATCGTCACTCACTCGGATCGCATGCGCGAAGAGTACGTGCGGCATGGATTCGAGTCGGCGCGAGTGGTTAAGGTGGCTTACGGCATCGCGAGCGAGCCGATTGCCGCCAAAGATGTGACGGTTACGCCTCGGCGTCGTAATGGCCGTTGGCGCCTCCTCTTCGTCGGGCGCATGTACACGATCAAGGGCGGCCGGGAATTCATCGACGCGTTGCCGAAGGTCGTCGCGACTATCCAACGACCGCTTCAGGTCACGTTCGCAGGCGATGGTGCGCAGAGAGAGGAATGGGAACAGCGCGCCGCTGCGCTGCGACTGCGCGAGCCGATGATCGATGTCGAGTTCACGGGCTGGTTGCAGCCTGACGAACTGTCTCGGCTCTACAGCCAAACCGATCTCGTCGTGATGCCCAGCCTCTGGCCTGAGCCTTTCGGCCTGGTCGGTTCGGAGGCGGGCCTGCACGGCGTTCCCGTCGCAGCTTTCGCTGTTGGTGGAATTCCTGATTGGTTACGGCCCGGCGTCAACGGCTCTCTCGCTAGTGGGAGTCCTCCAACTGTAAGCGGACTGGCCGACGCCATCATCGAATGCCTGCGAAACGATGAGACTCATGAACGTTTGCGGCAAGGCGCAAGGCACGTGTGGTCGAACAGAACGTTCGAGCACCACCTGGCAAGCCTGCTGGCTGTCTTCGAGGATATCCGACGTGCCGCGTGACAGGGCGCTGTCGACCGCGAAAACGTCAGGCCGTCTTCGCGTTCTTTTCTTCGTCGACGGCTTCACCGATATCCGATTCGTGGTTGGCCTCAGCGAGGTCTGCGATCTGACGATGGCGCTGCCTGCGCACGCGTATGTGGAGAGCACGCTCAAGGAGCGAGTCGCGTCGAGCGGTGCACGGGTCAAGGTTCATGAAATCGAGGGCGGACGCCTGACGTTTCAGTCCCAATCGTTTGCCTACCTCTGGTCGGTCGCGCAGAACTTCGACGTGATCCTCTCGCAGGAGATGCTTCGTGGGTCGCTGAACGCGACCATCATCGGCGCGCTGCGTCACGTCCCTGTAGTCACGACATTGGCCACGTCCCCGGTTGATTACTTCAAGTGCCGCCGTGAGCGCGGTCAAATCGACGCGGCCACTTCCTGGCTGGGGACGTCACTCATTCGCGCGCTCATGACGATCAATGGGAGGCTCGCGACGCGCTGCCTGGCGCTCGGTCCCTACCTGTGTGACGTCTCGTCGCGCATCTGCGCGCGGACCGAAATGGGCTATTACTACGGTGTCGACACCGAGCTTTACCGACCAGCTGACGACAACGCTCGCGCCCGGCTGCGCAGGCGCCTGGGCCTGCCTGCCAGTCGATTCCTGGTGGTGCTGGCGAGCCGCATCAGTCACGAGAAGGATCCCGAAACCGTGCTTCATGCCGTCGCGCGAGCAAGAGATCGGGGGCTCGACGCGGTATTGCTCAATCTCGGTGGAGGTTACGAGCAGTTTCTCGCGTTGGCTGATTCACTAGGGATCCCCGATCACGAGAGCTGGGTCATGGGCCGGCCTGCGGCGCACCCGATGGCGGATCTGCCGGACTATTTCCGGTCCGCAGATCTCGTCGTCCAGGGTTCACTGGCAGAGGGATTTGGCCTCTCTCCGCTCGAAGCGCTCGCGTGCGAAACGCCGGTGGTGGCCACCAATGTGGATGGAATGGCCGCACACCTCCGCCCCTATGCTCGGCTCACGCCGCGACGCGATGTCGAGGCGATGGCGGAGGCGATCCTGGACATTGCGTCGAACCCGTCAGCCGCCAGAGTCGATGCTCGGCGTGGGCGCGAATACGTCCAACAGTATTGGAACCGCTCGCGCGCTTTCGCTGAGCTCCACCGGTCACTGACGGCAGCCGCGGATTATGAGCTCGCGATGATCACCAGGGCGGCTGCATGACGGAATCACCTGACGCCGCCAGGTCGGTGTACCGGGGCAGAGAACTTTCGACGTTATGTACGAGCGCCCAGTGAGACGTCCTCGCGTTGCCGTCGTGGCGGATCTGGCCGAGGAGCGGTGGCACAGTATGGATCTCGTCGCTGAGATCCTGATGCTCGGGTTGCGCTCGCCAGCCACGCGCATCGTGGACGCGACGCAGATTCGACCGTCCATGGTTCGGCGATTGACGCGCATCCCCGGATTGCGCCACCTGACGCCGGCGACGACGGCCGATCGCATCATCAATCGCGTTTGGGATTACCGTCGAATGCTCAGCATGCAAGCCGACGACTTCGACCTCTTTCACATCGTCGACCACAGCTACGCGCATCTGGCAACGGTCCTGCCACCTGATCGGTCGGTGGTGATGTGTCACGATGTCGACGCGTTTGCGGGAGTATTACCCGGCACCCAGGGACAGTCGGTGGTGGGGAGAGTGCTTGGGGAACGCCTGCTCGCCGGACTCCTTTTGGCCAGAAAGATCGTGTGCGGAAGTCACGCAACGCGCGATGCGCTCATCGCCTCCGGAGTGTTCGAAGCCTCTCGTCTCGCGGTGGTGCCTTACGGAGTGCACCCGTCGTGCACGCCGCGGCACGACCCGCGCGCCGACGAGGTGGCAGTGAAGTACCTCGGAGCATCTGATTTCGCCTGTCCGGAGATCCTGCACGTCGGTAGCACCGTCCCGCGCAAGAGGATTGATGTGCTGCTGGAGGTCACGGCCGCGTTGCGTGAGGGATATCCCTCGTTGCGGTTGATTCGCGTCGGTGGTGACTTCACGCGAGAGCAGCGCCGCCGCGTGGTTCGGCTCGGGCTGGAGCGGCACGTTACCGTTCTGCCGTTCCTCGAGCGTCGCGTCCTGGCTGCTGTGTATCGACGCGCGGCTGTCCTACTGCAACCCTCCGATCGCGAAGGCTTCGGGTTGCCGGTCGCCGAGGCAATGGCCTGCGGAACTCCCGTCGTCGCCAGCGATCTCAAACCGCTGCGCGAGGTCGGTGGGACGATTGCCTCATATTGCCCAGTGGGCGATGTGAGCACCTGGACAGACACGGTGTCGGCATTGCTGGACGAACGCGCAGCCGATGGCAAGGGGTGGGCGTCACGGCGCGCCGCCGCCGTCGTTGACGCGCGCCGCTTCGACGCGCTCGAGCATGCCCGACGGATCCTCGACGTTTACCGGGAGTTGCTTCCAGGCCTCTCAGACGGCGACGCTGAAGGGATCGCAACCGCCGTATGAGCCCGCTCCGCATCCTGCACGTTGGCAAGTACTACGCCCCTGTGAAGGGCGGCATAGAGGCGGTTGTCGAGACGCTGTGTCGAGGGGAGGCGACCTGGGCGAACTCCTCGGCGCTGGTACTCAACGAGCGGCTCGTGACCAGCGTGGAGGATCGCGACGGCGTGACGGTGCGACGGGTCGGGAGCGTCGTCAAGGTCGGCTCGGTCTCCGTGGCGCCCACGCTGCCGCTATGGCTCGCGCGAGCTCAGGCTGACATCCTCGTCTTGCACGAGCCCAATCCAATCGCGCTGGTCGCGTACTTTCTGGCACGTCCTCGTATGCCGCTGGTTGTGTGGTACCACAGCGAAGTCGTTCGACCGGCATGGAAGTACCAGCTTCTCTACGAACCATTTCTCGAGTTCGCCCTTGACCGTGCCGCGCGAATCATCGTTGCCTCGCCATCAATGCGAGAAGTGCCAGCACTGATTCGCCATGGCGAGAAGTGCCGCGTCATTCCTTATGGGATCCGCGCAGAGTGTTACGGCCTCGTTGCCGGTGGGTTCGCGAGAGTCGAGTCTGACCGGAGACCCAATGCGAAGCCGACGCTTCTTTTCGTAGGCCGGCTGGTCCCATACAAGGGTCTGGACGTGCTGTTAAAGGCGCTTCCAGGTCTGGATGCCGAGGCCGTCATCATCGGGGACGGTCCCCTGCGGAATTCGCTCGAGGCTCTGGCGCGTGATCTTGGAGTTGCCGATCGAACTCGCTTTCTCGGCGAGGTCGCCACTGACGAACTGCTTGCGCGGTATCAGGCCTGCGACGTTTTCGTCCTGCCATCGGTGACACGGCAGGAAACCTTCGGGATGGTCCAGCTCGAAGCCATGGTATGCGCTCGCCCGGTCGTGAGCACCTCGCTTGGAACCGGCGTGTCGTGGGTGAACCAACACGAATACACCGGCCTCGTTGTCAAGCCAGGCGATGTCGATGACCTTCATCAGGCGCTTGCGCGCCTCCTTGGAGATCCGCAACTGCGGCAGCGGCTAGGGGCCGGTGCCCGCGCCCGAGTCTTGAGTCAGTTCACAGCGGAGAGGATGTGCGATACAACGCGTTCGCTCTATCAAGAGATCGTGCCGCCGCAGGCGTTAGCACCAGCCGAGCCGGCGTTCGTCGCCTGACCGGCGCGCGTAGCCGGTCGATGCTCGCCAAGCGCGGATTCGACGTGATGCTCTCGGGTGTCGGGCTGCTCGCTTCGGCGCCGTGGTGGGCAGTGATCGCGGCGATGATCAAGCTCGAAGATGGCGGGCCCGTGTTCTACAGTCAGGAGCGATCGGGCCTTCACGGTGTGCCCTTCGAAGTTCGCAAGTTCCGCTCGATGATTCCCGATGCCGAGGCTCATGTTGGCGCCGTCCAGGCGACCGAGCGTGATCCACGCGTCACGCGCGTTGGACGCTTGCTGCGTGCCACGGCGATGGACGAACTGCCGCAACTCTGGAACATCTTCCGCGGCGACATGAGCTTCACGGGCCCGCGGGCTTTGCGGCCGGGTGAGATCGAAACGCTGGGGTCGGGTGAGTTGGAGCGTCTCGAAGACGTTCCTGGATTCCCGGTGCGCGCGAGCGTGCTGCCGGGGCTCACTGGCATCGCGCAGATCTTTGCGCCGCGTGACATCCCACGTCGCATGAAATTTCGCTACGACATGTTGTATGTGCGGCAACAGTCGTTCTGGCTCGACCTCCGCCTCATTGCGCTGTCGTTCTGGATCACGTTCCGTGGAACGTGGGAAACGAGAGATGCAAAGTTTTAGGGTGCGCAACATTGACAGTCGAGCTGACGATGTGGAAACTCGTTAGCCGGAATGTACGATGCCGTCATCATTGGTGCTGGTCCCGCTGGGTTGCTTGCAGGTCTTCGGTTGGCGCAGCGGGGATTGCGCGTCGCACTCCTCGAAGAACATCAGACCATAGGCGATCCGGTCCACTGCACGGGCATCCTCGCCCGTGAGGCCTTTGATCAGTTCGATCTCCCCGCCAGTGTCATCCTCAACGAGCTGACCACCGCTCGCTTCTTCTCACCCTCCGGCCTCAACGTCGTCTACAGCACGCAAGCCATCGAAGCCGTCGCGATCGATCGCGTGGCATTCGATGCGGCATTGGCGGAGCGTGCGCTTCGCGCCGGCGTGGATCTGCGTCACCAATGCCGAGCGATCGGCGTGCGAGTCCACAAGGACGGAGTTGTGGTCAGCGTGGCCGGACACGCAGAGGTGCGCGCCCGAGTCTGCATCCTGGCGTGTGGCGGGCGTTACGCGCTTCACCGGCAGCTCGGGCTGACGGTTCCCTCGCTCTTTCTGCACACGGCGCAACGCGAGCTGCCGGTAGAGAGCCCCGATGATGTCGAGGTGCATTTCGGGAGCCGCGTCGCGCCTCGCGGCTTTGGGTGGGTGGTGCCGGTCCGGCGAGGAGATCGGTTTTACGCGCGAATCGGGGTCATGTCCGAGGATCGCTCCCCGACGTATTTCGACCGCATGGTCGCGCGTGTCAACGAGCGATGGCGTGTCCGGACCGTCGATGGTGGGCCCCGTCAGAAAATATTGCCGCTCAACCGCATCGCGAGGACCTATGGCGAGCGGCTCCTGGTTGTTGGCGACGCGGCTGGCCTCGTAAAGCCAACGACCGGCGGCGGCATCTACTACAGCCTGGTGAGCGCGTCGATCGCCGCTGACGTGATGCTCGAGGCTCTGTCGGAGGACGATCTTTCGGCGAGGCGGCTGGCTGAATACGAGCGCTGCTGGCGCGATCGCCTGGAAGACGAGCTCGATACGCAGCTCACGTTTCGCACGCTGGCGCAGCGGATGCCCGACGAGGATATTGAGGGTCTGTTCGAACTGGCGCGGACCGACGGCGTCATGCCCATCGTCCGCCGGACGGCGACGTTCAATCGGCACCGGCAACTCATCGTCGCGCTGCTGAAACACCCTCCCGCCCGACAACTTTTTCTTCGGTCGTTTTTATGACACCGGGTGTGATTTCCGACCAGTCGGATTCCGGAAATCACACCCGGTGTCTTTTGTGCGCCATCCTCCGCGGCCAGTCGAACGACCTCCCGGTCGGGGAAGAGCGCGTTCGGCTGTTTGCGGCGGCGCGGGCCAACCGGGTCGATCGCCTCCTGGCCTGGCGCATGGGGCAGATCAGCGATGAACTTCGGGCGGCAGCGATCCTCGACGAGGTCGACGTCGGCGAACTCAATTATGTGCTCTCGGAGCTCGAGGCGCACGGCATCGTGCCGCTTGTCATCAAAGGCGCAGCCCTCGCGCACACCCATTACGAGCAGTCGTGGCTTCGGCCGCGGGTGGATGTCGATCTCCTGATCGCCAGCTCTCAACGCGCACGCGTGATCGACGTGCTTCAAGGTCTGGGCTACACGAGGCCGCCGTTTATCTCAGGCGAGCTGGTTATGTATCAGATGCCGTTCGCACGAGTCACTGCGACGGGAGAAATGCACGTCGACGTGCACTGGCGTCTTGCCAATCCGCAGATCTTCGCCGACATGCCAGTCTACGAGGAGCTTGCGCACCGGGCGTCTACGATCTCGATTCGGGGGCAATCCGTGCGCACGCCTTGCCCTCTTGATGCGTTGCTGCTGGCGTGCGTGCATCGGGCAGCGCATCACGACTTGTCGGAGGACCTGCTGTGGCTGTATGACGTCCACCTGCTCGCAGAACGGTTCAGCGCGGGGGAGTGGAATGATTTCGTCGCGCTCGCGTCGAAGCATCGCGTGCGCGCGCTCTCAGCCGACGGCCTGCGTGCAGCACGCGACTGCTTTCACACTCCTATTCCCTCTAACGTGCTCTCACGCCTGGTCGACGACGTCATGAGCCGCGAACCTTCGGCGGTTTTTCTCCGAAGGGATCTCACGCGACTCGACCGGATGATCGCAGATCTTCGCGCGCTAACGCCTCGCGCCCGCCTGCGGCTGTTGGCGGAACATCTGATGCCCTCCGCTCGGTATATCCGAGAGAAGTACGCAGTGCGGACGCGTCCGCTGTTGCCGTTGTTCTATGTGCGTCGTCTTGCAGAGGGGTTGCTGCGTTTTTCCAAGCGGGTCTAAAGACCCGCCTCTACTAACCCGCAGCTTCGAGATACCCGTACCCGTAGTGCTGCGCGTAGTAGTAGCGGTTCCGGCTGACGTCGACGCGATTCAGCACAGCACCAATGAAGTTCGGGCGCGCCGCGGACAGTATCTCGACCGCACGCTCGGCCAACCGGCTCCGCGTCATCTCGGATCCCACCACGAACGCGACACCCGACGCCCAGCGAGTGACGATGGAAGCATCGGTCACGGCGAGAACCGGCGGCGTGTCGATGACGACCCAGTCAAAGGGACCATTCTGGACCTGCCTCATCAACGCATCCATCTTGCCCGAGGCCAGCAACTCTGATGGATTCGACGGCGTGGCGCCGGCCGTCATGACCCAGAGATTGGGTTCGGCGAGCCGCTGCACGGTTCCAGTCAGCACCGCCTGATCGCTCAGCAGGTCGGCGAGACCACGCGCGTTGTCGAGTCCTAATCCGGCGTGAATGCCCGGGCGTCGCATGTCGGCGTCGATGAGCAGAACACGCGCGCCGCCGTACGCGAGCGCGAGCGCCAGGTTGCAGGCTGTCGTCGTCTTTCCTTCGAGTGGCTGCGCGCTTGTCACGACCACGATGGCGCTGCCCGTCGACCTGTGACTCAGGGCGAGAGACGTGCGCAACGCACGTATCGCTTCGCTGAACTCGCTCGATCCCGAAAGCACCGGACGGTCCTGGTGTCCCCTCACTGCCGGAATCAGGCCCAGGAACGGCAAGGCCAGTCGCCGTGAGACATCATCCGGTGTCCGGATCGTGTCGTTGATGTGGTCGAGGCCGAGTGACAGCCCCAGTGCCATCAGCACTCCCACCAGCCCACCGAGGATCACCGCGCGCCGGAGGTTCGGGCTGAACGGCGCTCCAGGCATCGTGGCGCGCTCGACGATGCGTACGTTGTTGCCGCGGCTGTTGGCGAGCACCTGCAGCTCTTTCTCGCGTCGCAGGAGCGTCTGATACAGCTCGCGGTTGCTCTCCGCATCGCGCTGAAGCACCGTGTACGCGACGCTCTTGCGATCGAGATCTGTGGCCAGCTCCTTCTGTTCGTCCAGCGCACTGGCAAGCGTTCGCTCCTCGAGCATCGCGGACTCGTAGTCGTGTCGAATCGCGTCGACGGCTTTGGCCAATTCCAGGCGCAGTTGCCGGTTGGCATCTTCGATCGAGGCATTCACCGTCAGGATCTCTGGATGCTTCTCGCCGTATCGTTCCGACAGGAGTGCTCTGCGCCGCTCCAGCTCTCCTACCTGCGCCTTCAATGTCTGGATATACGAATTCTGCAGGATGCCAGGAATCGTGTCGGGGGATGCCGACCTCCCGAGTGACTCGAGGCGCCGGTACAACGATTCCTTCTGCGCGCGATTGGTGCGCGCGCGTGTGGCCGCCTCGTTGAGCTGATTCAGTCGCGCAATGACGATGTTCTGGCGGTCTTCAAGTGACAGCGCATCCTGATCTTCGCGGTACTGCGCCATGGCCCGTTCGCTCGACTCGACCAGATGCTTCTGTCGCACCAGTTCATCGGAAAGCCACGTGAGACTGCGCGCCATGTTCTGCCGCCGCAGGTCGAGGTTTTGCGTCACGTACTCTTCAGCCAGTGCGTTGATCGTTTCAGCGGCCAGGTCAGGAGCGGTCGAGACGAATGAGACATCAACGAGGTGACTTGCGCGCACCGGCTCGACCGAGACTCGAGACAGTACGGTGTCCTCGGCGATCCCCGGCCGATTCCGCGCGAGGCGAGTTGCGACGCGCTGCGCGAGATCGCGACCGGTGAGGATGCGGTACTGCGTCTGAAAGTACGGCTCGGGATCCTGGTAGTAGTCCACGGCGCGCGTCGTCGGGCCAACACCCTCGACGGCCAGGGACCGTTCGTCTTCGAGTTCAATCAACAACCGGACGCTGGCGCGATACAGCGGCGTCTGCGAGTAGGTGTAGAGAGTGGAGCCCGCCAGGATGACGACAAATACCGCAGCGGCGACGTAGCGATAGCGATAGATCGCCTGCGCGCGATCGAGCACATGGACTTCGGCCGGTTTCACCGTCGCGAGCGACGGTGGCTCGTACCGCGTTGGCGTCAGCAAATCGTTCGTGGGCATTGCACACACGGGCAGCGCGGCGGAGCGCACCCCGATGACCGTGTATCGGCCCCCGGCGCGGGGGTGAGTAGGAGACAGAATTGCGCAGGCGTGCAATGTCGTGTCGACCGCTGTTAAGCCAGTCCTTCAACTGCCGATAAAGACGTTTACGAGGAGTGTTGAGCGACTCGATGAACCCCTGGAAAGGCTTCACTAACGCGCGCACGGACGTCGGAGTCACCGACGCCACGTCGTCATCGACGTCGTCGCAAAGTACGGTGTCGAGCGTCCTGACTTACGAGCCCTACTACGGGTTGAGGGCCAAGCCATTCAGCCTCTCCACCGACCCGCGCACGCTCTACAAGAGTTCCTCTCACGCGCCGGTCTTCGAAGAACTGCTGGCCGCCATCCGTCGACGCGAAGGTCTCATCGTCCTTACCGGCGACATGGGGACTGGAAAGACGATGTTGTGCCGTGCCGCGATCTATCAGCTCGATCGCAAGACATTCACGACGTTCGTGCCGGATCCCTGTCTCTCGCGAGAGGATCTCCTGCGAATGTTACTGGTGGGGTTCGGCGAAGTATCGATCCACGACCTGAAGCAGGGGCGGCTGAAGGGAACGCCGCGAGCCGACCTGGGAGTGCAGGTTTATGAATTCCTGACTTCCCTCGAGTCGGTCGACGCGTTCGCGACGCTGGTAATCGACGAGGCGCAGAACCTGTCTGCGCCCTTACTCGACGAGATCCGCGTGCTGTCGGAGATGGAGGCCGGGCGGCGGCTCTTGCAGATCGTGCTCGTCGGGCAGCCTGACCTGCGATCGAAACTCAGACGTCCTGAAATGCAGAAGATCGCGCAGCGGGTTACGACGGCGTGCGAGCTTCGGCCCATGAGCCGCGAAGCTATTGCCGGGTATGTCTCGCATCGCCTCGCCGCTGTGGGCGGCGCACGCGATCGCGTGGAGTTCTCGTCGCAGGCGCTCGAGCTCGTCTTCAGCGGTTCTGCCGGCATCCCGCGGCTCGTGAATCGGATCTGCGATCGGGCATTGCTCTATGGTTATGTTGACCGGACCTCGCAGATCGGTCTGGCGCACGTGGGGCGCGCGCTGCATGACCTCGAGATGGCGGCGTCGCGCGATGACCTGCGTATCGCGCCGCCAGTTGAGATCGCCGCGCCGGCTGTAGAGACCGCCGCGCCAGCAGTCGACATACCTGGTGGTCTCTTCGTGAAAACGCCAAGTGACCAAGTGTCTTCGCCTCCAGGACTGGATCTGACGGCGCTGTTGAGCCTTCCGGCGGTGACATGGCGGTCCACTGAATCGGGCGCGTCAGCGAGGATCGATCGTTCAACAATGACGAGCCGTCGTTCGAGCAAGCGCGGCGTGTGGTGGCGACGGGCGTTGAAGTCGCTGTCCCTTCCGGCGCTCGGCATGGGCGTGATGCTGTTTGCCGGCGGCATCGCGGTTTCGACGGCGGGCAGGGGCACTCTCCGATCCGAACTCCCACCCCTTCCGGCATCGGCGCTGGTCTATCCGGCATCGGTCACTCGACCGGTTGCGGCGTCCTCGACCGCGCGAGTTGCGAAGACTGCGCCCGCGCAGACCGCGGCTGTTGCGGCAAGCTCGTCGGGGCAGACGTGGATCGTGCAAGTCGCCGCGTTCGTCAGCCAGGCTCGATCGACGGCGACGGTACAGCACCTGACCGATCAGGGTTTGCCCGCGTATCAAGTCGACCCGGACAACACGACGAGCGGGCTGACGATTGTTCGCGTTGGACCTTTCCGGACCGCCAGGGAAGCCGATGATGTGCTCGACCTGCTGCGTGCGATGCCCGACTACGAGGGCGCCTTCGTCCGCAATATCACGACGCCGTAAGTCCGCGGTTGCAGAGCGGGTCTTGCCTTTTAGACCCGTCCAGCTCCACGAACGGGGCCTGATCCTGTCTGGGCAGGCCGGCACATTCGATCCAGGCGTGAGCAGCAAGGTTGTGACCGTCTTTCTGCACGCCTACGCAGAGCCGTGGCATCGCGCCACGACGTCGTAACAACCCGTACAAGACGAGGCTTTCACGCAGGCACGTCGCGTCGATCGGTACGAGCCGATACGCGGCTGCGGTGAATCGTTCGAGCTGATATGAGGGCGTCGAGAGCCTTCGGCTTTCACTCACGGGGAGTCGATCGAGCCGGGCGAGTAAACCTGAGATCGACCACAGGCGCAGCCCAATTTCGACTGCGACCGCCACGATCATCGTCTCCGCCATCGTCGCGTAATCTGCCGGACGATGCCCGCGCAGTCTCATTACGATTACTCGGAGAGCACGGGAACGAGTAGGTGCTTGTCGCAAAGCTCGCGAACAAGCGTGGTGAGATCTTCTTCGAGTGTGCCCTGCGAGACGTCGAACTCGTCCAGCATGATCGAGCACACGTCAGCGATGCTCCGTTCTTCGGCGAGCAGGTTCCACGCGCGCGTTCCGATGGCGTCAAGGCCGTAATACACACCCGACTCGAGATTCAGAAGCACCGTTTCACCGGCAAGCTCCCGGCACAGCACAGACGGATGCACGCGAAGTCGGCCGGACACGTCGGGCATAGCGGAGGAAGGTAACACAGACTGCGCGGGCCTGCCGCGCCGCAACCGCAACGCGGCGGAGGCGGGCGATACCAGCAGTCCGTTCAGCGTCGAGTGATCGAACCGTGCGTAAGGCTGCCCGGCTCGAGAGATCTCGACCCGCCAGCGGACGATGTGACCATCGTGACTGTCGATGGTGATGGAGACATCATCGCCGGCGACAACCGTAGCGGGTCGATCGAACGGAAAGAACGCTTGCGCGAAGTTCGTCGTGCTGCTGTCACCTGGAATGTTTCCCATGCGAATGCCGTCGGCGAGCGACGTGACGAAGCATCCGCACAGCCCATGCGCGATCCCGTCACGCTGAACCGTCGTCGTAGCCGAGCCGCCGACGTGAGGAGAAGCGACGTGCGCAAAATCGATCGTGCCGATGGCTTTCGCCGATGAAAGGAGTTGCTCCTGATCGAAGCGGGCAGCGTGCACGTGGCTGACGGCGAACGGCCGTATTGGAGAAAGAGCGACGCCGTGCACGCGTTCCTCCCAGACATCAATTTCCCGTGCGTAGAACGTCGTTGCCTCGACGAGGGCAACCATCAGCTCGGTCACGCGCGGGATCACCGCTCCGCCCGGCTTCAGAAGGCGCTCCCGAGCGTCAATAATCGACGCCAGTCCGCCGGGCTGCAGACCGAACGTGTCGTGAATGTCGCCAACGATGACGTCGACGCGCTCGTTGAGCACGACTTTCTGTGACGTGGCCTGAGTGAACTCGATGCGCTCGGCGAATTCCGTGGCCGATGCGAGCAGTTCGCCCATACGGATGGCATCGCTCGCCTCGATCGCATAGACGCGCCGAGCTCCCGCCCGGCATGCCAGGATTGCCAGCAGCGCCGAGCCGGTCCCCAGATCGAGGACGACATCGCCTTGTCGCACGCAATTGCCGATCGCGCGTTCGTACTGGGTCAACCGAGTCCCGGTGTGGGTCAGGCAGAACGCGTGGTACTGCAGCAGGTCGAGATGTGACATGGGCTGCCCGCTATTGCGCCTCGTTCTTGGAATCTTGTATTCGTTCTTCCCTGGGCATCGTCGCACGAGCGGGGTCTGTTCGATCGAAGGCACTCCCGATGGACTCTTCACGGGCGAATCGCATACGCTGCATTCGCTCGATGCCGCCCTTCGCAGCGATCATCAACACGAACCACGCCCCCATAGACGCCTCCCTGCTGCGAGGCGTGATGGGCGCGCCCTGCCAGACACTTGAAATACCAATCAAAGTCGACGGCTGCATTGGATTAGCCTCTCTTTGGAGCACTCGAAATGCCGTCGCTGAACTGACGGGCTCCGACGGCCAAGTCTGGGCCGTGATGGACGGACGCCTCGACGATCGCGACGGGCTGATCGCCGCACTCGTCGGCACCGGCGCGCCCGCTGACCTGAGGCAGTTACCCGATACGGCATTGCTCGCGCGTGCCTATTACGCCTGGGGCGACGACTGTGTCTCGCGCCTGATTGGGGACTTCTCGTTCTGCTTGTGGGATTCACGGCATCGACGGCTGCTGTGCGCGCGGGATCACTTCGGTGTGAAACCTCTGTATTTCGCGCGCCTCGGCAGCGTCCTCGTGATCTCGAGCGCGCTTCGCGTTGTACGACGTCACCCCGCGGTATCCCGCCAACTACGCAGCGAGGCAATCGGCGACTTTCTGCTGTTGGGAATGTGCGCGGAGTTGTCGCAGACGGCATTCCGCGATGTCTCCCGCGTTCCGCCCGCCCATCGTCTGACCTACTCGTTGGAACTCGACGCCCTTCGTGTGACTCGCTACTGGGCTCTCGAACCGGGTGACCCGATCCGCTATGCCGATCCGCGCGAGTACGTCGATCAGTTCTGTCAACTGCTCCGAGTTGCCGTGGCCGATCGTGTGAGATCGAAGCCGCTTGGCGTGCTCATGAGCGGAGGGCTCGACTCGTCGAGCGTCGCGGTCATCGCCGCGGATGTCCTGGGCGCGGCGGCATCAGAGCGGTTGCGCGCGTTCACGGTCGTCTACGACACGCTGATGAGAGACGAGGAGCGTCACCACTCCACTGTTGTCGCAAGAACGATTGGAATCCCGATCTCTCACGTGGCGGCGGATCAGTATCAGCCCTTCGGTCGCTGGGAGCAGGATAGCCTGCCGCCGGAGCCATCGCTCGAAGGGCTGACGGCGATCATGCTCGACGTGCTCGACCTGGTCTCGCGACATGGAGACGCGGTCCTGACCGGAGACGGGGGCGATCCTATGCTGCTGCCGACGCCGGTAAGCGACCAGGTGGGACGCGTGTCTGCCACGAGATTGCTAACCGACGTCTTCGGTGCGTGGCGCCGTGGAATGCGGCCGCCGTTCGGCATCCGCTCGCGTCTCGTCGAGTGGCTCGGTGAATCACAGAAGGTTCCGGGTTGGTTGGGGCGCGACCTGCTCGAGTCGTTCGATGCGTGCGCGCGCTGGCAGGAGATTCAGGCGAGGCGGAACGTCGACCGCACTGCACGAAGCACCGCCGTCAACGAAGTGATCGACCCCTGGTGGACGTCCACGTTTGAAAGTTTCGACTCCGGTGCCACGCAGCGGCCGGTGGAGCTGCGATACGCTTTCTTCGACGTGCGCCTGGCATCGTTCGTCCTCCGGTTGCCATCGTTTCCGTGGTGCTTGAACAAACATGTCCTTCGGGAAGCGACGCGTGGCATGCTGCCGGAATCGGTGAGAACGAGGTCCAAGACACCATTGGCTGGCAGCCCGTGGGGCGCGGCTGGGCAATGGTCGTCGCAGCGCGCTGTCGATCTATTCGAGGCGACCTCAGAAATCGACCGCTTTGTCGACGTCCGCAAGTTCCGCACGATGGTCGAAGGGGATTCACTGCTGTCCGGCGAAACTCTGAGCGCCTGGGCAGCCATCAGCCTCGCGATGTGGTTACGCTGCGACGCAAAAACCAGTGCCGCAAGCGGGACGGCATAGATGGCTAGCCGCTTCCGTTACATCGCCTGCGGGCTCGCAATTGCGTCCGACCTTCCAATCCCTGGATTGGCGTCAATCGATCACGCGAAGCCTCCAGATCTTTGCATCGAAGCAAGGCGCGACAGGCGGTCGCGTGGAACGTCAGATGAGGAACGCGTTCGATATATCAGTCGGGAACGCTATGACGATGGAACACCCCAGCTGACGGTGTGGACCGCGTCAAGCGGCGCACATCGGTTCCTGTATCGCGACGGGACTGAGTTCATCATCAACGCGGATGCAACAGTCGTTGCGGTTCGCTGGGAAGAGCCGCTGACCGATGCGGATGCTGCTGTCTACCTGGTGGGCCCGGTGCTTGGCTTTGTGATGAGGCTCCGTGGAATCGTTCCCTTGCACGCCAGCGCGGTGATGATTGGCTCGGGCGCCACCGTGTTCGTCGGTGAGGCCGGAGCAGGAAAGTCCACGACCGCGGGAGCCTTTGCCGCGCTCGGGTATGGCGTGCTTTCCGACGACCTCCTTCCTCTCGTGGAGACTCAGGGCCGCATCCTGGCGCATCCGAGTTATCCGAGACTTACCATGTGGCCGGACTCGGTTCGGGCACTCTTCGGGTCTTCCGACGAGCTGCCGGCCCTGACTCCTACTTACGACAAGCGTTACCTCGACCTCCAGAGCGGACACCGGTTTCGAGACGCGCCACTGCCATTGCAGGTAATCTACGTGCTCGGCGACCGAACACGAACCTCTCCAGGTCTCACGGTTCGACCGCTGCGGCCACAGGCAGCGTTGATGGCGCTCGTCAGCAACACGTACGGCAACTATCTGCTCGACGAGACAATGAGAGCGACGGAGTTCGACGTGCTGAGTCGAGTCGCGTGCGACGTTCCAGTCCACCTCATAACGTTCGGCGATGACATCGATCAGCTGCTTGAAAGCTGCCAACTGCTCATCGACCGAGTGCAGGCGGAGGCGATACCAGAGTTCTATGAATGAGCCGAAGGGCAATCCCGCGAATCTGAGTAAACCGGAACATCATCTCCCCAAACGACCGTACTCGCGGCCACGGCTTGTCACGTACGGGGACATCACTCAGTTGACACAGGCAAGTGCGGCTGGTAGAAAGGCCGATGGCGGTGGCAAGCTGAAGACCAAAACTATCTGAACGGCTGGCCTTTCAATTGCATCATCGAGTGGGTGTTGTTTACACCCATAACATCCTTAACGTCTTTAACACCGCAAGGCGCTCGCACGAGGGCGCGCACGATCCTCGGCTGGACACCTGGCCTGCGCAACCTGGTCTCCGGCACCGTGCTGCCGTGCGGATGCCTCGTTGGTACCTACGAGACCTGGACCCGTAGTTTGATCACGATAGTGGACGAACGGGGCCGGGGCTGCCGTGACGATCATCACCAGGCCAACGCCATCCTCTGATATGCCACAGAGTCCCGGACCGGGTCCCGGTCCTGGGACTGGCTAAGGCGCTTGTGCGGGTCTCGCGCCGCCTCACACTTTCATTTTGGGACGGCCGCGTGGTTTCTTGGGTGGCTTGTCGAGTGCCTTCAGCAGAATGTCGGCGGCCACTTCAGCGCCGTTGGTCTCCGGCTTCTTCTTGATCTTCGGCTGGGCCAGGAGCTTATCCAACGCCGATTCCCACTTGCCGGCCATCAGATCGTCGTGGTTGATCAGGGCTGACCGGATGTGCTTCGGCATCTCGTCGATCAGCACATCGTACTCAGGGAAGTGTCCGCGGGGCGTGTAGAGCACGGCGGCATCATTGGCGATGCACTCCGAGACGATGCCGTAACCCGGCTTGGTGACCACCGCATCCGAGGCGCCAACCAGATCCTCGTAGCGGACACCGATGTTGTACATCGCCTCTTCGTTGATCGAGACGAGTGAACCCTTTCGCTCTGCCGCGGGCGTGTCCTTCTTCACGCGGGCAAGCGGCGTAAACGCCGTCATCAGGACGGTGTACTTCTTCAGCTTGGACAGCACCTCGGTGTCGATCCCCTGCAGTCCGAAACCGCCGAATGACGAAAGCACGAGTGGTTTGTCCGCCGGGATCTTGAGCAGCTTGCAGACCTCTTCTCGCGTCCGATGTGCGTGACGCGCGATGAACGGAATGTCCCTGACGTTGGCGAAGCTCTCGAATCCACCGGACATCGGCAGACGCAGCGCCATCGATGCCTTGGCGTATGCACCTCGAATGGTCGGCAGCAGTGACGGGGCCAGGCGTACGCGAGGGTAGTCGGCGTAGATCCAGTCCCACGTGAAGTTGCCAAGTCCGATCGAAGGGATGCCGGCCGAAGCACCCACTGCGAAGGCGAGCGGAGGGACGTCTCCGACGATCAGCCCGGCACCCAGTTCGCGCAGCGACCGCGTCTCGCTGGCCGCGCGCGTGACCAGATCGCTGTGGAAGGCGGCGGCTCGCCTGATGCTGTCCGCTTCATCCAGGGTCAACGCGTCCGATTGAACGACGCCGGTATCACACTCCAGCGTGCTGTAACTGACCTTTCCTTTGACGGTGAGATCGAACAGCCAACGAGGTGCGGACGTTCGGACGCCGACGCGGGTTTCGGGACGCTGGGCCAGGATGGCGTTGATGACCTCGATGGAGCGCGAGGCGTGACCAAACCCATGACCTGAGATGTAGAAGACGATCGCTTGTGCCAAAGACTGGACTACCTCGCTCAGGCGGGTTTCAAGACCCGCTCTACTAGGGTCGACTCAGGCGGGTCTCAAGACCCGCCTCTACTGGGTCACCGATTGCTGAGGGACATCCGATCCCCCTCGCTGCGGCGGCTGACCGTTGGAGAGTGCGATTGCGACAACCTGCTCCAGGGTTTCAACTGGAACGAACGTCATGTCCTTGCGAATTTCCTCGGCCAACTCCGTCAAATCGGGCTCGTTCAGTGCCGGCAGAATCACGGTCTTGATGCCCGACCGCCGTGCTGCCAGCGACTTCTCACGAATACCGCCGACCGGCAGCACCAGGCCACTCAACGTGATCTCACCCGTCATGGCGACGTCGCGCCTGACCGGCACTTTCCGCGCCGCCGACAGAATCGCCGTGGCCATGGTCACGCCCGCCGAAGGGCCGTCCTTCGGGATGGCCCCAGCCGGCACGTGGACGTGCAGGTCCTGCTGCGCAAGAAAGTCGGGTGAAATTCCAAGTTCCCTGGCGTTGGCCCGAATGTGACTCAGGGCGGCTCGCGCCGATTCCTGCATCACATTCCCGAGTTGGCCCGTCAAGATAATGTTCTGGTTCCCGCCCGGAAGCAAGGTCGCTTCGACAAAAAGCACGTCTCCACCGGCCTCCGTCCACGCCAAGCCGGTCGCGACACCGGGTCGAGAGGTCCGGAACGCCATCTCTTTCTTGAAGCGGGCCGGTCCCAGATAGCTCTCCAGGTCAGTCGGGGCAATCACGGTCGTTGGCGGATCGGGGCTACCGAGCGGGCGCGTCGCGATCCTCGCCGCCACCTTGCGCGCCAGTGCACCAAGCTGGCGCTCGAGATTCCGTACGCCGGCTTCGCGCGTGTACTCGCTGATGATCATCCGGAGGGTCTCGTCGGGAATCTCCATGCTCCCTTCAGGCAGCCCGTGCTCGTTCATCTGACGCGGCAGCAGGTACTTACGTGCGATGTGGACCTTTTCTTCCTCGCTGTACCCGGCGAGTTGGATGATCTCCATCCGGTCCAGCAGGGCAGGGTGAATGGTTCCCAGTTGATTCGCCGTAGCGATGAACAGGATGCGCGAGAGATCGACCGGAATCTCCAGGTAGTGGTCGCGGAACGAGTGGTTCTGCGCCGGGTCCAGCACTTCGAGGAGAGCCGCCGCAGGGTCACCGGAGAACCCGCCGGCGGTCACCTTGTCGATTTCGTCGAGCATGAAGACCGGGTTCATCGAACCGGCCTGTTTGAGCGCCTGAACGATCCGTCCGGGGATCGAGCCGATATAGGTGCGTCGATGGCCCCGAACCTCGGCTTCGTCGCGCACACCACCGAGTGACAGCCGGACGAACTTCCGCGACATCGCGCGCGCGATCGACTGGCCCAGCGACGTCTTGCCGACGCCGGGAGGGCCGACGAAACACAGGATCGGCCCCTTCATGTCTCCCTTGAGCTTGCGAACCGACAGGTATTCGATGATTCGCTCTTTGACTTTGTCGAGATCGTAATGATCCTCGTCGAGCACACGGCGCCCCTCGATGGGATCGATGCGATCCTCGGTCGTCACGGACCAGGGAACATCGAGCAGCCAGTCGATGTAGGTCCGCAGCATCTGATACTCGGGGGAAGCGGCCGTCATCCGCACGAGTCGATCGACTTCACGCATCGCGACGGTGTTCACGCTTTCGGGTAACTTCGCGTCTTCGATCCGCTTGCGGAGCTCGGCGATCTCGTTGCCTTCACCTTCACCGAGCTCCTGCTGGATGGCCTTGAGCTGCTGGCGCAGGTAGTACTGACGCTGCGCGTCGGTCATCTCCTGCTGCGCGGCGGATTCGATCTTGCCCTTCACTTCGAGCAGCGATACTTCGCGTGTGAGTGACGAGGAGACGATCTCGAGCTTCTTGAGCAGATCGTTCGCCTCGAGCATCTCCTGCCGGTCGGACGGCTTCATCTCGATGAGACTCGCCAACACGTACGCCAGTCGCAACGGGTCGTCGATGTTCATGACGACGCCGCGCAGATCTTCTGAAAGCCCGGTCGACAGCGACAGTGCCTTCTCGATCAGTTCCTGGATACGGCGGATGTGCGCTTCGACCTCGATGGTGCGCTCGAATGTTTCCGGCAGCTGGACGATCTGCGCCCGCATGCTGGTACCGGTTCGCGTGACCAGCGTGGCTTGGGCACGAGCCAGTCCCTCGATGATGATGTTGATGCCGCTCGGGACCTTGGCCATCTGCCGAATGACACCAATGGTCCCGACCTGAAGCAGATCGTCGGGCCCCGGATCTTCAGCTTCGTTTTTCTGCAACACGAGGAAGAGAAGACGATCCGCACTGAGCGCGCGGTTCACCGTTTCAATCGAGACCGGTCGGTTGACGGCGAGCGGTTGCAGCGTCAGCGGCAGCGCCACCGTACGTCTCAGCGGCAGGACCGGCAATTCCGATGGCAGTTGGGGAGCGGTGTCGGCCATGTGGGCTGTCTGTGGCTCTGGCTTTTGGCAGTGGGCTCTCGGCGGCTCAACCTCAAGAATCACGAACCCCAAAGCCGAAAGCCCAGAGCCTCAGGCCCGGAGCCATGCCCAGTCTATCAGTGTGGTACGCTTCGCGCGTGGACGAACGACAGTTTTTCATCGAGAAGCCTGAGCAGCGTCCGGCTCGCTTCCAGTGTCCGCGCTGCCGTCGGACCAACGACTATTCCATCAAATGGCTGCGCCGTACCAAGAAGGCCCAGATTCCGTCCGGCGCCAACGAGCGCGACCGGATCCTGTTCGGTAAGTCGAAGGACCATCTGATTCGCGTCGACGATGACCTCGTCTGTAAGACATGCGGCAAACGCTTCGAAATCCCGTCCCATCGAGCACTCATATTCCTGGAAGAACTCGAAGGGCTGCCGCAGGATCCGGACGAGGACGAGGAGTAGGGATCATGGGAGCACTGTTGAGTGTCCGGCGTGCGTGCATCGCGTGGGTTCTGCTCCTCGCAGCGGGCACAGTGCCCTCGGCGCAAGGCCCGGCCGGAAAGCAGGCCGCACCGACGTCGAGTCCGGCGGCGCGCGCGCTGAATGCCGGTCAATTCGATGAAGTCGAGCGCCTCCTGAAGAGCGCCACCGACGCCAGCTCGATTGCTCTTCGTGCCCGCGCGCAGATTGCCCAAGGCCGCTACCAGGAAGCGCAGACATTGCTGACTCCGGTGGCATCGGCTCAACCCGACAGCGATGCGGCCCTCGAGTTGGGGTTGCTCGATCTGTATCTCGGTCGGCGCGCAGATGGAATCCGGCGTCTTCGCGTGCTCACCGGTCGGCTCTCCCCCCGCACGGCGCGCGATTTCCTCCGCCTCGCACAGGCGGCCAGCGCGCTTGCCGCGTTCCAGGATGCCCAGGCGTTCAAGGACGCCAACAGCTACTTCCGCGATGCGAACAAGCTGGCGCCGGACGATCCCGATATCAACGCGGCATGGGGCGAGCTGTTTCTCGACAAGCACAATCCTGCCGATGCGATGAAGTCGTTTCAGGAGGCGATCCGTGTCGACGAGAGTCACGTGGCAGCTCTCATCGGCGCGGCGCACGTCAACTCCGGGATGAATCCGCCGGCGGCGCGGGCGGCACTCGAGCGGGCGCTGAAGATCAATTCGAACTCTGTGCCTGCCCACCTGCTGCAGGCCGAGCTCGCGCTCGACGATCGCGAGCGCGACGCGGCGCGGGAAAGCATCCAGAAGGCGCTCGCGATTAATCCAAACAGCCTCGAAGCGCGGGCGCTCGAAGCAGCGATCGCACGGCTGGAGGACAAGACTGCCGAATTCGATCGCCTGGCCCAGGACGTCCTGAAGATCAACCCGAGCTACGGTGAAGTGTATCGCGTGGCCGGCGATCACCTGGCTCGCAACTATCGGTTCGATGAGGCCGTCACGCTGGTTCGCCGATCGTTGACGCTCGATCCCGACAACACGCGCGCGTATTCAGATCTGGGTACGCATCTCCTGAGGACGGGCGATGAGCCGGGTGCGCGAGCGGCGCTGGAGCGTGCGTTCAAGGGCGACGCCTTCGATCAGACGACGTTCAATCAGCTCGACCTGCTCGACACGATCGACAAGTTCGTGACGATTACGGATGGCGACATCATCATGCGGCTCGACCCTGCCGAGGTCGGCGTGATGCGCGAATACGCGATGCCGCTCGCCAAGGAGGCGTTGCAGACGCTTCAGAAGCTCTATGACTTCAAGGTGACCGGGCCGATCCTGATCGAGATGTTTCCCAAGCACGATCAGTTTGCCGTTCGAACCATCGGCTTGCCTGGGTTCATCGGGGCTCTCGGTGCCTGCTTCGGCCGTGTCGTGACACTGGATTCGCCGAACGCGCGCGACCCGGGAGAGTTCCACTGGGGCGAGACGCTGTGGCATGAGATCGCTCACGTCATCACCCTCCAGATGTCGAAGAACCGGCTTCCGCGTTGGTTGAGCGAGGGCATCTCGGTCTGGGAGGAACGCCGCGCACGGCCGGAATGGGGCCGCGAAATGGACATGTCGTTCGCGCAGGCGATCAACGAGGACAAGGTACTCAAGCTGAAGGTATTGAACGAGGGATTCAGCGACCCACGGCTGATCTCGCTCTCCTATTACCAGGCCTCACTCGTCGTCGATCACATCGTCGACACGTACGGTGAACCCAAACTGCGGGACCTGATCCGCTCGTACGGGGATGGACTGGAGACCGAGGCAGCGGTCAAGGAAGCGCTCGGCGTGAGCCTCGATCAACTGCAGACCGGGTTCGATGCCCGGCTCGAAAAACAATATGCCGGGCTGCGTAAGTCGCTGCAGACGCCGAAGGCCGAGAGCAAGCCGACACTCGACGACCTGAAGAAGATGGCCGAGTCGAATCCCGAAAGCTTCGCCGTGCAGATGCAGTTGGCCGTCGCGCTCCATCAGAACAAGGATCCGAAGGGTGCGATCCAGGCGCTGGAGCGTGCGTCGAAGCTGGCGCCGACGGCAACGGGCGACAACAATCCAAACAAGATGATCGCGGCCATCGCTGCCGAGACGAAAGACGCCCCGAGGCAGATTCAGGCGCTAGAAGCCCTTCTCAAAGTCGATGCCGCCGATATCGAATCGGCGCGGCAGTTGGCAGCGCTGCTCGAGCCATTGAAGGACGATCGGCGCAGCGAGGACGCCTACCGGCGAGTGGTCGGCATCGATCCGTTTGACCGCGATGCCCAGGCCGCATACGGCCGGCTTGCCCTGAAGCGGAAGGATAACGCCGCCGCCGTGCGCGCGTTCCGCGCCGCGCTGGCCAGCAATCCACCCGATCGCGCGCAGGCTCACGTCGAGCTGGCGGAGGCATACGCGTCGGCCGGTCAGGTTGCCGAGGCGAAGAAGGAGATTCTCGCGGCGCTCGAAATCGCGCCGTCGTTCGAGAGGGCGCAGGATCTGTTGCTGAAGATCGCTC